>PDWJ01004483.1_pt1 | contig 12291 bp, 11 predicted proteins | sample 1430881 | NCBI WGS metagenome assembly PDWJ01 (sample SAMN01162460, study PRJNA174530) | Oral metagenome, whole genome shotgun sequencing project. | biome: Marine environment; feature: Marine mammal; material: Swab sample of the gingival sulcus; isolation source: swab sample of gingival sulcus... | reverse complement strand
ACGATTACCCCTCATAGTGCATACAATGTAGATGGATTTTATTTGAAATTGAAAAATGCCGATAAATACATTAAGCCAAGTTCTAAAAAAACAGATATGTTTAATTCCGGTATTGTGATTAATAGTAGTGAATTACAAGTTTCTCACGAAAAATTAGGCGAATTACTGTCTGATTACTTATCGAATTTTAGAAATTAAACAACGGAAGAAATCATTAAATTATGAAACAATATTCAGGCAACGATTTCTGGAAAAATTATATGGTTCGTTGGTTTGGTAATGACTTGATTGAAAAATGGGAAAAATATGTTGAAATTAAACAAATTGATTCCGTTTGTGGAAAAATTAATGTAGAGGTTTACAAGAATACGGATTTAACCAAGCCAACCATTGTTTTTGCTCATGGTATTGCCGGATATGCAAGGATTTTACTGCCTTTTTTAATCCCATTGTTTGAAAAAGGTTATAATATTGTTGCTCCTGATTTAGAAGGGTATGGATACAATCATCGGGTAAAAGGCGATTTTACATGGGATGTTCATTTGCAAAATTTGAAAGATACTGTTGATTACGCAAAAACCATTTTTAAGGGTAAGGTCTTTTTAGGCGGTGCAAGTATGGGTGGACCTTTGGCTTATACAACTGATGTTAGGTATCACTGTGCTGACGGATTGATTTGTTGGTGTTTGTGGAATCTTGCTGACAGGGAGTTTATGAGAAAAGAAACCACCACAAAACGATTAACGTACCTGATGTTGCCTTTGTTTAAACTTTTTTCTTCTCTTTTCGGGAAATTGCGATTGAAAACGTATTATTTTATTTCGTATGATACATTAACGGACAGTAGAGAATTTAATGATTTACTGAAAAATGACCCTCAGGCAGGTACATTAATAGCGTTACGCGGAGCTATGAGTTTGATTACCCTTTCAAAGCCTGATAAAGATTACGATAAATATGAAAAACCGGTATTGGTTTGTCAGCCTGAGCAAGATGAAATGATACCGAGTTATTACACAAAAAAGACATTTCAAAAGCTTAAGTCTAACAAGAAAGAATATTGCAGTTTTAACGGAGCACATTTTCCTACAGACAGAGCTACTTATGTAAAATGGGCTGATTGTGTTGATTGGTTTATAAAAAGCGATGCATAAAAAAGAGTGTCGTGTAGATGTTGTATATGAAAAAAATTTTTTGTTAAAATCGCCGATAAAAATTATCTGAAAATATTTGTTTTTATTTTTTTATTTTTCTTTATTTAAAACAGAATTATTGGGGAAATTATATGGTTTATATGTTTCCTTGTTTTGTTTGAATAAATCATTGTTTAACTTGTTTATAGTGAGAAAGATGAAAGCGTTAAATTTGAAAAACTTAGTGTGTTTTTTGTTTGTGGTATTTGTTAGTAGTTGTTCTACTCAGCAACCGTTAACACCATTATCAGCAGTGCATAGTGATGTTATTTTAAAGAATGGCAATGTTGAAAAAGGAAAAGTTTCAATTTTAAAACCGAAAGAAGTATCTGTTAATGATAAAATCATTATGGCTTCAGATGTGAAAGAAATACAATTTTACAATAAAAATGTACCTGAAAGAAAACACATCTTAAAATATATGCCCATAGATAAACGAGGAAGTAAAATTTGGGTAGTGAAAATGAGTCAGGGTGAGTATCTCGATTCTTACATTGGAGCTCTTAAATATCAGGTTAATGATGATGGAACTTTGAAAATTATAGATTATGCTGTGGAAAGTATTGGCAGTGGTTTTGAACGACCTAGTTTTCCTGTATTTATGAAGAAAAAAGGTGCAACTGAGATGAAAAGAATAGGTTCTGCCAAGCAACCGACAGTATTTAGATCTGGAATTTCGAGGTACTTAAAAGATGACCCCAAATTTTGTGAGTATGTGCGTTACAGAAGGATGGGAATTAATGAGTTGGATTTAATTACGGCTAATTATGTTCCTAACAGGCAAGGTCAATTAACGATTAATGGTAAAAAAATAGGTGAAATAAAGCATCCTTTCTTAACTTATGATTTTGATAAAGAGGTGTTATATAATCTTGAAATGGCTTATTCTCCATCGGAACGTTATGGTTACCAGTATTCGTTCGGAGGAAGAGTCTTTTTTGAGCGTTTTGTTTCAATAGGTACTTCTTTGGGTGTGTTAAGGCAATATGATAATTTTAGTGTTTATAAGGATAAAAAGAAATATCTACAGAATTTTAATATTTATCTTGGAGGTGCTTTGCCCATGTGTTTTCATGGAAAATATTATTTAGTGCCTGCTTTGCACGGTTTTGCAGGATTTCGTTCCGATATTGCATTTTTATATGGTCCTATGGCTAATTTAGATTTTGGAATTAAATTACCTCATGGAAATATTCTTTTTATAGGAGCCGGATATCGCTATAACGTATTAAAACCTCTTTTTGATGAAGAAGATCCCGGCAACCCTTTTAATAATATCTTTATTAGAATATCGTATAAGCGATAGTTGTTAGTGTTTTGTTTTTATTTGACAATTTTGAATTTTAACGTATTTTATTGAAAAATTTATAACCGTATTCTTTTCGTTGAATTTTTATGAAAATATTAAATTTTAAAAGATATATCTATATATTATTCGTTTTACTGCTAAGTGCTTGTTCTGTTCAAGAACAGTTGATACCGTTAACTTCGGTTCAGGGAGATGTGATTTTAAAGAATGGTAGTGTGAAAAAGGGAGAAATCACAATTTTAGAGCCGGATCAAGTTTATGTTAATGATTCGGTTGTTGAGTCTTTAGATATAAAACAAATACAATTTTATAATAAAAATGTCCCTGAAAATAAGTACCTCTTAGAATATATGCCTTTAAATAAAAGGATTAAGCTCTGGGTTGCAAAAATGAGTCAAGGAAAATATCTTTCTTCTTATATTGGGGCTTCTACATATAAAGTAAATAATGATGGACGGTTAGTTATTAAGGGGCAGTCTGTTCCAAATACTATAGACGGAAATTTTACTTATCCTGTGTTTATGATTAAAAACAATGCTGATAAGTTGAGAAAGATTGGTTTTCATAAAGGTGTAGTTAAAGAAGATATAAGGTTTAGGGTAGGGATTTCAAAGTATTTAAAAGATGACCCTAAGCTTTGTGAATATATTAATTATAAAAAGTTAGGTTTTGATGATTTGGAATTAATTACAAGAAATTATGTACCTAATAGACAGGGGCAATTAACCATTGATGGGAAAAATATAGGAAAAATAAAATCCTCTTTATTTACTTACGATTTTGATTACAATTGGCTTTATAGTTTTGAATTAGGCTTTCCAAATTCCAAATATTATGGTACTCAGTATTCATTAGAAACAAGATTTTTTAAAAAACGCTTTTTCTCATTTGGTTTTAGTGTTAGTTGGGCTCCCTTAAAAGGAGTTAATAAAAATCCTTTTTTAGAGGAGTCTTTGTTTGAATCTTCTTTTCTAACCATTCGCTCTTATCTTGGAGGAAGTCTCCCGATGAATATTAACAATAAATTTTATATTATTCCCGGATTACATGTCTTTGCCGGTTTGCGTTCTGATTTTTCCTGGCTGTTTGGACCTATGGCTAATGTAGATTTTGGGTTTAAGTTAAGTCATGTAGGAAATGTTCTTTTTGTAGGAACCGGTTTTCGCTACAATAAAAATGTTCCTTTTTTCTTTGATCCGTTACCTGATTCATATCCTGTTTCTAAGTCTTTTGGTACTGCTTTTGTCAGACTGTCGTATAAGTTCTGATAATGTATAAAAAAGTTTAATAATTTCTGATTTTAATCTTCTTTTTGGTTAATTAGTTTAGTTTTCTTAACTTAGCTTTGTAAGAGCCAATTTTTGACATTGGTTTTGTTGTTTCTTTAAAATATACCATATAAATATGAAAGATTTAAAGGTTTTTTTAGAGTGGAAAGATTCATTTTTTGATTATTTGCCTAAAGTTCTATTTGCAATAATAGTCTTTCTTATTTTTTACTTTATTGGTAAACTCTTTCGGAAATTAAGTTTCAAGTTCTATTCAAAATCATTAAAAAGAGATCATGGTATTGTAAAAATAATTTCAAGCGTTGTTTATTTTTTCTTTTTATTATCCGGTGTTTTTTTAGCATTGGAAATACTCGGTTTAGATGGAGTGTTAACTAAATTTCTTGCCAGTGCCGGAATTGTTGGTATTATTGCAGGCTTTGCTTTTAAAGATATTGTTTCCAATATTTTTGCCGGTTTTTTATTGCGTATCGAAGCTCCTTTTAAAAAGAACGATTGGGTTGAAATTGCCGGAAATTTTGGTAATATCAGAACCATTGGTTGGGTAACAACATCAATAAAAACAATTGAAGGACAAGAGGTTTTTGTTCCTAATCAAATGATTTATAATACCATCTTTACAAATTATTCCGTTTTTGGAAAACGACGTGTTGTTTTTAAAAGCGGAGTGGCTTATGGCGACGATTTGGATTTGGTGAAAAAAGTAACATTGGAGGAAGTAAAAAAAATAGATGCTGTTTTAATCAACGAGGATGTTGATTTTTATTTTACGGGTATCGGAAGTTCCGCTTATAATTTTGAAGTTCGTTTCTGGATTCGGTTCAAACAACAAAAAGATTATTTAAAAGCTATGAACGAAATTGTAGTGAGAATACAAAAACGTTTTGCGAAAGAAAACATCTCTATTGCTTATTCTGTAATGACACTTGATTTTGGAGTGAAAGGCGGGGTTAATTTATTTGATAAAACCATTGATGTTGCATCGAAGAAAAAAGGATTGTTCTAAACTAACTTTGTTTGATATAAGGCATAAAAAAGCACCTTTTTAGGTGCTTTTTTTAACTTATGCTTTTAAAAATTATAATGATTTTGCTATTTCAATGGCTTTGTTATAATCAGGCTCTTCGGTTATTTCGCTAACATGCTCAACGTAACGTACTACACCTTCTTTGTCAATAATTACGGTTCCACGGGTAAGTAATCTCAATTCTTCAATGACAAAACCATATTTCGCACCAAAATCCAAGTCTTTGTGGTCAGACAAAGTAATGATATTATTTAATCCTTCAGCTCCGCAAAAACGTGCTTGTGCGAAAGGTAAATCGCATGATATAGATAATACAATCGTATTTTCTAATTTGTTTGCTTCCTCGTTAAATTTACGATTTTGAGCGGCACATACTCCTGTGTCAATGGACGGATAAACAGCAATAATAACGGTTTTTCCTGCAAAATCAGACAATGAAACAGGCTTTAGTTCTCTACTTAATACTTTGAAATTCGGGGCTTTATCTCCTTCTTTTATTAAATTTCCTACAATGGTAACAGGACCTCCTGCAAAGGTTACTTTTAAATCAGTTTTGTTCATATTAATATGTTTTATAAAATTTATTTCGTGAAGATAGGCATTTTTATTGGTAAAATAAAGCTTATCCAAGATAAATGCACTTAATTGAGTCTCGAAAAATCAATTGAAATCGGTATTAGATTTATTTTATTTATTGCTTGAATTGAATTGTTTTTTTTATTTTTGATGATAATAAAATAAATATAAACTCTTAGCGTTTGTATTGTCCTTAGTTTAATTAAAATTAAATAATTATGAAACGAATAGCTTTTTTATTGGTAATTGCAATCGGTTGTTTTAGTGCTTGTGAAAGTCCGAAACAACAAAATGACGACACTAACAACACCGTATTTAAACCCATAACGTCAAAGTCTGTGGATATAAGTATGTTTCCCGAACCTAAAGAAAATGAAGTTCAGCATCTAATTGAATTGCCTCCTTTGGAAAATGAGGAAAACTATAATGTTGAAATTTTTATAACCAAAGAAATGGAGGTTGACCGTTGTAACGAACATTCGCTTGCGGGTTTATTGGAAAGAAACCCCCTTGATTCGTGGGGATACGAGTACTACGTGTTTGAAACGGACGGAAGTACTTTAACAACTCTTATGTTATGTCCCGATGAAACTTTGGTTAAAAAAGATGTTTATTCGAAAAGTGAAATGTTAAGGTATAACAGTCGTTTGCCAATTGTAATTTATACCCCAAAAGATTACAACGCAAAATATAAAATATGGAATACTTCTGTTGATGAATATAAGGCAATTCCTTTGAAACGAATGTTCGATAAAAGCGAATAAAATAATTATTAGTAGATTTTAATAAAAACAGGCTGTTTGAAAAAATCAAGCAGCCTGTTTTTTGCTTTACAATTAACCCAATTGCCAAATTATCATTAACTTATTTACAAACTTTTTAACTTTACAAACTATAATTAAAAATTATCATATAGCTTTGTAGCTATGAAAACATATTTAAAAATTAGTTTGCTGTTTGTTTTTACGGTTTTAATGCTTTCTTGCTCCGATAAAACCAAAGAAAGGGTTTCCGATAATCCGGCGTTGAAAAATGAGTATGCCCATGGTTTTACCATTGAAGAAACTGAAAACGGATACCTTTTAAAGGTATATAACCCTTGGCAAAATGCCGAAAATATAGAGTATGAGTATAAACTTTCAAGAGACGACGAAAGTGCCGACATAAAAATTCCCGTAAAAAACATAATGTGTTTATCAACCACACACCTTGCTTACCTTAACGACTTAAAACACAGCGATAAGATTGTGGCAATGAGTGGCACACAATATGTTTACGATGCAGATTTCCGAAAGAAAATTGAAAAGGGAGAGGTGCAGGAATTGGGCTTTACCCAATCGTTGAATGCCGAGAAAATTGTAAGCATGAATCCTGATGTTGTATTTGCCTTTGCTTTATCTCCTTCGGATTTAGGGGTTTTGCAACAGTTAAAAGAAGCCGGCGTTCCCGTAGTGCTTGTGGGCGAGTATTTAGAAAATCATCCTTTGGGAAAAATGGAATGGTTGCGTTTTTTTGCGACTTTTTTTGATGATGTAAAATCTGCTGACAGCATTGTTTTCAAACGGAGCGAAAATTACAATCGTTTACAGGCTAAAATCAATCAAAAAACAAACAAACCTTTGGTGGTTTTAAACACTCCTTGGCAGGGCAATTGGTGGACACCCGGTGCCGACTCTTATATGGCAAAATTTATTGCTGATGCCGGAGGCGAATATGCTTTTAGCGAATTAAAGGGTAATGTTTCGCAACCCGTAGATATGGAAAAAATGATGGGTAAAATACAAGACGCAGACGTTTGGTTGAACACCGGAACCGCTACCGACAAACAAGCGGTTTTTACGATGGACAAACGCTTAAAGGCATTTGAAAACATTGAGAATTTAAAAATTTACAACAACAATAAACGTTCACATGCTTTTGGAAACGACTTTTTTGAATCGGCGGTTGTACACCCCGATAAGGTTTTAGAAGATTTAATTCATATTTTTTATCCGTCTGTTTTGCCCGAAGCTCAATGGTATTATTATCAAGAACTTAATTAGTGAAAAACAAAAAACGAAATACCTTAATTACAAGCGGTTTTATCGTACTGCTTTTGTTTCTGTTTATTTTAGATTTGATGACCGGAAGCGTAGAGATAAAATTTGTGGATTTGTGGCGTTTTTTTACTTTCAGAGCCAACGAAAATGAGGCTTGGTTCAACGGTTTTCGCTTGTTTCGTTTGTCTCGTGTTATTACCGCCTTACTTGCAGGAGCTGCACTTTCTGTCAGCGGATTACTTATGCAGGCTTTGTTCCGAAATCCTTTGGCAGGACCTTATATTTTGGGCATTTCTTCGGGGGCAAGTTTGGGCGTTGCTTTGGCGGTTATGGGAACAAGTGTGTTGGGGTTTGGTATGATACAAAATGAAATGTCCGATTTTGTGATAGTGATGAGTGCTGCCATCGGTGCCTTTTTACTCATGCTTTTAATCGCCTTAATAGCATTGCGTCAGCAAGATATTATGACTTTGCTCGTACTTGGTGTTTTAATCGGTTCGGCGGTTTCTGCCCTTGTCGGTTTATTACAGTTTTTTAGTCAATCGGGAAAACTCAAATTGTTTGTTCTTTGGACAATGGGCAGTTTAAGAAACGTATCCGTACACGAATTGCAATATTTAGTTCCGGTTGTGTTTATCGGTTTATTTTTGGCATGGATAATCGCTTCAAACTTAAATTTACTTTTATTGGGCGAGAATTCGGCTCAAACGTTGGGACTTAAAATTAAAACCACCCGCATGATAATTTTTATTTCGGTATCTTTATTGGCGGGAAGCGTTACCGCTTTTTGCGGACCCATCGGGTTTATCGGAATTGCGGTTCCTCATCTTGTTCGTACTATTTTCAGAACTTACGACCATCGATTGCTTTTTCCGCTGAGTGTAATTTTGGGTGCAGCTGCCATGTTGTTGGCAGATATTTTAAGCAATCTCGGAGGTTCTGTTGTTTTGCCGATAAATTCAATAACCGCATTGCTCGGCATCCCTTTTATCTTGTGGTTAATAGTGTCAAAACGTAAAAGTTTCTTTCAATGAAAACCATCGGCAACACATATTTGAAAGGTGAAAATCTTTGCTTGGGCTATCGGTCGAAACGAAAATCGGTGGAAATTTTAAAGCATGTTTCCGTTTCTGCCGAAAAAGGCGAGATTATAGGTTTGATTGGTCAAAATGGAGCGGGAAAATCCACACTTTTAAAAAGTTTATTGGGAATGCTTCCGTTATTGAACGGGCGAATTGAAATATTGGGACAAAACCTTAACAATTTATCGCTGCGTCAAAAAGCCAAGATGATTTCTTTGGTTGAAGCATCGTCATATTTACCCTCCAATTTACGTGTGTACGAAGTGGGGTCTTTCGGACGTTATCCTTATTCGTCTTTGCTTGGGAAACCCGATAAAAATGCTCAAACATCGGTTGAAAAAGCTTTGAAACTGATGAAGGTTTGGCATCTTGCCGACAGACAGTTGTTTCAGATTTCAGACGGCGAAAAACAACGTTGTTTAATTGCACGTGCTTTGGCTCAAAATACGCCTGTTATATTGTTAGACGAGCCGTCTGCACATCTTGATATTACCAATCGCTACGAGCTGATGCAATTGCTTCGGAATTTAGCTGACGAGCAGGGAAAAACCATTGTCGTATCCTCTCACGATTTGGACATTATGCTAAATCATACCGATAAAATTTGGCTGATAGATAATAAAGAGCTAATTTCAGCCACACCCGAGGATTTGGTAATATCTGGACAAATTAAACGCTTGGTAAAATCGTCGGATTTACATTTTTCTTTGGAAAGTGAAAAATTTATTTTTGACAAGAAAACACGAGGAAGTATTGGTTTGCAGGGAGATGGCGTAATTTACCAATGGACAAAACGAGCCTTGGAACGAAAAGGGTTTAACGTAGAGTGTAACAAAACCGAGGGTTTGTACGTTAAAATAAGAAATAATGACGATTGGTGGTTGTGGGAGATAAATTTTCCCGATAAACCATCGGTAAACGTACAGCGAATAGAAGATTTATTGAAAAACTTAATTTACTAATATTATGAACGGACTTAAAAAAGCAACGGCTTACATTTTGGTTTTTATTGTAATAATAATCACCGTTTTGGCAATTCTTGGCGTTTGGGATGTTATTAATCTTGAAAACATTCTTAGAAAATCTATGGTGTCATTGTTTGTGATTTTTGTTTCCGCTTTGGTGGTACTCTTTATTTTTTCGGTACTTATCAAAGACAACAATCCTCCGAAACATAACCTCCCGTAGGTTGAAAATAAATCCTTAAAAGTATTATGATAAAAATGGTGCGGTTTTATTAAAACTACACCATTTTTTATGCTTGTAATAAGGTATAATGGACAAAAATGATGGTTTTCTATAGACGTTATTTCCTAATGGACATTTTTTATGGTTTTTATTTTTTGTTCAATACTTTGATAACAAAATCAGTCCATTGGTATTTGAGAATATCTTTATCTATGTAATAATCCGGCTGAATCCCTTTGCCGTCAATTGCCATCTCGGGTATTCGTTTGCTTTTAGAAATGCAATAAGCTAATCCGAATTGATTACAGGGTGATGGAACAAAATACATGTTTGAAATATCTAATATGCCTGCTGTTGTTGTTCCAAACAGTTTAACTTTTTTACTTTGTTTGGCCGCAAGTAAAAATTGTTCGGTTGTACTACCGTTAAACTCGTTAATTATTATTCCAATATTTTGAGGATTTGGATAAATTGTATCATAAGTAGTTATTGTTACCGGATATTCATTAAGCATTACAAATTCACCAATGTGTTGTTCTAATTTATCATAATATTCTTGATATCTTCTTTTTTCTTTATCATCAACTTTACCGTATTTCTCGTTGATTATATCTAACATTCTTTGATTGTTTAATGGTGTGGATAATAATTCTACACCTATAGTTCTAATAGGATTAGTGTACACAAGAGGTAATAATTCTTCAAAGCTTTCATCACTACCTCCGCCGTTGTTTCTTATATCAATAATCAAATTAGGTGTTTGTAATATACTTTCTTTATTTGCAGAAATTACACTATCTATTTTTTGTTTTTGTTGCCATGCAAAACTTGGTATTCTTAAAAGTGTTGTATTTTCATTAACTTTTTCAAAATATGGACTGTCTGCTTCCATTGTTTTAATATATCTTGCAATATCTGCTTTTTCTTTTTTTATTTCAGGATATTTTCTGCTTAATAGAATAAAGCCCATCTCAATCAAATCTTCTCCAATTAAGACTGTTTGTTCAAAATTTTGTGGAAAATGATTTTTCATGTAGAAAGTAGAAGAATTGCTACTGTCAATTTTAAATTTAATCTGACCTTCTCTCCAATAAATTCCATCAGCTTTTATAATAAAACCTAAATATTTATCTTCAACTTTTTTAATCCCTATTTCGTATGGTTCACTTATCCAGATTCCTTCAAAGTCTTTTTCTTTTTTAGTATCAAGGTATTCTTTAAACTCTTTTACGTTTATTTCTATTTTTTCCCAATCTTTAAATTTCTCAATAATATCTTGTTCGCTTTGAGTGTTTTCGTTGGTTTCGTCATTTGGGTTAAACATTACCTGAACACCGATATGACCAGAACGAAAAAATTTCATCCATTCGTAAATGGTTTGAACACAAACATTAATGTCTTCTATGTTTTTTACTTTTTGTTCAAAGAGATAGTTGTGTTGTTCATAAGTTTCTCTTCCTTTTTTCTCTATTGCATAAGTAAATCCGGCATCATTTTGCTCAAATGTTTCTTTTGCCCAATTAAAGTTTTTTTCACAATCGCAATTTTGAGCATTTACAAACACCGGTAACGCTAACAAAACAATTAAAATCGTCTTTTTCATATTAGTTTAATGATTAGATTTTACAATTATACGATTAAGTCTGCTTTTTTGTTACATCTTTATTAGTATATTTTTTCTGCTACCGTATTTTATTTGTGTTTTTGTTGATTGTGTAATACTCGAAATGTACTATTTTTGAAATGATATATCGACAGAGGAAATTTAGCAATGAACGAAATTCCGAAACCTAAGGAAAGAAGTAAATACAGACAAATTCTCGGAAGAGAATACTATATTTTGAAACGAAAATTTCATTGGATGTTTTCAGATTCAAAGTGGACAAAGAAAAGTAATGCTATTGAGTTTTCTAATCTTATTTTTGAGCATAAATCAATGATTTTAAGACCTCTTATGGGTGTTGATATGGTTTTGCAAGAAAATAAGAGAACAAATTTAACCATTGCCATTAAACACCTTGATAAAATGTTAATAAAACCGGGAGAAACCCTATCGCTTTGGAAAAATGTCGGAAGACCGACCAAAGCCAAAGGGTATTTAGACGGTTTGGTTTTAAAGCAAGGAAAAATCACATCGGGTGTCGGCGGAGGATTGTGTCAGTTGGGAAATCTTTTGTTTTGGATATTTATACACTCTCCATTAACCGTAACCGAACGATACAGGCATGGTTTTGATGTCTTTCCTTCGGTTGATAGAAAAGTTCCTTTTGGGGCAGGGGCAACCTTATCTTATAATCATATTGATTTGCAAATTAAAAACGAGACCGATAATGAATTTCAAATCCTACTGTATATAGAAAACGATTACTTGCATGGTAAGTTGTATTCAAAAACTGCCGTAAGTTCAAAGTATCGGGTTGAAGAAAGAGACCATATCATAAAACAACAGTTTTGGGGCGGTTATTCAAGACACAATAGAATTGTTCAGGTGGAAACGCTTGAAAATGGCGAAGAAATAGAAAAAGTGGTAGCTGTTAATCACGCTCTTATGATGTACGACCCAATGTTGGAATGTAAAAACGTAACCC
>PDWJ01004482.1_pt1 | contig 12292 bp, 9 predicted proteins | sample 1430881 | NCBI WGS metagenome assembly PDWJ01 (sample SAMN01162460, study PRJNA174530) | Oral metagenome, whole genome shotgun sequencing project. | biome: Marine environment; feature: Marine mammal; material: Swab sample of the gingival sulcus; isolation source: swab sample of gingival sulcus... | reverse complement strand
TTGGAGGACAATTGTTTTGCATAATTGTCATTGATTCTGATGATGACAGGAATTTCCAGGCCCACAAGAATACCGATGAAAGACACAAATCCATACAGGATCAGCACATAATGATCCGTTCTGGCATAGGAAAGATAGGTAAGTACAGGAGAAAACCCACCAAGAAAGGCAAGTCCTGTTTCAATGAAAATAAAGGAAATAATCAGATACGACTTGGGGATATGTACCTGCACAAGACTGCCAACCCCCATCCAGAAGAGCATGAGTCCTATGACCAGCGCCCATTGCTCAAAGGAATTTCCCAGAATCATGGAGGCAAGGCTTGCCTGGATATACTCCAGAATGATTCCGCATCCGCCGGAGGCAAACATGCAGCCGCACAGCAACGCCGTGGCAAAAGTCCATCGGGACTCCCTGGGCAGGGAATGAGCTGTCATGCCTAATCTTCCTGAATCTATAAGGATCAGATGGACGCTGCAATGAGAATGGCAAGGGCAATCAAAGTGCTTTCCACCACCATGAGAGCGGCAACATTCTGATCCTCCTGTATTTCTACTGCCAATCGCGTGGTGGGCAGCACAATCCTGTCCATAAAGGAACGGAACAGAACCAGAAGAATCATTCCGCCAACGGCATAGGCAGAAAAATTTCCAATATCATTTGTCCATCCCGTAAAAGGCCCGGCAATGGCTGACATCAAAATAATGGACAGGGCAACAAGAACGCCTCCCAGTCCCAAAGCAGCAGCAGGATTGTTTTTCTTGATTTCTTCTCTGACATCAAAGGGGGTAATCAGCTGATAGATAAAGCCGAACAAAAGAAGAACCACCTGGCCGAGAACAAAAAACAGCAGAACCGAAAGCAAAGATTGAACAAACGTGCCGCCATCTCCCATGAGACTGCCCCTGAGAATAAGGCCCGTGGCAATGTACATACAGGCTTCCACAATGCCCACAGCGATATTACCCACCCGTTTTTGTCCCGAAGCATCGGTAAATTCCCGGATACACTCACTATCATTGGATATTCCGTAGAGCATGACCGTATCGTTGATAAAACGGGAGGAGAACAAAAAGCCAATGATAATCAGACCGTCCAGTACCAATTGCAGAAAATCCAGCAGCAGGTTGTCATTGGGAGAACCTCCGGCAATGGCGCCTGATAATGCCAGGGCCGCAGCAAGGTACAACCCCGCCCTTCGCAATCCCACGGCAAGATTCCCGTTGTCAATATGCACATCATCATCAAAATCCCTGGTACGGTAATCATCCAGCTTTTTGCTCAACCAGATGCATCCGGTTCCCAAAAGTACATAAATCATGCCCTGGGCAATGTCCGTTAATATGCTTGTCAGATTCATTGTTTCTCCTGTATATTTTGAATGTCCCTGATGATTCTGATGATTGTATCAGACAGTAGATTTTTCCCTTTTATTTGCCCCTTATGCCGGGGCCGCCCCCCCGTACCTTTGCACCGGAGGTTCTCACAGACGGAGACTGGGACGCAAAACCCCCGGTCTGGGCAAAGGAAGATGCCCGGTAACGGCTGGAGGCTTTTGTAAAAGCCCCTTTGGTGCCGTATTGCCTTCGTCCGTCTGACATGCTGCCATAATAAGGCCGGTCATATCGGTAGGTTTGATGGAAACTGTTCCAGCGATTGTATCCAAAAGACCTGGGAGGAAAGGCAAACAAGGTGGAAAAAAGGGCATATTTTCCATACCATGACCAGAAACTGTTTCCATTGGAGTCCCTTCTCCATTCGCCGTATTTTGGATCGCCCATATAGGCCATTCCCGGAGGAGTGGCATGGGTATTGGCTTCATCATCGAACTGACCGACTTTTTTGGAGACAATGGCCATGCCAAGGTTGTCCTCATTGGCCTTGTAAACACTTTCAGACACCGGAACCCAGCCCCGGCTTTTGCTGATCTTGCCGTCCACTTCAAAAAGATATTTATGGAAATACAAAGGTACTGCGCTTCTGGAAGCCCATTCCACTTTCATGTCATCCAGAATCTTATTGTATCCCACATAGACAGACAAAAGCAATTTTTGATATTTGCTCCTGGTTTGTTCCAGTTCATTATATTCACGGGAAATCAAATCTATCTGATCTGTCAATTTTGCAAAATCAATGTCCTGTCCTTCCTGGTGGCGGGAAAACAGGGAATCCGCAAGGGAATCTGCCTGGCTTACCTGTTTTTCCAAATCCAGTAACGGCTTGAAACGCTCATCAATCTTGGATGCAAGATTGGGAAAATCTTCTTTTACCTTTGGAATTACCTGGGTTTCCATTTCCTTTACCATGCCGGAAAATCCAGCAGCCTGGGTCATGGAGGTTTCATGGAAAGATTCCATGTGATCCATGATGTCCTGAATCCGGGCAAGGCGCGCAGCAGGATATTTCATGTCCTGAACTGCCTTGTCAATGAGTTCTTCTGTCTGCCGGATATATCCTGCAAGCTGGTTTGCGGTCTCTGCCCGGTCTTTTTTTACCAGAGATGCAATCTTATTTGCATACATCTGGTCTGCCCGGTCAAGCTGGCTGGCTGCCCCGTGGAATTTTTCCTTTAGATTTTCCTTTTGAGCAATGGCGGCAAGGGTCTGGGAAACATCCTGGGCCTGGATCATTTTCCCATAATCAGACTGATATGTTTCCAGATGTTTTCTTTCTGTTACAATCTGATCCGGCAAGGCCCTGGCTTTTTGTATGATATAATCCGGGATTCTTGGAGTATCCTTTCTGCCCACGAGGCTGAGAGCTGCAAGGAGTAAAGCAAGAATGAAAATCAAGGACTTCATATTTTTCAGATACATCATGTATTATTCGCCCCTTTGCTGATCATGGTAATTTCGCCGGATGCCACAGGCTGGCTGATAAATATCTGGTAGTCTTTCCGGGAGCGTTCATGGGAAGAGGGCCCTGACCAATATTCAATGGTCAGATACAGGGGCGTTTTTTCCTGCTGAAATTCATAAAAATATACAGGTTCTTTTTTCCCGTTGCGCTGGTATATGGCAGCCCAGTCATCTTCATACCAGAATTTTTTCCCCTGGTACAAGACCACATCTTCGTCTTCAACAATCTGCTCCAGGTCTCCTGCATCAATTCTTTCTCCTGCATCATCAAAAAGATCGCGAAAGGAAATGCGTTCCATTGTGCGAATGATGGTAAGTTCATCATCGTATTCCCATTCAAAATATACGGTCTCTCCTGTTTCCAGACACAAGCAGGACAATTCGTGTACCTGATACGCCAGCATTTGGCTGTGATCTTCAGAGGTTTCCTGGTAGGTACTGTTTTCCCGAACAAAAAAGGTCTGGCCGGAACAGGTAAAAAAGTCGCCTGTGTCCGCATCCTGCAAGGTCATGGAAAGGGCATCTTTTTCCCGAATCAGACAGTCTTTTTCCAGGGTTCTGATGAGAGAAAACCGTTGTTCAAATGATTTTTGTTCTACCGGATTTACCATGACGCTTTTTCTCCCTGTTTCAATTATCCTGCCTGCGGGCAGTCAGTGCATCGGTTCTGGCCCGGAATCTTTCGTTCATTTCTCCCAGGGCTGTGGAACTCTGGGATGCGATGGCCACGGTTTCCTGGGAAATCAGGGCATAGGTTTCAAAGGCTTTTTCATAAGTCTGACATGCCTCTTCCAGGGCCTGGATATTCACGGTCATGGACTGGCCCATCTGTGCGCTTTTCACAGCAGTATCTCCAATGACCTTTGCCGTATCCTTCATGGTCTGGGCAGCAGCCTGCTGCACCATATCCAGATGACGCAGGGTATCCATCTGCTGTTCTGCTGCAACCCTGACAGCCAGAGCGTTTTTCACAGCCGTTGCCAGAATCAGATCTGTGCGCTGGACAAGCCGCTGAACCAGATGGGAATTTCTTACCATCATTTCCCCGCCAAACCGGGTCTGGAGATTGGCATTGTCAATGGTCTGCAAATCCACCACAGCCATTGCCAGATCCGAAGTCAATGTGGTCAGGGCCTCCTTGATCCGGGGATCGTTTTCCTCCTGGATATGCTCCATGAGTTTTTTCCAGATGACCTGTCCAAGAAAAATCTGCTCCTGAAGCATGGGCTGGAGTTCCTTGAGGGAATCACAGATCACCGCAAGTTCCGAGGCGTCAAAGGCCACCTGATCCGCCTCGTTACGTAAATGGGTACGGATGCCGTCAATGGTGGAATTTACGGTTTCCTTTCGTTCGGCAATAATGGTCAGAATTTCCTCTGCCTTGGGCAGACGGCTGACGGTTCTGGTAAAAAGCCCCAGCATCTTTTCCTGGAAAGGCATTTTTGTCTGGGCAACCACGGTGGGGTTAATCTTGTCCAGTTCCAGCTTGATGGCCAGAATATTTTTTCCCACGCCGGAAGAAGGCTCTGTACTTACATCCTTTAACACATTGCCCATTTTTCTGTCATACAGACTTACCTGGGCCTGGGTCTGCTCCATGATTTCCTTTCCCAGGGAAAAAACAAAATTGCCCAGCTCCCAGTTGGAAGGATCGGCTTTTACCTTTTCAATAAAGGACATGGCCTGATTTTCAATATCTTCCATCCGGGCTGCATCCAGATGGGCCGGGATAACCGGTACGAGATTGTCAGGGGCCTGGACAGGGGTTAAGGCACCCTGGCCGGAAGCCTGGTCTGCATCTGTCAATACCGGAGCTTTTGCCTGGCTGGCCACCCGGTCAAGATCGGCAACAAAATCGGTCATGGTTTGTTACTCCTTCTTTGTTATGAATTGCGTCTGGCATCCTGCTGGTTGCCAGAAAATTAACGAAACTAAATAAAAATCAATATGTTACAAAATTAAGCGGTGGATTTGGTTCTTTCACAGAACCAATCGGCCCGCGGCCGTTATGATGAAAACTTGCCAGCAAGAAAATGGGCCATGGTTTTAAATTCGGCAGTTTCATTATTTTCAATAATCTGTCTTGCACGCTTTGTTACCTGGGCAAGACTGTCAATGGTGCTGGTAAATATGGAATGCTGGGCCTGCCTGCTTGACAGGGACAAATCCAGATATTCCTTTACAATTTTTTTCAGATGATTGGTCCCGATTTTTTCCAGTTCATAGGTCAAAGATTCTGAAGGGTATCTTTCCAGCATGGCCGGCAATATCAGGCGAATATCATCAATGATCTGTTCAATGGAAAGCAAAAGTTCCTGGTCCAGATCATGATCCGTTCGGATCATCAGATTCAGGGACAAAAGGCAATTCATGGCTTTGCTGATTGTTTTGTCTCCTGCAGCAACAGGTTCCGGGGCAGGAGTTTCAGGCGCAGGGGCCTGGGCTTGCTTGCGGTTTTTCAGCAATTTGATGCCCACTCCGGCAATCAGCACAACAACGAGCGTTCCAAAAAAGATTCCCATATCTTTGACTCTCACTAGTTTTGTTTACAGGGTAAAAAATGATGATGAAAAAAGATACACGCTATGTATATACAATACAAGGTTCTCTCGATAATATTTTGCAAGAAAACAGCCAGACAAAGATATTCATGGACAGAATATGAAAAAATTTTATCCGGGGTTTATTTTGACTGCATACTGGCAACAGAAAGAATTACGCCAAGGACAATTCCCAGGACAGCGGCAAACAATACCTGAAAATCAGGCGGCAATAAAAACGTAATGGTATGTGCCGGAATCCAGAAAAGGGGAATGGTTTTCCTGAATACAAAATTCCATTGAACATTCCAATCCAGATCATGGAGAATCTGTGTAAATAAGATGGGCCTTGCCAGGCTGGATAATGCTCCGCTGTTCATGGAAATATGGGCATCAGTAATTTTGTGCAATGTCATCATCACAGGGGCATAGCTCAGATTCATTGCAAGGCTTATGGCAAAAGCCGTGAGCACCTTATTATAAGAAAGTCCCTGATGGATAGATTCCACCGCGCCCTTGCATCCAAGGTATTCCAGAAAAATGGGCGTGCCGGAAGCAAAGATGATGAATGCAATTTTAATGGTAATCCCCAGAAATCCCCAGATAACAGCCCTGGGGAAAAGCCCGAATGTCTTATGACTGTAAACCCCTGATCGGATACGAAGCCCTATGGATTCTCCTGCTGTGGCAAGAATCGCAAATTTGAAAAAGCTAATGATCATACCGTGATCCCTGTTGAGCTGACGGTACAGATCATATACAGCATCGCATAAAAAAAATGGGGCAAAAAGCAGAATTACACCGCTGATAAAAAACAGATCCTGTTTTTTCATTTTCTGGAATATGGGCGGTTATTCGGTTACTTTGGCAATAAAATCCTTAAATTTTTTGTAGGTGGCAGAATCCATAATGTGTTCCATACGGCAAGCAGTATCATCGGCAACCTTTTCGTCAACTTTCAATACATTTAAAAAGAAATCCTTAAAGAAAATATGACGTTTCTCAATGGATTTGGCAATTTTTTCGCCTTTGGGGGTCAAAGTAACAAAGCCATAGGGCTCGTAATTGATCAGTTCCTGGGCAGCCAGTTTTTTCAGCATCCCTGTAACAGAACCTCTTTTGATATCAAGGCGCTCTGCAATATCTTTGGAACGAGCAACGGTATTGGTGGTTTGAAGATCCAATATGGTTTCCAGATAATCTTCCAAGCTTTCGGATAAGTTTATTTTATAGGTCATGTCAATTCTCCTTAAGAAATAAATTATTGGCTCCAGTATAAAGCAAAAAGATAGGAAGTCAAATCAAAGTTTATTTTTTTTGACAAAAATTAAAAAAAGTTCGGTTAAAATCATAATTACACACTCTTCATGAGATAGTTTTTATTTTTCCCTAATAATGACCAGAAAACTTGCCATAATCAAAAAGGGTATTATAGTGTTCAGATAACTTTTGGCAGTCGAATTTATTTTTTCTTACGAATCATAATAATTTATGGAATTATACGGTGCATCATGTCAGATGAAAACACACCCATTACCCCTGAAATCGTGAATGAGGATGAAACTCCTGAAAATGAAGGCCAGCTCATAGAACAAAAATACAAACCCGATATTTTGTATCTGGTTCCCATCACAGGCCGCCCCCATTTACCCACCCAGGTTCAATCCCTGATGATTAACCGAAATCGCTGGGAACCAACCCTGATCCGGGCATCCAATGAATCAAACAACCTCCTTGGGCTTTCTTATATTTCCCAGGTCAAGGGAGATCAAGTGGGAAAACAGGATTTCCCCCTTACAGGTTGTCTTGTCAGAATGCTCAATGTTGTGGAAGTAGATGAAAATATTCAATTCATTGCGCAAGGTCTGGAACGCTTCCGAATCACGAAATTTTTATCTGACAAACCGCCTTTTATCGCCCAGGTGGAATATCTTTCTCCCCTGGAAGAAGATGGAGACAAAATCAAGGCCTATGGAATTTCCATCATTGCCTCCATCAAACAGTTGCTGACTCTGAACCCTCTGTATTCAGAAGAACTCAAGCCTTTTTTAGGCAGACTCAGCACAGACCAGCCCTCCCTTTTGGCTGATTTTGCCGCAGGCATTACCACCTCTTCAGGAGAGGAGCTCCAAAAGGTTTTGGATGCCCACTCCTATATTGAACGCATGAAGCATGTACTCATGCTGCTGCAAAAAGAAATTGAAATTGCCAAGCTGCAAAGCAGGATTCAAAAGGATATTAACATTCAGATTGATGACAGCAAACGCAAATTCTTTTTACGGGAACAACTCAAGGCCATTCAAAAGGAACTGGGCATTGAAAAGGATGACAAGACCTCTGATGTGGACAAGTTCCGGGAAAAATTTGCCAAACTACATCCGCCGGAACATGTCAAGGAGCGTTTTGAAGAAGAAATTGAAAAATTGTCCATTCTGGAAACCGGCTCTTCAGAGTACGGTGTAACCCGCAACTACCTGGACTGGATTACCGGAGTGCCCTGGGGCGTGTATTCCCAGGACAATCTGGATATTGATTATGCCCAGAACGTCCTGGACGAGGATCATGCTGGACTTGCAGATGTCAAGGAAAGCATCATTGAATTTTTTGCAGCGGGCATGTACCGCAAGGATATTGCAGGTTCCATCATTTTGTTTGTGGGACCTCCGGGAGTAGGCAAAACCTCCCTTGGAAAATCCATTGCCCGTGCCCTGGGACGAAAATTCTTCCGATTCAGCCTTGGCGGCATGCGGGATGAGGCGGAAATCAAGGGCCACAGACGCACCTATGTGGGTGCATTGCCCGGAAAACTGGCCCAGGCCCTCAAGGATACCGGAGTGTCCAATCCTGTTATCATGCTGGATGAAGTGGACAAGGTAGGTGCCTCTTACCAGGGTGATCCTGCCTCGGCACTTCTGGAAGTTCTTGACCCTGAACAAAATTCTGAATTTCTGGATCATTATCTGGATTTGCGGATGGATTTATCCAAGGTGCTGTTTATCTGTACGGCCAATCAGCTGGATACCATTCCAGGGCCTTTGCTGGATCGTATGGAACGGATCAACTTGTCCGGGTACATCAAATCTGAAAAAATGGAAATTGCCCGGAAACATTTATGGCCAAAACTGCTCAGACAAAACAAGCTCAAGGCATCCACCATGAGCATTACCGATCCAACCTTAGGACATCTCATTGAAGGCTATGCAAGGGAAGCCGGGGTCAGGAATCTGGAAAAGCAGCTACGGAAAATCATACGCAAGGGGATCGTGGAACTGCTCAAGGGAGAAAAAGAAAAAATCAGGATCACTATCCGTTCCCTGAAAGACTATCTGGGCCAGCCCGTATTTCAGAAAGAAAAACAGATGAAAGGTGTCGGCATTGTAACAGGTCTTGCCTGGACTGCCCTGGGCGGAGCCACTCTGCCCATTGAAGCCATACGGGTTCATGCCAAAAATGCCGGGATCAAGCTGACCGGAAAGCTGGGCGAGGTCATGCAGGAATCTGCCAATATTGCCGTGTCCTATATCCAGGCAAATGCCGCGACCTTTGGTATTGATCCTGAGTATTTTGAAACGGCATTTATTCATATTCATGTGCCAGAAGGCGCAACCCCAAAAGATGGGCCCAGCGCCGGAATTACCCTGGCAACGGCCCTGGTTTCCCTGGCCAGAAATCAAAAAATAGAACAGGCCATTGCCATGACAGGAGAAATTACCCTGACCGGAGAAGTGCTTCCCGTGGGCGGAATCAAGGAAAAAATCATTGCTGCCCGCCGCATGGGGATCAAACAGATTCTTCTTCCCATCGGCTGCACACCGGAATTTGATAAATTACCGGAACATATCAAGGAAGGGATCTGCTTTCATTTTGTCAAAACCTACAAGGACGTTTATAAGATCGTATTTGAAAGTAATAGGGATTTTTAGAAAAAAATCATGGCAAAGAAGTGCCAGGAAAAAGGCTAATATGGTATCGGGGAATATCCAGATCCAATGCCTGGGATGACGGCTGATCTGAATCGTCTGGATCATTTGAAACGCTTTCTGTCATTGTGAAATTTTCCGTGTCCTGCTCCAATGTGGTTTGGGAATAGATTCCCTTGAATACGGTTCCCTTCAACGCCCTTTCTGGACACTGGATTTCACAAAGACTTTCGTTCTCCCGGGCCCATTGATACAGAGCAATCATTTCCTGTTTCAAATGGTTCATCTCTGGAACAATGACCTTTTTTTCCTCTTCAAGACGGCAGTCCAGCCGTTCAATATTCTTGTCAATTCTTTTTTTTGCAGGATGCAATTCCTTAATCATATTCACAGCCTGCTCCATGCGGGAGTCAAATGTGGAAATCAGCAAGGCCATATTCTTTTTCTGAGCCGGGTCAATCTTATCTTTTTCCCTGGCGCACTGGGCTTCAATAGCGGATTTTTTCTTTTTTGCCTCATCATGAAACACTTTTACATTCTGCATCTTTCGAAAAGTTTTACCGGCCAACATGGTCAGTCTCTGAATTTTTTCCTTGATCCGTTCCATTTTCAGCTCCATAAGATCTATTTGTTCCTGTATGGATTGTATGTGACTGACCAAATGCTGCTCGCTGCCCGCACAAATGGTACAGGGGACGCTTCTTTCAGAACCGATTCGCCGGACAAACACTCCTTGTTTGGCACAAACAAAGGAAGAGACCACCCGGCAGGAAGAGGAAAAAATTTTTCCTGAACATTGTATCTGGCAGTCGATCATCTCATTTTTGATACAGATGTCGCCAAAGGCTTCAATTCGGCAATTATGCAGATAGGTGGCGTGGACGCTGCCCTGGGTGCGAATGACAGTATCTGTAATCCCGTCTGCTACCTGGATGTCCCCCAAAGCAACAATGTCAGCGCCTCTGATTTCCCTTGCGCGGATATTCCCTGCTGTTACATGATAGTCGCCTGTAATCATGCCGGAGACAAACAGATCCGCATAGGCGTCCGGTGCCGGGCCGTATTTTTGATCCATATCCTCTGGCACATGCAAATCCGGGAATACACAGACCCTTCTATCCAGAGTTACCCAGGCTCTTCCAGACCTGTCAGCCACAATGCCGTTACCATCAAGGGCTGGTCTTGCACCGGGACCAGGACGAAAAGTACAATCCAGCTCCGGGACACACGGAGCCTGGGCGCCGAATATATTGATCTTCTGATAGGATTCACCAGAAACCGTTTCCCTTGTAAGAGCCGTACCCCTCTGAATCTCTTTTGCCTTCTCCAAGGCATTTTCCAGTAGGAAATGCGCCTGGCGACCAAGGATCAACTCAGCAGAATAATCCTGACAGGCAAGAAAAAAGCGGGCAGAACGGTTTTGCAAATGACAAAAAAGCAAGGAATCCCAATATATTCCGCTGGTAATTTTTTTATCAATTGCCATCTGCTTGATCTGATTCAGAATAATATGAATGCTGTTTGTCTGATCTGGAAAAATCTGCGCCAGCAGCTTTGGTGGAATCACTACCATAGCGATCATTTCCCCATGCAGGACAGAAATCTCCACAGAAGGCTCTTCCGGCTTGTCAGACATGATTTTTTTCCCTGCCTTTGTCATGGCTCTCTGATGGGTCAATACCAAATCACGCTGCCCACTACTGATCAGATGCATATCCAGCAGGATCTGATCCAGAGGAGTAATCTTACGCCCTCCTGCCCTTTGATGCTTTTGTTCCCTGCATGCTTTTTGTATCTGCTCCCGGGTAGCAAATCCCTGTTGTACAACTTTGGCGGCAAATTCCCGCTCCAGGGTCTTTGCCTGTAAAAACTGGCTTTCATATCTTCCCAAGATCTGTGTATCATCCTGGCTTTCAACATGCAGGATTTCCTTTGACTCCTGTGCAAAGGATGCCTGGGTTTGCAGGATCATATCCCGTTGTTCTTCCGTAATAATTTGCTTTTCGAGAAGAATTTCTCCAATGAATTTTCTTTTGCGAAGACGTTTGAATTCCTCTTTTTGGAACTTTCTGGCCTTTTTTATGTCTTGTTTTGAAGCAAATCCCTTTTCAAGAACAATCTGACCGAATTCTTCTCCGGTCTTGCGTACAATGTGATAATTTCTCAGTAATACCAAAAGTTCTATCTGGTATTGGGTCGCCCATTTCTGGGCCAGCAAAAATTGCACCTCATCCTGAATACCAGCCTGATCCTTGTTCTTGGGCCGGGATTCCATGCGTATAAATTGATCTTTGTCGATGGTTCCATATTGAAGGGCAAGATCGGCAATACTGGGAATGAGTGTTTTCACGACAGGGAAATGACCTTTTGCATATAAATGAGATTGAAATCTTTTTTTCTATGAAAGTATCTATAAGCTACTAAATTACTTTCATTTTTGGTTGCTGACCAAGTCTGGTCATGGAGAGACCAAATCGGCCCGTGGCCGTTTATATGAAAGTAGCTATAATCTACTTAAATACTTTCATTCTTCGTTGTGGGCTGATCTGGAGAATGGCATTCCCAGTCGGCCCGTGGCCGTTATAAAAAATATCATCCCCAAGAATTCATTATTTTTTTCCTGATAAAAGTACAAACTTTTACATTTTTATCAGGGTTGAATAATTTGAGTCAAGGCAAAAATAGAACCCTGATCCACCATACAATGCCACCTGGGTTGTTAGCCCTTTTATGGAATCGGGGCAGCATCCCCCTGCAACGTATGCCTAATACGACTCCGGGTGCTGCTGCCCCCAATTATCAATTATCAATTTTTGAGATCAGGCTGCCTTGCATCTGGCACCTTGCTGGTGGCCAGGGAACTATCGAAACGAACTGGAAATCAAATGGTTATAAAATCAGGCGGTGGATTTGGGATGGGTGGGTACTGCCATCCTTCCTAAGCTTCCATAAACCGCATTCTTCTGATCTCCTG
>PDWJ01007895.1_pt1 | contig 12293 bp, 10 predicted proteins | sample 1430881 | NCBI WGS metagenome assembly PDWJ01 (sample SAMN01162460, study PRJNA174530) | Oral metagenome, whole genome shotgun sequencing project. | biome: Marine environment; feature: Marine mammal; material: Swab sample of the gingival sulcus; isolation source: swab sample of gingival sulcus... | reverse complement strand
CAGATGAACAGCAAGAACAGTTGCGCCTTGGGCGCTTACTTTAGCCCTTGGAGGGCGTCATCCAATAAGCCTCCGGCTCTGCCGGAGGTCATTTAACTAGCCCGGATGTTGCACCCGTGCATTTGGTTTCTTCAACTGAGTGCTGCTGTATAAGTGTATTCCGCAATGATAATCGGGGGTACGCACGGTTACAGTTCACATTTGCCGGCTTTTCACTTGATCTCCCTTGATATGAGCGCATATGCTCACTCCGACGCTGCTACGGCAGCGTTTACGTTCACGAGCACGCTCAAATCAAGCGATCTCGGCGTGAAAATTCCGCCAACGGGTACAACGTCCGGGATAACCCGGATGTTGCACCCGTGCATTTGGTTTCTTCAACTGAGCATTGTTGTCCGAGCGTATTCTGCGATGGTAAATGGGGTGCGCCCTGTTACGGCTTGCATTTGCCGGCTTTTCACTTGATCTCCCTTGATATGAGCGCACATGCTCACTCCGACGCTGCTACAGCAGCGTTTACGTTCACGAGCACACTCAAATCAAGCGATCTCGGCGCGAAAACTCCGCCAACGGGTACAACGTCCGGGTTGGGCACATTAAGTCATATTTAGGGCCTTAAGTTAGGTATAAGTTCTCGATATTGGCTAATGGTGTTTTAACCTTTGCAGTAAAGCGTTGTATCATAGCGCGCTTAATTGGATCAGCTTTGATTTACAGGTAACGCCCGCGTGGATTGCGGGATAGTTTTTGGCGGCGAGAATGGCTTTACTGGCATTAGGCATCAATCATAAAACAGCACCGGTTGAAGTGCGTGAACGGGTAGCGTTCGCGCCCGAGCTGCTGTCTGAGGCGATGCAAGCTGCCAAAGCGGAGGCTGAGCTTAAAGAAATCGCTATTCTGTCTACCTGTAATCGCACAGAGGTTTATTGTTCGTCTGAATTGAAAGGCTCACGCGCCCTGCTGGAATGGTTAGGTAGCTATCATGGGTTAGATCCGGATGAGCTGCAACAGTGCTCTTATGTGTTTTGGGGTGAAGATGCAGCGCGGCACATGATGCGAGTTGCCAGTGGCCTGGACTCGTTGGTGTTGGGTGAGCCGCAAATACTGGGCCAGTTGAAATCTGCCTATAGCCTCTCCCGGGATCATGGCCTGGTTGGTGCTGAGCTGGGCCGTTTATTTCAGCAGACCTTTTCTATTGCCAAACAGGTGCGTACCGATACGGCGATTGGGGAGAACCCGGTCTCTGTTGCTTATGCGGCGGTTAGTCTGGCCCAGCATATTTTTTCTGATATGGGGCAGAGTAAGGCGCTACTTATTGGTGCCGGTGAAACAATCGAGCTGGTTGCTCGTCATTTGGTTAATGCGGGTGTGACGGATATTACAGTTGCAAACCGCACATTGAGCCGTGCTTTGTCATTGGCTGAAGCGTTTAATGGCCGCGCGATATTATTGGGTGATATTCCGGATGCGCTCTCAGATTCTGATATTGTGATCGCGTCGACGGCAAGTCAATTGCCTATTCTTGGCAAAGGGGCTGTGGAAACAGCGCTGAAAAAACGCAAACATCGCCCGATCTTTATGGTGGATATTGCAGTCCCTCGTGATATTGAGACGCAAGTGTCCGATCTGGATGATGTGTATCTCTATACCGTTGATGACTTGAAAGAAGTGATTGAGGAAAATCAGCGTAGTCGGGAGAATGCCGCGCGTCAGGCGGAAACAATTATTGAAAACGGCGCCCATGAGTTTATGCGTCAACTGCGCTCACTGGAAGCGGTTGATGTGCTTACTGTTTTCAGAGGGAGAGCGGAACAATTACGGGACCAGGAACTGGATAAGGCATTAAAACAACTGGGTAATGGTAAATCAGCAGAAGAAGTTATCACCATGTTGGCCAGGAGCCTGACTAATAAAATGCTGCATTACCCAACCATACAAATGCGAAAAGCCAGTGCCGAGGGACGTACCGAAATGCTCGAACTGGTTCAGGAGCTGCACCAATTGGGTGAATATTCGAAAAGCGACGGAAAATAATGAAAGAATCAATCCTCGGTAAGCTGGAAAAGCTCAGTGACCGTTATGAAGAACTGGCTGCATTACTCTCCAGCCCGGACGTGATTTCCAATCAAGATAAATTCAGGGATTACTCAATGGAGTATTCCGAACTTGAGCCAGTTGTGCAGGCGTTTTCTGCCTATAACCAGGCTCAGGAAGATCTCGAAGAAGCCGAGTTGATGCTGGCGGATAGTGATCCCGATATGCGTGAAATGGCGAAGGAGGAATACCCGGAAGTCAAAGCACGTATTGAAAAACTGGAAGCCGATTTACAGATTCAATTGTTGCCAAAAGATCCCAATGACTCCCGCAATGTCTTTTTGGAAGTGCGTGCCGGTACGGGGGGCGATGAAGCGGCTATCTTTGCCGGTGACCTGTTTCGTATGTATTCCCGTTATGCCGAAATGCAAGGCTGGCGTGTTGAAGTAATCAGCGCTAACGAAGGGGAGCATGGTGGCTATAAAGAGATTATTTCCCGTATTGTTGGCACCAATGTTTATTCCCAGTTGAAATTCGAATCAGGCGCTCATCGGGTGCAGCGAGTGCCCGAAACCGAATCCCAGGGGCGCATTCACACATCCGCCTGTACAGTGGCGATTATGGCCGAAATGGATGAGTCGGCAGAGGTCGAAATTAATAAGGCAGACCTGCGTGTCGACACCTTTCGGGCGTCCGGTGCGGGTGGTCAGCATGTTAACAAAACCGATTCAGCCATCCGTATTACGCACATACCAACAGGTGTCGTGGTTGAGTGCCAGGAAGAGCGCTCTCAGCATAAAAACCGTGCTAAAGCCATGTCTCTATTGGCGTCACGTTTGCAATTGGCTGAAGAAGAGCGCCAGGCAGCGGAAATGGCGAATACGCGTAAGAGTCTGGTGGGCAGTGGTGATCGCTCTGAACGTATTCGTACCTATAATTACCCACAAGGCAGGGTGACGGATCATCGTATCAACCTGACGTTGTATAAATTGCAGGAAATTATTGGCGGTGAATTACAGCATGTCATTGAGCCGTTAATGAATGAGTATCAGGCAGAGCAATTAGGTGCTCTTTCAGACGAAAGCTAAAAAGAAAGGGCCAATAACAGGCCCTTTTTAATGCAGATAGCCCTATGCAGATCAAACAAGCACTACAGCTAAGTGAACAGCTCAATGCCGTGAGTGACTCCCCGCAGTTGGATCTGGAGTATTTGCTTTGCCATGTTTTGGGAAAACAACGCAGTTATCTGTATACGTGGCCAGAAAAAGTGCTTTCAGAGCAGCAGCAGGATCAGTTGCATGGTTTTATTACGCGCCGCCTGAAAGGGGAGCCTGTTGCCCATATTATCGGTCGTCGAGGCTTTTGGCGTCTGGATCTTGAAGTGTCGCCTGATACCTTGATACCGCGCCCCGATACTGAAGTGTTAGTTGAGAAAGCGCTTGAACTTTGCCAGCAGAAACAGGCTCGGGTTGCGGATTTGGGGACGGGAAGCGGTGCTATTGCTTTGGCCTTGGCGGTAGAGCACCCGGCGTGGGAAATTGTTGCTTCCGATAATGTGCCGGAAGCTGCTGCATTGGCGGAGCGCAACAGGAAGCGGTTGCAGTTTGGTAATGTTCAGGTGCTGCAAGGCAGTTGGTTTCAGCCTCATGACGGCATTTATGACCTGATTGTCTCGAATCCTCCCTATATTGATCCTGACGATCCTCATCTCGAGCAGGGGGATGTGCGGTTTGAGCCTTTGAGCGCTTTAACAGCAGGCAATAAAGGCATGGCTGATATTGAGTTACTCGCAGATCAGGCGCGAGCCTATTTGAAAAAAGACGGATACCTGATCTTTGAACACGGTTATGATCAGGGTGTGCCCTGTCGTGATCTATTACAGCGGCTAGGGTATGTGGATATTGGGACGCAGCAGGACTATGGTCAGAATGACCGTGTAACCTATGGGCGATGGCCGGGCTAATCCGGCAAATATTAAGTGACTATGATGTACCCAGCTTATCATGACAGAATCACTGTGTGTGGTAGCACTAAAAAAACGCCATGTACGGGTGCGAAACCCGGGCTACTATTGAGGGAAATCAGATGCTAAGTGATGAGCAGCTGCTGCGTTACAGCCGCCATATAATGTTGCCGGAGGTTGATATTAATGGCCAGGAGATATGGCTTAATTCTACGGTGCTGGTGATTGGGCTGGGGGGCTTGGGCAGCCCGGTTGTAATGTATCTGGCGGCAGCAGGAGTAGGTGAGCTTATTCTGGTTGATGATGATGAAGTTGACTTGTCCAATTTGCAGCGCCAGATTGCGCATACTACTAAACGAATTGGTATGCCAAAGGTCGACTCGGCGCGTAATACCGTTGCCAGCCTTAACCCGGATGTCCGGGTGAAAGCGTTATATGAGAGATTGAGTGAAGATGCCTTACAGCGTTTGGTGGCAACGGTTGATCTGGTTGTCGATTGCACAGATAACTTCGGCACCCGATTTACCATTAATAAAGCCTGTTTTAAGCATAAAAAGCCGCTGGTATCGGGTGCCGCTATCCGTATGGAAGGGCAGGTTGCGGTGTATGACCCTTTGCAGCAGGACTCGCCTTGTTATCAATGTTTGTATAAAGAAGGAAGTGAAGAAACACTGACTTGCTCCGAGTCCGGTGTGCTCTCTCCATTGGTTGGGATTATTGGTTCTGTACAGGCGCTGGAAGCATTAAAAGTGCTGGCGTCAGTGGGCAAAACCTTGGCTGGCCGTTTGCTGCTGCTGGATGCGAAGTCCATGGAATGGCGTAGCTTGAAGTTGCGCCGAGATCCTCATTGTAGTGTTTGCGCCCAGCGGCACGAGGAATAAGTGTTATTTGGGCCGTACATATCACTTGTCATGTGCTCTGCCTGTAGGAGGCCGCTCCAGCCTGGCCCGCGAAAAACAGTCAAGGGCAGTGATGGCCAAAGTTATTGCCAAGATAGAAGCAACTAAAGAAGCAATAAAAAAGGGTGAGAGCCTTTCTGGAAGCACGGGTTAAAGAAACATCTTCCTAATTTCAAGGTCTTGCCAACATTTCTCGGCATAGCTCACGACTTGCTCGGAATAATCTTGCTCATAAAAATCTTCAGGCTTGTTGGCGCCTGAATTAATGATGAAATGAATCAGTTGCAGGTCGGCCCGGATAAATGCCTGATGGACAATTTTGCTGTTTAACCGGGCGCCTTGTTGTAGCAGAAAGGACAGGTGGAGCATCAAGGTGTTTGGCTCGCAGTAATCGAAGCACTGCAAGGCCAGTTGGGTGGGATCTGCCTCCGATCCGGCATTATACAGCGCTGTCAGCAAGGGCAGGCTGTTGTCCTGTGCCAGTGCTAACTGAGTCAAGCTGTTATGCTTATCCTTCTGTACCTGCAGGTTCGGGTTTGCACCATGGTTAAGTACCAGTTTCAATGCGCTTGGGGATTGCTGTCGAATACAGTACTCAGCTAAGGGTGGCTGCGTATCTGATACCGGTTGGTTCAGCTCATCTGTGCTGATCTTCCGTAAGCATTGTGCCAGCTTCTGCATATCGCCGCTGTCAATGGTTTTGCAGGCTTGGGCTAACGGATCACTTTTGAATAATTTGAGCATGAACTTTTCCTTTAAATGACACCGAGTATTAGCCCAGCCTGAATCTTTCACCAAGGAATTCAGCCGTTCTTGTTAATGCCTTGGTGAAATGCTCGGGCTAGATGCAGCTTTTGATAAAGCCATTATCAAGCCGGCTGATGCTCTTCAGTATATAGTCCGGAAAAACAATCAAAAAGATTTGAGCAACTGCGCTGGCGATAACATTGAAGCGCTCCGCGGCACAAGACTGCCCAGTACTAAACAGGGGATAATCTTGGAACAGAACCAATTAGGTTGCTGTCAGGTGTTTCTTCGGATAGTCAAATAATATCGGAGTGGCGCACCCTTCCGCCAGCTCTGCCCACTGGGCAATACTCAAATGCATGCTAAATACCGCCGCTGTGGGAAACTTCTCAAGCTGATTTTGGGTCAGGAAGTGAATTAACATCTCCAAGCCAGGGTTATGTCCGACCAGCATGACATGAGTGAGTTTATCGGGCAGGTTTTGTAATGTATAGAGAAGCGTTTCCGAACTGGATTCATATAGCTCAGGTATGATTTGAAACTGCTCCGGTTTGAGCTTAAGGCGACTGGCTACAGCGTTAGCTGTCGTGACAGCCCGCCTTGCTCCGCTGCTCAAGAGTAAGTCCGGATGCAGGTTGGACTGATAGATGCGCTCGGTCATGTCAGGTAGATCTTTTTTTCCCCTCTTGTTCAAGGGGCGATCAAAATCAGCAAGCTCAGGATGCTTCCAGCTAGACTTTGCATGACGGATCAGGGTGAGCTGTTTCATATCAGGCACCAGTAGCGATAAATGGGTATTTACTGCCCATAACCATGAGTACAACCTCATCCTGATGACAGTAAAGTGTCATGCAGAGAGTCGATACCCGTTGTAGCATGTCGTACCTATTGGGGGTGCAAGTCCCAACCAACCAAGAGTGATCAGGCCGCGTTACGCTTCTGATTCTTGTGGTGGCGGGCAACAGACCCCTTAATCACAATGCTCCATGAGTCAGCATTACTCATCAACATAGCGCCACAATGACCGCACTTGCAAATCTGGGAGTGTTCCAGGTCGCTAACGGTATTGAGCTGCGGGTGCTCCTTTCCTGAATGCATAAGTTCGAAGCAGTGTGTGCAATCGGTATTCATTGGTTCTCTCCTTCCCTGAATCAGGTTTTCTATTAAGAAAAGGGTTATCAGTAAGTGCCTCAGCGTGTAGTGGCTATGTATACCGACTACCCGAGGAGGCCCTCACTAACACCGTTACCTTATCAGATATCGGGAAAGAATGAGCTAACTTTAGTAAAAAAATTTATAAAAAACATAACTTTTTTGAAGGAAGTTATGTTTTATTGGTAAGTATTAAAGTTAACTCTTTGATATATATGGGATTTTGTTATCCCGGTATATCCATGATGCTATCGTCGGAATCGTTCTTTGCCATTTCACCGACTTCTTTATCGATAAAGAACAGGCCTTTGCCGTCTTCACCAATGATATTGATTCGATCCATAATGCCGTTGAAGAGCTTTTCTTCCTCGTGCTGCTCAGCAACGTACCACTGTAGGAAGTTGAAGGTCGAATAGTCCTGATTGGTAAACGCAACATGCGCCAAGTCATTTATTTTGCGCGTAATGTAGCACTCATGCTCGTATACTTTCTTAAACAGGTCTTTAATCGAGTCGAACTCGGCTTCTGGCGCGTCAATCTGGCCGATGACTGCCATCGCGCCTGTTTCATTCACATAGGTGAACAGGCGCTTCATGTGTGACATCTCTTCATCGGCATGCTGATACAAAAATGCTGCGCAGCCTTCATAGCCTTTTGATTCAGCCCAAGCGCCCATTTGCAGATAGAGATTAGAGGAGTAGAACTCCAGATTGATCTGTTCGTTTAATCGTTGAAGCATTGCTGAACTAAGCATTGGATAATCCTTTTTAGGTTCGTTGCGCTTAAATGCTGGTCGGTTTGCAGAGCCATTTCTTGCATTCTGCTGAGCGAGCGCATTTAAGGCACAAAAAATTACTGGTACGGGTTTGTTTGGCAAGCTTTTTCAAGTTGTCTTCGATATCAGTTTTTTTAAATTTACAGAGAGATTTGTGTTTGCTCATAACCCAAATTGCATAAACTTTCTTTCTTTTATGATAGTCGATATTGCTTGGGATGTAAGCAGGAAATCAAAAAATCTCCTAGCCCGGATGTAGCACTCGTTGGCGATTTGAGCGTGCTCGCGAACGTAAACGCTGCCGTAGCAGCGTCGGAGTGAGCATGTGCGCTCACATCAAGGGAGATCAAGTGAAAAACCGGCAAATGTGAACTGTAACAGTGCGTATCCCCGTTTATCATTGCGGAGTACGCTTGTACCACAGCTCTCAGTTGAAAAAATCAAATGCACGGGTGCTGTATCCGGGTTAGCCCGGATGTAGCACTCGTTGGCGGAATTTTCGCGCAGAGATCGCTTGATTTGAGCGTGCTCGGGAACGTAAACGCTGCCGTAGCAGCGTCGGAGCATCGAATCAGGGAGCGAGTGAAAGCCTGGCGAATTTTATCCGTAATCCTGTGTGCCCAGTTTATCATTGTCGAATAAGGGACGCGCATATTGAACATAAATATACTGGTGCAACAACTCGGTTAGCTGTAATGTTTTTCGGGCACCCCGTGTATCATTGCGGAGTAGGCTTGTACAACAGCACCCAGTTGAAAAAACCAAATGCACGGGTGCAACATCTGGTTTAGGTCCGGGTTGGGGCTTGCTCTGAATGAAATTGTTATTGAATATGGGGTGTGATGTTATTGTTGTACAACATGGCTTGTCGCATGCTTTAGCGTCAAATTTCCCTTTAGAAAAATAAGAATTAGGGTTTTTATGCGAAGGTATTCATATCTAATCTGGTTTTTTGTGGCGTTTTTCTCTTCTGTCGCGCCCTTTTCTCTGGCTGCAACCGATAGGCTTGATTTGCCTGCAATACAGCAGAAGTCACCCGAGTCCATGCTGCTACTATCGGTAGCCCGAGCGGGAGATCGCCTTGTCGCAGTGGGTGAGCATGGGGTTATTATTTTGTCTGATGATGGTGGAATCACCTGGCGTCAGGCACAGGTGCCGAGTAGTTCCATGCTGACGGCAGTGCACTTTTTTGATAACCAGACAGGCTGGTCTGTTGGACATGATGGTCTGATACTGAAAACCCAAGATGGCGGGGAAAGCTGGAGCCGCTTGCAGGATGGCAATACTCTGAATGCTTTGCGGGTGGCCGCTGTTGAACAGGAATTTTCCCGTTTGCGTGCAACAGAGGATGTTGATCCGGATCTATTGGAGGAGCTGGAGTACAAACTGGATGACGCCAATATGGCGTTGGAAGAGGGGGCGAGCACGCCGTTACTCGATGTTTATTTCCTAGATGAAATAGCGGGCTTTGCCGTGGGCGCATACGGGCAAGCCTATGAAACCCGCGATGGCGGCGCCAGTTGGCAGTATATTGGACATACACTGCCAAACCCTGATGGCCTTCATTTTAATGCTGTTTTCAAAACTGCCAAAGGTGATATTTATCTCTTAGGGGAAGCCGGATTGGTGCTTAAGAGTGATGATGGCGGTGAAGACTGGAAAGTGGAAGATATTCCTTATGATGGTTCTCTCTTTGCTGCCGTTGAGTCCGATGCGCTCTATTTGATGGGGTTGCGAGGGCATGTCTTCAGGTTGTCGGATACAGGCCTGTGGCAAGCGCAGGTGCTAAGTTCTAATGCAACAATCAATGATGCGGTGGTCGTGCATGGTAAAGCAGTTCTGGTTGGTCAGGGCGGTGCCCTGATAAAACAAGAGGGCAATGGCTTTCAGCCTATGGCGTCCCAGGGGCTGCGTAGCTTTGCCTCCGTTGTCCAGCATGGTGACAAACTCATCGTGGTCGGTGAATCCGGTGTGAAGCGTATTGAATTTGAAGGTGACCACGAATGAAGAAGCTGTTTTCTGTTTTATTGTTACCTATCCAGTGCAGTGAAAAGTTGGCCGAAGGGCTGCTATTCGGTTATCGCAAAATGGTTCTGGCGGCTTTTTTACTGGTGACTGTTTTCCTCGCCTGGCAGGCGACTCAAATCAGGCCAGATGCAAGTTTTGTGAAAATGATCCCATCGGATCACCCATATGTTGCCAATTACATTCGGTATAAAGATGACTTGTCCGGACTTGGCAACAGTATTCGTGTCGTGGTTGCGGCGAAAAAGGGGGATATCTTCAGCCAAGCGTTTCAGGACACGCTGAAAAAAGTCACCGATGAGCTGTTTTATATACCGGGTGTGGACCGTTCTGCGCTGAAATCTATCTGGACGCCCAATGTGCGCTGGACAGAGGTAACTGAGGATGGCTTTGTTGGTGGCCCGGTTATTCCCGCCAAGTATGATGGCTCTGCAGAAAGCCTGGAACAAGTGCGTATTAATATCCTGCGCTCCGGCCAAGTTGGGATTTTAGTCGGTAACAACTTTAAGTCGGCTATGGTGCAGGTCCCCTTGTTTGATAAGCATCCAGAAACGGGCGAAAAACTGGATTATCAGGCGTTCTCGGAGCAGTTGGAAACGTTGGTTCGGGATAAATACAGCAGTGAGACCATTGATATCCATATCACCGGCTTTGCCAAAATTGTTGGCGATTTGATCGCTGGCGCTTCTGAAGTTGCGCTGTTTTTTGCGATTGCCTTTTTGATCACAATGCTATTGCTGTACCTCTACTCGGGTAGCGTCATGGGGACTGTTGTGCCGCTGATGTGTTCTTTAATGGCGGTCATTTGGCAGTTGGGTTTGTTAAATCTGTTGGGCTACGGCTTGGACCCCTATTCGGTATTGGTGCCATTTTTGGTTTTTGCCATTGCGGTGAGCCACGGTGTGCAAATTGTTAATACAATTACCCTAGAGTCAGCAACAACAGGGGCCTGCAAAATTGCAGCGGCCCGGCATGCTTTTAAAACGATCTATCTCCCGGGTCTGACAGCGCTGATTTCCGATGGCATCGGTTTTATTACGCTGATGGTCATCAATATTCAGGTGATACAAGATCTGGCCGTGGCTGCATCCATGGGTGTTGCGGTTATTGTACTGACAAACCTTATGATTTTGCCCTTATTGATGAGCTATGTCGGTGTAGGCCGCAATGCGATTGCCAAGGCGAAGCGCAGCATTGAAAAGACCAACTCTCATTGGCATCTGTTCAGCTTTTTCGCCAGGCCGATCGGGGCGACCGTTGCTGTAACGGTTGCGTTGGTTCTGTTGGTGCTTGGTTTATACGGTAGTAAAGATTTACAAATAGGTGATCTTGATAAAGGCGCACCGGAGTTGCGTGCAGATTCCCGCTACAACATGGATAACAACTTCATTACGGAAAATTACTCGACCTCAAGTGACGTGTTTGTGGTTATGGTGACAACTCCAGATGAGCAATGCAGCCGCTTTGCTACCTTGTCACTGGTGGATCGTTTTCAGTTCTATCTACAGAATGTGCCGGGTGTTCAGTCCAGCATTTCCCTGGTCGATGTGTCTGAGCGGGTCACAGCCGGCTTGAACGAGGGTAACCTTAAATGGCGTTCGGTATTGCGTAACCAGTATGTTATTAACGCCTCGCTTGCTTATGTTCCTGCCGGGTTGATGAATAGCCATTGTTCCCTTCTGCCGGTCATCATCTTCCTGGACGATCATAAAGCGCAGACCTTAAAAGGTGTGACTGCCGCAGTGGAGGCGTTTGCTGCACAGAATGCGACGGAAGATATTCAGTTGCATATGGCAGCAGGTAAGGCCGGTTTTGAAACGGCAACCAATGAGGTGATTGAAACGGCACAGTACGAGATGCTGATCTGGGTTTACTCGGTTGTGAGCTTCCTGTGTTTACTAACCTTCCGTTCAATTCGAACCGTTATCTGCATTATTGCGCCATTGGCGTTGACATCGATTTTGTGTCAGGCACTGATGGCCCGGTTTGGTATTGGGGTAAAAGTCGCAACGCTACCGGTTATTGCACTGGGTGTGGGTATTGGTGTGGATTACGGGATTTATATTTATTCCAAGATGCAGACTTACCTGCAACAGGGGCATTGCCTGTCTGTAGCCTATCTGGAAACTCTGCAAAGCACGGGTAAATCCGTTGCATTTACCGGCTTGACGCTGGCAATTGGCGTCGTGCTGTGGGCGTTCTCACCCATTAAATTCCAGGCGGATATGGGTATTCTCCTGACCTTTATGTTTATCTGGAACATGCTGGGTGCCCTGATTCTTTTACCTGCGCTTGCATGTTTGCTGCACCCGGAGAATAGAGAAAAATAACCTGGAAACCCAAACTATCGAGCGAGGGTTTGTGCAACATCGGCCAGAGGGCTGGCCTCGTTACAGGGGGGGTGCCAATGTAGGAACTCAGCCCTCTGAGCGATTAAACCTTCGCAAAAATGCCAAACCTATCGGCCAGAGGCTGGCCTCGCTACAGGGTAAGTGTCAATGTTGGAGCTCAGCCCCCTGAGCGATTGGGCCTGTGCAAATATACCGAACTTATCGGCCAGAGGGCTGGCCTCGTTACAGGGGGAGTGCCAATGTTGGAACTCAGCCCTCTGAGCGATTAAACCTTCGCAAAAATGCCAAACCTATCGGCCAGAGGCTGGCCTCGCTACGGGGTGAGTGCCAATGTTGGAGCTCAGCCC
>PDWJ01008971.1_pt1 | contig 12296 bp, 7 predicted proteins | sample 1430881 | NCBI WGS metagenome assembly PDWJ01 (sample SAMN01162460, study PRJNA174530) | Oral metagenome, whole genome shotgun sequencing project. | biome: Marine environment; feature: Marine mammal; material: Swab sample of the gingival sulcus; isolation source: swab sample of gingival sulcus... | reverse complement strand
ACATAAGGATGGCGCGGATGAATGGGCAATTGATTACAGTCGGTTACGGTTTGCACAATTTCGCTCATGCCGGAAAAGTCCAATTCAGGGTCAATACCCAAACTGTACAAATTCATTGCCATGGTAACGATATCCATGTTGCCGGTGCGCTCACCATTACCGAATAACGTACCTTCAATACGGTCAGCCCCTGCCAAAACCCCCATTTCAGCAGCAGCAACGGCACAACCCCGGTCATTATGCGTATGCAGGCTGATAATAACGTGAGGACGGGAAGGCAGGTTTTGACAAAAATACTCGACCTGATCGGCAAACACATTGGGCATCGAAGCTTCAACGGTAGCAGGCAGGTTAATAATCACTTTTTGCCCTTTTTCGGGCTGCCAGACACGGCACACGGCTTCCACCACTTCTACGGCAAAATCCGGCTCGGTTTGTGAAAAACTCTCGGGTGAATATTGAAATACCCACTCGGTATCGGGATGTTCGGCAGCATGCTTTTTCAACAGTTGTGCCCCGTTAACGGCAATTTGTTTAATTTCCTGCCTGGATTTTTCAAAGGCTTTTTCGCGTTGTACCCGGCAGGTGGAGTTATATACGTGCACAATGGCTTTTTTTACACCCTTAAGCGCTTCAAAGGTACGTTCAATAAGGTGTTCTCTGGCTTGCACCAATACCTGAATACTGACTTCATCGGGAATACGTCCTTCGTCGATTAATTTGCGGTGAAAATCAAATTCGGTTTGTGACGCGGATGGAAACCCGGTCTCAATTTGCGTAAAACCGCAGTCCAGTAAAACATTCCAAAAGCGGCTTTTTTGTTCAATGGTCATAGGGTCAATAAGGGCCTGATTACCATCACGCAAATCGACACTGCACCAGGTTGGTGCTTTGTTCAAGGTTTTGTTTGGCCATTGGCGGTCTTGTATTTGCGGAGCAAAGGCAAAAGCCGGATATTTTTTGTAATTAAATTGTGTCATGGTTTACTATTTTTACAGATTAATGAATATTACAGCCTATTATAACGGAAAAAAACAAATAAAACTCACTAAAATAGTACTGATTTTGCCATTAATTTAGGGTATATTATCAATATTAACTTAAAAAATAGTGAAAAATACCAATATGACTGTAGATGCTATTGATAAAAAAATTTTAGCCACCTTGCAAAGCAATGCCAAAATCAGTAATCTGGAGCTGGCCGAACAAGTCGGTTTATCACCAACACCCTGTGCCCGGCGCGTAAAACAACTCGAAGAAGCGGGATTTATTGAACGCACCTTAACTGTACTTAACCAAGAAAAACTGGGCCTGGATTTAACCGTCTATATCGCCGTCAGCATGCAACACCATACGCCGGAGGCCTTTGAAGTTTTTGAAAGTGCCGTAAAAAAATTTCCTGAAGTCGTTAGTTGCAGTGTCGTGACAGGACGTGTTGAAGACTATCTGTTACGTGTAGTGGTACGGGATATGAAACATTATGAGTCTTTTTTATTAGGCCGCCTAAACCGTATTCAGGGGGTGGATAATATGCATTCCAGTTTTGTCTTGCGGGATGTGGTACGATTCGGCGAACTACCGATTAACTAACAGAAAAAATTGATAAACCTGCACACGTAAACGTGGCTAGACAGCTCCGGCAACTTTCTAATACACCGGATACGCCTGTACCACTTATAGAGTGGTCAGGCCGGATTATTTGTCGCCGATACGGTAGCGTTGTTCAATAATGGTTTCGGGAGATAATTTTTTCTTGTCTTTGATTTTTTCCCGGATGTTTTGGTCTATCCATAGCGTACCCAGTCCCATCGGGTCGAATAACTGACCGGCTTTTTTAGGGGCAATATCATCGGGCAGGCGGATATATGCCCATGCCGCTTCGCGCGTGTAAGGCACCATATAAGTTGGGATATAGGCACCTATATCGGCAATCAGGGCCTGGATTTCATGGGCCAGACGAACACGTTCGGCTTTGCCGGTAGCGCTGCGATAGGCTTTAATCAGTTTGTCCATTTGGGGATTGTCGGTGTTGGTAATATTGTTGGTTTGTGGTTTATGGGCATTGTCGCTGTGAAAATGCTGGCGGTAGGCCGGGCGCATACCCGTTCCCCAGCCCATCCATGCAGCCTGATGTTTTTTCTCCATAACATTACGATAGGCGGATGCTCCGGTTAATAATTGTAATTGCATATCAATCCCGACTTTTTTCATCTCTTCTTTCAGCAGTGCCAAACGCGGTGTATGAATAGGAATGCTGTAGCTGACCTTAAACGACAGGCGTTTGCCGTTTTTCCGGCGAATACCGTCATCACCGATGGTTTGCCAACCTGCTTCGGCCAGCAGTTTTTCAGCTTTTTTTAAGTCAAACGGTTTGGCATGAATATCAGGATTACTGTAATCACCGTAACCGGTATGAAAATTCGGCAGACGGTCATAATCTCCGCGCAGTAACGAGCGGTTCATTTTATCGATATTTAACGCATAAGCAATGGCCTGGCGAATCTTTTTATCGTCAAACAACGGCTCGTCTAAATTTAAAAATAATCCATAGGCAGGCTGCGGCGTTTCGTTATAAAACCAAAATTTACGAATCCAGCCGTTAGCAAATTCTTTTGTCAAGGCCCGCTCGTGCCAGTATTCGGGTAATACCAGAGCAAAACTGTCCAGCTCGCCTTTTAAAAATAAATTCCACCCCACGTTAAGGTTACGAATCACTTTGATACGGACTTTATCAACATTAAAACGATGGCGATAATAACGCTCATTTTGTCCCCACCAATTTTTTACCTTAACAAAATCGATATAGCGTCCTTTACGGAAATGCCCAATGACGTAAGCTCCGGTGGTCGGGGCAATTTTCCAGTTGGCCCATTGTACCCAGTTTTTATCCAGTTGATGAAAATGCTTTGGTGTGGGGGAAAGAGTGGCATTTAGCAGTACATCTTCGCGTGGTTTGGCATGCCCTAAAGTGACAGAAATGGTGTAGTCGTCGTATTGAGTGATATCGGTAATTTCCTTGCTGTAATGATTGTTATACCAAGGGGCAACAATATGCGGTGAGCGCATAAATTCCAAGGTAAACAAATAATCGGCGGCGGTAACCGGCATACCGTCCGACCATCGGGCTTTGGGATTAAGTTTAAAATAGACGGTTTTGTTATCTGCAGCAATAGCCCAATGTGTGGCGAGGGCGGGGATATATTCATCGGTTTGCGGGTGCATGTCGATTAATGACAAATTATTGACATCTAAAAAACTACGAAAAGATGAATTGGCATTGGGGCCGACCTGGCGAAAAGTCGGGGGAAAATCGGTTATCATTACACGGAAAACACCCCCTTTAACCGCCTTGTCACTGGTAAAAACAGGCGCGGTGTTATTGGTTTCCCAGACTAAATCGGCAGGTAAATTAGCAGGTAAATCCGACGGGGCTTTAATCGTCTGGGCAAGTAATAATGTAGGTAATAAAGTGAGCAATAACAACATGGCGGTTACGATTTTTCTTTTATAGCGGGGAAAGATGGAAATTTCTAATATATTATTCATAAATCGTAAGCTGTTTTAGATAAAATAGGTATCGGGGTTTATTCTGCCATAAAATAGTCAATAGCTTCACTATTTTATTTGGCTAAATGAAGATTTTTTAGTTTGGCGTATATTTACAGTATTTTTTACACACACTTGTTATGCATTCCATTTGTTTTCCTATGGCCATTTCGGTGTTCTAAGCCGGAAAATAAAGCGAATAATCAAAAAAAATAAAAATAATAATTGACGATAACCACACACATCAGTATGATACGCACTTCATTTTCCCCTTTACTTGCGCCCGTAGCTCAACTGGATAGAGCATCGGCCTTCTAAGCCGAGGGTTGCAGGTTCGAGTCCTGCCGGGCGCGCCATTATATAAGTAATATAGTGTGTTAACATTGATATTCAACAGCTCAAAATATGGTGGGTATAGCTCAGTTGGTTAGAGCGCTGGATTGTGATTCCGGAGGCCGTGGGTTCGAATCCCATTACTCACCCCATTTCTTTACCTGATTTCTACTATTTCTACTATTTGATATGCAGTCCTTTTCGCAGCGTGTGTTGGCATGGTTTAATCTATACGGGCGAACCCATCTGCCGTGGCAGCAGGACAATGATGCTTATCAAATTTGGCTATCGGAAATTATGCTGCAACAAACGCAAGTGACCACCGTTATTCCTTATTTTAATCGTTTTATACAACGTTTTCCTGATGTTGTTACGCTTGCCGATGCATCGTTAGATGAGGTATTAGCTCATTGGGCCGGGCTTGGCTATTATTCGCGTGCCAGAAATTTACATAAAGCGGCGCAAATTATCCGTGACCAACACTGTGGCCGGTTTCCTGACGCTTATCAAGCGGTGATAGCATTACCGGGTATTGGTAAATCTACGGCAGGTGCCATATTGTCTTTGGCATTTCAGCAGCGCCATGCTATTTTAGACGGTAATGTTAAACGCGTGTTATCACGCCATCAGCGCATTGACGGCATACCTAACCAATCCGCTACATTAAAAAAACAATGGGCGCTGGCAAATCGATTAACACCGGCAGAAAATTGCGGGCAATATACTCAGGCAATGATGGATCTGGGGGCTATGATTTGCACCAGAAGCAAGCCTAAATGCCAACAATGTCCGATACACGGCGACTGTGGTGCTTATCAGTATCGGCAAATTGACGACTACCCTAATAAAAAACCTAAAAAGGTATTGCCTGAGCGGCAAACAGTAATGTTGATTATTACCGATAAGGCAGGTAAGGTTTATCTGGAAAAACGCCCTGATAAAGGCATTTGGGGAGGATTATGGTCATTACCCGAAATTGCCAACAATAAGGAACTGGACAATAAGGAACTGGACAATAAAGAACGGTTAATCGGTGATTTTTTATGCCGGCATCAATTAAGCCGTATTAAGCAGTACCAATTGTCAACCTATAGGCATAGCTTTACCCATTACCGCCTGTTTATTCTGCCGTGGGTTATTGTGATTGAGGATTTTAACAATTTGCCAGAGCGTAGCGCAGCCTGGTAGCGCACTTGTCTGGGGGACAAGGGGTCGGAGGTTCAAATCCTCTCGTTCCGACCATCTTATTTTAGGCTAAAAATTTTAGTATAGCTAAAAGACGTTTATCACGGTTTCCAATTGCATTAGATAGAAAAGGAGAAAGTTAAGCTTTCTCCTTTTCTATTATTTATAATAAGTTAAATCAAAAACAAGAAATCTTTGATTATAAATTAAGACTTTCTATGTAAGGCCTTCTATATGATTAGGCAGCAACACTGCCGTGCGGGTCAATAACGAATTTCTTCGCTGCGCCGCCGTCAAAGTCGGCATAGCCTTCCGGTGCCTGGTCAAGATTAATCAACTGGACGTTCACCGCCTTGGCAATCTGCACTTTATCAAATAAAATGGCCTGCATTAAAGCACGGTGATACTGCATCACCGGACATTGTCCCGTGTGCAATGAATGTGATTTTGCCCAACCCAGACCAAAACGCATACTTAGGGCTCCGTGTTTTGCTGCATCATCTACGGCACCGGGGTCTTCAGTGACATATAACCCGGGGATACCAATTTGACCGCCGGCACGGGTGATACTCATGGCGGAATTGAGCACGGTAGCAGGGGCTTCTTTAGCATGATTATGACCGCAGGCATGGGCTTCAAAGCCAACACAATCAACAAAACAATCAACCTCTCGCTCGCCTACAATGGCTTCGAGTTTATCTTCCATTGCTCCGTCTTCGCGTAAGTCAATGGTCTCACAGCCAAAGCTACGAGCTTGGTCAAGCCGTTCGGCAATCATATCGCCAACGATAACACAAGCTGCCCCTAATAACTGGGCGGAAGCCGCAGCAGCTAAACCAACCGGGCCGGCACCGGCGATATAAACGGTAGAACCGGGGCCAACCCCAGCAGTCACGCAACCATGAAATCCGGTTGGGAAAATATCGGATAACAAGGTTAAGTCGCGAATTTTTTCCATTGCCTGATCAGCATTAGGAAACTTTAATAAGTTAAAATCAGCATAAGGTACCATGACATACTCGGTTTGTCCGCCAATCCAGCCACCCATATCAACATAACCATAAGCGGCACCGGGTCGAGCAGGATTAACGTTTAAACAAATGCCCGTTTTTCTTTCTTTACAATTACGACAACGGCCGCAAGCAATATTAAACGGTACCGAAACAATATCACCGATATTAAGAAATTCGACATCACTACCGCATTCGATAATTTGGCCTGTAATTTCATGCCCCAAGACCAACCCCGGTGCTGCAGTGGTTCGTCCACGTACCATATGCTGGTCGGAGCCACAAATATTGGTGGTTAAGACTTTTAATATAACACCATGATTACATTTGCGATTACCTAAAGCAAGCTCAGGGTAAGCTATTGGTTCAACAGCAACTTTACCGGGGCCTTTGTAGATAACGCCACGATTTGAATGATTTCCACACATAATAATACTCCTCTATAGTTAGGTTTAATAGCATACGTTATCAGGAGTAATCGCAAGAAAGACTACTCGGCGCAGTTTTGATACTTATTTTAATTTGCTGCCGTATATTGATAACATCATTATTTTTGCTAGGTAGTGTAAGGGTTTTTATCCTCTTACTAACAGCAAGAATAAGTTTGTATTTAAATAAATATTTCTTAAATACATTGCTATTATAAATAAATATATAGTATATTGTTTGTCTGGAAACGACAGTTTTTACATTTACCAATTCTGAAAAAATAAGTTATCAATAGAAAATAAGCATAGCTGGTACTATAGCTAGGATAAATCTGTACCATTCAAAAGTGGTCAGGCAACCCCGGTAGTTTTCAGCACAAGTACGAGTTTTACAAAGATGGATTATTTTTTAGAATTAGTATAAATTTATGCTAGACTATTTTTATGATTATTGTAAGCGGGCTATCCGGTGCAGGTAAAAGCGTTGCTCTGCATACCTTGGAAGATTTGGGTTATTATTGCATTGATAATTTACCCGGCGGTTTATTGTCGGCTTTATATAAGGAGCAATTAAGTATCCAGCAGCCGCTTGCTGTAGGTATTGATATCCGTAGTCAGGTCGGACACTTACAAAATATTCCTGAAATGATTGAAGCTTGTAAGTCCAGCACGATAGAGCCACGTATATTATTTTTAACGGCGAATACAGATGTGCTAATTAAGCGTTTTAGTGAGTCACGCCGAAAACATCCGCTAGATGCTGCTGATAAAACCTTATACGAAGCAATTAACGAAGAAACACGCTTATTATCCCCTCTCATTGAAATTGCCGATTATAAAATTGATACCAGCACATTAAGTGTCTATGACTTAAAAGATCGTATTGCCGTATGGTTACAACTTAATCACAATGAAAAAACCACTCTGACCATTGAATCTTTTGGTTTTAAAAACGGTATACCGATTGATGCTGATTTATTATTTGATGTTCGATTTTTACCTAATCCGCATTGGGAAGCTGATATACGCCAATTTACGGGAAAAGATAAACAGATTGCTGACTATTTGCATAAGTTTATCGAAACCCGTGCTTTTATTGAAGATACCGTTAATTATTTACAAAAATGGTTACCTACTTATTTAACTGGGTACCGTTCTTATTTGACCATTGCTATTGGTTGTACCGGTGGTAAGCACCGCAGTGTTTATGTTGCTAAAACAATAGCCGCTCAACTCCGTCAAACCTTTGGCGAGATTAATATACGTCACCGGGATTTACCGTAGTATATTCAGCTTGTAAAGCAGGCTGGTTTGCCGGGTTAAAAGCCAGATAGTGACAGCAAAAAACACTTACTTTTATCTTATTAGCACTGCTTTTCCGTTAAAATCCCTATAAAATCAGTTGTTGAGTATCAGCCAACCACTGACCAGTTAAGCGTCTGTCCTGCCATTAAAGGCGTAATGGTTTCATCTAGATAATCAAAATATGGGGCAATAATTTGTGGCTGTTTAACCAATTCGATTGTGGTTTGGTTTATCGGTAACTCGTAAAATTGTGCACCAAAGCGGCCGGCAAAATCATTAAGCTTATCTATTTTACCGACACTGTCAAAAGCCTCAGCGTAATATTCAATGGCATAAGGCATTGAATAACAGCCGGCGCAGCCGCAGGCATTTTCTTTTGTACTGGTAGCATGCGGGGCAGAATCAGTGCCTAAGAAAAATTTAGGGTTGCCTGAGGTAGCTGCTTGTAGCAATGCGACCCGGTCGGCTTCGGTTTTTAAAATCGGCAGGCAGTAATAATGCGGTTTAATTCCACCTGATAGCAGATGATTACGGTTTGCCAGCAAGTGTTGCGGGGTAATGGTTGCCCCGACATTATCAGGAGCTTGTTCAACAAAGGCAACAGCCTTTGCCGTGGTAATATGCTCTGCCACTATTTTTAGTGACGGATGGCGTTTAACAATATGCGATAAGGAATGCGCAATAAAAGCCCCTTCACGTGCAAAAATATCCACACTTGCATCAGACACCTCACCGTGTATTAGCAGTTTAATACCCAATTCTGCCATGTGGGCAAAAGTATCCTCGAATGTTGTGATATCGGCAACCCCCTGAGCCGAGTTGGTGGTCGCCCCCTGCGGATAAAGCTTAACTGCTGTAATACCGGCATTTTTTGCTTTGAGTAATTCTTCATGAGTCAGTTTCTCTGTCAAATAGATGGTCATGATGGGAGTAAAATCAGCCTGTTGAGGAATATGCGCCTGAATACGCGCCAGATAAGCCAATGCCGAAGCGCTATCATCTACTGCCGGCTGTAAATTTGGCATAACGGTAACACGATTAAATTGGGCAGCAGCGTGTTTGACTGTTAGTGCAAGTGCATCACCATCACGCAGGTGAACATGAAAATCATCCGGCTGAGTAAGGCTAAGGCGTATCATAAGATTACTCACATAAAAAATTAACTAAAAAACTTATCATAGCATAAGCTGCTTTTCTCGGTAGCAAAAATAACGGTTATAATTAATGGTGAGTAAAGTTAATGGTGAGTAAAACGCATTATAAAACATTATATAACATTGCCGGAGCGCACTTTCACCTGCCGACCACTTAAATACACCAGTGCTATCCATAACACAAACAGCAGTAACCACGGCTTATCACCGTATCTCGCATATAAGGTCTCCACCTTATAACCACTGATGTTATACTGTAAAACACCGTCTTTAAAAGGCGTTAAAGCCGCTACCACTTCGCCTGACGGGTTAACAATCGCGGTCAAACCGTTGTTGGTGGCACGTACTAAATATTTATAATTTTCAATGGCACGCATGCGGGCAATAGTAAAGTGCTGAAACTGGGCTTTGGATTTCCCAAACCAGGCATCATTGGAAACATTTAATAAGACTTGCGCATGGCGAGCATTTTGCCGTACTTCATCACCAAATACCGCTTCAAAACAAATACCGGGCGCAAAACTTAAACCACCGGCAATAAACGGTGATTGTATTAAGGTACCACGCGAAAAATCAGACATTGGAATATCGACATAATCTTTAAAAAATGAGAATAACGGCCGAAACGGCAAATACTCGCCAAACGGCAGCAAATGCTGTTTATTATAAAACTGTGGTTTAGACGGTGTCTTACTCTGTAATAAAATACTATTATAATACTGTTCTTTTTCTATATTAACTTGGGGAACACCGGTAATTAAGTCAAAACCTTTTTGACGCTGACTGTTATGGATACTACTTAAAAAATCCTTGGCATCACGATAAAAATAAGGGATAGCCGCTTCCGGCCAAATGATTACCTCCGGTATCTGCTGTTGCGTTTCTTTATTATCCTTATTATCTGGGCGGTTATCATCGTCGGCTAACAGTTTATCGGTCAAACGCATATATTGCAGTAAATTTTGCATCATGCGTGCTTCATCATAATCGGTAATTACCGGCATATTACCTTGTACCAGTGCCACTGTGGCTGTAGGGGTATCAGAAGATGGCTGTAACGGTAACCAAAACGGCTGCAAAACTAGCAGGATAATTTTTGCTGCCGGGAAAAAACCGACGGCTATCCAAAAATAACGGCTTTGCCTGTTAGAATCAGCGGCCTTGCTGACCCGATTAAAAATAAAAACCAGCAAAGCAGCTTCCAGCACTAACATACAGGTGACCAAAAACACCCCGCCCAGCGGTGCCCAGTCTCTTGCAATAGTATGTCCAACTGCCGAATAACCCAGCGATAGCCAGGGAAAACCGATTAAAAAAACCGAACGCAACCATTCCAGCAGCGCAATAATTGGTGCGGCAAGCAATAAGCGCTGGTTACTTGTACGACCCACTTTGGTAATCAAATAAGCGGCTAACAGCCAGTACAGCGCTAAATAAACGACGACACCGGCATTTGCCAATACGGCAAAACTCAGCGGCGCCCCGCCAAAACGCGACATACTGATATATACCCAGTTAAGCCCCCAGGCAAATAAGCCTAAACCAAAACAATAGCCGAACAACATAGCCCGTTTGGGCGTCAGGTATTGCAGGATAAGTAAAAAACCAAACAAGGACAGCAGGCTAAGTGGATTACCAAATGGCAGTAAAGAAAAATCAAAATGATTATCGAATGCCACTGCCTGTAAAAAACCCAGCAATAATGCCAATGGATAAAGCAAACGGTAAGTGATAAAGGCAGCTAAATTAAAAGGCAGCATGAAACATTAAATAATTACCAAAAGGCCGCTTATCTTAGCGAATTTAACGATAAAAAACCAGTGTTATATTAATTGTGTAATAAGCCGATTTTATTGCGGGAGAGCAGCTTTACTGTCATATTTATTAAAAAACTGAAACGGGCAAGCGTTTGTGCAAAGGTTTCATTGTTTTAATTGTTGTAAAGCAATTGCCGGATATATTTCTTACGAAAAATGATTTTGCACTAACGTCGTGATTATGTTTTAATGCACTTTTTTCGTTATCTTAATTAAAATAGAAATTTTCTTATGACTGTTGCACGTGCACCACAACAATCTGGCAAAGCATCAACCAACCTGGCCCCCACTGACTCAGGTAGTCAAAAACATGATGCCAAAATCGCCAAAAACTGGCTGAAATCCTTGGCAAAACGGGGAGGAAAATGGCAAAAACTGGCAAAACTGGCGGCTTTTATACAAGCTTTATTCATTGTTTTACAAGCGGCTTGCTTTGCCAAATTACTACATGCGATCATTATGGATGGCAAAAATGCCGGCGAACTGCTCGGGTGGTTCAGCGTGGCGGCAGTCGTGATTATTTTACGTTATACGGCAATGTGGTGTCGGGAAGCGGCAGCAACACGAGCCTCTTTACAAGCACAGCAATATCTGCGCACAGCGCTAATTGACAAGTTATATGATTTGGGGCCGGCCTGGCGGGCTAAACACCACGGCGGTGCGTTGGTGTCGCAATTACAAGAGCAAGTTGCCGCCATTGACGGTTATGTTGCCAAATACCTGCCGCAAATGAGCCTGATTACCACGATACCGTTATTTATTCTTATTGCCGTTGCCCCGCTAAGCTGGACAGCGGTTATTATCTTTTTATTCACCGCACCGCTGATACCGTTATTTATGGCATTTGTCGGTATTAAAGCCAAAAGTAAACAAGTTGAACAACAGAAAACGTTGGCGCGTATGAGCGGCTATTTTCTCGATCAAATTCGCGGTTTACCCACCTTGCAGTTATTTAACCGTCATTACGGACAAATCCAGGTTATTGGCGAAATTGCCGAAGATTTCCGCATCCGTACCATGCGTGTTTTACGTTTGGTATTTTTATCCTCAACGGTACTTGAATTTTTTACCTCGGTATCAATTGCGATTTGTGCGGTGTATTTGGGTTTTTCTTTTTTAGGTCAGTTAGAGTTCGGTCTATATGGCAAACCCTTAACACTGGAAGTTGCTTTTTTTATTTTGTTATTGGCGCCCGAATTTTATCAGCCGTTACGTGATTTGGGTGCACACTATCATGCTAAAGCCGAAGCCGAAGCTGCCGCTGAACAACTCTATCCTTGGTTTACTGCGGTTTCGGCACAAATGCAGGGCGGCAATAAGCCACCACCATCAGGTGTTGTAGGCATCGACTTGCAGCAGGTTGATTTTGCTTACGCAGATAATGCGGCCTTATTACAGCAAGCCGATTTAACGCTGCCAGCCGGCAAAACCACGGTTTTATTAGGAGAAAGCGGCAGCGGTAAAACCACTATACTACGCTTGATTTTAGGACAGCTGACGCCGCAAGCCGGCACTATT
>PDWJ01004480.1_pt1 | contig 12300 bp, 12 predicted proteins | sample 1430881 | NCBI WGS metagenome assembly PDWJ01 (sample SAMN01162460, study PRJNA174530) | Oral metagenome, whole genome shotgun sequencing project. | biome: Marine environment; feature: Marine mammal; material: Swab sample of the gingival sulcus; isolation source: swab sample of gingival sulcus... | reverse complement strand
AAGAGAGGCAAGACATTGCAGAAGAATGAAAAAAGCTGTCTGCCAACCTTTTGATTTTCCCTGGGAAGTTCGCATTGCAAAGAAGAGCGCCATAAGCCCAAGCCCTCCGCTGAACAGCTGAAGGTGCCAGATGTGGGACTGGAACCAGGGAAGCAGCGCCACAGCAGTGCCTGTGAATACTGCTCCGGCAGTTTTTGCTCCGCACTGAACCGCAAGCAGCGCAGCTGCGTATCCGGCGAGAGCCAGAAAGAAAACCATCAGAATATTATGTATGAGAATCGGTTTCATTCCTGAGAGATGAAGAGGCAGTGCCACCATACTCTGGGTCAGAAGCAGGTCGTTTCGGCCCTGGCCGTCTTCAAATCCGGCAAAGGCCGGCTGTTTAAGAGGGTTCTCCAGATGGAGTATGGCGTGGTTATTCCAGCTTACAAGCCAGGTGTTGAACAGTGTGTCTGCGTGGTCCCTGGGCTCTGATGATGTTCCAAGGGGCCAGAGGGCAAACAGCGCAGCAATGATGAAAAGAGGGACCGCAAGGGTGGTTTTAAGAATACTTCTGCTGTCCCCCTTTGCAGCCATTTTATCAGTAGGCCCTTGCTAAGATGGCCTTAGTGGTGGTTTCTCTGCCTGTTATGAAGCATTTGCCGGAACCTTCATCCTGCTTCAGGGGCAGACACCTGACAGTGGCTTTTGTCTCTTCCTGTATTCGGGCTTCGTCTTCAGCGGTTCCATCCCACCAGACTTTGTAGAAGCCGGACTGTTCAGGAAGGAGCCTTACGAACTCCTGATAGTTCTCAACATTGTAGGTGTGGTCTTCTCTGAAGTCCAGAGCAGCCTGCAGCATCTCACTCTGAATGGCATCAAGAACTTCAGATACCTTTGCTCCTATGCCTTCCAGAGGAATGGTGAATTTGCCGTCTCTGCCTGGTTTGTTTCTGGGGCTTGCCATCACATGGCCTTCCTGCAGATCTCTGGGGCCCAGTTCAAGTCTCAGGGGAACCCCCCGCACTTCCCAGTGGTTGAACTTGAACCCCGGGCTCATGCCGTCTCTGTCATCAATCTCAACTCTAATGCCCTGTGACTTAAGCTCTGCGGCTATTTCAGCAGCTGCGTTTAGAACTGCTTCCTTCTCTTCATCCTTTTTGGCTATAGGAACTATCACAGTCTGAACAGGGGCCATTTTCGGAGGAAGCTTCAGACCGAACTGATCACCGTGAACCATAATCACAGCACCGACAAGCCTGGTTGTAACTCCCCAGCTGGTCTGGTGGACGAACTGTCTGTTGTTGTCCTTATCAAGAAATCTTGTGTCGAACGCCTTGGCAAAATTCGTGCCCAGATAGTGACTGGTTCCACCCTGAAGTGCCCATCCGTTACCCATCATGGCCTCTATGGTGTAGGTGTTCACAGCGCCTGCAAACTTTTCCCTTTCGGTTTTTCTTCCTGGAATCACAGGAATAGCTGCAACTTCGTTCATGAAGTCGGTGTAAACACCAAGCATCCTCATGGTCTCTTCCCTTGCACACTCTTCTGTTGCATGGGCGGTGTGGCCCTCCTGCCACAAAAACTCGGTTGTGCGAAGGAAGGGTCTTGGACGAAGCTCCCACCTTACCACATTTGCCCACTGGTTAAGAAGCATAGGCAGGTCTCTGTAGCTGTTTATCCACTTGCTGAACATGTGGTTGATGATAGTTTCAGAGGTGGGGCGCACCACAAGGGGTTCTTCAAGGGATTTACCCCCTGCGTGTGTTACAACTGCAAGTTCAGGGCTGAAGCCTTCAACATGTTCAGCTTCTTTTGTTATGAAGCTTCGGGGGATGAAGAGAGGGAAGTAAGCGTTGCTGTGACCTGTTTCCTTGAACCTTCTGTCAAGGTTGTCTCTCATCAGTTCCCACACAGAGAAACCGTAAGGTCGAATAACCATGCAGCCTCTCACCGGGGCAGAATCCGAAAGCTCGGCTTCGCGAATGACATCCAGATACCATCTGGAGAAGTCCTCCTGTGGGTTGGTGATGTTTTTAGCCATCATATGCCTTTCTATTGACTGCATGTTCAGTAGGTTGGAATAACTTCTGTATTCGCCCTGTAAGGGTTTGACGAAGAGCTGATCAGGCGGTAATATAATGGTTGCTGGGGACCATACGATCTGAGAGTGGGATAGGTTACTCATGAAGGCGTCCCCTGCCGGTTTCGAAGGCGCCCTTTTCGGGAAGCCTTACAGATGCCGGTAGCGGCAGTAAGTCCTTTAGCCCTGTAATAAGAGCATTCTTCAGAGGTTGGTCCCCTCCTTTTATGCAGGAGGAAGGTTTGGACGGATCTGGGTCTGCAGTGTCTGGAAACGGACGCTGCGATGTTTTTTATCTGTATGTAACAGGTGTGTTCGCTGTTTTAATGGCTCTGATCCCTGTATTCAGAGGATCTGCTCAACCTCCGTGGATGATCCTGTTCTGGGCAGTTTTGTACTGTATCTACAGGTTTCATCTGGTTCCTGAGAAGTGGAAGTTTCTGGTCGCCTGGGGATTTCTGGCCATGTGCTATCTTTTACTTCACAAGATCACCGATGTTTACGCCGGTCCGTATCATGGTGAGGATGTGTACAGGTTTGAAAAGGAACTTTTCGGAGTACTTCCTGCCAGATGGCTGCAGGATCTTCTGCTGAACGGCAGAGAGAGTAACTGGTACGATTATCCTCTTGCATTATGCCATTCGGTATTTTTCGCATTTCCTGTGATTGCACCCTGGCTGATAAGGCGGGAGAAGGGAATACCTGCAATGAAGCGGGCTATTCTTGCTTTTGCAATTATCACCACTGCAGGATATTCAGTGTATATACTCTGGCCTCTTACTCCTCCCTGGCTTCTTGGGCAGGATGGGGTTGTGGAACCTTTTAAAAGGTGCACATTCAATGCTTTGCAGCATATTATTCCAGGATGGCTTATAGGTGGAGCCAGTGGAACTCCAAGAGCGGCAATGCCAAGCCTTCACGCAGGTATTACCCTTGTTATGGCAATGCTGCTTCAGAGAGAACTGGGCTTCAAAAGAAGCTGGTGGGCATGGCTCTTTCTCATCCTTATCTGTTTCGAAATAATCTACGGTGCTGAGCACTACATTACCGATATTTTCTTCGGTTTCCTCCTGGCTTTAACTTCCTGTTTGTTATCAGGACTTCCGATTTTCTGCCAGGTGGACTGAATTGAGCCGTCAGGCTTATGATTGTGCATGCTGGTGGGTTCGTTCCAGCGTTGGGAGAATAGATGCCCGGAAAACAGATTACAGTTAAAACCCTCTCTTCAATGAGAGCCAGAGGTGAGAAGATAGTTGCTCTTACTGCATACGACTATCATACTGCCAGGCTTGAAGCCCTTGCAGGTGTTCATGTCATATTGGTGGGGGATTCGTTTCAGATGGCGGTTTTCGGTGAGGAAACCACTCTCGGTGCTGAAATGGATGTTCTTGTTGCCCACACTGAAGCGGTAAAAAAAGGTGCGCCTGGCTCACTTGTAGTAGGGGACATGCCCTTTGGAAGCTACCAGCCTTCCGATGAACTGGCTGTGAGCAATGCTGTTCGGTTTATTGCTGAAGCAGGAGCTGACGCAGTGAAGCTTGAAGGGGGCAACAGTTCTGCTGTGAGCAGAATCAGGGCTATAACCGAGGCCGGTATTCCTGTTATGGCCCACATAGGTCTTCAGCCCCAGTCCATAAGATCAGAAGGCTCTTACAGAGTGGTTCGTGCCGATTCCAGGGATAAGCTGATTGAGCAGGTGAAAGCAGTTGCTGAAGCAGGCGCTTTTTCCGTGGTTCTGGAAATGGTGGAGGAAGAGCTTGCAGCTCAGGTAACTGAGGTGTCGGATATTCCCACTATAGGAATCGGGGCAGGAAGAAAAGTAGACGGCCAGATTCTGGTGGTGAACGACATGCTCGGCATGAACGGTGATTTCAACCCGAAGTTTCTTAGAAAATATGCAGACCTTCATTCCATAATGAAGGATGCCTTTGAGAGATATGCTTCTGATGTTACCTCCGGGGGCTTTCCCTGTGAAGAAAATGTATTCAGGCAGAGAGGCGGAAAGAGTTGAGAATTCTGGTGGTTGGAAGCGGCGGCAGGGAACATGCTCTTGCCTGGGCACTTCACCGCAGTGGAGAAAATGAGATAATCGCCGTTCCAGGCAATCCTGGAACAGAAGCTTTCGCTGAAAATGTTCAGGGCGACCCTGTTCATACAGCAGTGGAACGAAAAGCTGATCTGGTGGTGGTAGGGCCTGAGGCTCCCCTGGTAGCAGGTATATCAGGTGTTCTTGCTGAAAAGGGCATACCATGCTTCGGCCCTGATGCAGAATGTGCCAGGCTTGAAGGCAGCAAGTGGTTCGCAAAAGAGGTAATGGAGGCAGCAGGGGTCTCCACGGCAAAGGGCGGTGTATTTGAATCAGCTGCCTCAGCAGCGGAGTTTATTGGTTCCTCCCCTGATAAGTTTGTAATAAAGGCTGACGGTCTGGCTGCAGGCAAGGGTGTTTTTCTGCCTGAAACAGCAGCTGAAGTTGAAGAAGCTTTGAAAAAGCTCTTTTCCCGGCAGGGAGCTTCTGTGGTTGTTGAAGAAAGGCTTTTCGGCCCTGAAGTAAGCGTGCTTGCTGTATGCAATGGTACCGATGCTGTTCTGATGCCTCCCAGCAGGGATCACAAACGGGCATACGATAACGATCAGGGTCCCAATACAGGAGGGATGGGCGCTGTATGCCCTGCTCCAGGTGTTCCGGAGGGATTTCTGGAGCAGGCGAAAAAAGAGGTCATTATTCCAGTGCTCAGGGAGATGAAGAAAAGGGGGCTTGAGTTCAGAGGTGTTCTTTATGCCGGCCTTATGCTCACTGAGGAGGGCCCCTCGGTACTTGAGTTCAATGTACGGTTCGGTGACCCGGAGACTCAGGCTGTTCTGCCCCTTGTTGAGAGCAGTCTTGCTGAACTCTTCATGGCTGCTGCAAAAGGAGAAAAGCTTCCCTGTCTTAAGGTTAGCAGCAAATCAGGCGCCTGCGTCATACTGGCTTCAGAGGGTTACCCGGGAAGCTATGAGAAAGGCCGGGTAATTAAAGGTCTGGAAGAGGCGGACTGCATGGTTTTTCACGCAGGTACCGCAGTCTCGGATAAGGGATTTGTCACCTCTGGTGGAAGGGTGCTGGGTGTAACAGCCACAGGTCCCACTCTTGAAGAGGCGCTGAACATGGCGTACGATAATGCTGCAAAGATAGAGTTTACAGGAAAACACTTCAGAACCGATATAGGGAGGACATTATGACACCGCTGGTGGGAATACTCATGGGAAGCGAGAGCGACAGAGGAACAATGGAGAAAACCCAGGGAATACTGAAGGATCTTGGTATTCCGTACGAACTCAATGTAATGAGTGCCCACAGAACCCCTGAAAAGGTTAAGGTTTATGCTCAGACAGCATCTGAACGAGGTTTGAAGGCTATCATAGCAGGAGCAGGTCTTGCTGCTCACCTTGCCGGTGCTGTTGCTGCCAATACACTTGTTCCTGTTATAGGTGTTCCCATCGAAGGCGGGCCTCTCAACGGTTTTGACGCGCTTCTTTCCACAGTGATGATGCCCAAGGGCATTCCTGTGGCAACTGTTGCAATCGGAAACCACGGTGCAGTGAACGCAGCCTACCTGGCAGCTCAGATTATTGCTCTGGAAAACGAAGAAGTTCGTAAAACACTTGTGAAGGCCCGTGGCTGGTAGAACTATTCAGGCAGATGTGATGAACCCTTCAGAGGAGGTCGTTTCAGCGGCCTCCTCAGTTCTTCATGAAGGGGGAATTGTTGTCTACCCTTCTGATACTGTCTATGGCCTCATGGCCGGCTCAGAGAGCAAAGACGCGCACAGCAGAATAATTCACCTGAAAGGTTATTCTGAACCAAGACCTTTCATACATCTTGTTGGAAGTTTTGAAGATGCAATGGAGAGAACTACAGGAAAAAGCAATCTTCAGCAGTGGATGGAGAAATACTGGCCTGGCCCTGTAACGCTTCTTCTGCCCAAAGGTAAAGAAAAAATCGCAATAAGGATACCTGCAGATCCTCTCTCAAGGGCTGTTCTTTCAGTCTCCGGACTCTGTCTGATTTCAACAAGTGCCAATCTCAAAGGGGAAGATGATCCCCTTAGTACCAATGATATTCCTGAATCAATACTTGCAGGTGCTGACCTTGTTATAGATGGCGGCACCCTCACGAGAAGGAAACCCTCCATGATAATTGATATTTCAGGCCCGAAACCGGTAAGACTGAGATAGTTCAGGAAGCAGTTGCTTCTTCTGCTCAGGAGGTCAGGGGCAGTATCCTCCGATAGTTGCAGGTTCCATGTCAGAGTTTTCTGTATGGCTTTCACCGTAGTGAATCATTCGGGAATATCTGCAGATTCTTTGCCAGTAGCTCATGCCCGGAGTGTATGTGAATTCGTATCCTCTGGCGGTTCCGTCGAATCTCTCTGCAGATTTGGTGTTCCACCACATTCTCTCTTCGGAAAGATACGCCCAGTCGTAGCTTTCCTGCATAAAGGAGTCGTGGGAACGGTTCAGGCTTTCCAGCAGTTCAGGGCAGCGGGAGAACTCCCGGGCAAGCTGGTTTTTCAGCGTGACCAGTTCAACCTCAAGGGAATCAAGATAGATATTCATGAGAATCTTCATCTCGTAGTTGTTAATCCCATTTTCTGTGTACTCAGGCATTGATATAGAATATATATCCGGCTCTCCGTAAACAGCTGTCAATTCCGCTTCAGGGCCTGTTGCTGCAAGGGCTGTCAGCAAAAAACATCAGTAGTACAGATCCCTTTCTCCTCCGTTAACCCTTTCAATTCTCTTTCTGAGAATATTCTTTGCTCCACCTTCAGGCATATGGTCAAGCTCTCTGTTTAATTGAGAAAGACCTTTTTCTCTGGTTTCCGGTGAAGCGTAATCATTGAGATATTCAAGAACGGTTAGTATAGCGTTGGGAGTGCAGTATCTCTTTACAAAACCTGGAACAGCAAACTCCATGAAGTGCTCACCTGTTCGTCCTGCTCTGTAGCAGGCTGTGCAGAAGCTGGGTAGATAACCGGCATCTGCAAGTTCTCCTATCACCTGGTCCAGGCTTCTGCCGTCTGCAAGGACAAACTGGCTCTTTTTGGCAGATTCAGGGTCCTGTGTGGCATAAGCGCCTACACCGATGTCGGAACCTGCGTCTATCTGACTTACGCCGAACGCAAGCACCTCGTTCCTCAGTTCCACCGATTCACGGCATGTGAGGATGAGACCTGTATAGGGTACTGCCAGCCTTAGAATAGCAACCAGTGTTTTGAACTCTTCGTCACTTACTTCGTATGGAATATGGGTGGAAAGCTCACTGCCCTGCGCAGGCTCTATTCTGGGGAAAGATATAGTGTGAGGACCTACGCCGAAGGTGTTCTCAAAGTGAATGGTGTGGTAGAGAAGTGCCATGAGTTCGAATTTCCAGTCATAAAGACCAAGCAGCGCGCCTATGCCGACATCGTCAATTCCTGCTCTGAAGGCTCTGTCAAGGCCGTGAAGTCTCCACAGATAATTGCTCTTCGGGCCTTTGGGATGAACCTTTTTGAATGTTTCCTGATGGTAGGTTTCCATGAATATCTGATAGGTTCCTATGCCCGCTTCCTTCACCAGCCTGTAGCCTTCTTCATCAAGGGGAGCAGCATTGATGTTAACCCGGCGAATCTCTCCCTTGTCTTTCTTTACCGAATAAACCTTCTTTACAGTGTCGTGAATGTACCTGGCATCATAATCCGGGTGCTCGCCATACACCAGAATCAGCCTCTTGTGTCCTCTATCCTCAAGGGCTTCCACCTCAGCCTGAAGTTCCGGCATGGTTAGGGTTTTTCTCAGAGCAGACCTGTTGGAGCAGCGGAATCCGCAGTAGGTGCAGTCATTCACACAGTCGTTTCCTATATAGAGCGGAGCGAAGAGAACAATTCTGTTGCCGTAAACATTGGTCTTCAGATCCCTGGCCCCCTGACGAATCTCTTCAATCAGTTCAGGATCAGTGGTGTTTATAAGAGCAGCCATTTCCTCCGGTTCAAGTCTCTGCTTGTTCAGGGATTTGGCTATGATTTCCCGAATGCGCTCTTTGGAAGGGTTGCTTGTGCTCTTGAGTATTCTTTTTATATCCTGTTCAGGAATGAAGTTTTCAAGACCCTCTGTTTTTATTTTCGGAAGCGGCATCTTTCCCTCCAGTCAGCGGTTTTTCCCGGGAAAGCATGGACTTTACCGATACATCCTGTATTGAACCCAGTTTTCCTGTAAGTTCACCAATTTGATCGGTTGTTGCGTCCACAACCAGAGTTATCACAGCACACCCTCTTTTGGAGTACGGCACACCTGTTCTCGCTATTATCAGGTCTCCGTACCTTGTGAGGAGATTGTTGACCTGAGCTGCATGCTCAGTTCTCTCCTCTATGATGATGCCTATGAACCCCAGTCTTTTGTTCAGGAAAAACCCCTTCCATCAGAAAAACCCGTACCATTACAGAGGTACGGGCGTACAATAAGTGTCGGCTTACTGCCCCGGATCAGGACGGTTCATGCCGCCCCTTACCTCAGCATGGTTAATCTGTGAAACAAATCACGAATCGTCAAGGCCCTTTCAGAATCTTCCTGTAAATGGCTTCCAGCTTCCATGACTGAATGGTTGAATCAAGGAGTTCCTCAAACTGACTTCCGGTATTCTCTCAAGGCATTTAACGCTTCGCATAACCAGCGCCGTTTACCCTACCCTGACCCCTGGCAGGAGCGTGGTTTATTCGTTCTGTCTGGGTCTTTCTTCTAATCTTCCAGAGGCATATCGATGAAGAATACTGCTTATCAGTGTCTGATATGGAAGACTATCTTCAACTGCTATTACCTGAAGGGCTTCCAGATCCCTTGAGGAGATTCTGATATTAATTCGTTTATCTTTTCTCAGGGTATTTCTGGCATACTGCTTATGCTTCTCGATTTCACCTTTTAAATCAGGAACAGCTACCCATTCTCCTTTTTTAAAGGATTCCAGGATAGTCTTCTCCTCCTGGGTAAGTTTAGCTTTCTTCATTTCGATCTCCCATATACAGCTTAGTCGCTTTGCGACTGGGAATTATTGTTTTCAGAAACTTGCTTTCAGCATCCTCAACATACGGAACAAGGTAGCAGTACCTTTCGATTTCAACGACAAGAATAATCTGGTTCGGATACATCGTATTGTTCGGATGCTTATACACCGCTTTTAGACCATTGTTTGTAATGCTCAGTACAACTTGCTCAAAGCTGATTCCATGCTCAGTAGCTTTTCGTTTTTCCCATTGCTCCAGTTGTAGTGCTCCATAAAAAATACTGTTACATTGTGTGCCTTATGTCAACGCATCTCTTGAATGAGTCGACTTGTGGTATTACCCAAATATTACATCAGCCAAAGGTCTGAAAAGTTAAGACAGAACGCTTCGCGCAACCAGCGCCGTTCACCTCTAACCAGTTCCCTTACAGGCGTCTGGTTCATGCGTTATGCTGAACATCTGTCTGTATATTTTTTCAGCCATACCTGTTTTTTGGATTTATCTATAGTATTTCTGCCGTAGAAGGAAGTTATAAGCGATATTTCCAGAATTTGTTAGTGATTTACAGCTTTTCAGCTGTTTTGCCGGAATGTACATGAATATGGCATATTATTTTCTCAGCTTCATAGCAGCGAGTGGCATTATTCCAGGTTAGCGGTTGAGAGTAAAGTCAAGCTGTGGAATTGTGGTTATCGGGAGATCACGGGTCAAGGGATTATCGGGCTTCATTGCTCACAGCCCCAAAGATCTGAAACCTGTCAGAGACTGCATCTGAGACCTAATGAATGTTTCTGAAAGGTTCAGGAATGTGTGTTTGTAATGAACTGCGGATTTTATATCTTTGATAATATAATTGACATCAGGAGAAAAATGAGAAGTAGGGCCGTAGCAGTAACTATAACACTCGCAGCAATTTACCTTCCGCTGGTGCTCTCGCTGTATCTTAATCAGGGGCATTTTGTTTACACACTGGATGACCCTTACATACACCTGGCACTGGCTGATAACATCTCTCACGGCCATTACGGAATCAATGAAGGTGAGAACACAGCACCTTCATCCTCTGTTCTGTGGCCGCTTCTCCTTGTTCCCTTTGCAGGGTTTAACCATTTTTATCTTGTTCCACTTGTACTTAATGTGCTTTTCGCAGCACTAACAGCATTGCTGCTTGCCGGGTATTTCAGGTGGGAGAACCTTCCATTCACACTTGCTGCCCTTTTCGGGTTTAATCTGGCAGGGCTGGTCCTGACTGGAATGGAGCATTCCCTTCAGGTTCTGCTTGTTACCGCTGCTACGGTCATGCTTGTGGAGTTTGCAGGGAACGGCAAACTGAGAACCTTGCTGTTTCCTGTGCTTACTCTGCTGCCCCTTGTGAGGTATGAGTGCATGGCAGTCTCCCTTCCCTCGTTCATCTTTCTTTTTCTTTCAGGGAAGAGGAAGAAGTCACTTCTCTGGTTCTCTCTCAGCCTTCTTCTTACGGGAGGCTTTTCTCTCTACCTTGTTTCCCTGGGCCTGAATCCTCTGCCTGCTTCTGTAATGGCTAAATCATCAGTAGTAAGCGGTACATCAGGGCCTTTCATTAACATGATTTCGTCACTTGGGACATTCAGGGGAATGGCACAGTTTCTTCTTTTCATACTTCTTCTTGTCTGTGTGTTCAGAGAGAGGGGCAGAAGAAGGCTCCTTGCAGGTACAGCGGCTCTTTCTGTTTTGATGCATCTTTCAGCAGGACGGTTCGGATGGTTTCACCGATACGGTGTTTATATGTGGGTTTGGTCAGCGCTGCTTTGTTTTGAACTGTGCAGCATTCGTCTTTCCAGATTCAAAGCATGGGTGCTGATTCTTTTTCTCTTACTAAGTGGAAACTATCTTTCCGGATACACCAAAATTGCCCTTGCATCCTCCAACATCTATCGCCAGCAGTTTCAGATGAGAAGATTTGTTCATAATATTCTGAATGAACCGGTGGCTGTTAACGACCTGGGGCTTGTATGCTTTGGTTATGACCATTATGTGCTTGATTTGTGGGGTCTTGCTACTCCTGAAGCTCTGGAAGGTTCATTGGACCCGCTCTGGGTTGATTCTGCCGCAGCAGCTTCTGGAGTTGATTTTGCCATTGTTTACAGGGATGAACTACCTGGAATACAGCACTGGACACAGGTGGCTTCAATGGAGCTTGACCCTCCTCTTGTGGTGTGTGCACAGGGAGGAGTAGATTTTCTTGCTGCTCCATGGGCTGATCCCGACAGGCTTTTCAATCTTCTGTGCGACTTTAATTGCTTCCTGCCTGAGGGAATAGATTTGATCTGCTACAGATATTCCAGTCAATGGAAAAAATAAGAATGAAGAGAACTATGATGATAGCTGCACTGGCGCTTCTTCTGGCAGGGTGCACAGGCAGCAATGACACAGGTCTTCTTGGAAGGCTTCCTCAGGAATATGATGCATATGTTACCATTAATCCTGAGGTAATGGATTTTCAGGAACTGCTTGATACACTGAAAGAGAACCTTCCGGAATCAATCCTGGATGAGGTTGAAAACACCGATATACCTCTGAATATCTTCCAGTGGTCAGACTGGCAGGAAGAACTCGGCATAGGCGATGGTGAGTTAGGTTTTGTAGGATTCCTGTTTCATGGCTCTTTTCATTCCGGGTATTTGATGCACTGCAAGGAGTTTTGTTAAGTGAAATGCAGACTTTGCGGCAATGGAGAGCTTTTTCTGTACTCCACTCAGGGCAACAGCGGTGAGTTCAAGTTTTACCGTTGTCCTGTATGTAAGCTGGTGAATTATGATCTGAAAGGCGGACTCAATCAGGAAAAGTACGCAGAGCAATACAAGGACCCTTTGAATGAAAACCTGGCAACCAACAGGGCTCAGACACTTACATACCATTCAATAAGCAAGTACATTTCAGGCCGCGGAAGGTTGCTTGATATAGGGTGCGGCAATGGACGACTGCTCTACTGTGCAGGAAAAGACGGCTGGGAGGTTCATGGACTGGAGCTTTCACCTTTTCTTGCTGATTCTGTTCAAAAGAAACTGGGTATTCATGTGTCGGTTTCAGACTTTCTTCGGTATGATACATCCGGCAGTGACAGGAATGATGTGGTTGTACTTAGGCTTGCTGTTCAACCCATCATCCCACTCAGCCCCGGCCCTGCATACCTGACCAGTCCAGTTCGCCCCAAAGGACTTCCAGTAACAAGCAGGCTTTCAG
>PDWJ01004479.1_pt1 | contig 12300 bp, 6 predicted proteins | sample 1430881 | NCBI WGS metagenome assembly PDWJ01 (sample SAMN01162460, study PRJNA174530) | Oral metagenome, whole genome shotgun sequencing project. | biome: Marine environment; feature: Marine mammal; material: Swab sample of the gingival sulcus; isolation source: swab sample of gingival sulcus... | reverse complement strand
GGCTTATCAGAAGTACCGCCTATTTTTGCCCCGATTTTCATATTCTCGTCGGAATTGTTTCCGGAGACACCCGACAAAAATTTTCCGGCAAGTTTTTGGGAGATATTCATATCCAAATCCAAATCAAGCATTTTATCAAGCCTTTGCGTTCCGCCAAAAGTAACTTGCATTCCGGCAAGTTTAAAAGTAGTAGGATTAATGGTAAGATTACCGTTTTTAATCAGATATTTCAAATTAATATCTTTCACTTTCGGAGATTTGAATTTATTTATTTTAGTAGCATTTGCAAGTTTACCCATTAATCCGTTACCGGAAATCGAAATATTATCGGAACTCAAACTTCCGGAACTCATCAATGTTTCAAAAATCAGGCTCATATCCTTTTTCAGCAAGGAGCTTAAAGTCAAATTTGCATTGATATTTCCGATACAACTTTCAATAACGGGTGCTATTTTTTTCACGGAAGTGAACGTTTTAAGAGCTTCGGAAATGCTTATTTTTGACATGGCAAGATCAAAATCTACTTTTGGTTTTGTTAAATCTTTGCTGTCATAAGCTCCTTTTATTTGCACCTCGCCGCCCAGCATATTCATACGTAAATTATTCATATCCAACGTTCCGTCTTTTAGCAGAATTTTGCCCTGTGCATTCGTAATAAGCATTTTATCATACTTAATTTTCTTCAAATCGGAATGTAAGACAAAGTCTAAATTCTGCGGAATTTCGACCGGTCCGGCATCTTCCTTAGAAGACGCTTCTTCGCTTGTTTCGGAATTATTTTGGGCTGTATTTTCACTTTCAGCACCCGTGCCGGCTAATTCATCCGCATCAATATAATTTGAGTTCAAATTAAATACACCGCTTAGCAATTCCTCTTTAAAAACATAGGAAAAAATATTGTCTATTTTACCATTAAGTTTAAAATCACTTTGCCCGACCAAAACATCAAAATTTTTCAAATCAACAAATTTCGGCGACAAGAACATAGCCGCTTCATGGATTTTCACTTTTGGCATATCAGCCATGTTCACTTCCATATTGTGAATGCCTAAATTGCCTTTTGCATCGAGCTTGTCGTAATGTTCTTTCTCAAGATCCGACAGCTTCCCTCCGAAACTGAGATCAGCCTCTACCAGCCCCGATAATGCCGTTCCTTCAAGCGGCATAATATCTTTTACGGAATTTAAATCAATTTTTCCTTTCACTGCCCCTTTAAAATCGGTATCTGCCGCAGTCATACGCACAAAGGCGTTCATATTAAACGGATTACCGGCAGTTGTCAAGGTGGCTTTTTTAATATCTACGGTCATGTTGTCCCCGCTCCCGGCTTTTGCATCCAAAGTCATATTAACATTAATATTTTCAACAGACTTGGGTAAATCGGGATATTGAAAACGCGCCTTGTTTATCAATAAATTTAATCCGTAAGCCGGCATATTTTTTTCATTATAAACACCCTTTACAAAACCATCGATGCTAAACTTTCCAGATGTTTTAATTTCTGCAAAATCCTTTTTATAAATTAGGGGGATTAAAGACAATACATCTTTAAATTCTGTATCTTTGGTTTTAAAGCTGAGGTCTATGTCAATATCATCGGCAGGCATTTTGAGAGTTCCGTCAAAACCTAAATCAACTTCATTTAAACTGAGTTTGTTTTCTTTAAAAGCATAATGCGAGTTTGCCAAATCAGCCGACAAACCGGCAACAAACTTCGTTTTCACTTTATTGAGATATTTCACTCCGCCGGAAGCCACTGTTGCAGCACCGGTTTGCATATCTATATTCAAATTAGTTACATCATCTGCCATATTTCCCGACAGCGTGAAATTCAAATCTTTCAGTTCCGCAAAAACATCTCCCTGTTTATCGTCATAAACCATTGTTCCGTTTCGTATTTCAAAGTTTTCCAATTGCAATTTTAAAGCAGCATCGTCGGAGACGGTATCCGTTTTGTTTTCCGTATCGACTTTCTGCTCGCCCTCTTTGGCAATATCATAATTTGCTTTTCCGTTTTCGAGAACTTTCACATGAACAAGGGCGCGGTCAATAATAATTTGCTTCACTTTTATTTCATCACCCGAAATAACACTCATCAAATCCAAAGATGCCCTAAAACTCTTAATATTTGCCAAAGTGTCTCTCGCAAAAGTATCTTTGCCCACAATACACAAATCTTCTATTTCGGCAGCTACATCCGGAAAATTACGGATTAAGGAAAGATGTATGTCCGCAAATTCCACTCTTGCGTTTAAATTATTGTTTGCCTCTTCTTTGGCAATACTCATAATTTTATCTTTAAAGATAAAAGGAAATAAAATAAGAACAGCAACTAAAAGTGCCAAAACGATTAATGCGATTTTCAGAAATTTTTTCATATGTTTATATTTATAATTTTCAAAGGTCATATAGGAACGCCCGAAGCTACACTGAACACTTTGATATTCTCCACAGGGTTTAAACCCTGTGGAAGTAATCATTCCGTTGTGTGTTTTTTGCAGTCATGGGCGTTTCATATGTTTATATTTATAATTTTTCAAAGGGAAGTTTATTTAATTGTGAATTGTAAATTATGAATTATAATTTAATTTATCATTCATAATTAAAGTTCCCCATTTGTATTTTGCCTTGTGTCTTTTCCGGTTCCGGGCGTTTGATGTATTTTTATTTATTATGCACAAAAATAGAATTATTTATAAATTTTAAAGAAAAATAAAACAGGACTTTGCAAAAAACAAAGTCCTGTATCTATGTTTTTGCAGATAAAATTTACAGCAAATCGCTGGCAAGTTCTGCTAAATAACTTCGTTCTCCTTTCATCAAATTGATATGAGCAAAAATATCTTGCCCTTTCATTCGGTCTGTTAAATAAGACAATCCGTTTGATTTAGAGTCTAAATAGGGCGAGTCTATCTGATTAATATCTCCGGTAAAAACAATTTTAGTTCCTTCTCCGGCACGGGTAACAATGGTTTTAACTTCAAGCGGCGTGAGGTTTTGTGCTTCATCAATTATAAAAAAAGCATTGGACAGACTGCGTCCTCTCAAATATGCCAAAGGAGTTATTATTAATTTATCTTCTTTCAGCAACTCTTCAATGCGCGCATAGTCTTTGCTTTGCTTTCCGAATTGATGTTTGATAACGGTTAAATTATCAAACAAGGGCTGCATGTAGGGACCTATTTTTTGTTTTTCGTCGCCGGGCAAAAAGCCTATATCTTTATCCGCAAGCGCAACAATGGGGCGGGCAAGCATTATTTGTTCAAAATCTTTTCTTTGCTGCAATGCCGATGCCAATGCCAATAATGTTTTTCCGGTACCGGCTTTTCCCGTTAATGAAATCAATTTGATATTTTCATCTGCCAACACTTCCAGAGCAAATGTTTGTTCGGCATTTCGAGGTCTAATTCCGTAAGCGGTTTTCTTACTGACTTTAAGCACTGTCTCTTCAATATGATTGTATTTTGCCAAAGCACTTGAAGTGCCGCCTTTAAGAATAAAAAAGCTGTTCATGCCGGGTTTTGGCTCTAAATTAAAATCCGTTAAAGGCAAACCGGCTGCTTCCTGATACATTCTCGAAATTAATTTGTCATCAACATTTTCATAGACATTAACCTCACTCTGAATCTGTTCTAAATTCTTGACCGCATCATTTTTGTAATTTTCAGCTTTAATGCCCAAGGATTTTGCTTTCATTCTCAAATTAATATCCTTGCTTACCAAAACAATGTTTTCATCCGGGAAAGTTCTGTTGTAATAGTCGGCAACGGCAAGGATGCGATGGTCGGCTTTATCTTCGGAGAACGATGCTTTTAATTCTTCGGAATAAGGTTTGCCCAACTCAATTTTCAAGGTTCCTCTGCCCTCTCCGAGTTCAATTCCGCCATTAAAAAGTTTATCTCCGGCAAGTTTGTCCAACTCTCGCATAAACTCCCGAGCATGATAATTAATTTCTTCGCTTCCTTTCTTAAAATTATCCAATTCCTCCAATACGGTAATAGGAATTACGATGTCATTATCTTCAAACTGATTTAAACTGTTATAATCGTGAAGAATAACATTTGTATCCAGAATAAATATTTTTTTAGCCATATTAATTTTATTTTATTTTTTTCAAAAGTAAAAATTCTTTTTTCGCTTTCAAAGCAAACCGACGATTATTTTAAGCCGAATTATTCACCATACCAAAGGATATGCCTCAATCGTCTTATTTCTTATTTGTATATTCCCCTCGCTACGAAGACTTGATGACCGGGAAGCAGCATCGAAAATAATAATCCGGCTAACTAAATTTGTCGCATTTTAAACTTTACAAAAATCAATTTCCCGGCCCCTCTTCTCCAAGAGGGAATTTGCATTCTTTGCGGTTAAAAGTTACCTCTGTATTAATAAGCTAATAAGGTTTATTTTTTTGGCTACCTTTTTCTACTAAGGATTGAACCGAAAATAAGGTTTTTAACAATTTTTAGTTCTCAATTTTCTTCCAACTCCCGGCTTCCAACTTCCCGCTCTAATCGGGTTTTAGGTTTTCTCAATTTTCAATTACTTACGTGAGAGCTGCACCACTCATAATTTTCAATTCATTCATCATTAACAACTTACAAATCAATCCCCCTACGCCCCCTTCTCCAAGGGAATTTGCTATTACGCTTTTTGCAAGGTAAAGTTAGATTCTTGGTTTTACTTTTTCAAAAGTCTCGAAATGGAGCTTAAACCTTATTATCAATCCACTTTTTCCAGCACAAAGCATGTTCGTGTAGGAATATATAATTTTAAGCTGTGTTTATTTTTTTGCGAATATGTTTTATAAGTCATTTCGGTATCAATTCGTCTGTGTCCCAAAAAGGCCTCGCTGTCTGAGTTTAGAATAATTCTGTATTTTCCTTTCGCAAGTTCCGCATCGTAATCGGTAAAGGATACAAAAGGGTTGAAATTAAATACAAAAACATATTTGCCTCTAACAAATATCAACACTTGGTCGTAGGCATGATCCGAAACAAGTTTTATTTCTTTGCTTAAAATGTTTTTAGATTTGAGCAAATGCACTACTTCTGCATTAAACGAATTAAGGTAATAATAAGCCAATTCGTTATTTTCAGACAAGCTCCACTGCCTTCGTGCATAATGAGACGACCAATTGTTGCCTTCTCGGGGAAAATCAATCCATTCGGGGTGCCCGAACTCATTGCCCATAAAGTTAAGATAGCCGCCTTGCGCCGTAGCCGCAGTAATTAAGAGAATCATTTTATGCAGTGCAAGAGCACGCTCGGTGATAATATTCATTCGTTGAATATGCATAAAATGATACATATCGGCATCAGCCAAGCGAAAAATAATTGTTTTATCGCCCACTAATGCTTGGTCATGCGATTCGGAATAATTAATCGTTTTTTCATCCGTTCTTTTATCGGTTAAGCGATAAAAAATATCGCCTACATGCCAATTTTCATCTTTTTGCTCTTTGATTGTTTTTATCCAAAAGTCGGGTATTCCCATTGCCAGTCTGTAATCAAAACCGAAGCCGCCGTATTCGGCAGGACTTGCCATGCCGGGCATTCCGCTCATTTCCTCGGCAATAGTAGTCGCACCGGGAGCAAATTCATGAATAAGCCTGTTGGCAAGACACAAGTAGTCTATTGCATCTTCGTCTCTATTGTCATTATAGTAATCATCATAAGACATAAAATTAACGCCTAATCCGTGGTTTAAGTAAAGCATACTTGTAACCCCGTCGAAGCGAAAACCGTCAAAACCGTATTCTTCCAGCCAAAACTTACAGTTAGACAGCAAAAAATACAGCACTTCATATTTTCCGTAATCAAAACATCGAGAATCCCATGCGGCATGTTGTCCTCTCCCGCCTGCATGAAAGAATTGATATTCGCTGCCGTCATATTTGCTTATTCCTTCAACTTCATTTTTTACGGCATGAGAATGCACAATATCCATAATCACACGTATTCCTTTTCCGTGTGCCGTATCAATCAGCTTCTTTAAGTCATCAGGCGTTCCGAAACGCGAAGAAACCGCAAAAAAATTCGATACATGATAGCCGAATGAGCCGTAATAAGGATGTTCTTGTATGCCCATTAACTGGATTGTATCGTAACCCAAAGCATGAATTTTAGGTATAATATTTTCGGTAAACTCATTAAAACTTGCCACTTTGCCTTCTTCGGAAGCCATACCGATATGCGCTTCGTAGATAAAGCAGTTTTCTTTCTTTTCCGGGGCTTTATGCTTTGGTTTAAAAGTTTCGTCGGGCTGCCACACTTGCGCATTAAAGATATATGTTTCGGGGTCTTGTACCACACGCCGTGCATAGGCAGGGATTCTGTCGCCTTTGCCTCCCTCCCACTCTACGAATAAACGATATAAATCTCCGTGCTTTAATATTGAGGGTTTTAACTTGATAGAAAAAATACCGTTTTTCTCTTTTCTAAGTTTATAGTCATCCGACAATTTCCAGTCCGAGAAATCGCCTATCAGCCAAACATTTGTTGCATTTGGTAAGAAATCGGAATAAATGGTATGCTTTTTTGTTTTATGCAAGCCGAAACGTTGGTGTGCATCGGCAAATTCGGACAAAGTTTTCCCTTGCGCCAATTCCGCATATTTTTTCTCTACTCTTTCTATTCTTCGAGCAATAAATGCCTCAAAAGGTTTTAAATAAGCATCATTCTCAATTAAAGGAATTTTCATAAGGATGAAGTTAGGTGATACGTTAACAGCAACAAATATACGAAATATGCTTTAATAAAGGAAATTTGTTTTTACAAAAAGCTCTTAACGGCAAGTTCGTATGATTTTAAGCCGAAACCGGAAATGCTGCCTTTGCAAAACGGAGCAATTAAAGATTTATGCCTGATTTCTTCGCGCGCAAAGATATTGGAGATATGCACTTCCACCACAGGTGTTGCTATGGCTTTTACGGCATCGGATAAAGCTAAGGATGTATGGGTATAGGCACCCGCATTCAAAACAATTCCGTCATAAGAAAAGCCTGTTTCATGCAATTTATCAATAATCTCTCCTTCCTTGTTAGACTGAAAATATTCAATTGTAATATTTGAAAATCGAGCCGACAATTCTTCAAAGAAAGCCTCGAAAGACATTTCGCCGTATATATCTTTTTCTCTAATTCCGAGCAAATTAAGATTAGGACCGTTTATAATCATCAGCTTCATATACACACTGTTTTTTTAGTATTTGATTTCCTTTTTTTCTTTCAATTTATATCTTATATTTTCAAGAAATAAGAATGTTCGTTTAATAAGACTAAAATAAAGAGTCAGATACAAGATCAGTGTCATAATCCAAATTACAACCAAATTCACCCAATAGGTAGAATAATATTTGCCGTCAAACAGTTTCTTTTTCGGTGCATAAAAATGCGAAACAATTACCCGCTCCGGATATTTATAGATCATATCCGTTTTTTGATATAACTGCCCCTCGTATTCGAGTATTTTTTTCAGCTCGCTTTTATTTGTAACAATCTCTTCCAAGGCTTCATTATGATACTCCTTTTTTAGTTTAATAAACTGCTCGTTTAGTTGAGGCGTTTTTGTTTGCTCATATATGAAATTATCTTGCATTTGCTCGGCAAGTTTATATCTGTTAATATAATATTGCTTTAAATCCGAGAGGTATTTTTTGAGTTTTACAATATCTGCATCGCTTATTTTATCGATATAAATATTTTCAAGTTTTAAATCACTTGACACCTTATTATTATGTTTAAACTCTTTGGCAATTTCATTTCTGATTACGCTGAGATTTTCCTTTATCTTATCTTCTTTTGAAAGTTCATTTTTATGTCTTTCATAAAAACTGATTTTATTTTTCAAATTACTGATAATCAAATCTTTCTTAAAATTTGCTTCATGCTTTATTCGTTCCCATTTATACAAATCATCTTCATATTTATTATACACGAACTGATAGGTTGCCAATGCTTCATAAGACCAGCGGGCTGTAATAATTTCTCCGAACCAGGGGATTGTTCCGGGATGCGTAATCGCCGGATTTAGTTTTTCATATCTCACAATAATACCGCTAAGGACAATTTGCGGAATAATCAAAAAAGGAATGAGGATGTAAATTGTAACCGAAGTTTTGAAACCGTCTGATATGTTTAATCCCATCATAATAGAGGATGCCCATGTCGAAAACAATATCAACCAATATTCCCAATACATTGATTTAATATGCAATACGGCATTACCAATCAGTGTGAAAGACAATGCCTGATAGGCAGCTAAAACGAAAAGAATAAATATTTTTGAAAAAAGATAACTGCTTCGGCTAAGGTTTAGAAAAGATTCACGCGTTCTGATTTTGCGGTCTTTAATTATTTCGTCCGCGCTCATGGTTAAGCCGGAGAACAGAGCAATAATTACTGCCATAAAAATAAACACCGGGATATTATCGTTTTCGCTGTAATTATAGCCGCTTGTATTCTCTGCGGAAATATTCAAATACTTAATTATTTCCGACAGCAAATAAGCCAATACCGGAGCTTCCAACAAGTTTAAAACCAAATATTGAACATTTGCCAGTTTAGATTTTACATCACGTTTTGTAAAAATCCAAAACTGCTTTATTTTTCCCGGTACTTTAAAATTAATTTCAGGTAATTTTTTGTAAATATCTTTCTTTTCAGTAAACTTCTCTTCTTTTTTATTCGTCTCGTAATAAGTGTACCATTCGCGCGGTTTAAATTTTCGAGTAGAGGTTACATTGCCGTATTCGTCTAATATCTGAGATTCTAAAATATCAAAAATCTGCTCGGCATTTACATTACCGCAAATATGGCATTCGCTTTCACTCCAGTCGGCTTGTTGTATCTTAGATTTAAAATACACTAAGGAATCTACCGGGTCTCCGTTATAAACAATATATCCGCCTTGGTCGAGAATAATCAACCGGTCAAACATTTTAAAAATATCCGAAGAGGGTTGATGAATTACCACAAAAATTAGTTTTCCTTTCAGCGTAATATCTTTCAAAAGGTCTAAAATATTCTCGGAATCTCTGGAAGACAGCCCCGAAGTAGGTTCATCTAAAAATAAAATGGACGGTTCCCGAATAAGTTCAAGAGCAATATTTAAACGTTTTCTTTGTCCGCCGCTGATTTTTTTATTCAAGGGACTTCCCACTTTCATATCCTTAATTTCGTACAAGCCGAGATTTTTCAAGACTGTTTCAACCCTTTCAAGGATTTCTTTTTTGGCTAAACCTCCGAAACAAAGTTCGGCATTATAGTATAAATTTTGAAAAACGGTAAGGTCTTCCATCAGCAAATCGTCTTGCGAAACAAAACCGATCACCCCTTCCAAAGCTTCCTTATCTTTGCTTACATCCAAACCGTTAATAAGCACTTTTCCCGATGTTGCGGGATAGTTTCCGTTCAAAACATTCAGCAAAGTTGATTTTCCGGAACCGCTTCCGCCCATTATTCCTACTAATTTGCCGTCGGTTTCAGTAAAACCGGTTTTATTAATTGCTATTTTGCCGCTTTTAAATTTATAAATCAGTTCATCAACTTCAAAAAGTATTTTTGTTTTATCGGTTCCTTCTTTAAACGCTTTTACAATATCGCTAAAATAAATAGGATGCCTTTTTACGTCCCGAATTGCCGAACCGGCTGAAAGCGCATATATCCGGTCTTTTAATATAAGTTGTCCGTTTAAGAATAATTCTTTTGAGCCGTAATACCGAAACATATACATACTTGCCACATCACTGTAATATACAATTACAGGCTCATCCAATGCTTTTGCGTTCAAGAATTTTGCAGTATTTATATTCGGCTTATGGTTGTGAATTACCAAAATATTCTCGTAATTCGGAATTTCGCCTTTCGTACTGATTACAAAAGTTTTCAAACGTTCATACTCATCTTCCGGAATTAAAAATGATTCGGCTACGGTTTTTACAAATTCATATTCCTGCTCGGTTGCTTTTCCTTCGGAATTAATAAATTCCAAAAGCCGTACAAGCACAATAAATTTTTGCTTTAAAGTGAGTTCTTGATTTATTAAAGAGCATATTGCCAAAACTCTCACGGAAGAAGAAGCAATTCTTTTAGCTCTTTTATTTTGAGATTTTTTTTGATGCTCGTGATAAAAATTATCAAAAATAATTAAATATCTTGATACTAACTCTCGATTAAGTTGCTGTTTTAAAAACAATTTCACAAGCGGACGCCGCGAGCTTTCATCGCTGTTCGGGCGAGCAATAATTGCAAATAGCTGCATTAATGCCTTTAAAATACTTTCACTCATTTTTGCAAACCTATCATAATAACGACAAAACCGGAATTACGCGTTCCGGGAACAAATTTTGCTTCGATACAACATTCAATTGTTGATTTAAACTCAAAATTCCAATAATTTGTATAATCATAATCTGCATTGGAAAATAACAGATTTTTATATTTGTCATATACATTAATAACAATATCATTTTCGGATTTCCCGCCACAGGAAGCTATTCTGTATATATTTCCGCCATAAAAAACCGCATTAAATTCCGCTGTTTGTTCGCCGGAAAGTATGCTCATGTATTGTTGCCCGTCAGACATAAACTCATCGCTTAATAAAGCGGCACAGCTGGAGCAAACAGAATCCAATTGAGCAAAAACCTGCGTATTAAAAGGCATAAGGCTTAGAAAAACAAATAAATATTTGATTACAGAATTTTTCATTTTCAAAACTTATTTGATGATAAACTTTCTTATATCAAAAATTTTATCGGAAATTTTGCGCAAAAGTTCCGGACTTATTTTTGTGTCCGTTTCACTCAAAAGAACCGTTTTTTTATCCTTTTCAAAAACAATTTTATCGGAATATATATAGTTTATCTCAATCTGTTCAAAATAAGTATTTAACTCACGAAGCCGGCTCAAAAGAAGCGCGCTTTTTTCATTTTGAATATTTATACCCGCAAGTATATTTAACAGTGCCGAAAGGGTGTATTTTTGTTCTCCGATTCTTCGCATAAGCTCTTTGTTGTTTTTTTCATTAATTGTTTCGGTCATAATATACAGGCTTTCGACCCATGCCCCGGTAATTATCAACTCAAAAACATTTTCTCGATTATTTTCTCGAAGATACAATTCGGTTTCTCTATATGTTTCAATAAATATTTTATTTAAAGTATCCTTGTCTACAATACCATCTTCAAACTTGCTTAAAAGCTCATCCGTATAAGCATTTGAGATAAGCAGTTCGGACGAAATTGCTTTAACGGTTTTTATATATTTTGAAAGTTGTGCATATTCTTCAAACATTGTGCAATAAGCCAAATCTGCCGTGTAAATACCCAAATTCAATGACTTATCATAGGTGGAAACATATTTGTTTTTATTTTCGCTCGGACTTAATAAATCGCTGTTGTACTCAGCCGAAATTTGTTTTAAGAATTGCGCCGTAACAAAAGGCGACGGGATACTGAAAAGTTTATTTTTAAATTTGAATATCTTATCCGTTGCCCGATGCAAAGTATCTTCACCACTCCGGTTTTCCGCCTCTTCACCTTTGCAATTTAGCCCCGCAAAAAACAGCAAAGAGAATAAAAGAAAAAAGAGCCCATAAATTATTTTATCTATCAGTTTAAGCATAATTGTTTGCTTAATTTACACGTATAGATGCAAAGATAAAAAATTTTAAATAGTCTCTGCAAGAAAACACCAAATATTTCCCGATGCTCATTTTTTAAGCCGAATTTCAAGATTTTTTCAAAAAACACGGCTTCCGGCTCTAATCAGGTTTTAGGCTTTCTCAATTTTCTTCCGACTTCCGGCTTTAATCGGCTTTTGGCAAATAGAAATAAACTAATAAGGTTTATTTTTTTGACTATCTTTTTCTACTAAGCTTTAAACGGAAAATAAGGTTTTTGTCCACGCAAGTAATGATGAATTAAAAATTAAAAGTTATTTTGCAAAGAGTCAAATTCCCTCTTGGAGAAGGGGGAATTTGCTGTTGCGCTCTTTGCAAATTTTTTTTCTCAATTTTCAATTACTTGCGTGAGGGCTGCGCCGTTCACAATTTAAAACTCTTCCGACTTCCGGCTTCCAACTTCCGGCTTTAATCGGGTTTTAAATATTTTTCATCCTCAGCTCTCAATTCATTTATAATTAACAACTTACAATTCATAATTTACTAATCAATCCCCCTGCACCCCCTTCTCCAAGGGGGTTTGGTTGGTTCTGTAAAATTGTTATTTTTGCAAAAAATATGCAAGATATGAACTATAAATTATTTGAATTTTTTTCATCGTTAAAAGATCCTCGCC
>PDWJ01007333.1_pt1 | contig 12303 bp, 9 predicted proteins | sample 1430881 | NCBI WGS metagenome assembly PDWJ01 (sample SAMN01162460, study PRJNA174530) | Oral metagenome, whole genome shotgun sequencing project. | biome: Marine environment; feature: Marine mammal; material: Swab sample of the gingival sulcus; isolation source: swab sample of gingival sulcus... | reverse complement strand
AGTGGCGAGATTACCGAGTTTCAGGCGGCGCAATATGTGCGCATGTCGACGGAGCACCAACAGTATTCGACCCACAACCAGTCCGACAAAATTCGCGAATATACCGAGAAGCGCGGCATCAAGATCATCAAGACCTATGCCAACGATGGCAAGAGCGGCCTCACGACCGGCGGGCGAGCAACACTTCAGCAGCTGATCGCGGATGTGGATCCCCGACGAAGAGCGCATGCGAGCGAACAGGACCGTGAAGATGTAAAGGCGGATCGTGCGGCCTGGGCGCTGTTGCAGCCCGGTCTCGACCCCGCGAAGCTGATATTCCTGGACGAAACCGGCACTTCGACCAAAATGGCCCGTCGGCACGGTCGCAGCCCCAGGGGCGAACTCTGTCAGGCCAGTGTGCCGCATGGGCACTGGAAAACCACCACGCTCGTCGCTGGGTTGCGCTTGGGCGACATCACCGCGCCAGCTGTGATCGACGGGGCCATGGATGGCGAATTATTCACCCTCTATGCCGAGCATTTCCTTGCCCTGAACCTCAACAAAGGCGATATTGTCATTCTCGACGATCTGCCCGCCCACGAGGTCACACGCGCCCGCGAAGTCATCGAGGTCGCAGGCGCAACCCTGTTGTTCCTGCCGCCATACTCACCCGACTTCAACTCGATCGAGCAGGCCTTCGCCAAGATCAAAGCCCTCCTGCGCAAGACGGCCGCACGAACTGTTGAGGCCCTCGAAACCGCCATCGCCAATGCTCTCGAAGCGTTCACCCCGGACGAATGCGCTAACTGCTTTGAAAACTCCGGATATGAGCCAAATTGATCCGGAAACGCTCTAGCCAAGGCTCACAAAGGATTTTTAACTAGGTAAGCATATAGACCCCTAAACTGCTCATCTGTCTGAAATCATTAAGTAAAATGGATGGCGGAGACGAAGTCCGCCTATCTAGAACTGCATAGAGTTTTACCCAACGGAAGATATTGCGATTTTCATACTATTTATCAATTAACTACCACCACATCACCTTGCAACCCACTGCACCAACATGCAATCAATAGAATATTTTTTGGTGGCAAGGATGGTGGTAAGAAATGCCGAAACAAGCCAAAGAGCTGAAAGTGCTCCAAGTAAAGAGACTGTCTGAGCCAGGCCGCCACGCGGTTGGAGGAACGCCCGCCGGGCTGAGCCTGAACATTACAGAAACCGGAGCCAAATCATGGATATTCCGGGTCACGGTTGGACGCAACCGCAGACATATCGGCCTTGGACCTTACCCAGAAGTATCTCTCGCCGAAGCGCGCGAGAAGGCGCTGGAGATGAAACGCAAGATCCGCTCTGGTATTGACCCGGTCGAAGAACGCCAGGCAGAGCGCGTAGCATTCGTCACCGAACAAAGGCAACGCACAACCTTCGAAGATGCCTTCAATCGTTATTTCGAGGAGAAAGTGCAAGGCGAGCTCAAGAACGCCAAGCATATCAAACAGTGGCGCTCAACGCTCACTACTTATGCCTTCCCAGAGATCGGCGACAAAGCCGTTGCATCAATTACGGTAGAGGACATCCTGGCTGTTCTGCGCCCCATCTGGGCCACCAAGAACGAAACCGCCTCGCGTGTGCGGCAGCGCATCGAGGCCGTGCTGGACTGGTCCAAGGTGATGGGGCTGTGTGACGGTGAAAACCCGGCACGCTGGAAGGGCAACTTACAGCAGGTTTTGCCCTCCCCCAACAAGGTTCAAAAGGGAAACCGGTATCCGGCCATTGCCCTTGATGAGATCGCGGACTGGTTCCGCCTGCTGCGCAGGAGGGACGGTATGGCAGCCCGTGCACTGGAGTTCCTGACCCTTACAGCGTCTCGTTCCGGCGAGGTGCGTGGCGCGCTTTGGGATGAGATCGACCTGAAGAACGGGATCTGGACGGTTCCCGGAACCCGGATGAAGGCTGGGCGCGAGCACCGCGTGCCGCTTTCGTCCACAGCAATCAAGCTGCTCACAGCCCAGCCACGGTTGATGGGGTGCTCTTATGTCTTCCCCTCCCCCAGGAACGGGCAGATGTCTGACATGACAATTTCAGCAGTGATGCGTCGGATCCAGGCGGCTGAGGAGAACGAAGGGCGTTCAGGCTTCCTTGATCCTCGCTCACGTCGTCCGGCGGTTCCGCACGGGCTGCGCTCCAGCTTCCGTGACTGGGCAGCCGAGCGCACAAACTATCCACGCGACATGGCCGAGATGGCTCTTGCGCACAATGTCGGCAGCGAGGTCGAACGGGCCTACCGGCGCGGCGATATGGTTGAGAAGCGCCGACTGATGATGGAGGACTGGTCACAGTTCATAAACACAACGTCATAGGGGAATGAGCTCGCCAGGCAGGTCTTTTTCGGGTCGGCGGGGTAAAATGGCGAAGACTGAAGCCAACACCGCGTTCAGGAAGGCCAGCGCGGCGTATCCACCCAGAACCACGCTGATAGCGACCTCTACGGGCACCGTCAGACGTCATGCACTGCCGCAGTGCTCTGCAAACGTTGCCGGATTCGCCAACCGATCCAGGCCTGGAGCAATGCGATCCCTTCATACACCGCCAACACCGAACCGCGCCCATTCGTCAGCCACTCGGCGCCTTGTTTCCACAGCATGAACGGCGGGGTGACGGCCAGCATGAGCAGCGGCAGAACCACCAACCAGATCGCGCCACGCGGTTGGTTACGCAGAAACCACAGGCCGAAGCCCACCATCAGCACTGCGGGCACGGTGCCGTGCGAGATGGCCCCAAGGTGCAAATATCCCGCCCCCACCCAAATCAACTTGACGAGCAGATAACAGGCCCCCAGCGCAATCCAGGCATGGAGCGGGGTGTTGGAATTGCTGTTCATGAAGGTCCCTCCGCAATTGGCAGATGTTGGGTGTATTCTGATCACCCGCGCAAAGACAGCTTGAAGCGTTTCGAGATGAAGTTCTGCATCAACTTAATCTCGAAACGCTTTGGCCACGACGACTTCGGCAACATCACAGACATACCGCAAACCTCTCTCACTCACGTAGTAGAAGCTTGACCTTGTTGGAACCGCAATGATTGTGCGCCATAGTAAGCCTTCAGCACGGTCCAAGCCTCTGGCTCGGTGACACGGAGGAAGCGGAACAGCAGATACCTGCCGGACATCACAGTGGCAGGCACAATCGCGCTCAATATCGCTAGGCTCAGGACCCATTAATCGGCTTGAGATCGCATTGGTCGTATGTTTCAAGTCCCCAAGCTTTCAGGGGGTATCATGAGCAATCTTTTCTGGCTGACCGACGAACAAATGGCGCGGCTGCGGCCGTTTTTTTCCCAAGAGCCATGGCAAGCCGAGGGTTGATGATCGTCGGGTCTTGAGTGGGATAATCTTCATCAACCGCAATGGGTTAAGGTGGCGCGATGCGCCGAAGGAATACGGCCCGCCGAAGACGCTTTATAATCGCTGGAAGCGCTGGAAGCGCTGGAGCGAGATGGGCGTTTTTGCCAGGATATTTGAAGGGTTGGCTGCGGAGGCGACGGACCCGACGACAATCATGATCGACGCAACCTATCTCAAAGCCCATCGCACGGCATCGAGCCTGCGGGGTAAAAAAAGGGGGCGCGCCTGATCGGACGGACCAAAGGCGGCATGAATCGTTGCCCGGCAGGGCATTTCGGAACGAAATGTCCCGAGAGGAGCGAAGTTGCATGCCATCACCGACACCAACGGGCGGCCAATCCGGTTCTTCATGTCGGCTGGCCAGATCAGCGATTATACGGGGGCGGCGGCGCTCCTGGCCGTCATGCCGAAAGCCCAGTGGCTGCTGGGAGATCGCGGCTATGACGCCGACTGGTTTCGCGACGCCCTGCAAGATAAGGGGATTGAAGGATTGGCGGCGGGTCGCCACCCGATATGACCGCTGCCCCGAAGTCTTCCTCTCAGCCATCGCTCTCGCCGCAACAGTCATGTTTTGGTTATGAGACCTGAGCCTAAGCTCTGCGGCCATGCAGCTAACGATATGTTCTTCGAAAACTTTTTCTTGGTGGATGTCTGCGATTGAATGCGTGTCAGCGATATTGAGGGGCTTTGTTGGACTGTGTAAAGTGGAGCCGCAACGGATCTGGCGCAACGTGGTGTGTAATACTTGTCCCGTGAAGATTCCGGTAGGCAGATCTCTTAAGCGAAGCGGCAAGGGAAATCGTGTTTGTGTCAGGATCAATGCTCCACAACATAGCATCGAACAAGGCATGCAGATCCCGGCGTAAGAGCAATCCGTTATCGGCGCGATCCCGAATTGGATCGCCATTGTGCGGCAGCACATGCGCCGCCTCTAACGCTTCGGGCACATCACAGCCGGTCACGGCACATTTTCCGCCATAAAGCGCCAACAGCTCCTTGCGGAACCCTGACTGCGCAGGCCGGGATTTCTGGAGCATCAGGCGCCGTTCTGCCAAGTCGTTCAGGATGATACCTTTGTTCGTGCGAATCTCGCGCGCCCAATCGCTTTCATCCGGATGCCGAATGTCTTCAGGCAATTCGCCACCATAGCGTTCCACCAGTTCCATGAGACCGCTGAAATCGGTGTCGTCGAGAAGATAGGCCTGATGGTGCCGGATATTGTTCATACGCTTGAGCACTCCAAGGGAGACATCTGATGCGTCGAGGTTCTTGAACCCAAAGGGGCGCGCAAGCTTCTCTACATCCTTCAGGGTCACGGCAAGAAACGTATCGCACTCGGATAGCCCCGCCACATGAGCTTTGGCGGTCAGCCCCCAACCTCGACCGAAGTCGTCGTGTTCGTGGGTCCACACCCAGACTTCGTCATTCTCGGATATCTTCGCCGGTGTCCTGGAACCATCTGCGGCAACATGAATCGGACCAGTTGCCGGGATCAGCACATCCTTGCCTTCCCAATCGTTGCCGGACCCGGGGTGGCAAATCCCATCTGGACAGTGCAACTCGCCATTTACCTTGAACAGAAATCGGTTGGTCATGCGTTCATTTCCACTTGGAGGGCATCATGCCTGCGCTCGGTCGCGCCGGAATTTTATGGGCCGCCACGTTGCTCTGGCCTGTGACAGCAGTGGCGATCAGGGCATAGCGGTAGTCGCGAAGGAGATCAATGGAGGGGGCGGCCTGCTCCTTCAAACGGCGTTCAAGCTCTATGACTTTCGCGACCCGTTGTTGAAGCTCAATGTTAGGAACGCCGGATGAGATCGTCGAAGAGATAGCCAATCTCGATATTGCCAACGCGGCCCGGATGTAAATCCGCCTGGGCAAAGAACTCGAACATCTACCAGAGAATCCCGGCACCGTTCAAGCGCTTGAGCTGGTCGGTGAACAGAAACTTGTCGAGGAAGAGGTGCTGGATAGACGCACAGAGTTGGTCGTGTTCGGGCACTGGCTACTCTTCGAAGGACGTCCATCCGCCTGAAAAACCGAGACGTAAATCATGCCCTTGATCTTCGCAGCCTCCCCCGCTGCGGCGAGATTTTCGGCAAAGACAGGTTCCTCCGCCCGGGCATTCACCCGCCCTCGCGCGGTATTCACGATATAGTTGATCCAGAACACCGCCTCTAAAGCGTTTCGAGATTAAGTCGACACAAAACTTCATCTCGAAACGCCCACAACATCAACAGGTTCCGCGCCTTTCGACTTATTATTGTGTCTCAACAATAAGTCGAAAGGCTTTAGGAACAACCACGGGACGCTGCCCGTGCGCCCGGGATGTAGGCTGTTTATAAAACATCAGGAAAAGCATGTTGAAGAAATGCAGTTTTGTTAACATGGAAGATGAGATGTATGCAGAAAAGTCATTTTCTTGAACAAGATCCATGCTGGGCTGTGGAGGTTATCTTCTGAGAAGCAACCTCACCTGTAAGACCATCTTCTCCTTCGTTCGGCCTTCGGCCTCTCTCAGTCCGATGAGCACCTCCCTTCGGTCGGCGCTCAGCCAGGTCTTGAGTTCCCTTCAGGCTGCTGTGCAGGAGGGAGATGCACTTCCTTCTGACCATAGAACACCATCACGGCCCCAGTGCAGGCCGTGCGCTTATGAATGGTCAGAAAGGAAGTTGCCGGTTACCTGCAGCGTTGCAAACAGGCCCCTGGCGGTCACCTAAATGTTCATGAATTCCCGAAACAGAACAAACTTCTCACAGTGCGTCTCCTCGGCGCTCATCTTGGTAATATACGCGATAACTCCAGGAGATTCAATGCTCTGGCAGTCAAAAGATCCCTGTTTCACCAGACGCAGCCAGTGCGCTTCACCGATCCCCGGCAGGCGCTTGGTGCGTGCAGCGCGCACAGCCGTTTCGATGTGAGGATCCACTTGGACAATCATGTGCCAATGTGGGTTCACATCCAACTTTTCAGGGAAGGCGAACCAGACCAACCGCTCATCCGGACGTTGTGCCCATTTCCGACCGTTGATCTCACGGTTTACGCGAGCGTCCCACTCCTTGAGCAGGGCGCGCATCCGCAAATAGCCCAGAGGTTGGTGGTTTGACGCTAATGTGATGAAGTGTGTGAACTCATAGTCGAGCAACTTGGCGCGCAGCTCATCGCGCATCCTAATGTATGAAGGCTTGCTCCCCAAGGGGTGGCTGGTGGTGGTCCAGTCTTTCACAGCTTTGGCTCCCGCATGTTTTCTATCATGACAGACATTATAGCGGTCGCACCGTCGGGATGCAGAATTTGCCCAAAAAAATCAGCGGCGAAGTGCAATGCGCAGGCCGGGATACGCGGCCATATGCATCCCTCGACTGGTTAAACGGCATGCAAGCAACCCAAGGTGCTGTTTCTAAAACCCCGCGCATAGCACAATTCCAAGACGCACCTTGAACGTTCCTAAAGCACATACCTGTGACATGGCCTCAACCTTGCAGATGCACAAGTATCCGATCCAGGTCATCAATCGTATGAATTGTGAAGCAGATCAGATCGGCATGAGAAAGCTCGCGCATGGTTTTCAAGGCAGAGTGGCGCCCATAGATTGGTTTTCCATTCGACCCTTTGGAAACGAACAGCGCTGAAGCCGGTGACAATCGGAAGTGCAGCCCCGGCGCTGCGATCAGATCGGCGACACGTTTGTGCGCCACCCAGAGGTTGGCCGGAGTCCGTGGCCCTTTCTCGAACATCACCTCGGCCCTGTCGCCTTCCCTGCAGCGCAGCAGATACCGCGCCGCAAGTATACCCTGATGACCGGAGGGATGCTCTACCGCCAGTGTATCAAGACGCTCCAGACAGTGTGCCTTCAACTCTTCTCGATCCATCACGTCGCCACCTTCCCGGTCAGCGCCAGCATCCTCTTTCGGATCAGCCGTTCACGGCTGCGCACGAACTCGGGCAGCATGGCCGCTGTCCATAAATCGGGGGCATGCTCAATCAGGTGACGATCCCGATAGGCGTCACTCCGGCCGGTGATCCAGGATTCAAACGGCAGGTCGCCTTTCTCGATGTTTTCCTGCGCGGGCAGCAGTTGCAGATTGCCGATCAGGTCAACAGAGCCCGTGATTTCCCGAATGCGAGACTCTGGCAGGTTCATCCCCATCAACACACGACGTGCAGCTCTGGCCTTCGGGATAATATGATCGACATGGTAGGTGGTGCCACCCCAATCGAGATCGTCATAGAGCAGCGACAGTGCAAGGAAGGTCTTTGGCTTGCCGTATGTCAACTCCAGCACATCCTCGACACCACGTTCGTCCAGCCTCGTCATGCGCCCGCCGATCGCCAGGGAATGATAAAGTTGTTCCTCTGGAAAGTTACGACTAACCTGAATCGCATCCTTCAGCGTCAAACGTGCAACGGAAATGGTTCTGTCGGACGTTCCGGCAAACACCCCCATGAGCAGGCTATTGATAAGCCAGCGCTGAACGGACCGTGCATTTTGCCGATCAAATTCCGACGACCCTCGAAGGGTTACCCCCGGAGCGTGGAACAGATACCACGCGATTGGCAACACCGCATTCAATGACGTGAGGTTCTCCGCTGAAATGCCAAGCCCATTCAAGAAACGGAAGGCGCGCTCGATCGCATCCTTGATGGATGGCCAATTCTGCTCAATCTCGGCAATCGACTGTGTTGTGAAGTTGGACACATTATATTTCACATCAAAGCCACACAGCACAAGACAAGCTTTCAACACAAAGTCCTTCGTGATCCTGTTGTTCGCCCCAAGACCATTGTTGATGTAATCAACAAAACCGAACACCATATCCCGAGCCGAACCGCTCTGCCATTTCGATGTGATCATCGACATCATGAGATCGGACTTCGACAGCTTGGTTCCGCCGTCGTTGGCACGCACGAAGATGTCCAGAACACGATCAACGGAGGGGCTTGCCTCGGAATAGTAGTTGATCACTTCTTCGGCCCAGATCACCTGATGCAAGCGCCGCAGGGTTGTTTCAATGAGTTCCCGCTCATAGGCGGTCACCCCGTGGTGCAGCTTCGCAATCGTCCCCTGGATCAGATTTGCAAGCTGCTCCTCTGAACGATAGTTCAGCATCTCGCCCAGCCGGAACCAGTGACGCCGATAGTCGTTGCGCGGTGGCACAGCATGGAAACGCAGGCCATAGCTGACGCCAAGATCAATGTTTGCGTCCTCATAGTCGCCTGAAGGATCCTGAAGCAGATCCAGATAGAGAGTCTTTTCCGTCCATGCGTCCACGCTGGATCGCCGTTTGTATTTTGCCTTCTCGGAGAATGTGCCGCGCAAGGCGATCAAGAGTGATGTGATGCGCTGCTGACCATCCAGCACCAGCGTGATATCCCTGCCATCGGTCGACGCCGCCGGATTTTGCATTCCGGCTTTCCAGTTTTCAATGAAATTGTAGATCTTCAGTTCCCGCTTCAATTCATCATCGACCGTCCAGAACATGAATGAACTGATTGGATACCCCTGCATGAGAGAGTCGATCAGGGTAATCACCTGGTCTGCGCTCCAGACATATGGGCGCTGGATTGCTGGCAGGAAATAGCGGGCGTTTACGTCCGCAAGAAGCTCTCCAATCGTGATGGTTGCGTAACTCATTAAGCACCTGCTGTGGTTTTGCCGGGCGCCAACTCATCAAGTCCATCCAAAGCTGGTGCGCGGGGGTGACGTGTTTTGCAAGGGAGGGGTGAACCGGCGTCATGCCGGGTTCGGGCTAACCGGCGCTCTTATTGGTGACACTGGGCATCTTCTCTTTGGTTTCCGCGTGGTGATTCCGATATTTTGGACAACTAGAACAACTGTTCGTGGTGAGATGTCAACCCGTGCGAAATGGCTATTCGCATGAAGCGGCAAAACGGACATCTGGTGACAGCTTTCGCGGCGGCACTTTCCACACAGCGGGAGAGAGCTGGCCTCACACAAGAGGAACTGGCCGAACGCGCTGATGTTTCTGCACGGTTCATTTCTTTCCTGGAAACCGGACGCCGGCAGCCATCGCTTTCTGCCCTGCACGCTCTGAGCAAGGGGCTCGGGGTTCGAATGCGGGACCTGATAGACGAAGTCGAGCGTCACTACGATATTTCGGTTCCGGGCGATCAGGCCGATACTTGCGCTAAGTAACTGTATTTCTGGACTGTAGCCCCCAGGTCAAGTATCTCGCGATACGACATGTTTCCGGTTTGTCGCCCGGAACCTCGTCGTGGCATGAAGCCTGGGGGGCGACTGATCCCCCATCAGCAAAGCAACCAAGGAAACCAACAATGGGAGCTTCCGTATCCGGGATGCTGGCGGCGCCAGAAAGCATCCCCTTCACGTCCGATAGAGAATCCTAGGACTTCGTCTTCCCGTGTCTGGCGCCAGCGGTGCCTGCGGGAACGTCACGCCTTTCCTTACGGGGACGAGGGGTTGCCTATAACCAAAGCACAACGAAATATGGCTTTTCGTTCGCACCGCACCTAGGATGTGGAAGTCGCACTTATTCATGGCCTTGGGGGATAGAATTTATTATCCTCGAGGCTTGACAAGGCCGCACACCACTCCCTTGACGTGGTGATGAGTGCCAAGTCACAGAGCACCTGCCTGCTGGGAATTTTTCTTCAACAACCATATTCCGTATTGCCAACTCGGTTGTGTTTTGCTTGGCTTTGGAAAACACAATAACATGTGAGGTAGTTTCTGGTGAAAAAGGCAGCGTCTCCGACCCGAGTAAATAGTAAGGACGCGCAAAACACCCTTAGATCTATAGATTATTTGGTAATGCGTTCTCAGCTTGATGCGAACGCATCGCCTTTTCTTGGGCTTGCTTTGGGCGCCGAAAAATTGCTCGAGACACGAGATGCGTTGAGGACGCTATCTGATTGGCGGCTCGAGAGGCTTCTGGATTCGTTCAGATACGCAATCAATTGGGCTATTTGCGCCACGCTTTCGGAATCTTATGGCGAAGAGGGCAATGCGAAAGTCTGGCCCCTCGTGGAGTCGCTTCTTGGACGAAAAATCCAGCAACAGGATGATCGTCAGGCTGTGTTCAGAGCCTTTGTTCAGACCTGTCGAAAACTTGGCCTTGCTTCGGATGGTTTTGAAAGGCCGGTGCATGCCTTTCAGATTCACGCTGGTGTCTCTCGATCACAATTGCATCATTTGGCAAAGGCATTCGTTGCGCAGGAGCAGTCACTCGGTCTGCCCGATCAGGATGACATTGTGCTGTTGAACCGCTGGGAAGATGATGCGCTGCATTTCTTAGGTCCTGGCATTCAAGTGCTGCAACGACCAATACTTATGGATCATTCGGCATGGATGGCGGCTGCCTATGTGGATTGGCGAAAAGATCAGAATGCGCTGTCGGGCAGATCAAATTATCTGAGGTCTTTCGGCGAACAGTTGAAAAGCGTTTTTGAGGGTGCAGGCGGAACGACGGGGCGCATCGCGGCGGTTCCCCGGCTTGTCTGGGAGGATGAACGCCCTCAGCTTACCATACCCGGCCAGTCCCGGCGGTTCCGGGTATTCGTGGATGGCACACTTTACCGCGTCCGGGCAGGACGCCTGTGGCCACTGCCCCATCCACTCCCCCGTGAAATCACTTGGGATGGGGAGCCGTCCGGGCGGATTCAATTGTTTCAGGACACAAAATTTATCTTGTTCGACAGAAATACGGGCCGCCAGACCGAGTTGACATCTCGAAATGTCAAGGGGCAGGCTCGGTTGAGCAGCGTGGTTGCAACCGCGGTTCTTATCGCAAAAGATGGGTTTGAGGTTAACGGGGTTGCAAGCCGCGAAATTGCGCCCGGCCTTTATGGTGCGGATGTTGATCTGCGCTCAGGTTCCGTCATGCTGACCTGTGGCGACCAGAGCTGGCACCTGACAGGGGTGCGCCGGCCTCAGATTTCCATTCAGTCGCGTCCGATTGCCAAAGCGGTGAGGGGCGCACACCTGTGGGGGCCGGACACCGAAATCGAGTTCGATTTCGGTTCGAGCGAACTTTTGGCAGGCCATACCGATGGAAAACACCGGACGGCCTTTGTGCGGGTTGAAACGGACCATTGTGCCGAGGAGGTCGAAATTGCAGTCGATGGCCGGGGCATCGGGGTGACCAACGTAGCAGATCTGATCCGGGTGGCCGGAGTTTCGGAGGATTGTGATCCGGTTGAGCTCACTCTCACGCTTCTGCGCTCAAGCCCCGATTCACAAAGGATCTCTACCCGTTTCAAACGCAAACTGGTTGTCTGGCCGGGATTTGCACAGCGAGAGAGTCTTGTCCTCAGATCGCGAAACCCGCCGGGAAATTTCATACCCGAGGAATCGAAAAACGTGAATCGGGACGATCACGGACAGCTTTGTCTTGATCGTGGCGGCGGCTACTGCGAAGGTCGGCTGGCTTTTCGCATCGCGGGCGATATCCGGCATTTCCTGGTGAGGCCGGACGGGTTATCCGGGGTTCTGGAGCGGATCGACGGAACTGTCGCACCATGGACGCTTGGAGATGCCGTCATAAAAGGGTCGGCAACGAAATGCGACGCATTGGTCCTGAACGCGTCAGATCAAGGTGCGCGTCTGAAAATCGGTGGGAGATCGGTTGTCGATCCCTTCAGAAATGGGCCGACCTATGCCATTCCTATATCGACGCTTGATGGCGGCGACATCGTATACCTTTCCTCAACTGGACTGCCGACGCTTGTCGCCACCGTGGAAAGCGCGACCCAGCCTGCCGATATTGCCATTCGATCTTGGGTGGGAGGGACGCGGCTCACGATTGAAATGCCGTTCGAGATCGGCGGCGTGATGGTGCATCTGCAAACCGAGGATGGGCAAGTCGATCAGAGCGCGATCAGCCTCGATCATCTTCCCCTTGAGAAGCCTCCACAATTCTGGCTGCGAGAAGGATCCT
>PDWJ01004475.1_pt1 | contig 12307 bp, 7 predicted proteins | sample 1430881 | NCBI WGS metagenome assembly PDWJ01 (sample SAMN01162460, study PRJNA174530) | Oral metagenome, whole genome shotgun sequencing project. | biome: Marine environment; feature: Marine mammal; material: Swab sample of the gingival sulcus; isolation source: swab sample of gingival sulcus... | reverse complement strand
AGGAAGACGTCCTATCATTGCAATTGCTTTGGGTGCCCAGGTGGTAAATTTTACAGGCTCGTTATTATCGCCATCACAACGCACTACATAGGCCTGTGTTCGGGTATGACCGGAGTTAATAACCCCTCTTAACGCTTCATTTTCTTTTAAAAAGGTATCCCCTTCATCAATTAACAAACAGGGCCTATGAACTTCTATAACTCTAAAAAAAGCAGCTGGTGAAATATTAGAAGCTGAAAGAGCCTTGAAGCAAAGACAGTCTAGAGTTGTCATAAAGGTGGATTTACCACACCTTTTCTCAGGACTAACGACTCCTAATATCGGCAAGGTCAACCAGTTGTCAAAACAGTAGGTAAGAATTGTCCACAATGATGCGGCCATTGCTGTGCCTTTCGGTAGAACAGAAAACCTGTTAAAGCTTTCCACTAATGTTGACACCAAAATTTTGCCGTCAATAGGAACATTCCAGGGGATAACAGGTTCAAAAAATGCGTCATTTATCTTCTCCTTAGGTCTTGCCAAGGCAACTTCTTTATCTAATACACTTACCCTAATTCCTAGATTTTCAGCCGCTTTTTCACGTTGATGTTCATATTCCAGGGATGACATGTTACTTAGAGATAAAATTTTTTTTCTGGCCTCTTTAAACTCTGAAGTCATTTTAATCTCCCTCTTTGTCCTGAAATACCCTGCTTACATATGGCCGAGACTCAACCCACTCTCTAACATCTGATTTCCTCCAACCAACTCGCCTGGGCCCCAATCTTATTTGCCGTGGAAACCCTCCAACCTCCATCATTTTATATAAAGCTGTTTTCTTTAGAGAAGTTACTCTTAGAACTTCAGGCAGTGCTAAGATCGGATCAATATCAAAATACTTATGCTTTCCTATGCGTTTATCTTTTCTCTCATTTCCTGTCTCAAGATATTTTTGTTCCATATCTTCCTCATATTTTTTGAACTATGATGAATACTTTAAAGCTTACCCGTACTTCTTGAGACGATTATATTTCACAATCTGGTGTTAATACTAGATCAAGGTTAAACCTTGATCAGCCCGGAATTATATAATTGAGAATAGATAAACCACTGTGAAAGTATCAAACCATCTTTTTCATGCTGGAAGTTGATTAATTATAATAGCAGGAAAACTAGTTATCGTTTATTGTCGTTCTGTAGCATAATTTAACATTTTTTATGGAGCAATGGGATATGAGCAGAAAGGACAAATGGCTTACTATTGATGAACTTGCAGCATATCTCAAGCTGGGTCGCACTAAGCTGTACACTATGGCTCAACAAGGGAAAGTACCTGGTAACAAGATCGGTAAGCAGTGGCGCTTTGATCGAGAGGAGATTGATCTGTGGATCAAATCTGGCAATGCAGCAAATAAAAAACAGGACAGGGTATGAGCAATTCAGATTTAACGTTTTTTACCAACGAAAAAGGTTCGACGCTTCTTGATCGCTTCAGGAAAACGCTAAATGATACACGATTATTCGATGTTCTAGTTGGATATTTTCGTGCAAGTGGGTTTTATCAATTACACGAATCTATAGCCTCAATTGAAAAGACACGCATTCTGATTGGCCTTGGAATTGACAATGAATCCTATCAGATTATTGATAATTTTCAGCGACAAGCTGTTTTAGATTTTGAATCGCATAGCAACACAAAAAAATCTTTTCAGAATCAACTAGTCCACGAGGTTGAAGAGACCCAAGAGCCGGATAACAAATTGGAAATAGGGGTATTAAAATTCATTGAATTTCTTCAAACTGAATGTGTTTCCCCAATTGAGGATAAGAAGTTAGGTGGAAATGGTAAGAAACTGGAAATCCGAGTTTTTCCTTCTAAAAATATCCATGCCAAAATCTATATTGGCCGTTTTGCTCCAGAAGATCGTGATTATGGTTTTGTAATAACCGGTTCCAGTAATTTTTCATATTCCGGGCTCGTTGCCAACCGTGAATTTAATGTCGAATTGAGGCAAAGACGTGATGTCGAGTTTGCAGAACAACAATTCAATGAACTATGGTCTCAATCCGTTGATGTATCGCAAGATTTTGTCGATGCCATTCACCAACGAACTTGGCTAAACAATCAGATTACTCCATACGAGCTTTATTTGAAGCTTATTTATGAATACATGCAGGAAGATATTAACCTGCAAGATTCTATTACCACCTTTTTGCCTGACGGTTTTATGGAACTTCAATACCAGAAGCAAGCCGTTATCCAAGCTCTGAAAAAACTGGAAGAATACAATGGCGTTTTCTTGTCTGATGTCGTTGGGTTAGGTAAAACATTTATTGCAGCGCAATTGCTCCAGCAGATTCATGGTCGTATTCTGGTTATTTGTCCACCTGTATTGTCACATTATTGGGAATCAAGCTTGCACGACTTTCGGGTACCTGCAAAAGTTGAATCACTTGGGAAACTTGATCAAATTGTTAAATTTGGCATTGATCGTTTTGATTATGTCGTTGTAGATGAAGCTCATCGTTTTCGTAACGAAAACACGCAATCCTACGCTGATCTGCTCGATATATGCCGAGGGAAAAAGGTCATCCTGTTAACGGCAACTCCAATCAATAACACAATTGATGATGTTTTCTCGCAACTGAAACTTTTTCAGACACCACGTAATTCTACGATTCCCGGTATTCCAAACCTCGAAGATTTTTTTAAATCATTACGTGGGCGGTTTAAAGGTCTCGATAAATCTGCTCCAGAATACAGACAGGTACTACAAGACGTATCCACTGAAATCAGAGAACGAATTCTCAAACATGTCATGGTTCGGCGGACACGAACAGATGTGGTGACATATTTTTTAACAGATATAGAGAACCAAGGTCTCGTATTTCCAGAAATAAGGGAGCCGGAACGTATTGCCTACCGTTTTGAAGGAAATATTGAAAATATTTTTAATCAAAGCATTGGACAATTATTGGATTATCGGTACGCCCGCTATACTCCATTACTCTACTACGTCGGAGAAAAGAAGCTGACAGAGTTCGAACGCCAGCAACAGCGAAATGTCGGTGCTTTTATGAGAGGCGTACTTATTAAGCGATTAGAAAGCAGCTTTTATGCATTTCGTCAGACAATTGATCGATTCATCTCATCATCCGAACGATTCATTACCATGTTGGACAAAGGAACCGTTTACATAAGTAAAAACGTTGATGTATACGATCTATTGGACAATGACGACATCGACAAACTGGACCAATTGGTTGAGGAAGAAAAAGCACATAAATACAAAAAAGAGGATTTCACCAAAGACTTTCGTGATGACCTGGTGCATGATCTCGAACTGCTTAAGAACTTGAAAGAACGTTGGGCCTCCGTGACAGAAGATCCCAAATTAAACCACTTTATTTCTTTACTTTCCAAACACAAAATTCTGGCCAAGAACAAACTAATTGTTTTTACCGAATCTAAAGAAACAGGTGATTATCTCTTTGAAAATCTCAATAAAAAATACCCTGAAAAGGTTTTATTTTTCAGCAGTAGTGGCGGCCAGTTCGGTGCAACTCCAAAATGTTACAAAAACTCAATTGCAAGGAAGATGATTCGTGCCAATTTTGATCCCAATGAAAAAAATCAAGAAGACGAAATCCGTATTCTTATTACCACCGATATTCTGTCTGAAGGTATCAACCTACACCGCAGTAACACCTTGGTGAATTATGATCTACCGTGGAATCCTACCCGCGTGCTTCAGCGAGCCGGTCGCGTCAACCGCCTTGGTTCCATTTATGATGATGTTCATATCTTTAATTTTTTTCCAACCACGCAAGCTGATGAACACCTTGGCCTTGAAATCAACATTCTAAACAAGATTCAAATGTTTCATCATATCCTAGGAGAAGACGCAAAATATCTTTCCGATGGTGAAGAAATAGGCAGTCAGGAACTGTTTGATACTTTAAACCGTAAAAGCACCTATACCGGTGAGAATGAGGAAGGGGACGCAGAGCTTAAATATTTAGATATGATGCGCACATTACGTGACGAAAATCCAGATCTATTCGAAAAAATCAAACGTTTACCTAAAAAAGCACGCAGTGGATCAAAAGTCGATGAAGTCGAGACGGAACAATTGTTGAGCTTTTTCCGTATTGGCAAGTTGAAAAAATTCTACCTGAATCAAAGTGGTAAAGCCTCAGAGATAACCTTCTTTGAAGCTGCAAAACTTGCCGAATGTGAACCAGAAACTCCACGTGTAGCGATTCCAGAAAACTATTTCCATCTCCTTGAAACGAATAAACAGCGTTTTGAGCAGGACACAATGCAAGCTGAAGCACCAACTCAAAAGAGTAAAGGTGGCCACTCAAATATAAAATATGTCGAAAACCGACTAAAAGATCCACAATTCAAACGGTGTAAAAAATTTACCGATCTTGACGAGGAGTTTCTCGCTGGTGTCCGCACCATGATCAAACAAGGAACTCTTGCAAAAAAAACAGCCCAGATTCTGAAAAGAGGATTTGAAAAAACTGTCGACCCCTTGGAAATGCTAGCCATTCTTCGAAAAAACATTCGAGTCGTTGACAAGCAGGATACAACTAAAAACAAACGGATCAATAAGAAGGAAATAATTCTCTCGGTCTTCCAGCAAGGAATATAAGGTATGAACAAAAAACAGGCTGCGGAACAAATTGGCAAACTTTTCCAGGGTGCGTTTAACCGTGAAACATTCAATCATTTCCTGCGCAATCTGCTCAACGATGTTGAAACGCGCAACAATCATTATAGCGGCAAGATGGTTCCCGATGCGTTTAAACAGCACGTCAATCAATACTGGCGTGTGGGTAAATATACCGACCCTGAAGATATTGAGATGGATCTTTATATTGTCGAAGTTAAGTCCCTTTCAAAGCTTGACCGTGCCCGAACCGCTCTACGCAACTTTGCGGTACGCTCTATGCAAACTTTTGGAGACAAGGATCACGCCTTAATCGCATTTTATGCCAAAGAAGACAAAGGTGCGGATTGGCGGTTTTCCTACGTTAAAATTGAGCGCACTGCAAAACTCGATGAAAAACGGGGTAAAGTAAAACTGGAAACGAAGTTAACTCCTGCCAAACGGTATTCCTTTCTGGTCGGAGAACACGAAAATAGCCATACCGCTCAAGCACAACTGATCGATTTGCTGGCTATGGATTATGCCAATCCGACGGTAGAAGAAATCGAAAAAGCCTTCAGTATCGAAAAAGTTACCAAAGAGTTTTTCGAGCAATACAAAGATTTATTTGTTCGTCTCTCCGAGGTGTTGATAAAACAGGATTTCTTTCTTCAGGAAACAGATGAAAAAAAACGTAAACAGATAGTCGCCAAGTTTGCCAAGAAACTACTCGGACAAATTGTCTTTCTCTATTTTCTTCAGAAGAAAGGTTGGTTAGGTGTTGATAAAGATGGGCAGTGGGGTAAAGGAGAACGTCGTTTCCTGAGAAAACTTTTTACAGATGCTGAAAATTCAGGGAAGCAATACTACGTCGACAAACTCCAGTTCCTTTTCTATGAAGCCCTGGCAAACGATCGAAAAGATCAATTTGACCCCAGTTACTACCAACGCTTTGATTGTAAAATACCATTTTTAAACGGTGGCTTATTTGAAGCCGATTACGACTGGCAGAAAATCACCATCAATATTCCAAACACAATTTTCTCAAATACAAATAAAACCAAGGCAGGTGATACAGGCACGGGAATTTTAGACGTTTTCGACCGCTACAACTTCACTATCAAAGAAGATGAACCTTTGGAGAAAGAGGTGGCGGTCGACCCCGAAATGCTTGGTAAAGTCTTTGAAAACATGCTCGAGATTACCGAGCGTAAATCTAAAGGGGCCTTCTACACACCACGTGAAATAGTCCACTATATGTGTCAGGAATCACTGATCCATTATTTGAATGCTACAGTGGGCCAAGCGACAGTAACTAATATTCCACAAACTGATATTGAAACCTTGGTACGCAAAGGTATTTTTGCCATTGACAATGATCAGCGGATTCTCAAAACAGGCAAAGAGACTCAATCTTATACCTTTAAACTGCCGGAATCCATACGTACCAATGCAGAATTGATTGACGATAAACTGGCTGATATAAAAATTTGTGACCCTGCCATTGGGTCAGGGGCTTTCCCTCTTGGTATGCTGCACGAAATTGTTCATGCCCGCCAGGCACTGGTTCCCCATATTCCCAAGGACAAACATTTACGACCGTATGAACTAAAAAAGAACACCATCCGCCATAGCTTATATGGCGTGGATATTGACCCTTCAGCCATCGATATCGCCCGTCTCCGCCTATGGCTCTCACTCGTGGTAGATGAAGATGACTACACTACCATTGATGCTCTTCCCAACCTTGATTATAAAATTATGCAGGGTAATTCCCTTATTGAAGAATATGAGGGGGTAAAACTGTTCGATGAACAGTTTATTGAGACTGTTGAAGACTCTGATGAACAAAAACTTATTGGTTATCAAAATAAGATAAAAGAAATTCAAGAAGAAAATAAAGCTCTTTACAAGAAGGGTTCATTAACGGATGAAAGAAAGAACGAAAGCGAAAGAATCATAAAGAATGCATCCGCACAAATTACAAGACTGAAAAACAAGATCTCCAAAAATTATAAAATAAAAGACTCAAGACTATTTGATATAGTAAATAAGGCAAAAAACAAAGCCAACCAACTTAAAGCTCTGCAAAATGAATACTTTGATATTGCTTCTCCTGCCGAAAAACGTAGACTACGTGATAAAATCACTACCCTGGAATGGGAATTGATTGAAGCAACACTTGAAGAACAAAATAAAACAGATGCACTAGCTAAACTTTCTGAATATAAAAGTTCCGGAGAAAAGCCATGGTTCCTTTGGAAACTCAATTTTTCCGAGGTCTTTAAGGAAAAAGGCGGTTTTGATATTGTCATCGGCAATCCACCGTATATCTTTGGAGGATCAACTCTTATATCCCAACAAGACAAAATCTATTATAAAAAGACATATTATTCAGGTAGTAAAAAAATTAATTTATTCACAATATTTATTGAAAAAAGTACACGGTTACTTAGATCAGGGGCAGGAGTATCTTTTATTGTTCCCAATACTCTTTTAAGGGTAACTTCATATTCAAATATTAGAAAATATTTGGTCGAAAATTGTCTAATTAAGGAAATTGTAGATTTAGATATTGGTATTTTTGATAAAGTCACAGCATCCACTATTACATTTCTTATAGAAAATACGCATTACAAAGATCAAACCGGCCATTATGTACAAATAAAAAAGGGCGTCAATAAAACACCTTGGCAGTATATTGAACAATCAGAATTTAAACAGCAAGGGTTTGTATATGACATATTTTCCAGCACAATAGACAGAAAGATATTAAAGAAATTAAATCAAACAGAGACAAAACTAGGACGTATAGCATCACTAATTCGATTTGGTGTTGTTATTTCAGGGAATTTTGACGAAGTAGTTTCTGAAAAAAAAATGGATGAAACATGGAAGCCTTTTTTAGAAGGGGATGAAATTAGTGCATATGGAATCCAATATTCAGGGCGCTATCTACACTATAAGAAAGAAATTCTACATAGAAGTCGAACTCCAAATGTATTTGAGACTCCAAAAATTATGATTCAACGCATTACTGGGGGATCAACACCGATTAAAGCTGTGTTTGATGCATCAGGATTCTACAATAAAGAATCTATTATTAATTTAATCTTAAAAGATAACAGTTATCACTACATGGTAATTTTGGCGATTCTTAACTCAGAAATTGCAAACTGGTATTATGCTAAAAGATTTACAAACTTCTCTAAATTGACAGTAAACTTATCCAAAGAATATTTGAGTGAGATTCCTATACCTGAGATTTCTTCTCAAAGACAAGCAAAGATTGGCCAGTTAGCATGTTATTGTTCTTTTTTATCTGTAAAAACTGAAAGCTTATTATTTGTTTTTCTGTCCGAGCTTATAGATGGGCTGATGTATGAAATCTATTTCACTGATGAAATTATATCAGCTCGTAAGGAGATTCTACCACATTTAGGCAACCTAAAACCATTAACAGAAAATATGAGCGAAGAAGAGAAATTGACAGTTATCCAGCATGAATTTGAGCGGCTCTATGACCCCAATCACCCTGTCCGCAACCACCTTGAAACCCTGGACAGTGTCGAAGAAGTACGCATCATCCGCGAAGCGTTAAAAAAATAGGAGCCTTTTATGAAAAAAGAAAATGAGCGGAAATTGACCACACGGGATGAGGCAACCGACTTCCTACTGTATACCGCACCAGATGGGCAAATAAAAGTTGAGTGTCTGTTGCATAACGAAACAATCTGGATGCCTCAGAAACGTATTGCCGAGCTGTTTGGGGTTGGGGTTCCCGCAATATCAAAACATCTGTCAAATATTTTTGAGAGTGGTGAGCTGGAGGAGGATTCAGTTATTTCCATTTTGGAAACAACTGCCGATGATGGCAAAAACTATAAAACCAGATTTTATAACCTGGATGCCATTATCTCGGTCGGCTACCGGGTAAATTCCACGCGGGCAACCCAGTTTCGTATTTGGTCCACACAACTGCTCAAGGAGTATATTACCAAAGGTTTTGCCATGGATGACGAACGCCTGAAAAATGGGCGTTACTTTGGTAGAGATTATTTTCGTGAATTACTGGAGCGGGTACGTTCAATTCGGGCATCTGAACGGCGAATTTATCAACAGATTACTGATATTTTTGCTGAATGCAGTATTGATTATGATCCAAAATCAGAAGTAACCCGCCAGTTTTATGCACATGTTCAGGACAAATTTCATTTTGCAATCACCGGTCACACAGCATCCGAGATTATTTACCTGAATGCAAATGCTGAGAAACCGTTAATGGGCATGATGACTTATAAAAATGCCCCTGACGGGCGCGTGCTTAAATCCGACACAACTGTTGGAAAAAACTATTTGTCGGAAAATGATATTAAAAAACTGGAAAGGACGGTATCCGCTTTCTTTGACTATATTGAAAGAATTATTGAGCGCCGTAATACGTTCACCATGGATAGTTTTGCCGAGAGCGTAAATCGTTTTCTGGAATTCAACGAATACAGGATTCTGGAAGGATATGGCACGGTATCACGTAAACAGGCTGAAAAGAAGGCCTTTACTGAATATGAAAAATTCAATAAAAATCAGCATATTGATTCTGACTTCGACAAGATGATAAAACAACTCCCTTCTGCTCCAAAATCAAAAAATAAGAAATGAAGATCTATTCCGTCGAAATAGAAAACTATAAAGCGTTTAGCGGTATTTACGAACTGAAGTTTAACGGGAAAAATGCCTTTATTTATGGGGAAAACGGCAGTGGGAAAAGTTCATTTTATTACGCATTAAAAGACTTTTTCCAATCCTCAGTGGAAACCATCGACTTTTCTGTCCTTGAAAACATTTTCATTGAAGATGCAAAACAAGGATCTGGCAAAATTAAAGTAACGTTTCGCCCCACTGGAGGAGGTGCCGGTGGTCAAAAAGAGTATCATGCAGCAACATCAGGCAACGATCATGGCACTGCATCAGATACCCTGGTTCGAGATGCTAACAAGCTAAAGAGCTTCCTAACCTACAAACATCTGCTGGATATTCATCATCTTAAAAAGGCTGATACCATCAACCTTTTTAATCTGTTAGTAAATGGTGTGCTACGCCACTTCAAATACTCACTGACAGGTGGCAAAGAGCTTGGAGAGTTATGGCGTGAATTAAATGATGAAATTATTAAACCGACAGGGCGCTCCTACCCTATCACTAAAAAACGAAAAGCCGTAAATGATGTGTTGAAGCAATTTAATGATGCCTTTGGTGAACTGTTTAAACCAGAAAGCCCGGAATACATCCTTAAGCACGCCAAGCCGATACTCGATTCATTTGAACATAAGTTGGAAATCCTCCTGACCTTTCCACAAATTCGACCTGCTAAAGATTATCTTAGCCTGAAAAATGATCGAGTAGATATTAAGGTTAGTTATGCTGGCAAAGAAATTCAAGCTCCACATCTCTTCCTCAACGAAGCACGTCTTTCTGCAATTGCTATTTCAATTTATCTTGGGATGATCAAGCGTCACCCACAGGGCATTGACCATAAAATTCTGTTTTTGGATGATGTGTTCATCGGCCTCGATATCGCTAATCGTCTACCACTACTAAAAATCCTTGAAGAGCATTTCGATGATTACCAGATATTCATCACCACCTACGATAAACCGTGGTACGAATATGCAAAGTCATTCCTTAACAAAACCGACTGGGTAACGATGGAGTTTTATGCACAACCTATTGATAAAGGTTATGAAATTCCTTGTATTATTATTGACCAAGGTTTTTTACGTAAAGCAGAGACACACCTCAATTCCTCTGATTACAAAGCAGCAGCCGTTTATACACGTGCTGCCTTCGAAAAGGTTATTCGTAACTACTGTGATAAAAAGCGCAAGAAAGTGACCTTCCACAAGCAGCAGAAAAAATATACTGCACAAAACTTTTGGAATGCCATAAAAGGTGATCTTGATGATGAAATGGTAACGAAAGTGGAGAAATATCGAGACCTCGCCCTTAACCCTTTCAGTCATTACAACACTGAAAAACACGAAATTCGCACAGAACTTACCGCTGCAATTCAGACAATAAAAGATCTAAAAGCAGCCTTGACAGGCTAAACTGAATCTGTATTAACAAGCATAATTAGCCTTGTACTTTAGAGATATTCACTACAAACGTATTCTTTTTACAAAGAAACTTAAGAGCTATAATTATAATCAATGTCTCTCTTCAACTTGCGAGGCAAGATCAAAGGCCGAATCGCTTTTAATCGATATACTTGTTTCAAACACCGAGTAATTGTTTGTTTGGAGTGATTATAACCTGTATATTCCGGTGCAGTCTCAAATTCCTCTTTCACTGCCTCAGCCATTGCATTTAGACTGTTAACGTCATTATATCTCCCCAGATTATGCCGGTCTTCTATCCAGCACATCATATCCATCCATTCTCTACGAATTTTTGTATCTATTATTGCTTTTCTCTTTCTTAGTTTTTCAATCTCCTTCTTCACAAATTTGCCGCCATCACCAATCAACATTCCAAAACTAACCATAAATTGGCAGGTTATAGAATCAGCTGCAAAAATCTCTTCTATATTAACGTCCCTCCTGCATCTATAAGTTCCTAAATGAATTTCATAAAACCTCAAAAGAGCATAACCTTGAGCTTGCAAATCTAAAAAATAACCATCACCAATTGGCCATTCTCCACAAAGCATTTCATTAAAAGCTTTTCGCCAAAGTTCATCATCAGCCCACAACTCTTTTTTAGTATATCGACAAGGATCATCTAGTGTCTCTAATCCAGGAAAAGACTCTCCTGACATTTGAAGCACTTTCAGATATTGCGTTTTCACAATATCTTCAAGCTCATACAACACCTCTCCAACAAACTTAGTGATATCAAAAAGATGCTTTTCGATTGCTGGATAAAAGTGCTTATTATTCATCGATCATTCACCTTTTTCCATTTCGAGCTTCTGCAATTTATCCCCCCACCACTGCATAAGCTCATGTCTTTTGCTCAGATATCTTGCATGATTATAGGCCGCTTGAACCTTATCACTTGAAACATGGGCAAGGCTTGTCTCAATAACCTCTTTTTCATACTGGGTATGCTCATATGCCATAGTACTGAAAGACGCTCTCAGACCATGCACAACCGCCTTCCCCTGGTATCCTAGATTTCGAAAGGCTTTTGATAACGTGTTATCGCTCAATGGCTTTGTGGGACTAAGTGGTGATGGAAAAATTAACCCTTCCTGCCCCCAAAGATCGCCAGCTTTGGCTAGTATAGACATTGCCTGTTCAGAAAGTGGAACAATATGAGCTCTGCCACGCTTCATTCGCTCCGGGGCAATATGAAGTTCCTTATCTTTCCACTGAACTTCATCCCAGGTTGCAAGACGAACTTCTTGTGACCGAAGGGCTGTATAGGCCGTAAAAAAAAGAGCTAACTTTGTAGATAAATGCATCTTTCGACAGGCTGATATATCTCTCATCAGCTGCCCAAGCTCTTTATCAAAAACGGCGGGATGGTGTCGAACCTCATTTGCTGGTAACAGTCCCTGGAGGCTCTGCGAAGGATTGTGCTCACATTTCAGTTTGATAATCGCATAATTGAAAATCAGGCTTACCCGCTGGATGGTCTTCCGAGTGTTATCGTATACACCTCGTTGA
>PDWJ01007147.1_pt1 | contig 12308 bp, 5 predicted proteins | sample 1430881 | NCBI WGS metagenome assembly PDWJ01 (sample SAMN01162460, study PRJNA174530) | Oral metagenome, whole genome shotgun sequencing project. | biome: Marine environment; feature: Marine mammal; material: Swab sample of the gingival sulcus; isolation source: swab sample of gingival sulcus... | reverse complement strand
AACCTAAGAGATATGTACGTAGAAACTGAGGTTCCGGAGCGGTATATAAATGATGTTACCAAAAATAAAACCGTAATAATAAATATTCCGGTTTTAGGAAATGACATTAACTCTAAAGTTAGGCAAACTGCCGATTATATCAATCCGGATAACAGAACCTTTAAAGCAGAAATAGGTGTGCCAAACAATAATAAGGCTATCAAACCTAATTTAACAGCAAAATTAAAAATAAACGATTACACTAATGAGGCCGCATTTCTTATTCCACAAAGCGTAATTTCTGAAAATGCCAAAGGAGAACAGTATATTTATATTGTAAAGAGTATAGATGAGAATAAAGAAGGTATTGCTGAGAAACGGATAATAGAAACCGGAAAGACACAAGGCAATGTTATTGAGGTAATAACAGGGTTAAAAATTGGCGAATATGTAATAAATGAAGGAGCCAGAAGTGTAAAAGACGGACAACTGGTAAAGATATTGGAACCGGAACAAAAAAATTTACAAGGTACCACATCGCTTAACGATAGCCTTAAATAAATTATGTATAAGAAAGCTGTTAATTTTTAATCATTCAATTTTAGGAAATGTCAAAACAACAAAAAAAAATAGATAAAGAATTTTGGTTTTCCTCTTGGGCAATACGCAATAAAACGACTATTTATGTAATGATTTTAATATTCCTATATTTGGGAATTACGGCTTATTTTGCAATGCCTAGGGAAAGTTTTCCTGAAGTGAAAGAAACTAAAATCTATGTGAGTTCTCTATATCCGGGCAATACAGCCGAAGACATTGAAAAATTAATCACTGACCCGCTGGAAGAAAATCTAAAAACGCTAAGTAATGTAGTGGAGATAACTTCTACCTCACAGGAAGATTTTTCCATGGTAGTGGTAGAGTTTGATGAAAATATAAGCGTAGAACAGGCCAAGCAAAAAGTAAAAGATGAAATAGATTCCGAAACTTCCGGTGAAGACTGGCCTACTTTTAATGAAGCCAAAGTAGAACCCAGTGTTTTTGCATTTAGCCTGTCAGAAGAATTTCCTATTCTAAACGTCAGTATTTCAGGAGATTATACAATAGAGAGATTAAAAGAATTTACAGAGATATTACAGGATGATATTGAAGATTTATCCGAAATTAAAGAAGCAGATATAAGAGGAGCTCAGGAAAAAGAGGTAGAAGTGGCGGTGGACATCTATAAAATGATGGCGGCTAAGGTGAGCTTTAATGATATTTTTAGTGCGATTAATAATGGCAACGTAACTATGTCTGCCGGTAATTTAATTGTTAGCGGCCAACGCAGAACGGTAAGGATTATTGGTGAGATAGACAAACCTGCCGATTTAAACAATTTTGTTGTAAAATCTCAAAACGACAATCCCATTTACTTAAAAGACGTAGCCAAGGTGTATTTTAAGGAAAAGGACAGAACTACTTATGCCAGAGATTTTGGTGACCCCGTAGTTATGCTAGATGTAAAAAAACGGGCAGGTAAAAATATGGTAGAAGCCATTGAGCAAATTAAAGAAATAGTAAAGGATGCCAAAACCAATAAACTGCCTCCTGATTTGGAAATTAACTTTTCTAATGACCAATCCTCTATCACTACCGGTATGATAGATGATTTGGTGAATAATATCATTTTTGGTATTATTCTGGTGGTAACCGTTTTAATGTTCTTTTTAGGCTTTAAGAATGCCATTTTTGTGGGTTTTGCCATACCCATGTCTATGTTTATGTCGCTTATGATACTGAATATGCTGGGTTATACCTTAAACACTATGATATTGTTTGGGTTAATTATGGGATTAGGGATGTTGGTGGACAATGGTATTGTGGTTGTAGAAAATGTTTATCGTCTTATGGATGTAAAAGGTATGAGTAGAATGGAGGCCGCAAAAAAAGGTATTGGCGAAATAGCATTTCCCATAATTATTTCTACGGCTACTACTGTGGCGGCATTTATTCCACTGGGTTTGTGGCCCGGAATGATGGGTGAATTTATGAAGTTTTTTCCTATTACCTTGTCGGTGGTACTGGGTTCATCACTCTTTGTAGCTATTTTCTTTAACTCTGTTTTGGTGTCAAGATTTATGACTACCGAAGATAGTGAAATGCCGCTAAAACGTATAATTATATTAACTGTAATTATGGCAATAATCGGTACTTTGGTAATTATATTTGGTGGGGCTTACCGAGGCTTGGGTACCCTTATGGTAGTAACTGTAATCATGCTTTGGATATATAGGTTGTTTCTAAAACAATGGTCTGACCGTTTTCAGAAAAATGCACTGGTAAAATTAGAAAATTGGTATGAAAATCAAGTAAGATGGGCATTAACAGGCTGGAGGCCATACATTATCAGTATAGCTACTCTTATTATATTAGTCATTACTTTTATCGCATTTGGGATTTCATTAGGAAATCAACGAACCAAAGTAGAATTTTTTCCGGATAATAAGCCTAACCAGATAATAGTTTATATTGAGTATCCGCAAGGAACGGATATAGAAAAAACGAATACCATAACTAAAGCCATAGAAAAGAAGGTTTTTAATATTCTGGAAGAAGATACATATAAAGACGGAGATTATAATTTTATGGTAGAAAGTGCGGTTTCGCAAGTGGGAGAGGGTGCAGGTAACCCGATGAATGAGATGGTAGGGAGCACGGAGATGCCGCATAAAGCCAAGATTACGGCTTCCATGCGGGAATTTAAGTTCAGAAGGGGTAGAGATAGTGAATTGCTGCGGCAGAAGGTGCAAAAGGCTCTGGTAGGTATTTATCCCGGGGTACTTATCTCTGTTGAGAAAAATCAGAATGGCCCACCTGCAGGAGCTCCCATAAACATAGAATTGGAAGGCGATGACTATAATGAACTTATTAATACCGCTGAACAAATTAGGGAGTTTATAAACGGCAGAAATATATCGGGAATTGATGAGCTAAAAATTGATGTAAACAAAGATAAACCCGCTACACGAGTACTGGTAGATAGGGAAAAAGCCGGAGAGTTGGGAGTAAGTGCGGGGCAGGTAGGACAGCAATTGCGTAATTCCATTTTTGGAGCAAAAGCCGGTATCTATAAAGAAAGTGGTGATGATTTTGATATCTATGTTAGATTTAATGAAGAAAACCGATATAACACCAGTGCTATTTTTAATCAAAATATTACGTTTAGAGACCCATCTTCGGGGCAGATTAAAGAAATTCCGGTGTCAACGGTGGCCAGGCACAATAATACATCCGGATTTAGTGCCATAAAGCACAAACAATTAAAACGGGTAGTAACTATTTATTCAGCTTTGGCACCCGGGTTTACCGATGCCGGAGCGGTAGTGTCTCAGATACAAAATGAGATGAAAAATTTTAAAGGCTTGCCAAAAAATATCCACATAGATTATACCGGCCAGATAGAAGAGCAAAACAAGCAAATGACTTTCTTAATGACGGCGTTTTTTACCGGATTAAGCCTTATTTTCTTTATTCTTATTTTTCAGTTTAATTCTATTTCCAAACCCGGTATTATTCTTACAGCCGTGTTTTTGAGTTTTATAGGTGTGTTTGGCGGATTGGTAATTACGGGTAAGCCGTTTGTTATTATGATGACCATGATGGGAATTATTTCTCTGGCGGGAATTGTGGTAAATAATGGTGTGGTGTTGTTGGATTATGCCCAATTGCTTATTGATAGAAAAATTGTGAAACGCCGGTTAGACGAAGGTGAATTTCTCAGTTTAGAAGAAATATTTGAATGTATTGTGCATGCGGGCAAGGCCCGTTTAAGGCCGGTTTTACTCACGGCTATTACTACAATATTGGGACTAATACCTTTGGCGATAGGGTTAAATATTAATTTCTTTAGCCTATTTCGTAATTTTGATGCCGAGATTTACATGGGTGGGGATAACGTGGTATTTTGGGGGCCACTGGCTTGGGCTGTTATTTACGGACTTGTTATTGCCACCTTTTTAACCTTAATTATGGTGCCTATTTTGTTTTATTTTACCAATAAAATTAAATACAAAATTTTTAACAGGCGGGTTAAAAAACAACAAATAAATGGAAAGGCCTAGGGCGGCATTGAGTCACCAAGTTATTATGATGTTAATTTAGTAGCTAATTAGGAACTGGTGTTAAATCTCAAAACTCAAATTTAACATTAAAACCAAAAACCTAAATTAAAGTACCAATAGTCTTTATTTTCATCAGACCATGCGTATTTAATCTGTATGGGCCCCAAAAACGAGTTAATGCCATAGCCTATGGCATATCCTAGCTTAGTATTATCAAAAATATCGCCTTTATTAAAAAGGTCGTTCTCAACTCTGCCGGCATTGGCGGTAAAAAAGAGATTGTTATTTTTAAATAATTCGTAGTTTAAGGTTACGGCTGTTTTTAAAAATGCACTTTCACTTAAATCTGCTACTTCATAACCGTAAAAGGGAATAAAATTATTGATAAAATTTTCATTATTGCCACCCAGAAAATAATTAAATATTCTGTTGCTATTGCCAATGGTAATACCCGCTTCAGACCTAATATGCGTGGTAAATTTATTGGCTATGGTAAAGGCTCCGGATAGCCGTCCTTTTAATTGTGAAAATGGCGTAAAATTCTCATCAAAAGTAGAGGATAGTAAATATGCCTTATAGCCTATGTTTAAGAGTAGGCCTTTTTTTGGAAAAATTTTGTTATCGTAAGTGTCTAAAAGGAAACTGCTGTATGCACTTATATAGTGAGTATTTGCAAAATAATTATTCTTACGCCTGTTGTTGACTAATGTCTCTGTAAAGGCTCGTAAATATTTTGATTCACCGCCTATTTGCAAAGCTAAATCTTTATTAAATGAAGTTTGTACAAATAACTTGGTTGAAAAATCCATATAGGTAACTTGCAACTTGTTTATTTGTTCTTCCAGCGGTAAATTGTTATTGAGTATGTTTTCATAAAAAGAACTCTTAAAGTTGTTGTATCTTGATTTTATACCGTAACTCCAATGGAATCCGTTATCTATAAAATAATCTATACTACCTCTAAGGTTATCTCCTAAGACTATGTCACCGGAGAAAATATCATTCTTAAACAATAAGTGTTTGGAGGTTAAATTTAGCAAAACACCGGTTTTGTATAAATCGTCATAGTGGATGGCAAGCTGTAAATAATTAGAGACCCTTTCTTCTGCAAGTGAGAAGAAAATATCAAAATTACCATTGTTTTTAACCAATTTGTACTGTATGTTTTTAAAGTTTTTGGTAGCGGACAGGCTGCTTAAGCCTGCTTTAAAGTCTTTGTATTTAATGGAGTCCTGTTCTTTTAAATTGAGTTTGCCCAGAATATATTCTTTGGTATAATTTTTATTTCCCTTTACATAAATATTGTCTATATGCAGATATTCATTGGGTTTATAAGGTTCTATCGGTTTTCTTTTTTTGGGTTTTATAATTTGCTTTTCCGCAATTTTCTTTAGAGCCGGTTCTTGTTTTTCTGCAGCTTCCACACCGTTTTTTATAATGCTTTCTGCCAGGTCAAAAGAGATTACATTAAAATTTGCTATATCCGGATGGATGTAAACATCCGTCATTGCCACTTTGGTTTTGTCTTCCCGGTATATTTGAAAATTTACAATTTGAAAAACGATGTCCAATGCCGTATTTAGCGTTTCTATATTTTTTAGTTTGTCTTGAACATCTACGCCTATAATTACATCCACGCCTTTTTGCTTCATAATATCCACCGGAAAATTATTAACTACCCCACCATCCACCAGTATTTTATCGTCTATTTTTACAGGGTCTAGCAAGGTAGGAAACGATCCGCTGGCACGGACGGCCTCGGGTAAAAAACCACTTTCTAATATTTTCTGTTTACCGTTTTCCAAATCTGTGGCGACACAAAAAAAGGGAATTGGCAGATTAGAAAAATTCCTTACGGTATGCACATTTTCCGTGAGTTGTAACAATAAATTAAAAACATTCTGGCCTTTAGACAAGGCTGTGGGTAATTGTACGCTGCCTTTGTAAATGGGCAGGCTTAGGGCGTATTTTTCCGTAAATTCTTTTTGGTAGATAGATTTTGCCCTTCGAGGAACAATGTCCTGCATAAGTATATTAAAATCGTGTGAATGGACAATGGAGTCCAGTTCATCAGCAGAATAGCCTGATGCATATAACGCTCCTATTATGGCCCCCATACTGGTACCGCCTATATAGTCTATCCGCACGCCAGCTTTTTCCAATACTTTTAATACGCCTATATGGGCAAATCCTTTAGCTCCGCCGCCACTGAGAACCAGACCTACCTTGAGGTCTTTTTTTTGGGTAGAAGAAGGTTGTGCCTGGCTGTAAAAAATGCCTGCAAGAAATAAGAATACTACAAAATGCCACTTTTTAAAGATGTTCAAAACTATTTATTTTGTATGATAATAATTATATACTTTGGTTGCTCTATTTTTTCCTATTTTTTCTTCTAACTGTTTTTGTGAAGCCAATTTTATCCTTTTTAGGGACTTAAATTGTTTTAACAATTCTTTAATGGTTTGTTCCCCTACACCCGGAATACTTTCCAATTCGGTTTTAATGGCAGATTTACTTCGCTTATTTCTATGAAAGGATATGGCAAACCTATGGGCTTCGTTTCGCAGTTGCTGAATAATCTTTAATGTTTCCGATTTTTTATCCAAATATAGCGGAATGGAATCATCCGGATAAAAAATTTCTTCCAGTCTTTTGGCAATTCCTATTATAGCTATTTTATTTCGTAATTCTAAAATATCTAAACTTTTTAACGCAGATGACAACTGGCCTTTTCCACCATCTATAACGATGAGTTGGGGTAATTTTTGCTCTTCATCCAGTAATCTTTTATATCTCCTATACACTACTTCTTCCATGGAAGCAAAATCATCCGGGCCTTCCACAGATTTTATATTGTATTTTCTATAATCATTTTTAACAGGTTTGCCATTCTTAAAAACTACGCAAGCCGCCACCGGATGGGTGCCTTGAATATTGGAATTATCAAAACACTCTATGTGTCTGGGCTCATGTTGTAAACGCAAATCTTTCTTCATTTGAGCCATAATCCTATTGGTATGCCTATCCGGATCTACTATTTTTATTTGTTTAAACTGTTCCTGCCGGTAATATTTGGCATTTCTGGCAGATAATTCTACTATTCGTTTTTTGTCACCTTGTTTAGGGATGGTAACTTTGATTTTATCGCCCAGATTAACTTTAAAGGGTACGTAAACTTCTTTTGTTAGCGAATTAAAACGCTGCCTGATATCTACTATAGCCAGTTCTAACAAATGCTTGTCCGATTCGTCTAGTTTTTTTTTAATTTCTGCAGTGTGTGACTGGACAATGGAGCCATTCATAATTTTTAGAAAATTTACATAGGCAAAGCTCTCATCAGAAATTATCGAAAAGACATCTACATTGGTAATGGAAGGATTTACAACGGTTGATTTTGCCTGATAATTGGAAAGTAATTCTATCTTTTCTTTGATGTTCTGAGCCTGTTCATAGTCCATATCATTAGCAAAAGCATACATCATTTCTTCAAAATGCGAAAGGACTTCTTTAAAATTTCCTTTGATGATATTTCTAATAGCTTTAATGTCTTTTTGGTAATCTTCTTTTGATTGTAGCCCTTCGCAAGGCCCTAAACAGTTTTTAATGTGGTATTCTAAACAGACTTTAAACTTGCCTTTTTCAATGTTTTCTTCGGACAGGTTATAATTACAGGTTCTAATGGTATAAAGTTCTTTTATGAGGGATAATAAGGCTTTAACTGTTCTTACTGAGGTATATGGCCCAAAGTATTCCGAACCGTCTTTAATGATATTACGGGTCATAAATACCTTTGGAAATCGTTCGTTTTTAATACAGATATAGGGGTAACTTTTATCGTCTTTTAACAGGACGTTATATCTGGGCTGGTATTTTTTTATCAGGCTGTTTTCCAGCAGCAAGGCATCAGCTTCTGATGTAACCACAATGTGCTTTACCGATGCTATTTTTTTTACCAGTACGCCTGTTTTGCCGTTTTCATGTGTTTTGGTAAAATAAGATATTACTCTTTTTTTAAGGTTTTTGGCTTTGCCGATGTATAAAATTTTTCCGTTTTTATCAAAGTATTGATATACGCCCGGAGTATTGGGAAGTGTTTTTATTTGTACATCTAAATCTACCGTAACCATATTACGAAGTTAAGAAAAAATAGGAGCATAATATAAGTTTAAGATGTCAATTCATAAACCTTAACTAGTGTTATTTACGTGGAGTTGCAACAATTTGTTTCATTTTTTTACTGATAGCTGCTTTGCTAATACGCAGAGATATAAAATTTTTGTGATAAACTATAGCTACAGCTATACTTAATTTTTACGCCTTATCTATCACAAAAATTCATCATTTTATTTTTTGAGTATTTTTAAAGCAGAACTGGTATTAGACTTGGTATAAAAACGGAATTTTTTACACAAAACCCAATCAAAAAAAATACAATTACGGTGCAGTAACCATTATTATTGCAGGTTGAAAGACTGAGGCTGTCTGATGAACAACTCTACTCTATAACCCCTTCCAAAGATTTTATAGCCTCAATATATCCTTTTTTTAGTTCGTTGGCAAATTCGGTGTCTTTTTGTTCTGCGGTAGCTACCACGTTGTTGTACATCATCAGGGTAGCTTCTATGTCGCTAAAATGTTGATTAACACCATATTGGTCTAAACCGCTATAAAATGCTATCCTGTCTCTAAATATATCTACTAATATTTTAGCAACTTCTCTTGCTTTTTCTTTTTTGTCAATATTGTAATACGCATCTATATAGCCCAAAACAAGGCCGTAGTGGCCATATCGTCTTATAGGCATTTTTTCTAAGGAAAGGTCTAATATTTCTTCTGCTTTATCAAATTTATTTTCATTGATAAGTGCTTCGGCCAAACGGATAATACTGTTTCTAAACGAGATGCTGTTTTTTCTGGTTTCTACATCTACATAGATATCGCTATTGCTGTTCTTAAAATCCCATTTTTTGACATTGTTATACATGATTTCGGTATCTATTCTGCCTAAATCCAGTACATTCTTAGACCTGCCGTTTACAGTAGCAGGTGTGTAAATGGGTACCAGTTTATAAGCTAATCCATCCAATTGTAAATAGTCTTTCATCCAAATATATTCGTCATCAGCATTGGCCCCGCCGGTAAAATAAATGGGGCGTTCCCAGTTGTTGTTGGCCAGAATGTCCAGCATTAAGATGCGGTGTTTTTGAATGCCAAGCGAGTCTATTTCTATGTCTATATACGGCACTATTTTGGCGGAGTCTTTTAATGGTACTATTTTGTTTCGCAAAACGGCTTCCTTATCTACCGGAACCCTAATTTTATTGGTGGGATAGTATTTTTCAGGAAAACCATCTCCGTCTATATCAATAAAGGTACGAGGGTCTTTACTTTGAAGCCAGTTCATAAAAGTTTTTATATCTATCACTGTATCTTTAAACGCCGGATTTTCTATGTGATAGGCTACTTCCAATGAACCTTTTTTATAATCATCATGTGTAAGTTGTCCGGGAATAGGATCGGCTTCATAAGTTTTGCGTTTTTGCTGGTCTATGTACCAGTCCGTAGCAAAAAGGCTGGTGTTAACCAGTTTTAGGTCTGTTCCGTATTCTTCCACTTCCTGCATATACCACAAAGGAAAGGTGTCATTATCTCCTATGGTGAACATAATGGCATCTTCTTGGGTGGAATCCAAATAGGCCTTGGCATTATTACGTGCTGCATATCTATTGGAGCGGTTATGGTCATCCCAGTTTTCCAATGCCATTAAAGCAGGTATTGCCAACAGGCACACTATTGTAGTTGCGGTAGCCAGTATTTTGGCGTTAATTTTGTCTTTAAATTGCTGATAAATTGCCATTACGCCAAACCCTATCCACATGGCAAAAACGTAAAATGAACCCACTACGGCGTAGTCCCGTTCTCGCGGTTCAAAGGGTTTTGGATTGGTGTAAAAGATAATTGCCAAACCGGTAAAAAGGAAAAAGAGTAGAAGGATATAAAAATCTTTTGGGTCAAATTTTAGATGGAACAGAAACCCGATTATTCCTAATAGTAACGGAAGGAAATAATAAGTATTTCTACCTTTGTTATCCAGTACTTCCTGTGGCAGATTGTCTTGCGAGCCCAAATGCCATTCGTCTATAAAATTTATACCGCTGAGCCAGTTACCGTGGTTGTCTAAATTACCTTGAATATCATCTTGCCTGCCTACAAAATTCCACATAAAATAGCGACCGTACATATAGCCAAATTGAAACTGAAACATAAACTTTAGGTTTTCTCCAAACGTAGGCCGGCGGTTGCTTTTTTGGGGAATACCTGCTATGGCTTTGTAATTGGCTATTACTGCCGGGTTGGGATCTACCATTCTGGGGATGAACCCCTTGTGTTTATCGGTAAAATTGGGCAGAGCATCTTTATATCGGTTTACAATAACGTACTTGCCCGCTTTTTCGTCTTTTTCGTATTTGGGTTGGTCGTCTCTAAAGGGTTCTTTAGGATCCGGTTGTCGGGTTTCGGAGTAATATGAATCGTAGAAAATATTAGAATCTCCATACTGTTCTCTATTGTAATATGCTAATAATTCTCTGGCACTGGACGGGTTATTTTCATTAATAGTGGTATTGGCATTAGCCCGTATAGGCAGCATAAGCCAAGAGGAAAAACCTATCATTACAAATAACAGGCAAAGGATGATTAAATTGGCATGAATAAGCCGTTTTTTTCGGGTATATCTAATGCCAAAATAGAATGCAGCAATAAGCACCAAGCCGGCAATAATACTTCCTGAGTTAAAAGGTAGGCCAACGGTATTTACAAAAAACAATTCCGAGGCACTAAAAAATACTAAAGTATAAGGAAACAAAAATTTAAAAATAAAAGCCAGGACTAAGACGGCTATTATATTGGCAATAATGAACTGAACCGTAGTAAGGCTTTTATAATTTTTGTAAATATAAATAAATACTATTGGCGGAATAACCAGTAATGACAAGATATGGACGCCAAAAGATAATCCCACCACAAATGCGATAAGCAGCAGCCATTTATGGCCTCCGGGTATATCCATTCTGGCTTCCCACTTTAGGCCCAGCCAGAAGAGCAAAGCCATTAAAAATGATGACAAGGCATACACTTCTGCTTCTACTGCACTAAACCAAAAACTATCTGAAAAAGTATAAGCCAAAGCTCCCACGGCACCACTGCCAAAAATAGCGATAGCGTTAGCCAAAGTAAGTGATTCCTTGTTTTTACGGATAATCTTTCTACCCATTATGGTTATTGTCCAGAATAAAAACAAAATGGTAAAGGCACTGGCCACGCCAGACATGGCGTTGGTTAACAGGGCAATGTGTTCCGCATTTGAGGAAAACAGGGCAAAAAATGCCCCTAACATCTGAAAGAGTGGTGCACCGGGTGGGTGGCCTACTTCCAGTTTTACGGCGGTGGAAATATATTCACCCACATCCCAATAGGCAACAGTGGGTTCTAACGTAAGCAAATAAGTGGCAAGGGCAATGGCAAAAACAATCCAGCCGATGACGTTATTTAATTTGTTATAGGTATTTATGTCCATGGATTGAAAAAAAAGTATCGGGGCGAATTTAGTAAATAAAAATGGATTAATTTTTTGGTTTAACAGGTGCTGTGATGTTTTGGTATTAAAATAATGTTAAAAATCCTACCCCGGAGACAGGGAGTTCATTTCTTCAATATAATACTTATACCAAATCTAATATATAATGCTACATATAATTGGATAAATTTTCACTTCTACTGCGTTAAAAATACTCGCCATAGCTAAGGCTATATCTGCGTTTTTTGCCTTGTATAAGTAAAAATTCACACCCAAATCCAACATAGTATTATATATTAGATTTGGTATTAGAATAGAAGGATGCGTTGCGGCAATATTGTAACACTTCTAACTTTAATTATTTATTTTAAATTGAATAAATTTGATTTACTTTATTGATTTTTAGCTTGTAATAGGTTGTGTTGGTGGGTAATTCGGGGATTAAGTTTGTCGTTTTGTGAATAGGTTAAATTTGTTACTTAAAGGTTGCATTTGTAATTTGAATTTGTGCCAATTGAAAATCCGACAAAAAAATTTGTCAATTTAAAACTTTGGGTTAAATTTGCACCCACTTATTGGCCCATGGTGTAATGGTAACACTCCGGTTTTTGGTACCGTCATTCAAGGTTCGAGTCCTTGTGGGCCAACAT
>PDWJ01004473.1_pt1 | contig 12309 bp, 10 predicted proteins | sample 1430881 | NCBI WGS metagenome assembly PDWJ01 (sample SAMN01162460, study PRJNA174530) | Oral metagenome, whole genome shotgun sequencing project. | biome: Marine environment; feature: Marine mammal; material: Swab sample of the gingival sulcus; isolation source: swab sample of gingival sulcus... | reverse complement strand
AGAGATAAAAGTGCCTTTGGCACAAGTGTTTGAGCAATACAAAGCCCACCAAAATATTGTGGTATTTGCTTCGGGCGACCCTTTGTTCAATGGGTTTGGGAATACCATTTTGAGAGAGATGCCACAAGCAGCTGTTAAAGTGTATCCATTTTTCAATTCCTTACAGCTATTGGCACATCGAATGTTATTGCCTTATCAGGATATGCACAATGTAACACTCACGGGACGTCCGTGGCACAAATTTGACGAAGCATTGATAATGGGCTATCCTTTGATTGGTATTTTGACAGATAGAAAAAAGCATACTCCAAAAACTATAGCTGAGCGTATGTTACACTATGGTTTTGATAACTATACTATGACGGTGGGTGAGCTTTTGGGAAATCATGAAAAAGAAAAATTTACTACTCTAAAATTGGAGGAAGTATCAAGCCAAACCTTTGCATATCCTCATAATATTATTTTACAACAAACACACCGTTTACCTCGTCCTTTTGGTATTTCCGAAAAAGAATTTCATTTGCTCAATGGCAGAACCAAGATGATAACCAAGATGCCTATTCGGCTATTGTCGCTCAGTGCTTTGGATTTACGGGAGCGTTCTGTGTTTTGGGATGTGGGCTTTTGCACTGGCTCGGTATCGGTAGAGGCCAAGATGCAGTTTCCTCATTTGCAAGTATTTTCATTTGAGAAAAGAGAAGAAGGACGTAAGTTAATACAACTCAACAGTCAGAAGTTTCATACACCCGGCATAGAGTTTTTTATTGGTGATTTTGCTGAGCAAGAGGTGAGCAATTTGCCTCGTCCTGATGCAGTGTTTATTGGGGGACACGGAGGCAATATGGCAGGCTTTATGCAAAAGATACACACCTATTTGCAAAATGATGGAGTAGTGGTATTTAATTCTGTATCTGAAAAGACATTAGATATGTTTCGCCAAACCGCCGCAGACAACCATATGCCCATTGTAGATGAAATCAAAATACAAATAGATGATTTTAATACCATTACAGTGCTGAAAGCGGTGAAAAAATAAATTTAATAAACCATTAAGAAATGAAGAGTAGTTAAGAAAAATCTATCTTAATGTTCCTTAATGCCTTAATGGTTCAAAATAAAGTATTATGACCAAAAAAGAAGTAACAGATTTATCATATAAAATCACAGGCTGTGCCATTAAAGTACACAAAGAATTGGGGCCTGGTCTTTTAGAAAGTGTCTATGAAGAGTGTCTTAAATATGAATTAGAAAAGCAAGGTTTTTCTGTGGTTCAGCAAGTTACTGTACCTGTACAGTATGATACCTTGCAAATGGATGTGAGTTTGCGATTGGATTTATTGGTAAATGATTGTGTTGTGGTTGAGCTAAAAGCGGTTGAACATATTTTGCCTGTACATGAAGCTCAACTACTTACTTATATGAAGTTGTTACAAAAACCACAAGGCTTGCTGATAAATTTTTTTACAGACAATATAACAAAAAGCATGAAACCTTTTGTGAACGAATATTTCAAAGCACTTGAAGACGAATAAAAAATTAAAACCATTAAGAAATGAAGAATAGTTAAGAAAGAGAAAAACTTAATGTCCCTTAATGCCTTAATGGTTCAAAAAGTAAACAATATTAGGTATTCTTTGCGAAAAACTTTACGACCTTTGTGGTTTAAATATAATAACAAAATGAAAAACATAAAAATACTCCTTATATCAAAAGCAGGTTTACCTGTGGCAGAACAAATTACAAGAGCCTATCCACAAGCTGTTATCTATTCCAAAAACAAGATAGATAATGTAGAAGAGATTGCCTCTATCCAACTATTTCTAGAAACACATTTTACACAAACCGATACCCTTATTTTTATTGGAGCCATGGGCATTTGTGTACGCAGTATTGCCCCTTTTATAGGGCATAAATACCATGATCCTGCCGTGATTGCTATCGACAGTACCGGCAAGAACGTAATTTCTGTGATGAGTGGACATGTTGGAGGTGCCAATGCATTGACCAAAGATTTAGCCTTACTGCTGGGAGCCAACCCGGTTATTACCACCCAAAGCGATAATACCGATTTATGGGCATTGGATATTTTAGGCAAACAATTTGATTGGGCAACTGAGAGCAACTGCTCGAATTTTAACAAGCCACTTACTTTGTTTGTAAATGGCAAAAAAACAGCTTTGTTATTGGAGTGCAGAGATAAAGGCACAGCCTATTTGGAGCAAAGTTTACCTAAACATGTAACCATTTTTTATCAATATGATGATATTGATTTGTCTTCTTTTGAATTACTGATTTCCATTTCGCCTTATTTTCGAAAAGATATAGAAATTCCTCATATTCATTTTATTCCCAGAATGTTGCATATGGGCATGGGTTGTCGTCGAATGTGTAATAAAGAGGGCATCGCTCATTATATTGAACAGCAATTGAAAGAAAATGGGCTCTCTCCAAAAGCATTGGCTGATATTTCTACCATAACACTAAAAAAAGACGAACCTTTGGTGGCTGATTTAAAAACCTATTTTGGGAATTTACCTGTGCAGATTTATACTTCGGAGGAGTTGCAAAAGATAGACGTACCTAACCCTTCGCAAAAAGTAAAGTCAGTAACCCAGTCGGTAAGTGTATCAGAAGCTTCTGCAATCAATGCTGCACAAGGAGGAAAACTATTGTTGGAAAAACAAAAAGGAAAGTTGAGTGAGGGTAATGATTTTACCTTTGCAGTAGCTTTATCAAAAGCTTTAGCACGTGAAGGACATATTGAAATTGTGGGAGCAGGTCCCGGCGACCCTGAGTTGGTGTCAGTAAAAGGCAAGCATTTTTTACAAATGGCAGATTTGATATTGTATGCAGGTAGTTTGGTGCCTAAAGAGCTAACCTATTATGCTAAAGAAGGTGCAGTGGTACGCAGTTCTGCCGATATGGATTTGGAGGAACAATTTAGCACTATGAAATCTTTTTATGACAGAGGTTTGTTGGTAGTGCGTTTGCATACAGGTGACCCTTGCATTTATGGGGCTATTCAAGAACAAATGGCATATTTTGATGAATACAAAATGTCATATCATATCACGCCCGGCATTTCTTCTTTCCAAGCGGCAGCAGCTGAATTAAAATCACAGTTTACCATACCTGAAAAGGTGCAAACTGTTATCCTAACCCGTGGCAGTGGACGTACGCCTATGCCCGAAAAAGAACAACTGTCAAAGTTAGCACAGTCACAAAGTACTATGTGTATCTACCTGAGTGTGCATATTGCCGATAAAGTACAGGAGGAATTATTAGTGCATTATCCACCCACTACACCTGTGGCAGTTTGCTATAAATTAACATGGAAAGAACAACAGATTTTTAGGGGCGAATTGCAAAATTTAGCACAAATTGTAAAAGACAATAACCTCAAGTTAACCAGTATGATTGTGGTAGGTGATGCTATTGGCAATCGCCAAGGTTTATCAAGATTATATGCGCATGAGTTTAAGCATATTTTTAGGAAATAAAATGAGAGAATAAGGTTATTTTTTAGGGTGAAACATAAAAATCTAAATTTTTTTGTAACAAAATTAGGCTCATACACGTCATAGCATCAAATAACATTAAAAAACTAGCATTATGAAAAAAGTAATTGTTACAATGTGGGTTATGATATTTGCAATATATAATTTTTCAGTAGCCCAAAATAATCAAAAAGAAGTAGAATTAGATCCTTTTACACATTTAGAATGTTCAGGAGGAAGTATGCAAGTAAAGTTATTTCCATCTGATGAGGAAAAACTGATTATCATTACGCCAAGCTTCAAACAACTTCAATCGGTTAAAATAAAACAAACCGGAAATACCTTGTCTTTAAGGCGAGAATCAAAAAATAATAATGATATTGTTAAGGTTGCTGTACACTATAAAGAAATTAAGAGCATAGAGTGTAGCGGTGCTATTGATGTAATCGCAAAAGATCGGATAATAAGCAATGATTTGTATTTAGAAATGAGTGGCGCTATTGATGTGTATTTGAATTTAGATGTAAATCAATTAAAAAGCGATCTTTCCGGTGCTGTGGATGTTACATTAAAAGGAAAAACACATACACATCGTGTAGAAATATCAGGTGCAGCAGAATTGAATGCCGAAGAATTAACAACCCAAATCACTATGTTTGAAGCAAGTGGTGCATCAGAAGCTAATCTGTATGCTACTGAACAAATAAAAGGAGAAAAAAGTGGTGTTGCCGATATACATTATAATCATTCTGCCAAAGAAATCATCATTAATGATAAGGTTGTTATGTCGAAAAAGAAATCAAGTGGAGCTTTTGATGATGCTCAGGTTTACATTATCCATAAAAAAACTCAGGATAGTATATTGGTAAATTTTTCCGATTATATCCATCATATTTCCGATACCATAACTAATGATTATTCCATAAGTATTATTAAAGGAAAGACCAAAATTTATATTTCCAATCCGGAAACTTCTGAGAACAAAAATGTTTTTATTGGTAATGATGATGAGAACAATGATAAAAATATTATTGTCATTAACAGTGATGGTATATCTTTTTTAAAAAGGATAAAAAAAATATTTCCTAAGCGTAAGAAATTTGACGGACATTGGGCTGGCGTTTCTTTAGGAATAAATGGTATGATGGATGTTGATCGTCAATTGAATTTTCCTTCAGCGTATGAAAAAATGGCATTGAAATATCAAAAATCCATTAATGTTTCATTGAATATCCTTGAATTTGAGTTAAGTTTACTTCGTAATAATAAAAAATTCGGATTGGTTACGGGATTAGGTTTTATGTGGGATAATTATCGTTTTAATAATAATGTGGAATTGAATCATGAATCAACACAATTGATGGTAGATGTGGCAGATGTGAATAAAAATCAAACGAAAAGTAAACTAACAGTTACATATCTAAACATTCCTTTATTATTAGAACTTCAAAGCCATAAAAAAAGGAGTATGTATATTTCTGCCGGTGTTGTAGGTGGTTGGCGAATAGGAACACATACCAAAGTGAAATATGGTAATGGTAACAAAGATAAGGATAGAGATGATTTTTTTATGAATCCATTACGTGCAGATTTGATGGTTAGAATGGGATTAGGCGTAGTAAGTCTTTATGGTTCTTATGGATTGGTTCCGCTATTTTTAAATGGAAAAGGACCAAAAATGTATCCTTTTAATGTTGGAATACACATCAATTTTTAATTTTAAAATAATAGTATTGATTTCTCTGAAAGCTGTCCGAAAGGCACAGCTTTTTAGTGTTTTTGAATTACTAGGCTGATACTTCTCTAAAAATCCTTTCTCCATTATTATCCAAAAGCAATAATTCCATATTTCCATTGGGTAAAAGTGGGCTACAATGCAATAAGCAAGCTTTTGTCAGCTGTTGAAAAAACGATTTTTGTTCTACCAAATCCCATAACTGGCGAGCTAAATTCATTTTTTTAATGGCTTCAATGGTTTCAGGATTACAATTTGATTTCTTTGCCATATTAGCAATAAAATCTTTATTCATTACTACCTTTTTGCTATGTGTATCAAGATGTCCTGCTGCCAATTTCACAGCTTTTCCTATCATCAGTCCAATGGTTAAATTTTTTACGCCTAATTCATGAGCAATTTTAATACTTTCACCTATAAAGTTACCGTAATGTACAAAAGCTTGGGTTGGTAAATCAGGATATTGAACCTTGATAAATCTCTCACTTTTAGCACCTGAATTAAGGACAATCCTAGAACTATTCATAGCAATAGCTACCTGCATTTCCTTACGAATAGCCGCAATGAATGCATCCGATGAAAAAGGCTTCACAATGCCCGAAGTGCCAATAATCGAAATGCCACCCACAATTCCCAAACGAGGATTGAAAGTCAATTTTGCCAATTCTTCTCCGGCAGGAACGGATATGATAACGTCAATACCTTTGGGTTTAATGGCTTTCCATTGGTTGGGATAATGCCTCTTTATTTTATGGATTTCTTTGGATATCATTTTGCGAGGCGTTTTATTGATTGCCGGTTCGCCTATTTCCAAATTTAATCCGGGCAAAGTAACCACACCAACACCTTTGCCACCCAGAAATTTTATACCGGTATGCGTATCATTAAATTTTACCGTAGCTACAATTTCTGTCAAATGTGTAACATCAGGGTCATCACCGGCATCTTTAATTACAGTGCAACTTACTTCGTCGGATGTTACTTTGGTATCTTTAATCTCCATTTGTATAGATTCTCCATTGGGCAATGAAAAACGGATATTCGGATTGATTTCTCCTGTTAATAAAGTAACAAAAGCTGATTTTGCCGCTGCCGTAGCACAACTTCCGGTGGTATAACCGGTTTTAAGGTCGAAAAATGTCGGCAAATCCAATTCTATTTGTTTACGCAGCCCATATTCACCATGAACAACCTTAAAATCAGGCGAAAGTTCAGGACGTTTTATTACAAATATGGGAATATTAAGCTGTTGTGCTGCCAATATTTTTTGGGTGTATCCTCCACTATTACCGCTTTCTTTGGTAATAATAGCTGAGGGAGCTATTTCTTTGAACAAAGCCACATCATCATTATCTTTTTGGTAATAAATGATTTGAGAAAATGGAAAATTATGCTTTTCCACTTCTGCTATGGACTCCTTTCGGTTCATGATTCTAAAAATTGTTGGATGTTGCTGCCAGTAAGGTTTTAATTTGGCAATGGTATTTACCCCTGATAATGCCAACAATTTTTGTTGCGGATGAGCTTGTAGAAAAGAGAGAAGCGTTGCAAAATCCTTGAAATATGTTATATCTTCATAAGATTTATCTTGCGGATAGTTCCTTTCTAAACGAATAACAGGAATTTTTGCTTTTTGGGCAGCTTTGGCTATATTTTCATGCAAATTTAAGGCAAAAGGATGGGCAGCATTGACAATTAATTGGATGTTGTTTTCTTTACAGAAATTCACAATATCAACAATCTCCATTGCCCCTGAAATGGCTTTTCCGTTAGCGGTTTCAAAATTTGATAATGGACTTTTGGTAGAATAATAAAATGGTTTACCGGCTGCATCACAAACCTTTGCTGCTAATTTCCCCTCCGTAGTGCCGCCAAAAATAAGTAACATTATATGCTGTTTTTATGTATTTCAGTACAAATTTATTAAGAACTTTTCGATAAATTCTTTTTATAATAAAAAAATAGGAAAGCAGAACCGAGCAATAGGTGATTTAAGAAATACATGGATAAAATAACAATTAATGAATTAACAATCAGTGATTTGTTTTGTAAAATATAATAAATAATATATCTAAAATACGAAAAATCAATGAAATGCAAGAGCAAAAAAGTAAAAACAATAGCAGATGTAATGGCAAAAAACAAGGCTAAAAATGCTGTTGAATAGTATTTCCAAGAAAACTTGCGATTTACTTTCTTTTGCACCTTTTCTGCAAATGTTGCCGATAAGGAATATTCAGGCGATGTTTTCAGCACATCATCCAAAAATAATTCCAATTGTTTGTCGATATGTTCTTTAGTTTCCATTTTTCAATTCAAATATAAGCTTTTCTTTTAAAATAGCACGTGCTCTTAGCATATAAGTTCTTAAAGTACTTTGTTTGATACCGGTTATTTCCTCAATATCTTGATAAGAAAATTCCTCCAAATAATATAAGGTAGCAATACTCCGAAAAGTTACAGGTAATTCGTTAATTTCTTTCATTATCAATGCTTTTAGTTCTTTATTCTCCAGTATATTATCCGGAATTGTATCTACAACCATTTCTTTATGTGTCAAAAAATCATCCGTTACATTCAACACATTCCTTTCATTTTTTCTCACATGAGTAATTCCCACATTATAAGCGATTTTTGCAATCCAAGTGGAAAGTTTTGCATCTCCCCTGAACTTATCTAAATTTCTAAACACTTTGATGAATACATCCTGACAAATATCTTCAATATCCTCTTCCCGATTTACCATGCGAACAATCATGTGCAATACCAAATTTTGATATTTTTCAATCAAAAAAGTAAACGCCTGTTGGTCGCCATTAAGGATTTTTGATATAAGTTCCGTATCATTCATACTATTAGATTATCTTTCCTGAAAATGTCTATATTTTCTTACAAAGATTAAATGAGTTCTATATATAAGACTTCGCTTATGCTATTTTGTTACAAAATTACGAACTTATTTTTAGAACCTTAATTATGACACATCAAATCCTGATGATGTAAATGTTTCGATGTCTTCTTTGATACCTGAGGAACCTGTGGTGGTAAGTAAATCACCTACCAGTGCTGCACTAACGCCGGTATTCAATACCTCTTTTTGATATGATTTCATGGCACCTCTTCCACCTGCCAACCTGATATTGGCTTTGGGATTGATAAACCGAAAAATGGCAAATGTGCTCAAAATATCTTGTTTGCCCAATATTTTATGGTCAGACATTGGTGTACCAGCTATTGGATTAAGGACGTTAATAGGAATAGAATCTATCTGTAAATTTGACAATTCAAAAGCCAAGTCCACCCGATCTTCCATGGTTTCTCCCATACCAATAATACCACCGGAACAAACTGATAAACCCAAACTTTGGGCTATTTTTATGGTTTCAATTTTTTCTTCATAAGTATGTGTAGAGCAAACGGTTGGGAAGAAACGCCGTGAAGATTCCAAATTACAATGATAATGTGATACCCCGACTGATTTCAAGCGTTCTAACTTTTCTCTGTTGAGTAATCCCATGGAAGCACACAGTTTTATATTTGAATGCTTTTGTATGGCTTTATAGGTTAAGCACAATCGGTCGATATTTTTGTAAGATACCGTTCGACCACTGGTTACCAATGAGTAACGTTTTACACCTGATTGCTCATTATACACAGCTGTTTTTATAGCCTGTTGGGTATTTACCATTTCATACACCTCAACATCAGCATGATTATGTGCTGACTGAGAACACCACTTACAATCTTCGGAACAGGCACCTGAACGGGCATTTTCTATGGAACATAAATCAAATTTATTTCCCAACATTTTTTTGCGAATTTCATTGGCAGCTGCATAAAAATCCTGTTGATGTGGTGTTTGAATCATCAACATTGCTTCCTCTTTACGAATATGTCCTCCGTTGAGTATTCTGTTTTTTATAGTTAATATTTCTTCTTTATTCATATTGTTCTAACATAAAAAAAGCAGTCATATTCAATAAAATATAACTGCTTTTACACTAATTAATATTCAAATACAAAAATGCGTCTATTTGATTGATTTTGAAATTTTTCCATCAAAAAACATAACGCTGTTATTTTAAAAATAGCTTGTAATATTTCAGCATATCTTAATTGTTCCTCAATTTGAGCGGCTATTTTTTTATAGAAAAATCCATGCACATCAAAAGACAAGCCGGCAATTATCACATAACGATGCAAGCTATTAAAAACGGCATACGCTTTTCTTGTCCACTTTTTAAAAGTAAACTTTGGTTGTAATGATATGTTGTTGCATGTTTTTTTCAAAATCTTTATCCTTGAAACATAAATCTTCAAAATATGAAATGCCGTTAGCCATATTTGTTATATTTTGCAAATTTAATCTTTTCAGGCAAAATATGGCAAATATAATGGAAGAAATGTAAAATACTTAAAATCAAAATATTATCATCCATATCGTATATACCATATTATGCAAAGTTACTCTTTTTTCATTTCAAATATCCTTCCCCCTTGCTCTAATATCATTATGTTTTCTTTGGGTTTAAATTCAAGTTTTAATTTTCCTGCGTCAAATTTAAATTTATTAGTTTCATAGCATTCCAAATAGAATGCAGGTTGTCCAGTTCCTTGACCTTTCAATGTATTTCCTTCTTTTGTTATGGTTAGTTTCAAAGGCACATCTGGACTTGAATAGATACCTAAAAATTTGTCTAACTCTTCGGCTTTCAGGGTAATAGTGTTAAAATCAGGATATTTATAGTCTTTTCCGTAAATTATACTCAAAACTCCAATTGAAAAATCATTGTGAGGGAAACGCTCTCCATTGATTGAGTAGCTGATACATAGTTGGTCATTTTTATTATAAGCGACCATTGAATGTGTTCCATAAGTATCTCCTCCGTGTCCATAAAAAACTTTTTCATAAAAAGGTATAAACATAACACCTCTACCAAATATTTCTTTTTTTGTAGTATCTGGTATCATTTGTTCAATACTTTCTTCTTTCAAAATTTTGTATTGAAACAATTTATACAAAAAAGTATTTAAATCTTTTGTTGTTGCAACCACATCTCCAAGACCAATAACATTTGAAAAATCAAATTCAGAGATTGGTTCCCATTTGTCAGCATATATGAAAGAAGGAAAAGTGTTTGTTGTACTATTTGTAATTGATTCTAAATTCTGTAATTTTAATGGTTCTATAATCTCTGTTTTAACAATTGAAGCATAATCTTTATTAAACAATTTCTCCAAAATTTGCGTAAGTAAAAAATACCCTGAATTAGAATATTTCACCTTCGAATTGGGTTCAAAAAGAGTTCCTTGTTTTATTATTTCATCAAAAATATCCTTCTTACTTACCTTCTTTTTAAGCCAAACAAGATTCTTGCCTTTTACGGCATAATCGCCCAATCCGCTAGAATGTTCCAACAAATTTTTAATCGTGATTTTCTTTGAATTAGGTATTTCAGGAAAAAACATTGATAATTTATCATCCAAATGTAATTTGTCTTGTTCAATAAGTTTGAAAACCAAAGTTGCCGTAATCATTTTAGTTATTGAACCAATTTGATATTTTGTTTCAGCATTGTAGGTTATATTATTCAGTTGTTTTTGACCAAAACTTCTGTTATAAACCTCTTTCCCATTTTTGAAAATTGAAACACTCCCAATTCCTCTGTTATTATTCTCAATATGACTAACAAAACTATCTATTTTTTTTATATCAATGTTCTGAGCATAAACTGTTAAGCCAAAAAAACTGGCTACCATTAAAGTAATAATTTTTAATTTCATTGCATTTCTCCTTTTAATTTTGCGTAACACGCTTATATTTAATGTTTTTAAATTTAACTTATTTGTAATCAAAGAGTTAAATCTTAATCTTTCATTCTTAATTCTTCATTTAGCGAAACATTGTAATATACAAATCTATAAATAATTTCTGTGCTTATCCAAAATATCTTTTTATTTTTGTAAAAATATCTTTTTTGTGGAAGATTTTTTAAAACAATTTAACGAGCAGCAAAGGGCTGCGGTAGAACAAACGGAAGGACCTGTAATGGTAGTGGCAGGTGCCGGTTCGGGAAAACTCGGGTATTAACATACAAAGTCGCTTATTTAATTCATCAGGGCATAGCTGTTGAGTAATCCCATGGAAGCACACAGTTTTATATTTGAATGCTTTTGTATGGCTTTATAGGTTAAACACAATCGGTCGCATTATCTTTCAATAATTCAACAATCCGTCTTCGAGTTTCATCATTAAGTGCCTTAAAAAGTAAATTCATTTAGTTAAATATTTAGACAAAAATCTAAATATTATTTTAAACAAACAAATATTTCTATTATTTTTTTAGTTTTTTTACCAGAAAACAAAAAAATTCTAACTTTCTTTCAGCACCTGCACTTAGCCAAACCTTATTTTAATTTTTCAAATTTACGAAAAAATTAGAAATAAGGTTTGGCAGGTTAAAATGCACATATTTTGGATTAAGCAACTGAACCACTATTGCTTATACACCGTTTAGCCACTGGTATTTTATATTCCCAGTGTTAAATCGTTTTTTACCTTATGATACATTAAAGTGGTTTTTATACATTTTTTCAGTTCTGCAACAGGTATTTCTTGATCAAGTTGAAAAATGATGGCTCTGTTCTTTTCATATTCAAATAACTTTCCAAATATCAATTTAAAAGTCTCCACCAACCTACTGGAACATTGAAAATACATTTGATATTGGTTTGGGGTCTTTTGTTTCCAATCCATGCGCAAGGTACTGCCTGTTTGGGTCACAAAACTTGGCTCTCCCCATTTTAAAGTTTCTTCCAAACTTGTAATGTCCGGTTCTTCTTTGGCTGTTTCAATGACCAATGCTCTCAAACGCTTCAATTTATCTCGAACAACATCGGGATAAGTTTCCAACTTGGCTTCAAATGCAGGGCTTGTTGTTATTTTTAATTCAGTCATAGCAATTCTATTTTACAGCTACAAAGATGTCCACTTCTGCAGCTGTCGGATTTTGTGATTTTTCGCCGTACACTTCAAAATCTGTTGTTGTTTGTGCATTCGGCTTTATTTCCTATTAT
>PDWJ01004472.1_pt1 | contig 12312 bp, 9 predicted proteins | sample 1430881 | NCBI WGS metagenome assembly PDWJ01 (sample SAMN01162460, study PRJNA174530) | Oral metagenome, whole genome shotgun sequencing project. | biome: Marine environment; feature: Marine mammal; material: Swab sample of the gingival sulcus; isolation source: swab sample of gingival sulcus... | reverse complement strand
GTTTGTTGTCTATCCGGACCAACAGATACAATCGAGATAGGTGTTTGCAATTCTTGTTCCAAATAAGTGATGTAATCTATAAATTCTTTAGGTGCATCTGCCATATTCTCTAATTTTGTAAGGTCAGTTTGCCAACCTTTTACTTTTTTATAAATAGGCTTAACGTCAAGATTGGTAATATCGTATGGGAAGTAGTCAATTTTTTCACCATCTACCTCATAATGCGTACAAACCTCAATTTCTTCAAATGAATCTAAAACATCCGCCTTCATCATAGATAATTGAGTAGCACCATTAACCATAATAGCATATTTTAAGGCTGGTAAATCAATCCAACCACATCTTCTATCTCTACCTGTGGTTGCGCCATATTCATGTCCAATTTTTCTTATTTCTTCTCCAACAGCATTATCTAGTTCAGTTGGAAAAGGTCCTGATCCTACTCGCGTGCAATACGCTTTAAAAATACCAATTACTTCACCAACACGGTTAGGAGCCACCCCTAATCCTGTACAAGTTCCAGCTGTGGTTGTGTTGGATGATGTTACAAAAGGGTAGGTTCCAAAATCAACATCAAGCATAGTCCCTTGTGCACCTTCAGCTAATACAGATTGCCCAGATTTTAAAGCGTTATTGATGTAATGTTCAGAATCAATTAAGGTAAACTTTGACAAAAATTCCATAGCTGAAAACCATTCTGGTTCAAATTCATTCAGCATGTCAGCATAGTCATAATTACCAAGCATTTGTTTGTGCTTTGCAACCAATTGGTTGTATTTTTCTTTAAAGTTTGGCAATAATGAATCTCCAATTCTTAAGCCATTTCTCCCGGTTTTATCCATGTAAGTTGGACCAATTCCTTTTAAAGTCGATCCGATTTTTTTCTTACCTTTTTGTTCTTCAGAGTACTTATCAAGAATTTTATGTGTCGGCAAAATAAGATGCGCCTTTTTTGAAATTAATAACTTGTCCACAACATTTACGCCTATTGCTTCTAAAGCTTCAATTTCTTTTCTAATGATGATGGGGTCAATTACCACACCATTACCAATTACATTCATGGTTTTGTCTCTGAAAATACCAGAAGGAATAGTGTGTAAAACATGTTTTGTGCCTTCAAAAATAAGTGTATGACCAGCGTTAGGACCACCTTGAAATCGAGCAATAATATCGTATTTTGGGCTAACCACATCAACAATTTTTCCTTTTCCTTCATCTCCCCACTGTAATCCTAATAAAACATCAACTTTCATATTACGTTTTTAATTTTTATTTTGTGTTATTCAATTTTTTTATGGCATCTTCAACCGATTTTGCAATATTAAGAACTGAATTTAATTTAGTCAGTAACAAAACCTGATTAATTTTTTCAGAGATATTAACAATATACATTTCACCACCCGAATTTCTCGATTTCGTGAATATTTTAATGAGGGCGTTTAAGCCTAAACTATTCATGATTTTAAGTTCACTTAAATCAATAATTAAGTTCGGACTTTTATGCTCAATAAGTTCAAATGTGGTTTTAAAAAGCGGCTCAAAATCTTGTTCAGCTAAACCTTTACCTGAGAGATGAATGATGGTGTAATTATCAAATGTGCTACTTTTTAGATTTAGATTCATCATCTAGGTTTGTTCGTTCTCCGTAAAAATAAAGAGAGTGGTGATGTATTTTTAAGTTGAATAATTCTTCAATTGTGGCTTTTATTTTCTCAATTCTAGGGTCGCAAAACTCAATGACTTCATCTGTGTTTGTCACAATAATGTGGTCGTGTTGTCTATAACCATAAGATTTTTCGTATTGAGAGGTGTTGCCCAGTTGGTGTTTTCTAACCAAATTACTGGCCAGTAATAAATCAATGGTGTTATACAAAGTTGCTCGGCTAACTCTGTATTTTTTTTCTTTCATTTTAATGTACAACTCCTCAATATCAAAGTGTCCTTTATTATCGTATATTTCTTGAAGAATAGCAAACCTTTCAGGTGTTTTCCTGTGGTTATTATTTTCCAAATAATTACTAAATAATTCTTTAACTTTTTCTTGTAAGACTTCTTTGTCCATTAAATTTAATTGAAAGTGTAAAGATAAGGAAATAAAAAAAATGTACAATAAAATATTCCTTTATTTGTAACGTTTACTTAATTTCGCCATTCATACATTATGACAAGATTTGGAGTTTTTATAATAGTTGTGTTTTTTAATTTGAGCAGTTGGGCTCAGGTGGGAAAAAATTATCCAAGATTTGACTATAAAAAATTCCATTTTGGATTTGCTTTAGGGGTAAATACGGCTGATTTTAAATACACCTATAAATTAGATAGTACCAATACGGATACTATTGTAAGTATTGACGTTAAAAAACAGCCAGGTTTTAATTTGGGAATTGTATCGTCTTGGAACATTAATGAATTATTACACGTCAGGTTTGTTCCTTCTTTGTCTTTTCAAGAAAGGGTTTTTACTTATGGGTATCAAAATCCTGATTATTATAAAGATACCGAAAATAATCCAAAAATTATTTCAAGAGAATCGCGTTTAGAGTCAACGACTTTAGATTTTCCAATTATGTTGAAATTGAGGAGTAAGCGAATTGGTAATTTTGCAGCTTATTTCCTTACCGGTGCTCAGTATAGTTTAGATTTAGCAACCCAATCAAAAGTGGCGGTTGATGTTTTTGATCCAATTATGAAAATGAAACAGCATGACTTTTCTTATCAGTTTGGCGGTGGATTTGACTTTTTTATGGAATATTTTAAACTAGGTTTAGAGTTAAAAATATCAAATGGATTAAAGGATGTTAATGTCTATGATGGATCGTTTTTTAATAGCCCAATTACCGACTTAAGAACAAAGGTTTGGTGGTTTTCTATAACTTTTGAAGGTTAAAATGTCTTGCGTATTCTGAAATTAGAATTCCGGTGGCAATTCCCACATTTAAAGATTCTGTTCCTCCAAATTTTGGAATTGTAATTTGTTTAGACACTAATTTCGAAATCTCATCAGAAATGCCGTGAGATTCGCTACCCATCACTAAAACACTTTTTTTAGGCCATGCATTTTGATACACGTTTTCGCCATCAATGAATGCACCCAAAACGTCATATCCGTTGGCTAAAAAATTGGGCAAGACACTTTTTAAATCAGAGACCAAATAATTCATACGATAAATAGCGCCCATGGAGGCTTGGATAACTTTTGGGTTATATAAATCAACTGTATTTGGACTGGCAATAATTTGTGTGATACCAAACCACTCAGCTGTTCTAATGATGGTGCCCAAATTACCTGGGTCATTGATGTCATCTAATACTAAGGTTAAATTTGACGCTTCAAAGTTTACTTGGGTTGATTGGTTTTGCTGAACAATGGCTAAAACGTTGTTAGGTGTTTTAAACCCAGAAATTCTTGACAAATCTTTATCTGAAATTAATGTGCTACTAACCCCATTTGGTATGTCGTTTTGATCAAATTTTTGGGTAAAATATAAGGCTTGAATCTTAAATTTTGATTGTTTTAACAATTCGGAAACCAATTTTTCTCCCTCTACAATAAACAACGCGTGCTCTACTCGATTCTTTTTTATATGTAAGGATTTGATAAATTTTATTTCATTTTTTGTCAAAGACATACCTTATAGAAGTTTTATCTGATTATTTTTGTAAAGATAGATGTATTAATGAAATTAAAACACTTTACATACTTACTTTTTTATTTAACGTTGATGTTACTTAATTTTAGCTGTAAACAGGCTAAATATGTGCCAGACAGTAAATATTTATATAAAGTTAAATCAAAGTCTTTTCCTTGGAATCACGAGAAAAAAACCATTCATTTTGTTAACTATGACAAAGATTCAACAGCGCATTATGCTGGCTCTCACGATCTTGTTTACACAGGAGATTTATACGAAATTATTAAGCCACAACCCAATAGGTTTTTTAAATTGATGTTTTACAATGCGATTGATTCAACTAGAATGAATAAGCAGATCAATCGAAAAAAATTAAGGACTGAGAAAAAAAATAAGAAAAGGCAAGCCAAAGAAAATCGAATTAACAAAAAAAGAAACGATAAGGCTTTAGCAAAGGGGAAGGATTATTTTGTTCAAAAAAAGGTTGTAAAGAAGAAGTTAAAATATGGTTGGCGGTATTGGGTTGTTAATAAGATTGGTGAAAAACCTGTACTGCAAGATACAGCTAAGGTTCATAAGTCTAAAGAACAATTGGAAATTTATTTGCAAAAAAAAGGCTTTTATGATAGCTGGGTTAAAGATACTATTATTTACAATGAAAAGCGGCAAAAATCATATAGCCGATTCACTGTTTATACAGGGGATCCTTATTATATAGGTAAAGTAAAATTTGATTCTCTGCAGCCTTCAAAGGCATTTGTTTATGACTACAACCGCTATGTTAGAAAAAGAGGTTCGGCTTTAAATGAAGGAGATTTATTTGATGCTGAAAAACTCGATTTGGAACGAGAACGGTTTTCAAAGTATTTGAGAGATGTGGCTTACTTTGACTTTAATAAGAATTATATATTTTTTGTTGCGGATACCATTGGTAAAAATCATGTTGCGGATATTTATATCCATGTTAAACCAAAACTGGTTGAAGATCCCAATAATCCAGATACTTTAATTGAATTAAAACATAGAACATACAAAGTGAGTGATGTAAATTTCTATGTTCACAATTCGGATTCACTATCATTTAAAGATTTTGAAGCTTATAAAATCAGACTAAATAAGCTTGGTTTAGATTATTCTCCCGGAAATTATCCTTTGCTGGACACCCTTGTGTTAGTGGATACCATGTATTTTAAGGATTATGATCATGGGGTAAGGTATGCTTGTAACCTTAAAGGCGTAGTGGACACAGTAGTAATGGTAAGAGGTGTGTTTATTTATAACGAATCCTTACCTGTGTATCCGCAACTTATCGAGCGTCAGAATTTTTTAGAGCCATTTGTGCAAGGTTATAAGAATAATGATAATGGCTGGTACAAAGAATATTATGTTGAGCGGTCCTTTCGTAGAATGTTAGGACTAGATATTTTTGGATCCATCACGCCTAATGTTGAGGTAGATCCTGAAGATCCTTTAGGTAATAGGGTTGTGGTTACTTACCATTTAACCCCAACTAAAAAACAAATTTTTGCCATTGAGCCAAGGGCCACTAACTCCAATGGTTATTTGGGGGTGTCTGCTTCTATCAATTACACAAATAAAAATACTTTTGGAGGAGGTGAAAAATTAAAAGTAAGTTTTGCTGGTGGACTTGAATCTCAACCAGTTGTATTTGACCAAACGAATGCGGGGAGTCAAGCGTCCTCAGGTCGAGTGTTAAACACCTTTGAATTCAGTCCAAAAGTCAGTATGGAGTTTCCGAGAATTATGCCTTTGCCATCCTGTGTTCAAACAACTTTATCTAAACGATTATATCCATCTACGGTAATGGATGTGAATTATAATTACCAAAAAAGAACTGAGTTTTCTCGGCAAATTACCGAGTTCAATTATTCATGGAAGTTTAATGAAGGAAAGTCAAAAATTCACCAAATACACTGGCAAAGCTTTAACTTTGTAAAGTTAAATAAAACAGCCTTTTTTGAACAGAAACTAGATCAGTTAAACGACCCTTTTTTACAAAACTCATATGCTAATCACTTCTCCAATAAATTCAAATATACCTTTACGGTAAATACGCAAAGGGTCCAAACAGAAGAAGGAAAGGATAATTATGTTTTAAATGTGGCAAAATTTACCATGTCTGGGTTGGTACTTGATTTGACTGGCGCCGGTAAAAATAATTTATCTGACGCAGGATTAAGACAGGTTTTGGGAGTGCCTTACACTGAATTTTTAGCCTTAGAAAATGATTTTAGATACTACAATGAGTTTAGTAGAAATAAAACCATTGCGGCCCGATTAATTACCGCAGTTGGTTATGCTTTTGGTAATTCGCCCTCTCTGCCATATGAGGAAAGTTTCTTTGCCGGAGGGTCAAATGATATTAGAGCTTGGACGGCTAGAACTATGTCGCCTGGAGGCATTCAATCTTGGCGCGATAGTACGTCTACCAACACGCAAATTGGAGATGTTAAATTAGAATTAAACCTAGAATACAGATTTCAATTCAGTCATTTCTTAAAAGCGGCTTGGTTTATTGATGCCGGAAATATTTGGAAATTGCAGGACGATCCAACCACTTCTGATGACGATTTAGGTATTTTCAAGCCATCAACTTTTATCAAACAAACGGCTTTAGGTGGAGGATTTGGTTTAAGGTTAGATTTTGACTTTTTCCTAGTCAGATTAGATTTAGCTATCCCAATCTATAACCCATATATGTACCCTGGTGAACGGTGGTTATTGTCACCTAAAACCCAATATTGGAATGAAATTGACACTTTGCCTGATAGCTATACTTCAACTTTACATGCGCCTTTTGCGCCTAGATTAAATATAGGTATCGGTTACTCTTTTTAATTGATTTATGAAAAATTTATTTGTCTTTACATTTGTAATTTTAAATGTAATGGGTTTGGCCCAGTTTGAAAATGTAAAACTACCTAAACCTAAAAAAGCAACTTATTATTACTCTCAAGTTGAACCATCCATCTATATTAACCCTAACAATACAAATGAGGTGATTGCAGGGTCAGTAATGAATGATTATTATTATTCGAATGATGGCGGTAAAACTTGGAAATCTAAATCCATAAAATCAAAAAAGAATGGCGTAAACGGTGACCCTTGTTTGCTGATCGATACGGAAGGGAATTATTACTATTTTCATCTTTCCAATATTGACGGACAGCATCTCATTGGGGGCATGGTTTGCGAGCGATCAAAAACCATTAAAGGTAGATTTTGTAAAGAGGGACACACCATAGTAAACGGTAAATTTCACGATAAAGAATGGGTGGCATTAAATCCTAAAAACAATCATATTTATATGACTTGGACCCAATTTGACGCGTATGATTCTAAAGATCCGAAAGACCGGTCAGTTATTTTATTTTCTAAATCAACGAATCAGGGAATGACTTGGTCGAACCCCAAAGTCATTTCCAAATTTTCTGGTGACTGCCAAGATAACGACTTAACAGCAGAAGGGGCGGTGCCAACAGTGGGGCCAGATGGTGAAATTTATGTGGCATGGGCAAGGGAAAGTAAAATATGGTTTAACAAGTCATTTGATGAAGGTGAAACTTGGTTAGCAGAAGAAATAGAAATTGCTAATCAGGAAGAGGGTTGGGTGATTGATATACCCGGTATTTACAGGTGTAATGGATTACCAGTTACAGCTTGTGATATCTCAAATTCAAAGTTCAAAGGAACAGTTTATGTGAACTGGGGGGACCAAAGAAATGGATTAGATGATACAGATATTTGGATTAAAAAGTCGAGTGATGGGGGCAAAACTTGGAGTAAGGATATTAAGGTTAATCAAGATGATTCAAAACACCATCAATTTTTAAGTTGGATGACAATTGATCAAACCAATGGATTTGTTTATGTGGTGTATTATGACCGTAGGAATTATACCGACAATCATACGGATGTGTATTTGTCTGTATCTAAAGATGGATGCGAGACGTTTGTCGACTACCAAATAAGTACCAAATCTTTTTTGCCTAATAAAAAAATGTTTTTTGGTGACTATACCAATATCTCTGTTCATAACGGGGTGGTTCGTCCAATTTGGACCACTTTAAACGGGACCAAAATTGAATTATTTACGGCATTAATCAACCAGACCCAATTAAAATAAAAAAAGCAATGCATGAATGCATTGCTTTTTTATAAAATTGATTTGACTTTATTATTTAAAATCAAAAGAGCTTTCAAATCGACTTGCTTCTGCTTGGTTGTATTCCTTCTTTAACCCTAAGGCCGTAAATTGATATAAAATATTGTCCTTCATGATTACCAAATAATTTCCAATGTATTTGCTACCACTTAACTTGGCTTTGATGTTGGCATAAAATCCTTTTTCACCACTTACATTAAAAGTCATGATGTTTTTGCTTTTGACTTTAGCGCCTAAATTTTCTGCTGAAGTTAATAGTCTTAACGCTTCAACTACATCATTGTTTTCTTTTAATTCATCTTCTAATTCTTTGTAAACAATTATGGTCAACATATAAATCATTCCGCCTTTTGTTGCCGAAACGGTTACGGTTGTCGTTTCATCTCCATCTTTAACTTCCTCTTCAAATTCAGTTGGAAATTTTATTTGACAATTATACTCTTCTGACGAGTAAGTGTTTGCCATTAATGTTGAGGTGAGTATTAAGCTAAGCGCCAATACAATTGTTGATAATTTAATTTTCATAATATTCATTTTTAATAGTTTATGCAACAAAAATAATTATTTAATCAACTCATGCCATACGGGAATTACCCTATTTTTGGTTGAAAAGGTTTAAAATAAAGGCATATTCCAAAGCTATTTCTTTTAAATGTTCAAACCGACCAGCGCTTCCGCCATGTCCAGCGTCAGTGTTGGTTCTTAAAAATATTTCGTTGTCGTTTGTTTTTACACCTCTTAATTTTGCAACATATTTGGTTGGTTCCCAATATTGGACTTGAGAATCATGTAAGCCAGAAGTGATGAGCATATGTGGGTAAGCCTTTGCCGTCAAATTGTCATAGGGTGAATAAGAAAGCATGTAAAAATAATAATCCTCTTCATTTGGATTTCCCCATTCAGCGTACTCACCAGTTGTTAAGGGGATACTATCATCCATCATTGTCGTCACCACATCAACAAATGGCACATTTGAGACAATGCCTTTGAATAAATTTGGATTCATATTAACGACTGCCCCCATGAGCAATCCGCCTGCACTTCCACCCATAGCAAATACATTATTTTTATCTGCATAATTATGATAAATTAAATGCTCCGTACAACTTAAAAAATCCGTAAATGTATTTTTCTTTTTTAAAAATTTGCCATCTTCATACCATTGTCTTCCTAAATATTCGCTTCCTCTAATATGGCATATCGCAAAAACAAAACCACGGTCCAGTAAACTTAAACGAGAAGAACTAAAATATGGGTCGACTGTATGTCCATAGGATCCATAACCATATACTAAAATTGGGTTTGTCCCATCTTTTTTGAATCTGTTTTTTCTATATACTAATGAAATTGGAATTTTAACGCCGTCATATCCGGTGGCCCAAATCCGTTCAGATTGATAATTACTTTGGTTAAAATCGCCCAATACCGCCGTTTGTTTTTTAACCTTTTCTTTAAAGGTGTCTAAATCAATGTCGATTATAGAATTAGGCGTGGTCATGGATGAATATGCAATTCGTAATTCATTGGTATAATAATTTGGATTTGCATTGATTTCCAAAGTAAAAGTATCTTCTTTAGGCGGCAATAACCTTGTTGAATGGTCGTGATTATTAATCAGTCGTAATTGTGTGAGACCATTTTGTTTTTCTTGTGTCACTAAATAATTCTCAAAAACTTCAAAATCTTCTATTAAAATTTCGGTTTGATGCGGTAAAACAGTGTCCCAGTTTTCTCTTTCAGTATGAGCAAAAGGGCAAAATGCCATTTCAAAATTATCCCCGTTTCCGTTATGTTTGATGTAAAATCCATTTTCATAAGTTTCAACATAATATTCCAAATCATTTTCTCGCTTATGAAAAACTTTAAATTCGTTTTCGTCCTTAGATAAATCTAAAATTTGATATTCAGTTGATAGGGTGCTCCAGCTTCCAATATACACGAACCGATTTAGTTTGTCTTTTGAAACACCAGTGATAAAAGTGTCGTCTTTTTCAGTGTAAATGATATTGTCATTGTCTGTTGGGGTGTTGAGGTAATGTGATTTTACTTGGAACGGTCTTAATGTTTTTGATTCCTTTATAGTGTAAAATAGTGTTTTGGAATCATTTTTCCATGCTAAGTCGCTGGAGGTGCCTTCAATTATATCCCGATAAAATAAACCAGTTTCTAAGTTTAAAAACTTTATCTGATAGAGCCTTCTGCCTGTGATGTCCGCACAAAAAGCCAAGGTTCGGTTGTCTGGACTCACCGAAAAAGATACAATCTCATAATAAGCATGAGGTTTCGCCAATTTATTTTCATCAATAAAAATTTCCTCTGGTGCATCTAGGGTTTCTTTTTTACGACAATGCAAAGGATGTTCGCTCCCTGTTTCATAACGGTGGTAATACCAATACCCATTTTTAAAGTATGGAACAGAAGAATCATCTTCTTTTATTCTGCCTTTCATCTCATTGTAAAGTTCTTCTTGCAAGGGCTCTGTATGTTTTAACTTATAATCTAGGTAGTCATTTTCGGCATCAATGTAATCTAAAACTTCCTGATTGGTTTTGTCTCTTAACCAATAATAAGGATCAGTTCTTTGGTAATTATGTTCAATAAATTGGTGGGGAATTTTTTTAGCAATTGGAGCTTTCATATATAATAGATTTCACCACAAATATAGTTTTAACTCTCCAAAACAAACGCAAATTTCGGTTTTGTTTAAGACATTTTTCTCGACTTATTAGTCTCCAAACTAATTACTAAACTTTGTTAATAAAACAATTAATATACGTAAATAACGTTCCTTTTTTATGGTATTCCCAAAAAATCTTTACAAATTTGCGACACTTTAAAAAATGAGCATTCTCAATCAAATAAATAAAGACAATGTTCCAAAGCATGTTGCTATTATAATGGATGGAAACGGGCGTTGGGCAAAGCAGCATGGACAAGAGCGACTTTTTGGACATGCCAAAGGTGTTGAGTCCGTAAGAGAAGCTTTGAAAGCAGCAACAGAAACGGGAGTTGATTATCTTACTTTATACGCTTTTTCTACAGAAAATTGGAATCGACCAAAATCAGAAGTAGAGGGATTAATGACCCTTTTGGTTGAAACCATTACCAAGGAAATTGAAGATTTAGATAAAAATAACGTGATTGTTAAAACGATTGGCGATATTGACAATTTACCCAACAACTGCGGTTTGGAATTGAAGAAGGCGGCTCAAAAGACAGAGAAGAATTCAGGGACAACCTTAATCTTGGCCCTTAATTATAGTGGTAGAACTGAAATGATTAATGCCGTTAAGGCTATAGCACAAAGGGTTGAAAACAATCAAATCAGTGCTGAAGATGTTACGGATGATTTAATTTCGGAACATTTATATACTGCCAATATTCCTGACCCGGAGTTATTGATTAGAACCAGTGGAGAATTAAGAATCAGTAATTTTTTGCTTTGGCAAATCGCCTATAGTGAACTCTATTTTACAAACAAATTATGGCCAGATTTTCAAAAAGAGGATTTTTATAAGGCCATTTACGATTACCAAAATAGGGAAAGAAGGTTCGGTAAAATTAGTGAACAATTAGAAGAGAATGAAGAGAATTAAATATATAATTGGTCTACTTTTTTTGATGATTATTGTACATCCAACTGTGGCGCAAACCACAATCGGTGGAAATAATATCGATTATTTAAGACCAGAAAAATACATTATTGCGGCAACCAAAATAAATGGTGTACCTCAATATGATAATAATGCTATTCGTTTAATTTCTGGTTTGACACCAGGAAAAGAAATTACAGTTCCAGGAGATGATATTTCCAATGCCATTAAAGCCCTTTGGGACCAAGGTTTATTTTCTGATGTTGAAATTGTGGCGGATAAAATTATAGGGAATGAGATATTTTTATCAATTAACCTACAAGGAAGACCAAAGTTGTCAAAATATAAATTTACGAATGCCGATTCCACCAAAAAAATAAGAACCGGAGAGCAGGATGATTTGAGGGATATGTTAAATCTTTATGCCGGAAAAACCATTACTGAATCTTTGGAAGAAAACACTAAAAATAAAGTTAGAGGGTATTTTCAAGAAAAAGGGTATTTAAGAACAGAGGTGGAAATTGATGTTGTTCAGGACACCTCTAAAGTAAATTCTGTTATTTATAATATTATCATTAATAAAGGGAACCGCATCAAGATCAAGGAAATTAATATTTATGGAAATGAGGATGTAGATTTATCACATATAGATTCCAAGTTTAAAAAGAAAATCACAAAATTTGGTGTGTCTGATGCTGGTTTGAGGCAAAGTATGAAAGATACTAAGCAGAAGGGGATACTAAGATTATTTTCAAGGTCAAAATTCAACCGAACGGCTTATAACCGAGATAAAAAAGCCTTAATAGAAAAGTTTAATGACGTTGGTTTGAGGGACATTAATATTACCAAAGATTCAGTTTATGATATTGATGATAAGCATATTGGCATTGATATTTATATC
>PDWJ01004471.1_pt1 | contig 12314 bp, 8 predicted proteins | sample 1430881 | NCBI WGS metagenome assembly PDWJ01 (sample SAMN01162460, study PRJNA174530) | Oral metagenome, whole genome shotgun sequencing project. | biome: Marine environment; feature: Marine mammal; material: Swab sample of the gingival sulcus; isolation source: swab sample of gingival sulcus... | reverse complement strand
TGCTTGCTACCAGCAGGCGCCCTTCTCGCTCCTACGCCGTGATTCCGCATCCTTCGCGCAGCTCGGTCCGGTAAGTTGATCAGCGCTCTAGGCCTCAGAAAGCTGGCCGTACAACAAGCCACCCACCATCGGCGTCCGGGGGGCTGTCAGGTGTTTCGGGCGGGGGCAGGGTGGATGTCAGGAACGCGGTGAGGGGGCTGTCGCTCGGTGGCTGGCTGACACGGGGTGGCTGACACGGAGCGGCTGTCAGGAACAACCACTCGTGCCGCCGCAGTTCATGCACTTGTAGCAGCTCCCGTTGGGCACCATCTCCAAGCTGCCGCACTCCGAGCAGGGAGGAGCGTCGGCGGTGGTGATGAAGAGCCGTTGCTGTCCGGTCGCCAGTGGGTTGAGGCTGGCGTCGTCCTGCGCCGGCTGAGCGGCAGGTCTGGGGGCAGCGAGGGCCTTCGCCGGGACCTCGGCCTGCTGTGCAGCCGCGAGCTTTGGCGCCCCGGCTTCCGACTGCCCACCGAAGCCTGGCAGCATCTGCTGGTCGGCGTAGCGGCCCTCCGGGAACTTCTGGTCGAGCCAGCGGAAGATGTAATCCATGATCGACTTGGCGTAGCCGATGCTGCGATCGGCGGTCCAGCCCGATGGCTCAAAGCGGGTGTGGCTGAACTTCTCAACCAGCAGCTTCAGCGGCACGCCGTGTTGTAGTGACAGCGAGATCGCGGTTGCGAAGCTGTCCATCAGGCCGCTGATCGTGCTGCCTTCCTTCGCCATGCGGATGAAGATCTCGCCAGGGCGCCCATCTTCGTACATGCCGACGGTGAGGTAGCCCTCTTGCCCACCGATGTTGAACTTATGCGTCAGGCTGCGGCGCTCGTCGGGGAGCCGGTTGCGCACGGCCCGCGGCGGGCCCTTGGCCTCGAAGTTCAGCGTGTCTGCGGCGGCCGCCTGCTCTGGCTCGACGATCGCAGAGAGCGTCTTCTTGTCGCTCTTGTGGTCGTCTTTGTTGGTCGACAGCGGCTGGACGCGCTTGCAGCCGTCGCGGTAGACGGCGACGGCCTTCACGCCGCGTCGCCAGGCCTCGATGTAGGCTTGCTCGATGTCCTCCGGCGTCGCGTCGTTGGGGAGGTTGACGGTCTTGGAGATCGCGCCCGAGAGGAAGGGCTGTACGGCGCCCATCATCCGGATGTGTCCAAGGTAATGAATCGAGCGCTCGCCGTTGGGGGCGGTGAAGGCGCAGTCGAAGACTGGCAGGTGCTCGTCCTTGAGCCCTGGGGCACCCTCGATGCCGTCGTGCTCGTCGACGTAGGCGACGATCTTCTCGATCTGCGTCCGGCCGTAGCCGAGCCGCTCGAGCGCCTCGGGCACCGTGCGGTTGACCATCTTCAGCATGCCGCCGCCGACGAGCTTCTTGTATTTTACCAGCGCGATGTCGGGCTCGATGCCCGTGGTGTCGCAGTCCATCATGAAGGCGATGGTCCCGGTCGGCGCCAGCACCGTGACCTGGGCGTTGCGATAGCCGTGGTCCTCTCCGAGCTCGACCACGTCATCCCAGACCTTGCGGGTCGTCTCCATCAGCTCGTAGGGGACGTAGGCGCTGTCGATGCCGTCCATCGCGCTGCGATGAAGGCGCATCACGTTGAGCATCGGCTCGCGGTTGATCGCGTAGCCCTCGAAGGGGCCGCGATCGGCGGCGACCAGCGCGCTGACGCGGTTGGCCTCGCCGTGGAGCAGGGCGGTGAGGGCGCCGGCGTAGGCGCGGCCCGCGTCGCTGTCGTAGGGCAGGCCGCGGCTCATCAGCAGCGCGCCGAGGTTCGCGTAGCCCAGCCCTAGCGGACGGAAGCGGTGGCTGTTGACGGCGATCTTTGGCGTCGGGTACTTGGCGTTGTCGACGATGATCTCCTGCGCAAGGATCAGGATGCCGACCGCGCGGCGGAAGGCCTCGACGTCGAGGTGACCATCCTCCTGCTGGAACTTGCGGAGGTTCAGGCTCGACAGGTTGCAGGCGCTGTCATCGAGGAACATATACTCGGAGCAGGGGTTCGAGGCGTTGATCCGCGCCGTGTTGGGGCAGGTGTGCCAGGCGTTGATCGTGCTGTCCCACTGCATCCCGGGATCGCCACATTGGTGGGCCGCCTCGGCGATGGCCTTCATCAGGTCACGGGCCCTGATCTGGTCGACTGGGCTGCCGTCGACCACCGAGCGCAGGTGCCAGATGCCGTCGTCGACGACGGCCTGCATGAACGCGTCGTTGACGCGGACGCTGTTGTTGGAGTTCTGAAAGAACACTGAGCCGTAGGCCTCGCCGTTGAACGAGCCGTCATAGCCGGAGTCGATCAACGCCCAGGCCTTCTGCTCTTCTTTGGCCTTGCACCAGATGTACTCGTGGATGTCCGGGTGATCAGCGTTGAGGATCACCATCTTGGCCGCGCGACGGGTCTTGCCACCGCTCTTGATCACACCCGCGAAGGCGTCATAGCCCTTCATGAAAGAGACGGGGCCGGAGGCCTCGCCGCCGCCATTGAGCAGCTCTTTGGACGAGCGGAGCGTCGAGAAGTTGGTGCCCGTCCCCGAGCCCCACTTGAAGAGCATACCTTCGGTCTTGGCCAGCTCCATGATCGACTCCATGGTGTCTTCCACGGAGTTGATGAAGCAGGCGGAGCATTGGGGATGCTCCTCGACACCGACGTTGAACCACACCGGGCTGTTGAACGCCGCGCGCTGGGTTACCAGCAGGTGGGCCAGGTCGTCGCTGAAGGCCTGCGCGTCCTCGGCGCTGGCGAAGTAGCGCTGTCCCCGGCCCCAGCGGGTGATGGTGTCGACGACGCGGCTGATCAGCTGACGAACGCTCGTCTCACGCTCTGGCGTGCCGAGGGCGCCGCGGAAGTACTTCTGCACCACGACGTTGGTCGCCATCTGAGACCAGCTCGTCGGCACCTCGATGTTGGTCTGCTCGAAGACCTTGTTCCCCTCGAAGTCCGAAATGGAGGCGTCGCGGAGCTCCCACTCCACCGCGTCATAGGGACTGGCTTGCCCATCGGTAAAGTAGCGTTGGATGCGCAGCCCCGTGCGACGGGGTTCTGGAGCGCGGGAGGGGGTCCTTCCGGCGCAGGTGCCATCGGTCCTATCGATTTGCTTGTCGAGCATTCGCTTCCCCAGAATATGGTTCTCTCATTCACTCGGTGTCAGGGTCGTCAGGCGCGCATTCAGGTCCTCGTTATTGGGCCGGGCCATCGCATATAAGCATCCCTTAGGAGCGCACCCCCCACAACTATCTCCCGTCGCCGGGCATAACACTGCCGGCCGCCTTCTAGGGCTCAGAACGTTCGCCGTACCACCCGTATGGCTCGTTTCTTCGGCTACGAGATCGGCTCGGCAGATCAACACCCGGCTCGGTCCCGAGCTCGTGCGGGTGCTCTTAGAGGGCGTTACATCGTCCTCAAGCCAAGCTTTTCTTCCCTTTGATTTCGCGCTTTCCTGTGATTCCGCGAGGAACGTCCTGACGACGTGGACCTCAGTAAAGCCTTGGGGCGCGAGCGAGTCAAATTTTTTTGCACAACATCTTGTGGTGCCGTGTCAAACCAACCACTAGTCCTGGTACGAGGGATTGTGGAAAAGTTGTGGGCGAGGCCTATGTTCTCAACTCTATTCATGTACTTGAAGAGTTTTCCACAGCCTGTTTTCAAATCGTGGTCCGCTCGGTGGGGGGGAATCCGCCCCTTCGTCACCTCGCTGACCATGCCTGGGGTAGCGACAGAAATAGGCAAGTTAACTATATGATAATACAAGATAAATCTGTCCGCGCCGAGTCGCGAGGGCGAAAACGGCCTAACCTCCCGAGATTCGATCGAAAACGGCGATCAGGTGACGTTTGGGGGGCTCTTCCTCGAACGATCCTCTCGGATTTCAAAAAGCCCGAGTCGATCTCTCCGGGCAGCTGTCAGCGCGCCGAGAATGGGAAAAAGCCAAGTGATAATCGAGCATTGGCTTGTTTTTCGGCGACGAAAGCGGCGCGGCAGCTCAGCATCCGGCTCGGTCCCGAGTGCTCTTAGGCTAGCGGCGGAGGCAGTAGACGGTCGCGGAGATCGTCAATGACTTGGAGGTGGAGAGGTTTCGCCCTTCGCACCTCCAACCGGAGGCGCGGCGGAGATCGGACACCTGGAGGGCACCGGCCTGCACCAACGCCCCGAGCCAGACCGGGAAGACCCTGCAGGACCCCGAAATGAGAAGATGTTTCGGTGATTTACAGGCAGCGATGGTCGCTCCTGTGTGTCCGGCGGCCACCGTCAGCCGCGCGCTCGCCCCATAGACCTGGCGCTTGTGGGTGTAGCCGCCGGCGGGGCCTGTGGGGCCGCGAGGTCCTGCGGGTCCGGCAGGTCCTTGTATGCCAGGCGGCCCCTGGAGCCCCTGTGGCCCCTGCGGTCCAGCAGCTCCAGTCGGTCCGCGAGGCCCCGGCGGTCCCAACGCCCCTGCCGGCCCCTGAGGACCCACGGGGCCCTTGGCTCCAACCTCGCCCCGCGGCCCGGCGGGTCCCGGAGGTCCAGCGGGGCCAGCTGGACCGCGCAGATCGCGTCTGGGGAGCGCGGCCAGCGCCGCCGCGACGCGCTTCGCGTCGACGAGCGTCCCGCGCTCTTCGATCGACCGCAGGCGTCTGTCGAGCGCAGCCAAGGTGGCCGCCACGCTGCCGCTGCGAGGCTCGGCCCGATCGGACTGTGGCGGCTTGGGCTCATGGGCCGCTCGACAGCCAGCGAGCCATGTCATCGCGAGCGCGACATAGGTAAACGTATATATAGACGTACACCTGATCTCGAACGCAGGGGTGATCGCTCGGGCCACCCGCCTACGCTAACGCAAGCTCCTCGTTGCCCACCACTTTTTGGCCCTTCGCGCTGCTCAAAAGACCCGTTTTTTGCCCCGTTTTTGCGGTCGTGATACCGCGGAAAGAGATGAGCACCGAAGCCGACCGTCGCACAGCCAGGTCCCAGGCCCAATGGGCCGAGATGAGCCGCGAGTGTCCCGTCATTCAGCTCTTCGATGTGACCAAGGTCTTCGACGGTCGCATCACGGCTCTCCGAGACGTCACCCTGCGTGTAGACAAGGGTGAGCTGGTCTTGCTCACCGGCCCCAGCGGGGCAGGTAAGACCACGATGTTGCGGACGATCTTCGCTGCCGAGCGACCCAACAAGGGACAGATCGTGATCGCCGGGCGCAACATCTCGCGTCTGCGCCGTAGCTCGATCCCCTACCTGCGGCGCAACATCGGCGTCGTCTTTCAGGACTTCAAGCTGCTGCAGAACCGCTCGGCGCTGCAAAACGTCGGCATCGCCTTGGAGATCTGCGGACGCCGTCGACGGGAGGTGCGGCGCAAGGCGGCGGCTGCGTTGGCGCTGGTAGGGCTCGAGGCCGACGCTCATAAGCAGGTCTGTCAGCTCTCCGGCGGCGAACAGCAGCGGGTCGCCATCGCTCGGGCGGTGGTCGGCAACCCCTCGATCTTGCTCGCCGACGAGCCCACCGGCAACCTCGACCCGGAGCGCTCCCATGACATCCTCGACCTCCTCGATGGGATCGCTCAGGCGGGCACCGCCGTGCTGCTGGCGACCCACGATCCGATGGTGGTCCAGAACGCCGCCTCGACCCAGATCATCCGCCTCGAGAATGGACACATCACCCAGGTGCTCCCCGGGCTGCGTGCGCCCTTGGACGCGCCGCCGATGACGGCAGAGCGACCCTCGCGCGCCACGCCGCAGCCGGGTGAGCGGGTTGCGACACCGCCCCTTGAGGCCCTACGCGCTGGCGGGACGCCATGAGGCGAGTTGGCTTCTTTTGGCTCCAGGCGCTGCGCGGGATGCGCCGGAGTCCGCTGATCCAGCTCGCCTCGGTTGGGGCGCTGGCGGTCGCGTTGCTGTTGATCGGGCTGGCCGCGTTGGGTTCGATCAACCTCGATCGTCTGGCGCGTCATTGGGGCAGCGGTCGCGAACTAACGGTGTTTCTACACCCGCAGACCGCCGAGTCACGGATCGCGGCCCTCGAGCGGCTCCTACGCGGCCGCGCCGAGGTGGGTAAGGTTAACCGAGTGAGCTCGAAGCAGGCGCACGCGCGGCTGAAGGCGAGCCTCGGCGATCAGCGGCAGCTCCTAGATAACATCTCGGCCAGCCTGCTGCCACCGTCCCTCGAGGTCGAGCTGGTCAAGGCGAGCTCGTCTGCGAGCCTGGCGCCGTTGCTGGCGTTGCTGCGCTCTGCCCCCGGCGTGGAAGAGGTCGAGTACCTCGGTCGCTGGGCCGAGCGTCTCGGAGGGATCGTCCACGTTGCTCGTGACGGCTCGCTGATCATCGCCCTGATCGTCGCGCTGGCCTGCCTCTACGTCGTAGCGATGACGATTCGTCTCGGCGTCTTCGCCCGCAGAGACGAGATCGAGATCCAACGCCTCGTCGGCGCCACGAGCGCCTTCGTGCGCGCGCCTTTCTTGATCGAGGGCTTCGTCCAAGGGTTGGTCGCTGCGGGGATAGCTCTCGCGGCGCTCTACGCCCTCTTCGACTGGGCCGCTCCGGCCGTCGAGGGCGCGCTCGGGGCGGTGCTCAGCCAGCTCTCCTTGGTCTTTCTGGGCCCGCAGCAGCTGCTCTTGGGCATCCTCGGTGGCGCGCTGCTCGGCCTCTTTGGCAGCGGCCTCGCGCTGGGGCGTTATATGGCGGAGGCCTAGCGTGATGCCTCGCGTGGCGGCGACGTTGTTCGCTCTCGGCCTGCTCGTCGGCGCCACGCCGACGGCTCGAGCCGCGGGGCTGACCACCTTGCTTCGGCGCGAGACGTCATGGCTCACGACCCTCGAGGGGTTGGTCGGCGAGGCCGTCCGCGCCGAGGCCGAGCTGACACGCCTCGCCCGGCGGCAGCGCCTCCTCGACTACGAGCTGAAGGAAGCGACCCGCCGCGCAGAGGCCCTGGAGAGCCGGCTCCGCGAGCGTCAGAAGCACGTCCGCTCGCGGGTCGTCGGGCTCTACAAGCTCTCGAGGGGGCGCTATCTGCGGCTGCTCGTGGAGTCGAAGAGTCGACGGGAGCTGCTTCTGCGCGCGGCGGCGCTGCGGCAGGTGCTGCGTCGCGATCTTGGAGAGCTCTCACTTTACCAAGATGAGCTAGCGAAGCTGACCAAGGAGAAGGCGCGCCTGGCGAAGGCCCGCGCGGCACAGAGGGCGGCGCGGCAGGCGCTGCTCGCTCGCCAGCGCGAGCTGAACCAGGCGCGTGCCGGTCGTCGCGAGCTGCTGCGGCGCTTGGCCCGAAGTCGGCGGCTGCGGCAGCAGGTCAGCGGGGAGCTGTCGAAGGTCCAGCGGCTGCTGCTCAAGCGGATTCATCGCCTTCGCAAGCGCGTGCGTCACGCTGGCGGCTTCGCCGCGCGCAAGGGCCGCCTGCCGCGTCCCGTGGGGGGGCCGATCGTCGGCCGTTTCGGTCGCGCCCGCGACCAGCGCTCGGGGCTGAGCGTCTTGCGCAGCGGCATCACCTTCCGCCCATACCGCGGTGTCCGCGTCCGCGCCGTGCACCCTGGCAAGGTGCGCTTGGCCCAAGCGCTGACCGGCTACGGCAAGCTCGTGCTCGTCGATCACGGCGAGGGCTACTACACAGCCTACGGCTTCCTCAGCGAGATCTCGGTCAAGGTCGGTCAACGCGTGCGCCTGGGCACGGTGTTGGGCAAGAGCGGCGAGGACCCGCTCACCGGCCGCTCAGCCGCCTACTTCGAGCTCCGCGACCAGAAGACCCCCGTCGATCCCCGGCCCTGGCTCCGGCGCTAAGGGCACCCCCACACATGCCTCCTGTCGCCGGGCACCGCACTGCCGGCCGCGTTCTATACCTCAGAATGCTCGCCGTACCGCCCGTATGGCTCATGTCTTCGGCTACGGAATCGGCGCGGCAGCTCAGCGCCCAGCTCGATCCCGAAGGTGCGGTGGTGCGCCTACCGGCTGCTGCGAAAGATCGCGGCGGCCCGGAGGTAGTCGAGGGCGGTCTGGAGTTGGAAGTCCTTCAGGCGCTTTCGCTGCTTGGGCTGCCGCTTGCCTTGGCGGTTGCGCAGGTGACCCTCGAGGTCGCGCTCGCGTTTGCCCTTCTTCTTCGGCTCGAGCGTCTTCGGCGCGGTGGGCTGGACGATGATGTCGGGGGCGATCCCATGCTCTTGGATCGAGCGTCCCTTGGGGGTGTAGTAGCGCGCCACGGTGAGCTTCAGCCCCGAGCCGTCGTCGAGCTCGATGATCGTCTGCACCGACCCTTTGCCGAAGGTCTGGGTGCCCAAAACCACCGCCCGACGATGATCCTGCAGCGCCCCTGCGACGATCTCCGAGGCGGAAGCGGAGCCGCCGTTGACCAGGCAGACCATCGGAAAGCCGAGGAAGGTGCCCCGGCTGTGGGCCTTCTCTTTGTCCATCACCCGGCCGCCCTTGCCGATGGTGCGCACGATCATCCCCTTGTCCAGAAAGAGATCGGCGACGCGTACGGCCTGATCGAGTAGCCCCCCCGGGTTGTTGCGTAGATCGAGCACGAGCCCCTTTAGCTTGCCCTTCTTGCCCAGGCCCTCGAGCGCCTGCCTCAGGTAGACGTTGGTGCGCTCTTGGAAGCTCTTGATCCTCACGTAGCCGACGCCAGGCGCGATCGACTTCGACGTCACGCTGACGATCTTGATCACGTCGCGCACGATCTCGAGAGCGCGCGGCTTTTTTTGTCCGGGGCGCCGCACGCCGATGCGGATGCGGGTGCCCCGGGGCCCGCGCATCTTGCGCACGGCCTGGTCCATCGTCATGCCTCGGGTGGTCTTGCCCTCGATGGCGATGATCTGATCGCCGGAGCGCAACCCGGCCTTCGCCGCGGGCGTGCCCTCGAGCGGCGAGACCACGGTGATCCAACCCTCGCGGATCTCCACCTCGACGCCGAGGCCGCCGAACTCGCCCTGGGTGTCAGCCTTGAGCTGCTGATACTGCTTGGGAGGCATGAACACGGAGTGGGGATCGAGGCTGCCCATCATCCCTTTGATCGCGCCATAGACCAGCTTGGCGTCGTCTACGTGTTCGACGTAGTTGTTCTCGATGTAGGTCAGCACGCGGGCGAAGACGTTGAGCTTGCGGTAGGGGCTGTAGCGCTTGGGTACGGCGCGCGCTGGCGCGAGGCTCAACACCGTGGCGCCGAGCACCACCCCCGTCGCCAGCAGTCCCATGCCTCCTAAATAACGCATGCCTTCTAAATAACGTCTCATCGCCATATGACTCCCAGCTTTCGACTGGACAACGTTAGCTCGTGGCGCCCTCCGTGGCTGGCCAAAAAGTCGAGAGGGACGTCTCCGAATGGTACCGTGCTCGCGATGGCTCGCGTTCCCTTTAGGGCGGTATTGGGTGGCTTGATCGCTCTCTCGTTGCTCGTGATCGCGGGCATCGTTGGAGTGCAGCTGCTCTGGCCAGCGGCGTACCATCCCGCGCTGGTCGTGGCACCCCCGCGCTTGCCTCGCCGACATGTCGCGCCTCGGCGAGCGTGCACCCCCAAAGAGCCCTGTCTCGCGATCGTGGTCGACGACGTCGGTCGGGACGTCGCGGCTCTGCGCGAGCTTCTGCGCTTGCCGCTGCCGCTCAGCTTCTCCGTGCTGCCTCATGCGCGTCACACGGGGATCTGCGTGGCGACCCTCCGAGCGCACCGCGCCGAGCTGCTGCTTCACGTGCCGATGCTGCCGCGAGATCCAGGGGAGCTGACCGATGAGCCATTGGTGCTCTCGCCGGGGCGTCCAATCGCCGGCCCCCTCGCTGCGTCTCTGGCGGCGGTCCCGGGAGCGCGCGCCGTGAACAACCACATGGGCTCCGCGTTTACGGAGGATCCTGTGGCGCTCGGGCGCTTTTTTCGGCTCCTGGCGCGGCGTGGGCTGCCCTTTCTCGATTCGCGTACGACGCCACGTTCCCAGGCCTGCGCGGTCGCCGAGCGCTGGAATGTACCTTGTCAGACACGAGACGTGTTTTTGGATGATCCCAACGACCCAGCTACCGTAAGATACAGGCTCACTCGGGCGGCGCGACGGGCGCGTCGTCGTGGAAAGGCCATCGCGATCGGACACCCCATGCCTCGTACCCTCGCGGGATTGAGACGCTTCGCGGGCACGAGCGACGCGAAGCTGGTTGTTCGACTGTCGGAGATGACGAACTCCCTGAAGAGGCAAAGCGCTGAAGGGGAAACGCCAGGAAAAGGCCGATCCAGCCACGCAGAAAGGGTTTCGGTCAAAGGACGCTGAACGTTTCGACGCCGACGGACTGGGGCTCGTAATGGTTGACAAGGCAAGCTATTGGAACCTATCGTATTTTGGCTTGTTCGACTAAGATGCTAGTTGCCATGTTCGAAGTGAGGCTGCAGTGGCTGTTTTTCTGGTGTGGAGCTCGATGTGAGCCCGCGGTGACGCAGGCTGGGCTAGGCGACCCATGTACAAGCTGATTATCGAGGACGACGAAGGGAAAACCACCGTCGTCCCGCTCATCCGCGACGAGATCTCCATTGGCCGGAAGGAAGGCAACACCATTCGGCTGACGGAGCGGAACGTCTCGCGTCGCCACGCCAAGCTGGTCAAGCAGAATGGTGCGGTCTTCATCGAAGATCTCGAGAGCTACAACGGCATCAAGGTCAACGGCAATCGCATCGCGGGTCGTGTCGCCGTCGCTGAAGGCGACCGCATTCAGATCGGCGACTACGTCCTTGGCTTGAAGGTCGAGGGGCAGCCGACGGCGAACAAGCCCGCGGCTGTTGCGCGCCCCGGCGCGGCGATCCCCGCGGCGGAGGTGCGGAGCCCCGGCGTTGGGGGACCAGACGCGGCGACAGCGCAGATCGACGTCGGCGGCCTTCCCGCAGAAGAGGCGGCCGCCGGCCGAGAGATCGACAACGCGGCGCGGATCGTCTGCGTCTCGAGTAACTTCGCTGGCCTCGAGTTCGAGCTCAGCAAGCCGGTGATGGTGATCGGCCGCACGGAAGACAACGACGTCGTCATCAACCATCGCTCCATCTCGCGACACCACGCTCGCATCGTCGAAGAGAACGGTCGCTACACGATCATCGACATGCAGAGCGCCAACGGCGTGCGAGTCAACGGCGAGGAGTACGGCAAGGTCGAGCTGCGCAAGGCTGATTATATCGACCTTGGGCACGTGCGGCTGCGCTTCGTCGCTCCTGGCGAAGACTTCATCTTCTCCCGCGACGCGACGGTGGTCGACCCAGCCCAGATGAGCGGCTCGCGAGGGGCAATCTGGGTCGTCCTGGCGCTGGTCGCGGTGATCGGCGTCGGTGTGCTGCTGTGGAAGCTAATGGGCAAGTCCGACGATCCAGTCAAGCCGCAGCCTGGCACCACCCAGCCGATCGCCAAGCCCGGCGTCCCGACAGAGGCGGTCGATCAGACCGACCTCTTGAACAAGCTCAACGGCGCCCTCGATAGGCAAGAGTGGGAGCAGGCGCTGAGGTACTGCGCCAAGCTCGAGGGAGAGGCGATCGCCAGCTCGAAGGAGAACTGCGATCGAGCCGAGGCCGAGAAAGAGGCCAAGGCGAAGTTCGACGCGGCGACGGCCTCGGCCACCCGCAACGAGCATGAGAAGGCGCTGGCGCTCTTCCTCGAGATCCCCAAGAGCAGCGCCTACTACACCGAGCGCGAGAAGAGCGCCCACTACCTCGACGCGAAGAAGAAGTACAAGGCGCAGGCGATCTCGGAGCTCGACGAGCTCGTCAAGAACAGCGAGTGCGCCAAGGCCAAGACCAAGCTCGCCTCGATCAAGAAGCTGCTCCCGGACCTCACAGAGGCTGACAGCAAGGTCGCAGGGTGTGTCAAGGTCGCGACGCTCACTTCCCCGACGCTCACTCCCCCGACGCTCACTCCCCCGACCAAGGTCACCAAGCGTCAGACCAGGCGCCGCCGGATCACGGTCAAGTCGAAGCCGAAGCCGAAGAAGCCGGCGGCGCTGACGGCGGAGCAGAAGGCCGCGCTGAAGCCCCTCAAAGAGGAGACGACGAAGGCCTATATGGGGAGCGCCTACGCGCGAGCGCGAGGCTTGGGCAAGAAATACCTCAAGGCCTTCCCCACCGATCAGAACATCCTCGCCATCGTCGGGGCCGCGGTTTGCAAGCTGAAGCGAAAGGATGAGGCCAAGCGCATCTATCGCCGCCTGCAGCCCGAACGCCGCCCGATGCTCAAGAGCGTCTGCCTTACAGCCGGCATTCAGCTGCCCTAGAGCGCTGACCAACTGACCTCCCGTCGCTGCGCTGGTCTGCGAAACCACGGCGGTTGTTGCTCGTCGGTTGCGTGCTACCAGCAGGCGCCCTCCTCGCTCCTACGCCGTGATTCC
>PDWJ01004469.1_pt1 | contig 12320 bp, 13 predicted proteins | sample 1430881 | NCBI WGS metagenome assembly PDWJ01 (sample SAMN01162460, study PRJNA174530) | Oral metagenome, whole genome shotgun sequencing project. | biome: Marine environment; feature: Marine mammal; material: Swab sample of the gingival sulcus; isolation source: swab sample of gingival sulcus... | reverse complement strand
ATCAGTCTTCGAATCAATCCCGATGTCGACCCCAAAACCCACCCGTATATTTCAACAGGGCTGCGATTTAACAAATTCGGTTTAGCTCCCGAAGAGGCAATGGAAACCTATCTTGCCACCAAAAATATGCCAAATATCCGAGCGGTCGGTATGGATTGTCATATCGGCTCACAACTCACCGAGATTGCTCCGTTTTTGGAAGCACTAAACCGCCTCAAGGATTTTTATGTTCGTTTACGGGAAAACGGCATTTCGCTTTCCTACCTTGATTTGGGCGGCGGACTGGGAATTACTTACGACAAAGAAGAACCGCCGCTGCCGCAGGATTTGGCAAAATCTTTGCAAAAATCGCTGACAGGACTTAATGCAACCCTTGTTTTTGAGCCGGGTCGGGTGATTGCAGGCAATGCAGGAATTTTGGTTACGCAGGTGCAATATGTCAAAAAAGGAACAGAAAAAAACTTTGTCGTAACAGACGCAGGAATGAACGACCTGCTCAGACCGGCTCTCTATCAAGCCTATCACCACATTGCCCCTGTTATTGAAACAAAAAACGAACCGTTTACAGCCGACATTGTCGGACCAATTTGCGAATCCGCCGATTATCTGGGCAAAGACCGCACGCTGCCGCAGGTGCAACAAGGCGATTTGCTGGCGGTTTTTTCTGCAGGAGCGTACGGATTTACGATGTCTTCTCAGTACAATTCACGCCCGCGAGCAATGGAAATTTTGGTCGATAACGGCGAAGTGAAAATCGCCAGAAAACGCGAAACCTACCAAGATTTACTGGCTTTGGAAGAATAAAATGTTTTGTTCAAATTGCCACTACACTGCTTCTGATGATTTGCCAACCTGCCCGAAATGCGGCTTTAACTGGTCAAAAATGCAAAAAATTCTCGGACTCAACAAACGAAAAAATACAACAATCGGGTCTAAAATTGCCGCAACTCCGGTAAATCGCTTGGGACGGCAAAGAACACAACAAACAGATTTGGTGGAGCAAAAAATGCCAAACGATGCACTACAGCCAAATACCGAGGCACAAATCTCGCAACCAATCCACTTGCACATCGAACCGACCTTTTCCCAAAACGAAGAAAAGAGCAAAAATCAAAAAACAGACCCACCGTTAAGCACTGAGTCTGTTTTAGCTAAATATCTTAGCCAAAAAGAGCTTTAATCCGTTTTCAGCATTTTCTATCCATAAAACCAAAAGCTTCCGCAATCTGATACGGCTGGGGCGGACAGCCTGCCACTCGCACACCGTTTCCCGAACGCCGCAGCTGCCCTCCGCAGCTGCCAACATAATAACAGCCGTCAGCACCTTGCCCCTCGCCGTAGCCGATAAAAAACTCAAGCGGCTTTTTGGGGTCAAGCTGCGGATAATACGCGTCCAAAAAACGGTACACGGCGGACAAACACGAGGTGCAGCCGTCCATATCCGAAAGGAAGATTTTCGGGGCAAAAGTCGTTTCTTCCACCGAACAAACGGCTTCTTTTGCCCACTCAGCCGCCTGCGGCGGAACACAGTTTTGCAAACATGCCTGTTCGCCCTTTAAAAAACACGCTGCGGCTTCATCGGCAGCAAGGCTACTTGTCGAAGCCAAAACAACGCCGTCAGTGCCTAATTTGACCGACAAGCTGCCGTCAATCAAAACAGCGTCAGGACGAATTGCAAGTTGCAAATCCCGAAAAGCAAGCTCAAGTGTTGCTTCCTGCGGTTTTATCTTTGGTGCGTAGCCGCCGTAAAAAGCCAATTTTTGTTGCCGCCACGCAAGCCCCTGTAAATTAAGAAGCGAAAGGGGAGCGGAAGCAAGATGCAAAACAGGAACGCAAATCAAGCGGTCAAACTCGCCCAGAGCCGCTGTTACGGTCAAAAATTTTCGCTGACCGCCGCTTACTTTAACGGCAATATTTGCTCCGTTATCAAAATCAATCAGCCGCACGCCTTTTTCCTCAGCCATTTTGGCAAAACCCGAAACCGAAAACGCCTCTTTTGCCTGCACGCCAAGAGCAGGGCTTTCGCCAACGGCAATCTCGCCCGCTCCGTTTTCTCGCAGCCAATCAACAATCGCCGCCACAACAGCAGGATTGCCGACCTTGCCCGATTGCGGACTTGCAGGCAGCTGAATATCAGGTTTTATCAAAACACTTTTTCCGCGATAGTCCGCTCCATCAAGCCCTTTTAAAACATTCAGCGTCATTTCCCGTGCATTTTCTAAGCGGGCTAAAAAAACTTTTTCCATATCTTCCCCCAATTTTTCCCGTCCGCCTAAACAGACAAAATATCATCACTAAAACCGCTCAAGCGTTTACCACCGTTTTCGGTTACGACAAAAGTATTTTCCACGCCGACCATTCCCACGCCGGGAATACCGATTTTCGGCTCAAGGGCAATGGTCATATTTTTTTGCAGCGGCATACGAAATTTTTTGGCAATAACGGGAAATTCGTCAACACAAAGCCCGATTCCGTGTCCCAAAAATTTGACCTTGTTGCCGCCAAGTCCCATAAATCCTTCACTTTGTCCGCCTGCTTCTGCCATCTCTAAAGCCCGTTTGTACAAATCTTCAGGAAGATTTCCGGGACGAAGCAAAGAGGCAATTTCATGCTCAATCTCAACACAAAGCTGCTGGGCGGCTTGCACCTTGTCGGGAACGGGCGAGCTTCCCCAAAAAACTTGGGTTTTATCGCTGTGATAGCCCTCCAGCACAAAACCGCAATCAAGTGTCAGCGGCTCGCCGTCTTGCCAAATTTTTCCCTGATACCCCATGTGTACCGCTGCCGGGTGCATACCGCGTAAACCAAGTGCTCCGTCAAAAACAGACGGATAATTGCCACTGTCTCCGGCTGAAACATGCCCTAAAAAAATCTCCTCACCATGAGCCTGCATACGCATCATTCCCTGATGCCCCAAATCAAAAAAGACCTGCCACACGGCAAGGGAGATTTCCCTTTCCGTCATGCCGCAATGAATTTTCCCGACCAGCAGCTCCCGAACGGCTCTGTCGTGCCTTTTACCACACAGTTCCATTTTTCGCAGTTCCCAGTCGGTTTTTACCGCCCGAATAAAACTCCAAATCAAATCGCAGGAAACGAACTCTTTACCTACAAACGCCTTTTGCAACCGCTCTGCCATTTCCCAGTCAAGCGATTTTTTCTCAACTCCGATTTTTTCGGACGCGTAGCCAAAATCCGCCAAAACTTCGGCAATATCGCGGTACGAACGAAAAGGGATACTATGCTGAAGTGGCGATTCCAGTCTTGCCCGTTCAATCCCTCGACGGCAAAACAAAATCGGCTCGCCCTCAGCAGGCAAAAAAAACGCCCCCGAACCCCAATGTCCGCTAAAATAATACAGTGCCGTACGGGAAAAAAACAGCATACCAATCGGCTCGTCAAACATTTGCCGCATAACGCCGCGAGCCTTTTTAATCCGTACGGTTATTTCTTCAATCGGTAAAACTTCAAGTGATTTCATAACTTCCCTCTTTCTTGAGCTTGACAAAAAAAAAGAGTATAGCCTTGTTTTTAAAAACAAACCAGAGCCAAACAGGTCGTTTATGTCGGAAAATCTCACAACCTTTGAATGCAAAATGTGCGGTCATTGCTGCCAAGGAACGGGCGGAATTATTGTTTCCAAACCCGAATGGCAACGCATCGCCGACTTTTTGCAAATAAGTGAAAACGATTTCTTAAAGACCTGCACGGACAAACAAGGCGAAAAACACCGCCTGAAAGTCGGGGCGGATAAATTCTGCCTCTTTTTTTCCGAAAAAGGCTGCACCATTCACGAAGTCAAACCCGATATTTGTCGGGCGTGGCCGTTTTTTCGCGGCAATCTCATCGACGAACTGAGCTTCAAAATGGCACAAGATTATTGCCCGGGCATCATACCAAGCATGCCACATGCGACCTTTGCCAGGGAGGGAAAAACCTACCTGCAATCTCATAATCTTCTCAAAACCAACAACTCACAAGCCGCAAACGCCCTTTGCATACAAAAATCATGAATCTGCAACAATGCTACGCACTTTTGGGACTGAGCGAAAAAGACACAATCGACACGCTCAAAACACAGTACCGCCGTTTGGCGTTCAAATATCACCCCGACTTGAATCAAAACGACCCGCAAGCAGGACAAAAATTTCAAGAAATCAACGAAGCCTACCTGACCGTGCAAAAAGCCATGCAAAGCGGCACAAAGGTAAAATTTACAAGCAGCAAAACCCAGACAACCAACCTCTGGGAACGCACAGCCCGTCCGCAAAATGGGAGCGGGCAAAAAGACACGAAAAACCGCAGCGAAAAAAACAAGCATAAAAATTCCACCCGATTTGAAAAGCCCGAAAAAAAGCAGCGGAAATGGGCAAACAAAGCCCAAAAACCATTTATTCCCGACCCGCACAAAGACTCAATTTTTCAGGATTTGCTCAAAGACCCTTTTGCCAAAAAAGTATACGAAGATATTTTTTTCAAACTCAAAAACGAAAAACCAAGCAAAGAAACCGAAACAAAAAAACCAAAAAACAAAAGTACAACCCAAAAACCAAACAGCACCGCAACAAATTTTCAAAACGAACAAACAAGCGACATCAAATCGGCTATCAAACAAAGCGTTTTTTTTAAGCTTCGCAACTGGTTGCACACCCAAACAGATATAAAAGAAACCATTTATCTTCCGGCACAAAAGCTGCTTCCCGGCAGCACGATTTTAATCACGGTCAAACAGCCGTTTACCCAAAAGCCAACAACTCTCGACATTCGCCTGCCCTACGATTTTGCCGTGGGACGAACTTTGCGACTGAGAAAAAAAGGGAAGAATCTGGGATTTTTTAAAGGTGATTTGTATTTACAATTCTTTCCAAAATAAAAAAGTGATTTATCTTGTTTAGTAAATATTTTTTCTAATCGTTGTAATTTTTCCAATAAAACGCAACAAAAATAAGGAGATAAATTATGAACAATCACGGCTTTACACTTATAGAAATGCTGGTTGCGATTGCAATTATCAGCATCTTAACCACAATCGCCATTCCGCAATATACAAAATACAAAAAAAATGCAGCAATTACAGCGGCGGAAGCAGGAATATACAACTGTATCAATGCGGCGATGGCAGCTTTTGCAGCAGGAGAAGAGGGAGAAGAACTGATTTGTAAAATCGGTAACAAAGAAACAAAGTTTTCAGTAAATGACGAAGGAATAATTGAAGACAAAGAAGAATTTATCGCCCCGACAATTAAAGGCATAAAATTAAGTTGTGCATTAAAAGACGGCATACCGTCTTGCAAACTTGCCGCAAAAGAATAAAAAAATATTTACCGCCTACTTGCCCTAGACAAAAAGATTGACAGTCAAAAACAAAAAACATAAGGCTTATGACTTTACGGGATGTAGCGCAGCCTGGTAGCGCACTTGAATGGGGTTCAAGGGGCCGGAGGTTCAAATCCTCTCATCCCGACCAGAAAAAACAAAAAAGGATTTACGGTAGCACCATAAATCCTTTTTTTTACATGAAACGAAAACGGCGAATCTTCATTTCGCCCACACTTAATTTACAAAATCAACTACAACTGAACCGCCTCAAGTCCCTTATGCTTCACAATGGACAAAAGACGCAAAGCCGCCCCTCCGGGCTTTTTTATTCCTCGTTCCCAATCCGAAACAAGATTTTTGGAAACATTTAAATAAAGAGCAAATACCGACTGCGAAAGGTGTTCCCGTTCACGGATAGCCTTGATTTCATCCGGTGCAATTTCTTCTACGGGTATCAAACAGGATTTATCAAATTCTTTCATAGTTACCTTATCGACTACACCATGCTGATGAAGCGTTGCAACTGTTTCATGAATAGCTGCCAACAAACTGCTTTTATACTTTTCAGACACCTCTTCCCTCAAATTGCTCATCGGTCTCCAATTTAAAATGTATATTCAAGGTTGATGCCGAATCTGCTTGTTTCAAATCCCATTCCGATATTATCAATACCGTACGAAATTTTTGCAGGGTCAGTATCGGTTTCTGCAAAATAATACGACCCGTTTCCTTTTTCGCTTTTATATTTTTCATAAGCGTAATCGATGCTAAAAGCGAGATTGTTTCGAACCAACCATTCAATACCAAAATTACCTCCAATCATTGTCGTTTCAACCTCATCTTTTGTTGTCAAATTACGCAAGGCATGGTCATCAATCGCTGAGCCAAAAGCCCAAGGGGCGTAAACTACCCGCCCTTTCATTTTAACATTCGGTCGCAAATTAAATCCCATGCCCAGCCCCAAATACACGGCATTCCAAGTTTGTTCGTAAGCGATACAAAGAACATTTTGCAAAAAAGTCCCTTTTTTATCCCTAAAATGCAAATTTCCCAAAGAATCAACTGTAGAATAAATATACTTTCCGCCTCTGGCTTCCATTTTAAGATGTTCTCTTTTGTAACCGGCAACCCCCTCCATCTCAAACTTCGCACTCTGCGAAAAAACGTAGGACATATTCAAATCATAAGAATACGCAGAAGTTATCGGCACATCATCGTGCCACGAATGGTGCGTCCAATCCGCCCCTATGATAAGCCAATCAAAATCGTCCATTTTGCCGCCAAATTCAGCCAGTTTCCAAAAACCGTCAAAATGAAAACCCAAGCGAGCATTTTGCAAGCTTGCCCCCAAATTCACCAAAGCATAAGGATTTGTTTCCCAAATGAGATGACTTATTGTTGAGCCGTCTTCAATATACACATATTCATTCATCTTGCTTGAACCAACAGCAAGCCCCTGATGCATACTAAACGAAAAAGAATTGTTGCGAGCTTTTGCATACTGAGCAGAATTTTGCTTCCGAGAAACAAACTCCTGACGAGAGGAAAGATTTTTAGCGTATGCAGCCTGATTAAGCGGCTGTGCGTAGCAGCTATGCTCCCCCCCCCTCACGCCCGCTACAAAAAACAACATGCCCACCAAAAACAACATAGTAAATTTTTTCATACACATACCCTCGACGATTTTAAATTAGAAAAATAAGGACTTAAGGTTAAACAAAAGTCCTTATTTTAAACTGCAAGTACAAAACCTGTCTAATCAAAAGGCAAAACAACGCCGCCTTCGGCATTTTGTCGCACATTATCGGGCTTTTCCTCTTCGGTTACATCAGGGCGAAAAACACTGTCTTCAGCCACAACTCTTTTTTGAAGCCGGCAGATACTGCCTTTTTTTACTTTTCCGCTCACAATTTTTCCATAAGATTTTTTCGCCCCGACTCGAACGATTTTTACCGTTCCGGTCTTTGCTTCCTGATAATAATTGATTTCCTTGCCGTTATTATCACGAACAGATTTGCCCAAAACAGACACTTCATATACATCGTACACATCGTCAATGCACAATCTTTCCAAAAAGACGACTTCTTTTTTTACACCGGCAACCTTGAGCGGAAAAATCACATTTATAACGCTTTTTGTTAGCATATTTGTAATCTTTTGTATTGCAAGATCAAAGCACTCTTTTTCGTTTTTAGCTTGTAAAGAAAAAGAAAAATTATGATTTTCGCCAAATTCGACCTGACGCGTTGCCATAATAAGAACTTTATAGTCAACAGCTGCCCGTACTACAAATCCTTGTTTAACAACTCCAGTCAAATCATCTCTTTTTTCAACATTTTGCAAAGAAAAATCGGACAAACTGACCGCCAATAAATAATCCGCCCCCAAAACATTACCGAGCTTAAGCACCTCGTCAGAGGCGGCACTACCTGAACGCAAAATCTTTTCTTCCCGTTCATACGCCTTGTCGGTCGAACGATCCAAGACTGCAAACCTGTGGCTCGCCACCAAATCAGAAACCAGCCGCTGCCTTAAATCCTCCGTTACCGCAGAAGCATCAAGCCGTTTTCCGTCCACATCGACTTGAAAATCGCCTTTCAAAAGCGGCACGACCGCAATTTTCAAACGATTTTTCGCATCAAGCCCCGGAGCTTTGTAATATTTCTTGGTTTTACTCCGTTTAATCTGGACATTGACGCGGTAACCGTCTTCCGTTTTTTTTCGGCTCAAGACTTCGTAGCTGTCAAAACGCCCCTGCGTCAGCCGCACAATCTGCTGATTAAACACATGTTCTTGTTTCTTGCTTTGCTTTTCCTGCTTGTTTCCCGAAAAGCTGGAAACCGCCAACTTGCCGCCACCCAAACGACCGACGGCATCAAGCAAAGCCTTTTCAAGAGCCTCTTCGTAGCTTTGTCCAAACCCTTCACCCTGTGCAGTTTTAACAGTAGTTTTTGTTTTAACTTCTGCATATGCACAAAGAGAAAAAAACAGTAAAAAACTCAATAAAGACAAAAAAATCTTTTTCATATGCAATCCTACCAGGAAACAGATTTTTTCGAGCCAATCTTGCCGACAACAACTTCATCTTCCCACAAAGCAAGACCGCTTTCCAAATCAGTCAAGGAAAGTTGAAAATAATAATCAACAATTTGCTTTCCTTTTGTTGACCGTGCATTGCGTTGTATAATCTTTCCACTCAGACCCAAATCAGGAGCAATGATAGAATTTTTCTTTGCGATTGTTGTTCTTTTTACTTCATCATTCTTTCGCAGTTCACGAACAGAATGTGTCAAAGTTGACTCTGCACCGCCGACTTTAATTGCAGTCGTTACAACAGCTTTTCCGCTTTTGAGCATTGTAATACGGATTTTTTTAATAAGCATATCCGTATCAATCCGCTGCATTGTATCATTTATAATTCTGTCTATTGCAACAACATACCTGCCTCCGCCTCTTTTATTCAATGCACCGCTTTGCAACATATTTTCTGTCATATCGATAGCGGTTTTTTCAAAATCACCGCGGTCAATCCCAAGCGTTACCAAATCCTGCTGATCTTTATAATTTCTGTCCGTATATTGTACAGGTGCAGAAGCACAACCAAACAGTACAACACTTAATCCGATACATAAAAGAAAATTTTTCATTTCATACTCCTTTTTTAGTTACGATGTTCTTTTCTATGCGGACTTTTTTGCAAATTGTCATAATAATTCGGTCTGTCAACAATCAACAAAAAATCCCGTGCCTTTATATTCGGGCTGATGCCGCGTACAATCAATTTTCTTCTACCTTCAACATCAGCAGTAATCCATCTGGAAAGAATGGTTTTTATTGTAAAACCATTTTCATCTCGCCATTCAACCTTATATGCTAAGCGTTTTCCATGATTACTTGTATTTGCAAATCGGGCTTCAAATTCCAAAAATCCGTCTTGTCGCAGCACAGAATTTATCCCTTCAAATTGCAACCAATTTTGTATGCCTTCATCTTGAATCGAAACACGCGGTTCATTCAGTGCAGCATTTTCATTTCCACCTTGCATAGCGTTGCGTGCAGGAGTAGAACACCCCAAAATACCCAAAAAACCAACAATAAAAAACAATAAAAAAACTTTTCTCATAACTCCTCCTTAAAATAAAACAGTATGTATAACAAAATATTCCTGAACCGATGAAGATAAAAATAGAAAAGCATTTTTACCGAACGGAATATGAAATTTTCCAAGCACTGTACCGGAAGGTGTTTGTAAAATACATGCCTTTCCCGTATTTTCTATTCGTACTGCTTGAAAATTTTTCGGCAGACTTTGCCAACTCCGCACATCAGAACGATTTGTCAAAACATTAAACACTCCAAGACCAAAGTTCAACAGCTCGTTTTTTTCGCCAAGCTGAGCCTGCATAACTGTTTTGCTGATTGTCCGCACAACAGCTTTTGTAATAATTACAGGCAGTTTCATGCGAAATTCCGTCTTTGCCACCCTGTCCATATCAGCGACAAGTTCCGTTTTTTGCCCGTTTAAAAAAAGAAACGGATAAGAGCTTGAACGCTCTTTTAAAACAGGCAAAGACATATTCAGCCAAACAGTCTTATTGTTGTTCGAAGAAAGAGGCAGATCAAAACGCCACTCGTCTTTCTGAGCGATTTTACCGTTTTCGTACAATAACCAAATGTAATTCTTCGTCTTTTTCCCTTGAGCCAAATCTTCCACAAGCTGAAAATCTCGCCGAAACTGCAAATTTTTCGGGTTCATCGCAACGCAATCTCGCAACAAATTCCACGCTTTTGACACATCATTTTGACTCAAAAAAAACAGTCCCGCCATATAGGTCGTAAACGGATTGACAAAATCAGGATATGCTTGAAAATCCCGAAACATTCCCTGCGAATACTTTCTATAAACGGTATTTTCCGCTTTTTTCCTGTCAACTCCCTGAATATCTTCTTTTTTCGCCTTTTTTTCCAAATCTCTTTGCTCTTTTTCAATCTGTCGCCGATAGTTTAAACGCGCCCGCCGTTGACGATCAAGTGCTCTATTCCATTCTACTCTGGCTAAATCTAAGCGACCAAGCGACATAAAATTAAGCCCCTTGTATGTATTGACCATGATAGATTCAAAAATATTTCCCCGATACGATGCAACATTTTCATTCGTAAAATTTTCACCAATAATTCGAGTCGCCTTTCCGCTCATACTTTCTAAATCAACAGAATATTTATACTCTTTTTCCGCTTTATCAAAATAAAAATTACTTGCAGCATAATCTTTACATTTTCTCTTAAAACTACCCCCCATTTCCGACCACAACAAAATATCTTTTCCTGAATGGAGTTTTTCTTCCAAAAAAGTAGAATTACATTCATTATTAGAATAAACTGCATTATACCGTGCAAGTTCTTCTTCATATCCGACAACGATATTACCGCAACCGGACAAGAAAAAAGAAAAAAGAAGAAAAAAGGACAATAAGCTAATCTTTTTCATAATACAAAATCTCTATATATGAAAATTATTGTATTTAACAACAATTAAATAAAATTTTATAAATATTTATCAACACCATTTTTGCACCATTTAAGTTTACTATCAATTGTTTTTTGCAACACTGCATCATTAAAAAAACGAGATGAACCTTCCTGATGATAAAGATGATATTGAATAGCTGCAAATTTAAGATTTTTGCGTTTTACTCCAATATGAAAAAGACGGGCAATAAATTCGCTGTCTTCCCGTCCCCAAGTAGTAAAATCTTCATTAAAACCATTTACTTTCAAAAAATCATCTCGAAAAAAAGAAAAATTACAACCTCGAACACCTTTTAAATTCTGACTTCTTTTATATGCAATACATTTACTCAAAAAAGGCAAACGAATGGAATGAAGACTGTTTTTCATCTTTTTTGAAAAAAAGAATGGTCTTGAAAATTCCATTTTTGCATAGATTTTTTGCGTATATGCAGCACTCAACAAAACACGAGAACCCTGTAAATAGCAATTTTTCTTTGCACAGCGAATATGGTCATAAACAAAATTCGTATCAACAATCATATCTCCATCGACAATGATAATATATTCGCACTCTGTTTGTGCAATCGCTCTATTGCGAGAAGCGGAAAGACGAAACCCTTTATCTTCCTGCCAAGAATGGATTATTTTAATTTGAGGATTGCTTCTAATAAACCAGCCAACAATATTTTTTGTATCATCTTTTGAACCGTCATCGGCAATAATAATTTCATCAGGCATCTGATATTGCTTTAATACAGACTTCAAACAGAGATGCAAAGCCTTTGGCGAATTATAAGTCGTAATAATAAGTGCTGTTTTCATAACAATTTATTTTTCTCATAGAGTTTAAGGTATTTATAAAAAACTCCGTTTGCACCGGAGAAGCAAACAAGAAGTCCTACATAGCCGTCCAAAAAACCAAATCGAAACAGATAATTTTTTATGAAAAAAAATAAACTCCGCAAAATTGCCTTGCACGGACTTGAAGATTTTTTCCCTGCATTTTCTATTGCATATTTTTCTGAATATTCATCAATCTTTTGCAAAAACTCCGAAATAGCAAAAAAACTGTAATGCCGCACATTTCCCTGAAGTATCTTTGTTTTTAGTCCTGTTGCAACAACTTCTTCATGAATTTCTTTTTCGTTAAAATTCGTTTTTTTTCTGTTATACAGTCTTTTTATTTTTTCTTTACTCCAACCGCAACTGCGAATTTGCTTTTCTCTATAAAAAGTATTTCTGTTTAACATATACACTGTATTTTCATCTAAATCTTCCTGCAAAAGAGAATTAACTAAAGTTTTATCAACAACTTCATCACAATCCAAACTTAAAATCCAATCATATTTTGCATACGAAGAAGCTAAAATTTTTGTTTTACCAAATCCAAAAAATTCTCCCTGAATTAAATTAACATTCTTAAATTCTCTTACAATATCCATTGTAGCATCATCTGAACCGTTATCATAAAAAACAACATCATCAAATTG
>PDWJ01004468.1_pt1 | contig 12322 bp, 7 predicted proteins | sample 1430881 | NCBI WGS metagenome assembly PDWJ01 (sample SAMN01162460, study PRJNA174530) | Oral metagenome, whole genome shotgun sequencing project. | biome: Marine environment; feature: Marine mammal; material: Swab sample of the gingival sulcus; isolation source: swab sample of gingival sulcus... | reverse complement strand
ATGCCGAGGGCCCAGTACAGGGCCGCGCCGAGGAGCGGCAGCGACAGGATGACGCCGACCCAGCCGATGGCCGCCCGGGTGTCGTGTTTGTGGAGGACGGCGTGGCTGACGGCCAGGGCGTCGAGGGCGACGATCAGCACGGGCAGCGCGATCGTGAGGACGTCGCCGGCCGCCACCGCCTCAGGCTCCCGGTGCCGAGGGGGTGGCCTGGAGGCTCGGATAGCGGGCGTTGCCGAGGCTGTCGTCGTCGAGGACCGACAGGGGGCCGAAGAGATCGCGGAGCGGGTCGGGGTCGGCCTGGCCGGGGCCCCACGCGTCGACCCAGCGGCGCCAGGGGAGAGGGCGCCGCTTGAAGAAGAGATCGCCCACGGGGATGCGGGGTGGCGGTGGGGCGATCTCGGGGCCGCGGAGCTTGGGAACGAGCACGCTGCGGCGGGTCTCCAGTGGGTAGCTGACCTCGGTGGCGAAGGCCTCGCCGGGCCAGACGACGAGCCTGCGGGTGCGGACATCGTAGGGCGGGCGCCCCGGGAGGATGGAGACGATCTGCTCGTGCACGAGGTCGACGCCGGCGGCCTTGTACAGACCCAGGAGCGCGGTCTCGAGGGCGGCGGCCTCGTCGCGCTCGAGGCGGTCCAGCCAGCCTCGGCGGGTGAGCCGCGCGAGGAGGTGGCGCGACTGCTCGTCGAAGCAGAGCTGCAGCGGCGCGGCGTCGAGGTCGGCGCAGGCGAGGTCGACGGTGATGCGGCAGGGGGTGAGCTCGACGTGCTCGACGCGCAGGGCGTGGGTGTGGTGGAAGCGGTCGCTGGCCGCGAGGAGGCCGACGAGCTCGCGCTCGATGAAGCGCTCCATCGCCTCCACGACGTGGTGGAGGGCCTCGTCGTGCTTGCGCAGGTCGGCGGCGCGGCGGCGCCGCTCGGCGCGTCGCTTCTTGCGCAAGAGCTTGGGGACCGTGCCGGAGTGGAAGCCGGGGCGCAGCAGGCGCGCCACCGTCTCGCCATGGGAGCCGACGATGGTGGGGGTGAGGGTCGGCTTGCGGTTGGCGGCGTACAGGCGCCAGTTCTCTTTGAATTCCCAGACGAGGAAGCCAAAGATCCCGGGGATCGCGGTCACGGTGAAGACGCCGTAGGAGGCGGCGGTCGCGGGGGGCAGGAAGGTCTCGTAGAGCGTGATGACCTGCGGGGTCATCGGCAGGATGAGCTTGTGGGAGACCGTGACGACGGGGAAGTGCTTGATCGGGTTCACCTGCGGCTCGAGCAGCAGGTTGATGACGAAGCGGAAGAGGTAGGCCAGGATCGACCACAACAAGCCGGAGGTCGCCTTGAGGGCCACCGCGACGCGGCCGTCTCCGCGCCGGAAGCGCAGCCACTGGTCGACCTGGTACAGGCGCACCTCGGCGAAGTCGACGGTGGCCTTGAACAAGCTCATCGTCGCCTCGAAGAGGCCGGGCAGCAGGTGATAGCGCACGTGGCGCCAGCTGCGGACCACCTGATCGGCGACCTGCTCTTCGACGCGGCGGCCCAAGCGCGAGGCGAGCAAGGCGACGAAGACGACGAAGGCGCCGCCCCCCGCGTAGCCCGCCCATCGCCAGTCCCAGGCGATGGCGGCGGCGACCAGGGCGACGGGGACGGCGAAGGCGAAGGGGCGCCAGATGAGGTGCTTGAAGACCAAGAACAGGCGGGTGTGGAGGAGCCAGTCGACGGGCGCCAGGGAGCGGACCCAGCGCGGCACGGTGGACAAGGCAAAGCGCAAGGCGTCGCCGGCCAGCGACAGGGCGTCCCTCGCGCCCTTGCGAAAGGTGGCCGAGTGGAGCAGCCCGAAGACCAAGGCGGCCGCCGCGAGCAGCACGGGGAGGGTCGCGATCCGGGGCTCGTGGCCTGTGAGCCACTTGCCGAGGGGGCCGACGAGGTGCTGGAGGCCTTCGACGACGACAAAGGCGGCGCCGAAGGGCAGGGCCGCGAAGCGAACGAGGGCGCGGCCGACGGGGTTGCCGAAGCCGATCGAGCTCAGGCGCTGCAGCCCGCGGCGATAGACCTCGCCGCGCCGATAGGCCCCGTCGAGGCGAGCGACGAGCGCGCGGTCGAGGCGCAGCAGCGCGTCGCCCTTGAAGAGCTCGCCGGGGCCCGCCAGGTCGCGGAGCTTGAGCTGGTTGCGCGCCAGGGCGTCGCGGACGTCGCCGAAGGCGATGAAGCCGCGGGAAAAGAGGCCGTCGAGGAGCTCGGCGACGACCTTGTCGGAGGCGACCTGCTCGGGGACCGCCTCGGGCGTGATCCGGGCGTCGGCCAAGGCGTCGGTGAGGAGTCGGCCGATGTGGTCGCGGGCGGCCGATTCGGTGGCGGTGACCGCGCCGTCGAGGGCGTCGCGGAGGGTGGCCCGATCGCCCTCGGCCAGCCGGGCGCGGGGCAGGCGTCGACGGGCGCGGGCGAGGTGGCGCGCGACGTCGACCAGGCGCTGGCAGGGGAGGGGGCGCCGGGCGGGCCGGCGTCCGGCGCTGCGCAGCCAGCGGCCGAGGTCGACCTCGAGGGCCTCGCGCTCGTGGGCGACGCAGGCCTTTTGGAGGTCGTGGAGCAGGCGCGCCTCGACCCGCTTCATGCCCTGGCGAGCCTCGGCGATGAGGGGCCCGAGGGCGGCCGCCCAGCCTTCCGGGCGCGTCGCGCCGTCGGCGGCCGCGGACAGGCGCCGGCCCAGCGAGGCGAGCGCGCGATCGCGGACGCCGCGCGCGTCGTCGGCCGCTGCGGGGCAGGAGGCGGCGAGGGCGCCGAGCACGGCGGCGCGGGCGTCGTTGCCGCGGTCCCGGGCCAGGATGGCCACGCCGAGGGCGCGGCGCGCGGCCCGATGGGCCAGGGGGCGCGGGGCGCGGTCGAGCGCTCGGCGGTCGGCGGCGAGGATCGGGGGCCGCGTCGGGTCCAGCGGGCCGGCGGCGCCCTCGGGGCGGGTCTGCTCGAACAGGGCGTGGCCGTCGATGAGGCCGTCGACCAGCGCGTCCACGGCCTCGCGCCGCCGCTTCAGCGCCGGAAAGCAGCTCGCGAGCGCCGCTGGCGCGAAGAAGCGCAGCTCGGAGTACAGGGCGACGAACTCGATGAAGGCGGTGGTGAGGTCGTCGTCGACGACGCAGAGCGCCTCGTCGACCAGCGCGCCCCGGATCTCGTCGAAGGTGGTCTGGCCGAGCTCGTCGATGAGCTGGAGCACCCGGCGCGGCGGGAGCGACAGGCCGCGGCTACGGATCAGGAGCTCGCCGTCGATGCGGGCGTGGAAGAGGCTGCGCCAGAAGCCGCGGAGCACGTCCGGGGCCGGCTCGTCGCGCAGGGCCTCCACGTCGGCGGGTAGCGCGATGAGGTAGACCCAGGCGGGGAGATCGCTGAGCGGCGCGTCGATCTCGTCGGGATCGACGAGGCGCTCGAGGGCGTCGCGGGTCAGGGCGGTGGCGTGGCCGTGCGGGACGTAGGGGGCGATCCCGCCTAGCTCCCGTTCGGCGCGCACGGCCCGCCGCAGGACGCGCTCCTGGGTGAGGACCGCGCCGGGGACGCGCGCGCGCAGCAGCTCTCCCAGACGGGCGGCCGTCAGGAGCGGCGACGCGGGCGCCGACTCAGCGGACTTGTCGTGCACCGGCTGAGCATAAGGTCCCTACGAAAATAGACAACTCGCGGGGAGCGTCGGGAGCGTCGGCGGGCTGGCCGGGCGCCGCTCCTCGATCGGCTGCGCAGCTAGCCGCCGGCGCGCTCTGTGACGAGGCGGTCGACGACGGTGTCGGTGAGCCAGCGGATGTGCTCGCGGCGCTCGCGGCGGGCCTGGTCGCTGTAGGGGTCGACGCCCCAAGCGTCGGCCAGCGCCTCGGCGTAGGTCGAGCAGTGGATCGTGACGCTCGCCAGCGTCATGAAGAAGTGGCGCACCGCCAGGGCGCCTTCGGAGGGGAGGACGCCGTCGAGCTCCTCGCGCATCATCTCGAACAGGGTGCGGAGGTTGTCGCGGATCAGGGGAAGCTGCGGTTCCTGGCGCGCGATCTCCTGCTGCACCAGGCGGGAGAAGAGGTCGTTCTTCTCGACGAAGTCGAGGTAGGTGTCGACGGCGTGATGGACGCGGGTGCGCACGTCGCCGGTGGCGTTGAAGGCGCGGGCGAGGGCGCGAGCGTGGTTGCGGAAGTAGCGCTCGAGCACCTTCTCGAACAGCTTCGAGCGGCTGCCGAAGTAGTAGAAGATGAGGGCCTTGTTGACGCCGGCGCGTTGAGCCACGTCGCGCATGCTCACGCCGTCGTGCCCCCGCTCCGCGAGGAGCTCATCCGCGGCGCGAAGGATCTGGAGCGCCCGCGCAGAGGTCTCGATGGGCGTCTTGGTCCGAGTCAAGCCGTCCTGGCTCATCGGGGTCCTCCAGCGTCTGCTCTGTCGTTGCTACCCTGGACGGAGGTCTTGTGCCGAATGGACGGCGTCCAACCTTCCTTTGCCAGCTACAACATGCACTCCTTTTTTTCGAAAGTCACCCTCGGCGTCCAATTTGGCTTGGCGACGTACGCGCAGCCCCCCGGGCGCCTGGGTGACCCGGCAGGCCGCGCGTGGCGGCGGTGATGGCCGCGGCGGCGCCCGCCCGGTGCGACGCCGAGGCCTGGGCCCCCGCTGGCGGAGCCCGTGGTACTTGCCCGAGTGGTCAGCCGGGCGGCGACAGGGGGCAGCGCGCGGCCGAGGTCGGCAGCCATGTCCTGTTCGAGCGGCGCGAGCCGCTGAGCGTTGGGACCTCGCTGGGGCCGACCGCGGTCGCGCCCCCGGCGGCCACGGTGAGCGCCTGCCGTCGGGCTAGTACAGGCCCTGCATGCCGAAGCCGGAGTAGCCGAAGGCGGCCAGAGCCTGGCGCATGAAGGCGGGGACCGTGATGTACTCCTCGAGCTTGACGCAGGCGCGGTTGGCGCTGCAGGTGCAGGCGTAGTTCTCCGTCTCGTTGCAGCCCTGCTTGCCCGCCTGGAAGGTCCCGCCGGCGCCGATCTGGCGCACGGTGGGGTCCCACCGGACCAGCGGCTGGCCGTCGGCGCCCATCCGAGGGATGTACCAGTCGGGCTCGCCGTCGCCGTCGAGGTCGGGCCCGGGGTCGGTCACGTAGGCCTGGACGAGGAGCTCATTGGCGTACTCGAGCACGCGCGCGGCGATGCCCTTTTGGACCGTCTTGCCGAAGATCTCCTCTTTGCCGAAGGTCATCGCGACGTAGTGCTTGCCGGTCGGGTTGTGGAACTCGATGCGGCTATCGATGCCGGGATCGGCGTCGGCGCCCAGCTCCCAGATGCGCATCATGTCGAGCCACCACTGCTGTTGGTTCTCGGGCAGGTAGACCAAGGTCCAGGCGATGAAGAACTTCTGCTCCTCCCAGCCGATCTGCGGGTCGAGGGGCACGGTGTCGGCGGGCGCGTCGGCGCCCAGAGGCGCGCTCTGGCCGCTGCCATAGGCAAAGCAGGCGATGGAGTTGTCTGCTGGGAAGCAGCTCTGGGGCTCCTCGGTCCACCAGCTGGTCCAGCCGATGGGGCGCTGGGGCCACTTCTGCGCGTCGACCAGGGGGTAGCCGAAGCTGTCGGCCGCGAGGCGGGGGCCCTTGAGGGCGTCGTCGCCGGTGAGGCTGTTGGACAGCCAGCGGCGATAGCCGTCGGGGAAGAGGTCGGCGACGGAGACCGAGCGATAGCGCGCGTCGTAGAAGTCCGAGCGGTCGTTGGAGATGAAGTTGTCGACCGACTCGGTCATCAACATCGCCGTCCAGATCTTGTCGTAGTACGAGCCCGCGTTCATCACATACCAGCTGTCGAACTCACCCTGGTCGTCGGCGAGGCTGTTCTCGAGGGGGCGCCCGCCAAAGGCGATCTGGCCGAAGTAGCCGGTGGCGCCGTTGGGGATCCGCACGGCGGTGCCGGTCGGGGTGCCCCAGGCGTCCTCCTCAGACCGCAGCACCTCGCCCGAGCCGGGGATGTAGTGGGCGCCGGACTGCGGGCGCGCGGCGAGGCGGGTGAAGTGGTCGAAGGCGACGGAGGCGGCCAGGATGTTCTCGGGGAACCAGACCGGCGCGACCTCCGGCCAGAAGTCGTCGAAGTCCCAGCCCTCCTCGAGGGCGACCTGCTTGTAGATGGTGCGGAACAGGCCGAGGCCCTTGGCGGCGTCGCGGAGCTTCTCGTTGTAGCGCCACAGGCTGCGGGCGGAGGCGCTGCGGACGCTGAAGTCCTGCCGGTTGCGCCGGTAGTTGTCGAAGATGTGGTTGAGCTCCTGCTGGCTGATCAAGAAGTCGAAAAGCTCGTAGGGGTCGGCGCCGTTGTCGTGGCGGTAGACGCTGAGGTTGCCAAGATCCGCCCAGCCATCGGTGGCGAAGCCGTAAGGGACGCGGACGCGGCCGTCGGCGTCCACGGCGGGGCCCCCGAAGTAGTAGTCGCCGGCCTCGGCGGTGGTCGGGAAGCGCTGCTGATCCCACTGGATGTAGTCGACGGGCTGGGTCTTGCAGCGGCTGTACTGGCCGTCGACCTGGACGATGCCGCCGTCGAAGGTCGGGTGCCACGCCCCCATCAGCTCGGTGTCCCAGCGGGCGGGCGCGAAGGCGTCGGCGTCGACCGGCGCGCAATCCTTGATCAGGTCGTAGTTGGCCTGGAGCTGCGAGTAGTGGATCTCCTGGCTCCCGATCTTCCAGGTGAAGCCGGCGATGCCGCCGAAGTCGTCCATCTTGTCCAGGGCGCCGGCGCCGCGGGGGGTCGACGAGCGGAAGCTCGGGTCGTCGTACACGGCGACGGCGTCACCGTAGTACATGCGCGTGGCGGCGAAGTCCCAGGCGCCCGGGCCGAGCATGTCCTGGGTCGGCTCGCCGGCGTACTCCATGATGGAGGAGTTCATCCACATCAGCAGGTAGTTGTCGCTCTCCTCGGCGGTCGGCGGGTCGAAGTAGCGCGGGCCGACGCAGGACTCGCCGTCGTCGACGAGCTCGGTGCAGGCGGTGTCGACGGTGCCGTTCTTGGTGCGGAGCTGCCAGTATTGAGGCCGGTAATTCCACGGGTCCGAGGAGGACACGAAGTTGTGGCGCATGCCCACGGAGTGCCCCATCTCGTGGCCGATGACGGCCCGGTGGGCGCGCTGGGCGATGTAGTTGCGCATGCGCTCGGCGCGCGCCTGCTGGACCTCGGGGCGGTCGGTGGCGTCGAAGGCGCCGAACTTGGCTTGGAGCAGGTCGGCGATGGAGACCATACCGACGGGCGCGGGGGCCTCGTGCATCATGCAGGCGCCGCGCTTGGCCAGGGCCAGCTCCTTGAAGCGGGCGATGTCGCGCTGGACGGCCGGGTGGCCGCCGCGCAGCGGGCTGGTCAGGTTCATGACCCCGTCGGACAGCGGCAGGCCGCCGACGCCCTGGAGCTCCTGCATCATCGTGTTCATCAGGTCCGCCTCGACGGTGGTGCCGGCGGCGGCGGCCAGGCGAGCGGCGTACTTGGGCGCGTTGGCGCTGGCGACGCCGTGGTGGGCGCGGACGTGCTTGACAAGCGCCTTGACCGTCTCGGCCGCCCGCATGGCGGGGGCGTCCATGGGCAGCTGGGGCTCGGCCATGTGGTCGGCGTCGCCCTTGGTGAAGTCGGCCATGCGCTTGCGGACCTGGTCGCTGTCCAGGCGCGGCAGGGAGCCGCCGCCGCCGCTGGCCGCGGCGCTGGCCAGGGCCCACTTACGGATGTTGTCGCCGTCGGTGATGTCCTCGTCGGTCAGCTCGCCGCCGATGTAGCGGGCGGTGTCGACGATCTTCTGGCTCCACAGGTCGTTGATGTAGGTCCAGACGTTGACGCTGGTCGAGATGGTCTGGCCGGTCAGCGGGTCCTCGGCGTCGGTGTAGATGCCCCACGGCGAAGGCGTCTGGGGCGTGCCGATGTGGTTGATCTGGTTGTAGCGGAGGTCGCCCATGCGGACGTTGAGGGCGGCGGCGCAGGTCGCGGCGAGGTCGCCGGCGACGCCGTCGGCGTTGCACATCTCGGCGGTGATCCCCTCGGGGAGGCGCTGATCCGGGGCGCCACAGGCCGGCGGGTCGTCGGCCTGGACCGGGCTGTGACACAGCACGATCATCTCGTCCATCTTGGCGATGGAGATGACGCCCGGCGAGTAGCCGCGGGCGGCGCCGAGCTCGTCGGCGAGGGCGTCGCAGGAGGCGCGATCCCGGTTGCGGCCGAGGTAGGCGCGCCCGTTGCGGCAGTCGTCGACCTCCATGGCGAGGGCGACGGCGTCGTCGTTTTCGTCCTGCTGGCCGAAGTACATCGGCCACCGCTCGGCGCAGCTGTCGTCACCGACGCGGACGCACTCGGAGTATTGGGCGGCGCGGACGGCCGTGCGCAGGGCGACGTCCCAGTCGTGGGCGGCGACGGCGGAGGCGTCGAAGTAGCGCAGGTCGCTGCCGTTGGTGACGTACCAGGGGATGGTCTTGGGCGTGCGCTCGCGGTAGGGCAGGGTGCACTTCTGGGAGAAGGTGTCGCACTGGGAGCCGCCGCCCACCAGCTCGCACTCGTCGGCGGTGCCGTCCTCGTCGAGGTCGCGGGTGGCGTCGGCGCCGTAAGGGGTGGTGTGCGGGGTGAAGCACTCGACGGGGCCGGCCATGGAGACCGGCTCGGCGTACCAGTGGCTGCGCTCCCAGATGTCGTAGCGCGCGATGAAGCGGTGCCACTTGTCATCGCTCATGCCGTAGTTGCGCGAGAAGCCGAAGCGCTCGACGAAGAAGGCGCCGTAGGCGGCCATGCGGCGGCCATCCCAGCTCTTCGGCTCGTAGTCGGTGGGCTCGACCTTGCGGAAGGACTGGCGGATGGTCAGCTCGACGGGGTTGCAGGTGCCGGCCGGCCAGGAGCCGCCCAGGAAGTCGTTCTCCAAAAAGCACGCGGGGAAGCTGTCGATGCCCCATCCGAAGCGGGACAGATCGATCTCGCGGGGCGTGGCGAAGGCCTTGAAGGTGACGTCGAAGTAGCCGCCGTCGATGTCGAAGACCGGGTGATCGGGGTCGTTCGGGTCGTTGACGTAGTACGCCATCGGCACGTAGTCGATGCCGCCGTACACGCCCATCAGCGACAGGGTGTCGAAGTCATAGGTGCCCGTGGCGAGGTTCTTCGACCAGTCGACGCGGAAGTACTCGCGCTCGTCCCACTCGCGGTCCGTGGTGTTCTCCTGGAGGATGTTCAGCTCCTCGCCGGTGGTGGGGTTGTACGCCTTGGAGATGTCGAAGTGGGACTCGATGCGGTACATCGCGGCGATGACGCCGTCGGTGGTGTCCGCGCCTGCGCCCTTGCCGTCGGAGTCCTCGATGCGCTCGTAGGTGATGCGCGCGATGAGGTGCTCCTCGGTGATGACCCACTTGATGCGGGACAGGGGCTGCGCGTAGGTCGACGTGAAGAGGCCGTCCTGCTTGGCGCCGTAGCCGACGTCGATGAGGGTGCCCTGAGCGTAGAACTCAGGGTCGTCGGAGGTGTCGACGAGGTCCGGGCCGACGAAGAAGGACTTCGGCAGCGCGTTGGCCTGCACGCGGTTGATGGGCGGGCGCTCTTCGGCGCAGGCGCCGAGGGCGACGGCCAGGGCCAGGAGTCCAGCGATGCGCGAGGTGAAGCGGGTCACAATCAACTCCTTGGTCACTTGGCCACCACCGCCACCAGCTGGGCGATGTCGAGGCGAAGGTCGAGGTAGAGGGCGGTGAAGCGGTTGAAGAAGGGGGCGTAGTCCGACGAGTCGGGCTTGCGCTGGGGGCTGAAGGTCTGGGCGCCGATGACGACGTCGAGGGGGGTGAGGGGCGTAAGCGTCACCGACAGGTCGTAGTACAGGGCGTGGCGCGTGTCGGTCGGCTCGACGGGGGTGAGCGAGACGCTGGCGTCGTCGACGTCGTCGTAGAGGAAGCTGGTGTAGATGGACAAGGCCGCGCCGAAGGAGAGCCAGTCGGTGACCGACAGTGACGCGTCCAGGCTGTTGATGATGCGCCAGGAGACGTTGCGCACGCCGGTGTTGTAGTGGCTCTCGCAGCCGCCGGGGGAGTTGAAGCAGCCGCTGATGAGGGGGCTGTCGCGCTCGGCGGTGGTGTAGCGGTGGAAGTACTTGCCGAGGCTGACGCCGTAGCCGAGGCGCAGGCCGGCGAGGACGTCGAAGCTGCGAGACAGGCGCGCGCGGGGCAGGACCGCGAACATGAGCGTTTGGGCCTGGGCGAACTTGCTCGTCGGAAAGAGCAGGGACAGGCCCCCGGAGACGTCGACGTCGACGCCGGGGATCGTCGCGAACTTGCCGACGGACGCCGCGACGAGGAGGTTGCCGAGCAGCGCCTCGTTCTCGTAGGTGTTGAAGTCGGCCTCGGTGATCTCGTAGGTGAGATCGAGCCGGGCGGACACCGACACGAGGTCGCTCAGGGCGTACCGCGGCGCGAGCTCGAAGGCGTTGACCCAGGTCGGGTTGTACGTCAGCTCCGCCGAGCGGTCGAAGGTGATGGCGCTGGCTGCGCTGCGCCAGGTGAAGGTAGAGCCGCGGAAGGGTCCGCCGCGGTACTCGCCGGCGGCCTTCGCTCGAAGCTCCGCGTCGGGCAGGGTGGCGTGGCTGGCTGTGGCTGGGAGCGCGAGCACGAGCAGTGCGAGCGCGCTCAGGAGTGAGCGCACGGTGGTCCCTCCTTGGGTTGCAGCGGCGGAGTCTAGGGAGTTTGTTTCGCCGGGGCCAGTTCGGGATAGCGGTCTGTGCCGTGTCGGTCGGGCCGGCGCGGAGACCGCGGGGTGTCGAGACAGGGCGCAGGTCGCCGCCGGGAGCGCGCGCCCGTGGCGCTTGCAGGTCCGCCGGTCGCAGCCGACAGATGGTGGGCGATGCCCGTGGGCCGGGGCTACTCCGTCGGCGCGCAGCGGCGGTCCAGCACCGTCGCGCAGGCCACGGGCGGCGCGTCGACGTGGGCGCTGAACCCCCGCAGGGGCGAAGGCGGCTGCGGCTGCGGCCGCGGCTGGGGCCGCGAGGGAGGCGCCACCTCGGCGTCCAGGGCCCAGGCGAGCGCGACGCCGAGCAGCGCTCCGAGCCCGGTCCAGACGACGTCGCCGACGCAGGGATCGCCCGAGCCCGTGGCGTCGAGCGCCTCCTTGGCCAGCCCCGCGCCCACCCCCAGGGCCAGCCCCAACCCAGCGCGCGCCGTCGGGTCGTCGACCACGAGCGCCGCGCCCAGGTATCCGGTCGCGGCCACCCCGGCGCCCACCTTGGCGTGGGCGAGCTTGTCGGGGCCGACGGCGCGCGCGCCCAGCGGTGCCGTCGCGATCAGCGCCGCCGCCAGGCCGCCGCGGATGAAGCCTACGCCGATGGGTCGGGCGCCGTCGTCGGGGTGCCGTCCTCACCCTCGCCCTCGAGGAGCCCGGCGGCGAGGTCGCTCGGGACCGGCCAGGTGCGGGCGCCCCGGACCACGCGCAGCAGCCCCCCTCCGGCCATGGCGAGCACGCGGTAGACGGCGCCCTCGGGGCGCTGCTCGGGCTGGTCGAGGGCCACGTGGGGCAGGGGGCATTCGACGATGACGACGCCCTCCTCGACGCGCAGCGTGTACTCGTCGAAGACCGAGCGCAATAGCCCCAGCATCGCGTCATTGGTGCCGAGGACCGACACGTGGATGGTCTCGACGCCGCGCTCGGCGGCGGCGGCGACGACGCGCTTGAAGAGGATGCGCCCGAGCCCCTGGCCGTGCATGTCGTCGACCACGGCGACCGCGACCTCGGCGCGGCTGGGAGCGTCGCGGTCGCAGATGAAGCGGCCGACCCCGAGCCCGGCGTGGACGTCGCCGCGCGCCTCGAGGTCGCGGCGCCCCGCGGCGAGGGCGAAGTGGGTCTCCTGGTCGATCTCGGTCAGGTAGGCCAGCTCGCGCTCGGACAGGGAGTCCCGCACGGCGAAGAAGCGTCGATAGCGCGACTCGGGCGACATGCGCTCGAGCCCGTCGAGGATGCGCCCCTTGTCGTCGGGTCGGAGCAGGCGCAGCAGCACCTCGGTGCCGTCCGCGAGGGTTACGACCTCGCGGTAGGAGGCGTCGAAGATGCGGCCCTGCGGTGGGTTGCTCATAGCGCAATCATCGTAGAGGCCGGGGCCGTCCGCAAGCCGCGGCGGCAGCCGGGGCGGCCCCGCCGTCAGTGGAGGGTCGCGAGCTGGAGATCCACCGCGACCCGGCGCAGCTTCCTGTTGGGATAGGGGCGCCGGGCGTCGGCGCGGGCGTCGGCGCGGGCCTGCGCGAGCAGCGGCTCGCTGGTGGCCAGGAGCGACGCCCGGTAGGCCCGAGCGGCCGCGGCGTCGCCCTGGGCGTCGGCCGCGCGCGCGGCCCACAGCCACAGCTCGCCGCGGCGGAACTCGCTGCGCTCGTGGGTGAGCGCGTGGGC
>PDWJ01004467.1_pt1 | contig 12323 bp, 16 predicted proteins | sample 1430881 | NCBI WGS metagenome assembly PDWJ01 (sample SAMN01162460, study PRJNA174530) | Oral metagenome, whole genome shotgun sequencing project. | biome: Marine environment; feature: Marine mammal; material: Swab sample of the gingival sulcus; isolation source: swab sample of gingival sulcus... | reverse complement strand
TCGCAAGAAATTAATTTAGATTATATCCTTGAATTGATATTTGAACACAATAAGAAAACGAAAAACAAAGAAGATTTAGTTGATGAAATTAGAAGGGTTATTCGTACAAGTATAGGTAACCGAGCCAAAGAAAGTTTGGTAGTTGATTTTATAAATGAAACCGAGTTAGATAATATAGCAGATAAAGCGAGTATTATAGATGCTTTCTTTACTTACGCACAAAAGAAACAAAAAGAAGAGGCAGTATCATTAATTAAAGATGAAAACTTAAATGAAGAAGAGGCAAAACGATACATTACCATTTCGTTAAAAAGAGAATATGCAAGTGAAAACGGAACTGAATTGAACTCAATTTTACCAAAAATGAGTCCATTAAATCCTCAATTTTTAACAAAAAAGCAAAGTGTTTTTCAAAAAATAGCCTCTTTTGTAGAAAAATTTAAAGGTGTTGGGGGAAATATTTAAAAAGATATGTTTCTTGAAAAAATAGGTAGTCTTTTTAATTTTTAGATTACCTTTTTTTTCTCTTGTTAAGAGAAAAAATTATTTATCCATATAAAGTTATTAACAAACTCATATAAAATTACTGGCACCCAAACTGATACCTTAAAATATAAAACCCTATAAATCAGTGATTTATAGGGTTTTTAGCGGAGAAAGAGGGATACTGTAAATCCCTTTTTCTAAAAGTTTAAACCTTTGAAAATCAACACTCTTTTAAGCATTTTCATTATTGTTATTGTTCTCTTTTTTGTACTCGAATTTTAATTTAATTTACCTACATTTATAAGTTTTTAAAATTTTGTGTTCTAATTTTTTCAGGTTCTGAAAGAACACCTGAATAATGACAAATAGTTACAATTATTTTTTTTACATTACCCTTGTATATTTGATTTACTAACCATTTTTTTGTCTGAGTCGTGCCTACGAACAAATGATACATGTGTATGAATTTTAAAACATCTTTCTTGATGTTCTTCTTTTTGAGCAGGGTTAGCCGATAAGCGATATTCTTCATTAAGTTTATCGCCATTTTTAAAAGTTATTTCAAAATATAAATAATATTCAGCATAGCCTATTTCTTCTTCTAAACATAAATTTATGTATTTATTGTTTTCATCTTTGTTGCCGACTATTTCAATACTTTCAATTTTATGCTCTTTCTTAAAACAAGAAGTAAGTGTAAAGGATATTATTAGAAGTAATATATTTTTCATAAGTTATTTATTTTTTAATATTTCTAATAAGGTTTCAATTTGCTTATCTTTTTCGGCAATTTGCTCATCTTTCTTTTTAATTAACTCTAATAATTCTACATTTGTTTGTTCTATTCGGTTTTCTTTTCCGTGTATGTTATGGCCATTGTTTATGTTTCCTTGGCCTTGTTGTATTATTGAATAAGTAGTGTTTTCATTGAATATATGTTCAATTTCAGGGAAAGCCTCACAAAATCTTTCAATAAAATTATCAGTAAGATATCTTTCATTGCCTTTTAACGCTTGGGAAACACTTGTTTTGTTTGCTCCCATTTTTTCAATAATTGTTTTTTGAAAATTCTTAGGCAATAAAATATCTATGACTATTAGGTGTTTTATCGCATCTTCTATTTTTTTAAGCTTGTCATTCATACATAAAAAGTTTGTGTATTTGTAGAAATTTTAAATTTATAGTTATGTTGTTATTCACTTTTATAATATCTATTTTTTCTCTTGTATATTCCATTAGGACTATAAAAGAGATTAAAAAATTAATAAAACAAAGAAAGGTAACAGAAGAAATACTTATGTTTGGTGGTTCAAATGAAACTTTTTGGGATAACCTAGACAGTACACTTGAAAGATTAAAAAAAACACCTTAATAATTATCACTTTCAGTATCAAACCATTCTTTTATAACCCTATTGATAGACCCAAAATCATTAATCTTCTTTGATAAATAACGCTCACTAATATTTTTGTTTTCTGCTAATTTTCTAATATCTATTTTATAATCTTTTCTAAATCGTTTTTTATCTACTTTATTGTCTAAATACAATGAACAAGCTTTTTCATATACATTAAGCATATTTTCAATAGAAGAGAATATTGATTTTTCAAAAACCTTTTTGGCTTCTTCTGATTTACCATCAACAAATTCTAATCTATTGTATTCAATAGTTAAATCATCAGTTCTATTACGTGCTGATGTAATCATTGTTCTTATAGATATTTCATTATTGGCTATTGCTGTTTTTTCAGCTCTTTTAGTTATTTCTAATTTCCAAAATGATATAATTAAAGCACCTAATGATATAATAATAGGAATTAAAGAAATTAAATTATCCATTTGTATTATTGTTTAATCGGTCTATAATGTCATCTATTAAATCCAAATGGTCACCTAATTCAAGTTTTATTTCCATTTGTTGATTTCTCAAATAACTAACCAATTCTAATTGTTCTAACCTATCAAATTGATTAAACCAGTTTATTAATTCATCTATTTTTCTGCTTCGTTCAAGTGCTGACCTCTCGTTTAAAATCTCACGCACATAACTTCTTAATAAAATCTTATTCATAATATAATTTTTTCTCTTTGATTTTCAAATACTTACAAAACACTTTAAAATAAATACATAAAAAATATGTATAAAAATTTGTTAATACATAAAAAGTACGTATATTTGCATACACAAACAAAGCAAAGATAATAAAAAAATGAGTATAGCAACACATATAGTAAAAGAACTCGCAAAAAGTATCGCAAGTTTTGATTTTGAAAGTTTGGAAGAAGGGTTTTGTGATAAGGAATTTACAAGCAATGGTTACACACTTATTTTGAGTATTGAAACCAAAAAAGAAGCACAGCTCACAATTAGTGGAGATTGGTATTCACCTGATGAGTATGATGTGGATTTCTTATTCAACTTATTTACAACCATATAAATTACAAAATACAATGGAATAACCAATAACATTATTAAGGCTAATTTCCAATAATACATAAACATCAGCCCAAAAGAAAAGAACAAAATAAGAACATTAACAGTTAAATACAGCGAAACATCGTTAATAAATAAACGGATTTTCACAGCATCATTTATCCGTGAAATAATTTCACCAACACGCATCGTATCAAAAAATTGTTGTGGTAATTTTAGTAAATGTTTATAATAACCTAAAATCAATCGTGCGTCAATTTGTTGCCCTGTTTTAATCAAAAAAATATCTTTAAATACGCCGATAATAACTTTTAAAAGCAACAAAACCAACATTATAATACTTAATAAGTTAAGTAGTTTTGTATTTCCGCCAACTAAAACATAATCGGTGATTTTTTGGATATAAATAGAGGTTGAAAACCCAAGAAGTGTATAAATTACAGCACCAAAAAAGGCTTGTAGTAATACAAATTTATGAGGTTTTAGTAAAAACCAAAAGCGTTTAGCAACTGATACTTTTTCGTTTCCTGTGGTAAAATCTTCTTTGGGTAAAAGTAAAACCAAAACCCCAGTCCATTCTTTTAAAAATTCTTCGTGTGATTTTCTATGGAATTTTCCATCGGCAGGGTCCATAATTTTTATGTATTGTTTAGTAACCTCGTAAATAACTACATAATGATGTAAATGCTCTTGAACAATAACGTGAGCAATAGCAGGTTTTGGTATTTTAAACAAACTATCAAATTCGCCACGAACACCTTTTGCTTCAAAACCAAGTTTTTCAGAGGCTTCTATTAAGCCTAAAACATTGGTGCCTTTTTTATCCGTGCCAGCATATTGACGAATACGAGCAATAGGAAGTTGTAAATTATAATGTGCAGAAATAGATGCTAAACAAGTAGCACCACAATCGGTTATATCGTGTTGTTTTATAGTAACTTTTGCCATAATATTTGTTTTGATTTGGCAAAATTATTATTGTTCCGTGCAATGTTTTTGCAGTGAAAGAAAAAAATTATTCAAACAATTCTATTTTGTTGTTAATATTGTCAATATAAATTTTAGAAAATACAGATAAAAAACTCATTCCTATAGTTTTTCTGCTTCGTTTAATTTCTGAATCTATACCAATAGGAATAGATTTTGCTTTTAATTTTAATCCATTAATTTGTATCTCCTTAACTTCAACATAAGTTCCTTTGTCTTTTCCATAAAGAGTATTTGTAGAATTTAGTTTTTCTATTTTTGAAAAGATGTTTTTACCAATACTTAAGAAACCGTCGTTTCCTGTGTCAAGTAATAGTGAATAGATATCTCTGTTGTTAACTTTTAATTTAGAAATATAAGGAAGATTTTTTTTAACAATTATATTTAAAGTCAAATCACTATTTTTATTTTCAAGTTTATTTGAGATATAAAGTTTTTTGTTTTTTAAATCAATTTCCCAACTGAATTTTTTTATAAAATCCCAGCCAATTATTCCGTCTGCTTTTAATTCTTTTAAAATATCAGGGCATTTTTTGTTTATGTAAAAGATGTGTTCTATTTCTTTATTTGGGTCTAAAGAAAATTTTACAGGTGTTTTGTAACCAATCATTTTTTTAAAAATCCAAAAACCCTGTTTGTGAAAAATTAGGCTTGGGATAAAATTATTTGGATTATAAGAAACTTTCAGTTTCTTAGTTTTTATTTCTTCTATAACATTCTGATTTATCATGCTATGACTTGTCCCCGTATCAAATAAAAAAGAGTATGACTTATCTAAAATCTTAATATCTACAAATAAATAGTCATTATTATTAGAGTAATTTTTCTGAATAACCAAAAACAACACAATATATAAAAATCGTTTCATTAAATAAAATATAGTATAAAAATTAAAGCCTGAAGATAAGTTCTATTAAGATTTCCTTATGACTTATCTTCAGCCAAAATACGGACAACTATCTTATAGAGTCCTTTGGTTGAGTTCTGTCAATAGTGACCGAACCAGTAACACTTGTATCACCTTTTTTAACTGTAGCTGAAATAGTTGTTTTAGCTCCAGAACAACCTGTTAAAAGAACTGCTGCTCCAAGAAGTAATAAAGGTAAGAATCCTCCGTCAGTTTCTCTAATTTCCTGTGCATTCAACTCTTGAACGCCAAATTTACTTAAATTGTTCATAATTTAAAAATTTTATTTGTTATTAATTTTTTCTTTTAAAAATAAAAAAACAATCTATTTTAGGCTGTTTTATAGTGATTTGGCAAAATTATTGTTGTTTACTGCATTTTTTTGTACGGAAATAAAAACTATAAGTCTAACTTGATATTTTTTAAACATTAATTCTATTGTACATTAAATGATATTTTTTATTTCGTTTAATTCTTTTATAAAGTACTTATTTTTAATAGTCTATTTGACGTTTTAATAATTTTTATAAAATCTCTTTTAAATTAAAGTATAGTATAGGTATATATAAATAAGGTACTTAAAATCCATTACAAGTAACAGACAATTGAACCATTGTTACTTATGTACAATGTTCTATTGCAAGTATTTTTTAACTTAACCTAAATCTTCATTTAATTTCTTTTCAATTAATTTTTTTAATTCATTTTCGTTGGGTAAGTACAACTGATATTTAGAAACAAATAATTGTGAATTAACATTATTCATAGCGTATTTTACAAGTAATTCATCTTTTTCTCTTGATAATATTATTCCGATTGGTGGATTATCTCCTTCGGTGTTTTCTTCCTTTTCAAAATATCCCATATACATATTCATCTGACCAATGTCCTCGTAGCCAGTTTCTTCTTTCTTCAAATCTATTAATACAAAACACTTTAAAATACGATGATAAAAAACCAAATCTACTCTAAAATGTCTATTCCCTAATGTTATTCTGTATTGTCTTCCTATAAAAGCAAATCCTTTACCCAATTCTAATAAAAAGTGCTGTAAACTATCAATAATTCGTGACTCTAATTCAGATTCACTTATATTGTAAGGTTCAGGTATTTGTAAAAAATCTAATATGTAAGGCTCTCTAATGATGTCTTCTGGTTTTTCTATTATTTGACCTTGTTTTGACAATTTCAGAATTTCTTCTTTGTTTTTTGAAGATGCAATTCGTAAGAATAAAGAAGACTTCTTTTGTCTTTTAAGTTCTCTGATAGACCAATTTTCTATTAAACTTTGTTGTTCGTAAAAGTTACGTTCTAATTTATCTTCAATTTTCAAAAGTTCAACATAATGTGACCAACTCAATTGGTGCGACAGTGTCGCACTATTTGGATATTCTGTGTAAAATTGTCGCATTCGTTTTAAGTTACTCAAACTAAAACCTTTTCCGTGTATTATTGTTAAGTCTTTTGATAAGGTTTCTAATAGTTTAGAACCATATTCAGCTCTCTTACTACCTTTTTGCTCAAATTCAATGATATTTTCACCAACTTTCCAATAGGTTTTTAGCAATTCTGCATTTACAGAATTGACTGCTTTTTGTTTGCCTTTTGAAAAGGTATTTGAAATTTTAGAAACTAAATTCTCGTAATCATTTTCAAATTCATTTTGGATATTGGTTAAATCATTCATTTTTGTATCTATAAATTTATTTGCAAAATTAACCTTTTTAAATTATAATCGGAAATATTAATTTGAAAACACTATTTTTCTTGATGTTTGTTCAACTATTTTAAAACAAAAAAACAACCTATTTTAGGTTGTTTTTATAGTGACTTTTGCCATAATCTTTGTTTTGAGTTTGACAAAACTATTATTGTTTAGTGCATTTTTTTTTCCAGTAGAGTAAAAATTATTCAAATAAATATACATTGTCAATCTTAAAGAAAAATGAAAAAAAACTATTAAATTATCAAATTTAGAGAAACTAATATATTTTCTTTAAAATTCATATCATTAAAAAATGTTTTTAATTATTTTTATTTAAAAACATCAGCTACTTTTTTATCAAAAGAAGAAGAAATTTTAGTCTTTAAAGAGATAAAATTGTCTTTTGAATATTTTTTTGAAAAAACACCTTTATCTAAAAGATAAATATCATCAGATATAGTTGTTAATGAATCAATTATATGACTTGATATTAAAATTGTTTTTCCTTGATTTTTTAATTTTTTAATAATACTACTAAATAACTCAACTCCACCTAAATCAACACCATTAAAAGGTTCATCAAGAATGTAAATTGTTTTATCTAATAATAAAAGTCCCAAAAAAGACAATTTTTTCTTCATTCCTGTTGAATAATTTTCAACATATTTGTTCAATGGTAATTTAAAAAGTTCTTCTAATGCTTTTTTCTTTTGAGTATTTGTAATTTTATAAATAAATGCAAGATATTCATTCCCTGTTAATTTTGGGTAAAATAATGGACTTGTAGGTAAATACGCTATATTTCTAAAATCACAATCAATTTTACCTTCATATTTTTTAAAACCACATAAACATTCAAAGAAAGTGGATTTTCCAGCTCCATTTTCTCCTATAATTCCTTGAATTTTACCTGACTCAAAAGAAATAGAAATATCATTTAACACTTTTTTTGAACCGTATTTTTTTACAAGATTTTCAATTTTTATTTTCATCTTTTTAAAATAGTATTAAGTTCCTTTATTACTCTTTTTCTTAAATAATAAAAAAATCCTAAACTTACTAAAAAATAAATTGGGTTTACTAAGCAAAGGATTGTAAAAGCTACAGCAAAAGATTGATAAATAGAAACAGTAAAATTCCCCATATTAAGGTATTTGGATAACATTGCATTTGTTATTCCTAAAATAGAAATTATAAACACATAGAAGATAAAAAAATCTTTTGCAAAAATTAAGTATAAAAATATAAATGGAATAGAAAAAAAAGCGATTTTTTTGCTTAAAGAAATACTTTTTTTAAAAATAAAGTCATCACTATTAAGCCCCACAAGCCAAATTAAATAGAGAGGTTCTAAATTTTGATAATAAAAACTTATTATATTCAAAAATAAAAAATATCCAAAAATAGCAAGATTGTAATTTTTTACTTGTAAACCTATTCCAAACAAAATAATTCCGATTATATGAATAAACCACAATTTTCTAAACCCTTCAACAAATTCAAAATCAGGCATCAAAAAACTTAAATTTATTTTTTCTAATAATGAAAACGAAAATTTAAATTGATATAAACTAAACATTATTATTGTTAAAATTGTTGAAATAATTGTTATTTTATAATTTAAAAAAAATGCTAAAATTAGAAACGGAATTCCAAGTATAAAATTGATTGCCACGTTACAAGTGCCTCTTGGTCGGATTCGGATTGCCCTTGTAGATACTTTATTATCTGTTTTAAAGCATTTCCGTCAACTCCTGTAAATTTAGGTTTAATTCCGTTTAGGTTTTCATAAAATGCAATCCACTCGTTTAAAAATTTGATGTACATACTTTGTCCTCGTGGCTGTGGATTGATAATTGCATAATTTATTATGCCTTGAAACCTTTTATTAAATTCGGAAATATTGTCCTCGTATATCGGTATTATTCTACCGATTGCGTCCATTGACTTTTGGTCTAACTTACCTCGTAAATGCTCTAATTTTCGGAATTTTTTGTCACGGTAAGTGGCTTTCAAAAAAACCTTTGCCAACGCTCAAAAACGCATAGATGCCGAACTGAAAGCGAGTAAAACAAGAATTGATATTTACATCGCTGAAAATAAAGACAAGGCAAAAACTCTGGACGGATTGATGAAATATGAGGAGGTTGTATTTGGTAAAAAATTAGCCTTACTCAAAGATGAATTAAAACATAAGAAGAAAACACGAGAGGAATACGAACTTGAAGTGTTGAATTTAAAACGAGATTTTTCACAACGTCAAGCCGAAATTGTGAGTGAACACGCAAGTAAAGAACTCGATATTTATATTGCTCAACATAAGTCAAAAATAGATAGTGAGGTCGCTTTAACTTCTAATTTGGTTGCAGAGGAAGAAAATCGCTTACAAACTATTTATGATAAAAAGGTTGCTATCCTTGACCAACAAAAGTCTGATAATTTAATCAGTGAGCAAGATTATTTACTTCAAAAATTGCAGTTGCAGGAGGAACATTTGACTGCGGTTAAAGGTGTTAAAGATAATCTTAAACAGCAAGAAAAGGAGCAGGAACAGATAGATTATGATAATGACAAGGCTTTAAAAGAAATTCAGGCGGAAGATGAAATGTTGAGCCTTGTGGAGCGGTCTAATGCAAAACATCAAATTAAATTAGATGAATTAGAACGTAAGCGATTGGCAGAGATTGAAAATGCACAAAAAACAGGTGCTGATGTTAGTAAGATAGATGCAAAATATAAGGCATTGTCTAAAAAAGCAGACCACTGAACAAGAATTAGAAGAGTTAATCAGTGATAGTCTAAAATCCCAATTAGAGAAAATAAAACAAGAATTGTCTAATAATTCAGAAGAAGACAAAATCTTAACAAGAGAACAAACAGCAAAACTTTTAGATATTGACTTATCGTCTCTTTGGCGATGGACAAAAGAAGGTAAAATAAAGGCTCATGGCATATCTAACAGAGTATATTATTACTTATCAGATATTTATTCTGCCTTAACTCCAATCAACTAATTTACAGAACTTTATTAACTATTATAACAAGTAACATTTTTGAGATGTGTTGCTTTGTTATGCTCTAAAATTTGATTTTATGGCAAGGGTATTTCAGACAAAAAAGATTTATAAAGGAAAAACATACAAGCAAAATCAATACAGTTTTTATTTGAAAAGGTTAAAATGGAGAGTTATTTTACCTTTACAGGTTGTTGAAAAATTAGATGATTGTATAGGAAAAAATCCTCCTAAATTTAATTTTGACAGAGGGGTTGCACTATATTTTTTGAGTTTGATAAGCAGTGTTCCCTCTCATAATAAAGACAAATATTATGTGGAAGGTTATGTTAATTTACAGGCTACAATTTTAAAAAGTAAAAATTCATCTTATGAAAAGTATTTTAACTATTTTGAAAAAAATAAAATTATACAAATCAATCATTCGTATTCTTCTAAAAAATATAGTAAATCATATCGGTACAACTACAATGAATTAGGAAAGTTAGAGTTTAGAATCTTTGATATTCACTTATTGAGAAAAACTTATAATAAAATTTCTAAAAATGAGAAGAGAATACAAAAAAGATTATCATTTCTAACTAAATGGTTTGATGAAAAATTAACTATTGATTTTGAAAATGTAATTCTTGAAATTCAACGAGTAACAAAACATACTTTAATTGAAGAACAACAAACACTCAAAAAGACAGAATCTTACTTAAATAGTCTTAAAAAAATTGAGGATAAGGAGTATTGGGTTTCAAGAAACATAAATTCAGACAATAGAATACACAGTAACATTACTAATATGCCAAGTTTTTTCAGAAAGTATATTTGTTATAATGAAAAACATCTTATAGGAGTAGATGTCAAAAATTCTCAACCATTTTTCCTAATGGTACTGATAGAGGAGTTAATGAGGGTAATAATAGAGGGAGATAGAGAGAATAAAATAAAAGGAAGAAAGAGGAGAGTAATAGAGAGAGTGTATAGGAATAGTAGTATCATCTGCGATAAATTAATTCAATTATTTAAAAATAAAGACTTTAAAGAAGAATTTTGGGATATAAAATCTAAAATAATAAGTGGAAAATTGTATGATGATTTAGAAAAGTTTTTTGATTTTGAAATTGAAAATGATAAATTCAAAAGAAAGTTTTTTGACGCTGGTTCTAGTAAAATAAGAACATTTTATTTTGATACTAAAAGAGATGTTGTTAAGAGATTAGTTTTATTCTTTATGTATAAAAGCAACAAGACAAAACACGATAAAGATTACAATAAATTTCAATAATTATACCCTAATTTTTGTGAAATATTGGAAATACTAAAAGAAGATGATAATAAAAATTTGCCTAAAGTTTTACAACATTTGGAGGCTGATTGTATAATTGATTACACTTGTAAAAAAATTGCAAAGGAATTTCCTAATATCCCGTTATTTACAATCCACGACTCAATAATAACAACAGATTCTAACTTTGATTTAGTTAATACTAAAGTTAAAGAATATATCACTGATTATTGCGAGGGTCTAACACCAAAGTTGAAAAAAGATGATTGGAGTGTTTAATTAGAAACACCTCTTATTGACGAAAAGTGTCAAAATTTGCATTTTTCGTCAATAAGGAATATATTTGTAAAAAATTTGTGATGATAACAAGAGATACATACCTCAATAAATTACGAAAGTTAAAAGACCAAAACTTAATTAAAGTTATTACAGGCATACGAAGATGTGGTAAATCAACGCTATTAGAAGCCTTTAAAAATGAACTCATTTCTTCTGGTATTTCAGATAAGAATATCATTTTTATAAACTTTGAGGAACGAGAAAACATAACCTATTCCTCTTGGGTTGTTTTATATGATGAAATTATAGCAAAAGTAAATCCTAATGAAAAGTATTATATATTTTTAGATGAGGTACAACTTATTGATGACTTTGAGAAATTGGTCAATAGTTTATTTACCAAAAAGAATATTGATTTGTATGTTACAGGGTCAAATGCCTATCTTTTATCAAGTGAATTAGCAACACTTTTAACAGGAAGATATATTGCTATCAATGTGCAACCATATTCGTTTAGAGAATATTTATTAGCAAATGAAAACGTACAAAATACTGACCGATTATTTCGTAAATATATAAATGAAAGTTCATTTCCTGAATCGGTTACATTGTCAAAAAATAGTAGCGATTTGGTTAATGATTACTTGCAATCCATCTATGATACGGTCATTATTAAGGATATTGCACAGCGACATAAATTGCGAAATATAGATAATCTGCATCGTATTGTCAGTTTTTTGTTTGATTCTGTTGGTTCGTACATTTCCCCTACAAATATTGCTAAACAACTTAATAACAACTCACAAAAAAGTATCTCACATAATACGATTAGTAAGTATTTAGATTTTTTGACACAATCATATATCCTTTACAAAGCACCTCGTTATGATATTAAAGGGAAAGAACTTCTTTCAACAAATGAAAAATATTATATCGTTGATTTAGGACTGCGAAATATTACAACAACTAACAAATACGATACGGATTTAGGTCATAAGTTAGAAAATGTTGTTTATTTTGAATTGTTAAGGCGTGGAGGTAAAGTTTATGTCGGAAAATACAAGGATAGAGAAATTGATTTTGTAGTTCAAAAACCAAACAATCAAATAGAGTATTATCAGGTGGCATTTACGGTCAATAGTGAAAAGACCTTTAAACGAGAAATTTCGGCTTTTGATAATATCAAAGATAGTTACCCAAAATATCTCCTAACCCTTGATTATGATACTGACAAC
>PDWJ01004465.1_pt1 | contig 12329 bp, 8 predicted proteins | sample 1430881 | NCBI WGS metagenome assembly PDWJ01 (sample SAMN01162460, study PRJNA174530) | Oral metagenome, whole genome shotgun sequencing project. | biome: Marine environment; feature: Marine mammal; material: Swab sample of the gingival sulcus; isolation source: swab sample of gingival sulcus... | reverse complement strand
TCGTTTTGGTCAGCAATATCTTCTTGATCAGGCATTGCTCCAGCCTTTTCCGGTAGAGCTTTCACTGCTTACAGATAGTGGTAAAGGAAGGGAAGTGAAGTAAAAAAGTAGACTGCTGTTTCACTTCCTCTTCCCATCTGTACTTCGTTTGCTATGAAACGACGTTACCTGGACTGAAACCGACTTGATACGGGTGCCGTGTTTTTCGCTTGTTGTTTTACTGTTTACCCTGACGATAATCTGGTATCTTGTATAGCCCCTTATGATGTATTACAGTATCTGGCTGGAAGAACAATTCTATAAAAAATCAACATGAGAAGGAAATAATGGATTTAAGAAAATATTTTACAGAAACAAATGGTGTTGGAGTATTGTCAACTGCTGATAAAGGCGGAAAGGTTAATAGTGCAATCTATTCAAGACCGCATCTGCTCGATGATGGATATATAAGTTTTATTATGCTGGACCGGCTTACCAGAAAGAACCTGCAGGAAAATGTTTCTGCGCATTATCTTTTTCTGGAAAAAGGTGGTGGATTTTCCGGTGTGCGTATCTCGCTGGAAAAGGTTAAAGAAGTAGAGGACGAAATGCTTATTGCCGATCTTTCAAGGCGAACAAAAAAAACTTGTGAACAGGGAGAAGGGGCTCCCCGTTTTCTCGTTTCTTTTAAAATTGTCAAAATCATTGAACTCATTGGAGACAAGGAAATTTCAATGGAATAGGAGCAAGGAACTGTAAGGCGCTCTGTTTCAGCGGATATTTTTCTTTTTGTGCGATCAGCTGTGCGCCCAAGGATTTCCGCTTTCTTTGCTATCATTTGCCAAAAACCTCGTCCGCTGCCTTTGAGCTGCAGAGAACCAGAGATATTTCCCTGATGAAAATAGTCTTGAACCGTTATGGATACTACGGTTCAGGACTATTTTACAGATGGTATCGAAATTGTACGATCCACAGCTTACGAAGCTGAAAAAAGCTATGGCGGCCTGGATCTTGATGTTGCCTTTCACCCGGTTGGAAGCCTCTGCTGCAAAATCGGCAGAGCTGGCAGCAGAAAGGTTTACAAAGATGTTGTCCAGGTTGGATATGGTCTATACAGAAAAGTAATGAGAAGATACGTTTCCCGGTGCAGGACAACCTGCTCTGTGCCACTCAGAACCTGGATTATTCATCATCGGTAAAAAAGCGGGTGAATGTTGCTACCTCCTCGCGCGGAGTACGGTAGCTGTTGACAAGGGCTTCTTTGTCTGCATAGCCAAGAGAGAGCCCACCCAGTAAAAGACTTGTTTCAGGATATCCCAGATACTCTCTGACAATACCCGGGTACTCTGCCAGTGCTGCCTGGGTGCAGGTCGCGAGCCCTTCCTCATGGGCCGCCAGCATCAGTGATTGCCAGAACATTCCATAGTCAAGATATGAACCGGTTGCCAGACTGCTGTCAATGAAGAAAAGCATCATGACCGGAGCATCAAAGGCGCGGTAGTTTGCCAGCCATTGTTTCAGCCGCGCCTTTCTGTCCTGTCTCGCTATTCCCAATGTATCGTAGAGCTGTTTGCCGCAGGCAATGCGCCTGTCCTTAAAGGGCTGAATCCATGTTTTTGGATAATAATCGTAATCTTTGGGGTATTTTTTTCTGCTGTTGAATGCCTCTTCCAGAAGTGTCTGCAACGCTTGCTTTTTATTTCCTGTGATAACAGCTACCTGCCAGGGCTGGCTGTTAGCACCTGAAGGGGCGTGTTTGGCAATATCAAGAATGCGTATGATCTTTTGTTTTTCAACATCCTTGTCCAGAAAAGCACGGATGGACTGACGCTGTCGTATACAATCTGCAACCGGTGATGTCATCGTGTAACCTCGTTTGTTGTGTCGATAGTAGTTTATTCATTTGCTAGAAAAAAGAATTTTTTTAGTAAAGTTGTTTGTAGACTGAAATTGATAAGTTGGCAATGGTTAAATGATCGATGAACAAATTGGGCTTGTTCCTCTTTCCATCCTGTGAACAAAAGAGTATGCTGGATGGAAAAGTTTTTCCATAGGAGAAAACATGTATCTGGCGTTCGAACGAATTGGTGGACAGCTTCATTACAGGTTGCGTATATCTGAGCAAATAGAGAGTGGATTTTATTCATTTAGAGAAATTTTCGATTTAGGACCAGATCCCACCCTCTATATTCAAGAGCTGGATGAAAACTGTTTTATTTTTGATGAACGGGTGGAAAATGCTGTGCAAGAGGTCATTGATAATGATGCAAGTGTTGAATTAGAGAGACTGTTATATCCATTCTTGACGCAGCAGCATAGAAACCAGATAGACAGATTTGGAAATCATAGAAGCTATACCATTCCCCCCATCACCGATGAGGACAAGAAGGCCATCGCCAGAGAGGTGCACCGTTTTGATCTGAAACGACAGTATTATTTGTATTACGGAGCGGTGGATCAGCGTCATCTTCATAAACTCCATCCGAGACTGGCCAGGAAACTCAAAGGGATGTCACGGGATGAAAAAGAGTTTTACTTTATGGAGCAGGAGCGGGACTTGAGTTTAAGGCAGATTAAAACCTATGTATTTGCAATTTTTGATCTACAGACCCATTTTAACCAGAGTTTTGCCCCCTTTATGCCGGGTGCCTTGCCGCTGGATGAAGTGGAAGACGCTTTTTTATCGGAGCTCTGCTCCTTGAGTTTTGACCCTGCCTTTTACCGTGGTGAGAAAAAGCCCTGCTGGCTCCATCCTCACTTACGTCGTTATGTAATTATGTTTTTTGACTATTCATTTGAACAGCAATCATTTACCCAGGACTATCTGCGCTATTTCAAAGCTTCGCACCGGACCTTCAAATGGCCGGAAAGAAAACCTGCTGCCGATGAACGAACGGTTCAGGAACTATTTGGCGTTTCTGTAACGGATTTAAAAAAAATGACCAAAAGAGATCTGGCAAAACTATACAGAAAACGGGCCATGCAACTGCACCCTGATCAAGGCGGTGATCATGAAAAATTCATTCTTCTGACTGAAACCTATACGTTTTATGTGAAGAGAACTAACTGAAATAAAAGTATTTTTATCGTTTGAGCCACTTGTAAAAATATCTTTGAGACCAATCTCCTGGTTGTTTCCATTTTTTTCATCTGAACAGTCAAAGCTTCTTCAAAGGCTATGTTATGTTTTTTTGATTCTTTTCAGCCTTAGCGTCATCCCATATGAATGATAATTATTTCATAATGCTATTATGATTATATCAGAACGGTATATCAAGGGATTCTCTTAGAGGCAGAACAGATGTGTATGCGGAGCGGAATAAATTCATGAAAATTCAGGCAGAGAGGGGAAAATCCTTACCATCTGTGAATAAATCTTTTGTTAAAATGAATGGTTGACATATATTGCAATTTGTTTATCCTAATAATGTTGATAATAGCTAAGTTGTAGGCCGTAAATTTTTATCATGAAAGGATAGATTATGGAGAATGCAATTGCATTACGTTTTGAAGGGGGGCCGATTTTCAGAAATGTCAGGCCCATTGACAAGCTTGTTGAAGAGTTTGAACAGAAAAATATTGAATTTGTCCACGTGGATCCGGCTAGGATGAAGTACGCTTCATGGAATCTGGTACTGGTTTTCAAAGATAAAGAAACCCGTGACAGGTATGATTCTGGAGAATTGGAGTACCAACCTGCCTGGCTCCCGTCGATGAGAAAAGAAGTGACGCGGATCAATCCACTAAAAGCAGCCAAGCGTGCTGCACGCGGCGCTTGACGATCACCATTTACAGCCAGAAACCGGGACGCCTGTTTTCTATTCGGTTTTTGTGCTGTTGTTTTTCCGGAATCATCTCTCCGACCACCTGCTGCGGTTATCAGCATACCTGCTGTTTCAAACGACCAACGCGATAGATGTTCAGACCTCCATTAAAAGAGATGCGGTAAGGTAATAGATCTGGCTTTCATTCAGGTGTCCACTTTACTGTTTTTTCAGACATTGGAGCTGGCAGGTAAAAACGTGACCGCCTCTTTATATGAAGGGTATTCGTTTTCTGTTCTTGTTCAAGAACTCTTTTGTATTTCTCTTTTTTGTTTATTAGGTGAAATGTAACGATTATTCTCTGGTAAAAAGAGCCTGAGTAATATAGGATGATTGGCAGATTACAGGGTATAAAAGGAGCGTAACCCGTCGAGTTATCAGCAGATGTTGAGCTCCTTGTTTCCAGTCACCTCAAGGCTTATTTACCAATATCTTTTTATTGTTCTATGCTTGACCTTTCCCGTTATAAGGGCGACTATTCGTATAGTGATGGCTCGATAGAAGATGAGCTTCTCCATATCGTCTCTACCACCTCTCATTTCGAGGAAATACTGGCCAAAGACAATCGGTGGCCGCTATTGTACCACCTTTCGCCTTTGAGAAGAAACCTGCTTGAATGGTATCCCTTTCAGGCTGATGCCAATTTACTTGAAGTGGGTTCCGGCTGTGGCGTCTTGACCGCTCTGTTCTGTGAAAAACTGAAGCAGGTGGATTGTGTGGAAATCTCCAGAAAACGATCTGAGATTAACGTGAGACGAAACAAACAGCATGAAAACCTCCATATCATGGTGGGCAATATCATGGATGTTGATTTCACCAATACATATGCATACATCACTTTGATTGGAGTGTTTGAATATACAAAAAATTTTGTCACAGGAAACAGACCGTATACTAGGCTTCTGTCCGCTTTACATCAGGTATTGCGGGATGATGGCAGGCTTATAGTGGCTATCGAAAACAAGTTTGGTTTGAAATACTTTGCCGGAGCGCGAGAGGATCATACCAATATTTTTTTTGATTCCATCGAAGGATATGGCAACTCTTCTTTATACAACCGGATTGAAACATTTGGTCTTTATGAGCTCATAGCACTTTTTAAGAGAAACGGGTTTGAGATCAGTGAACTTTATTTTCCTCATCCAGACTATAAATTGCCCAGCTGTATTTATCACAGGGATTTTCCACCTGATATCTATACCTATCTCGAGGAATCCATTGCATATGGCCGCTATGATTATTCGCTGTTCAATCAGCATATGGCCATGTTGCAAATTATTAAAAATGGGCAGTTTGAATTTTTCGCAAATTCCTTTCTCTTTTTCCTGAAAAAGATTTGATTATGCGTGTACTCAGGGCAAGATATAATAGATTCCGGCGGCCTGAATACCAGATTCAGACGACAATTTTTGAAAATAAGGGCAAGAAATTTGTTGCAAAGAAAGCGCTTACTTATAGAGCTATTGCTCATTTGCAAAAAGAAGAGCAAAATTATTATCAGCTTGCCCGTGTTGCCAGTGGTTTTTGTTTTCCAGCACTTGTTGAAAAACGAGAAAATGAACTCATTTTCCAATTTATTGAGGGACGACTTGTTAAAGATATCCTGATAGATTGCATTCTCGCTGGTGATGTAAAGAGCTTTGTAGAGATTATAGGGGACTATTACAGTATGCTTCAGCATGGATTCGAACAAGCTGATGCCCTCTATATTGCTCCGCAGGAAAAGTATATTGTGGAGAATCTCTCTCAGGCGGAAATGACTATGTTGGCCGATGAACAGGTATTTTTCAAAAAGACGTATCTTGATCCTATTTTTTCAAATATCATCAGTACTGATACAGGAAAATATCTCATTGACTATGAATGGATACTTGACTCCAGTCTACCGCTGACCTTTTTGTTTACAAGATCTCTTTTTTTTACATTTATCCATAGATACAGTTATATACGTCCTGATCATTTTGTGGGTCTTGATGCACTCTACGAAAAGTTTTCTCTTTCGGAGCAGCAGATCAAACTGTATAAAAAGATTGAATTGAATATCCAGCGGAAAATCCATCCCCGTATCGAGGGGCTTGCAGGATATGGACATCCACATTTGGGCAGACAGTTTCTCGTAGAGGCCCAAAAGGACCATGAAAAAGCCAGACGATATAAAAAAGAGCTTGACAGAGCTTCACACCGTTTTGCGTCATTTTGTAATAGGGGGGCTGAAAAGATGGGCCTGGCCGCCTTGTATCGTTGGATAAAAAATGATATCAGGGGATAAAAAGAGGTGACAACGCTCCTGTAAGGCCGCGGTTGTCCTGGGTGAGCAGGAAAATACCATCTGACCTGCCGGGATTTTCATGACTGAAAACAGCAACGGCCAAACCGTCCCGGCCACTATTGTCTTTCTTTTTGACAGTGAGATAATAGGGCACATATCCGTCAGGCAATAAATGGCCCAGATCCTGCCAGTTGCCTGATGTAAAATCCGGCCAGTTTTTGAAACGTATCAATTTATTTTGGTTATAGTCAGCACCAGCAGATGCAGCTGAAGGACAGAAATAACTGGTGGCATACCAGAATCCTCGAAACCTGGCAACATCGTTGATCACCAGGCCGGTATCCTGCCATGTACCAGATGGAGCAACTCTTTTTTTTTGGGGAGATCTGTAAATATGGTATATCCCAGAAGAGAAGTCTATTATTTCCACGACCTTGCCAACGGAAGAGCCGGAAACAAATATGTTACCATCCACAACCGATAGTGCTCTGGAATACTGAAGCTCCTGTGAAAGATCGAGGGCTTCTGCCTCTTCTTTATCAGGAGAGAAACGAAAAAGGATCGCTGGGTAAGGATTAAGCGTATAGAGATAGCCTCCTGCGTAGACAATATCGTGGGGTCTCTGTAATGGAATACCCGCCAGGCTGTTTATTTCCCTGACAATCTCAGGATTTTCTAGCGACGAGAGGGCGATGATGCGGTTATTATCCGTATCACAGAGAAAATATGTTTTTATTTCAGAAACATAGGTGATGGCGTGCGGGTGGTTCAGGTTGCAATGGATGCGGGAAAAGGCATCTGTGGGAGATGATCTATGATAGATCCCATTTTTCCCCATGTTTACAACAATTTCAGTGCCATTATCAACAAAGAAAACCTGGGTGCATTGTCTGCAGTTGAGAAGAGAAGGGGGATAAAGTAAGGAAGCCTGTATCCGTCTTAGTGAAGCAGAAGCGGATACAGGCCTTTCATCGTCTGGAGTCTGGAGATGCAGATTCCTGCCAGAGCATGTTCCATGACTCAGGGTAGCAAGAAGCAAACCACACAGCAGAAAGGCAGGTGCTTTCATGATAGGCTGTGTGGTCAAGTTTTACGGCTTACATACAGGACAACTGATAGTCTCAAAGTCATATGGAGTAAAGCCGTTTATCGGTACATCCAGCGCTTTAATTCTAACAGCCCTACCTGTTCTTATGTCAATTCTAAAGAGTGAATTATCATATCCATGTCCTGTAAACTCAGTACCTGTTGTGCCAAAGAGGGTGTTACGATAATAGAAGGTGAGACCTTCCACATCCTCGAGCGGCCTGCCTTCTATTGAAAATTTCGTGACAGGTGTGATCCTTCCGGTCTTGGTATCAATGGTGACTATGGTGTCGCCACCGCCACCGCCTGAGTTTTCGACAACAGCATACAGCACACCATCGTCTGTAAAGGCGAGGGCATCTGTGTGGGCGTTGTTAAGCTCATGGGTGTCTAACACCAGGTATTCAACACCTTTACCAAATGCATTTGGTACAAGTTTCCCTGTTTTGATGTCGATTTTAACCAGCATATCATAGCCCTCATAGTTGTCACTTCTTCTGGCACAGGCATAGAGTTCGCCTGTCACTGGATTAAACGTCATTCCGTCAATGTCACGGATCCTCAGTCGTCCATGTTTTCCCCTTGCAAAACCAAGTCTGTTGGAATTGATTGGGGCGAATGAAGACATATTGCCAGGTGTGGTGTCAATTACTCCCAATCTGCCATTATTGACAGCATACAAGGTTGTTCCATCCAGGCTGAGCGCTGATCCCTCAACACTCTTGACACCAAGCCGTCCTAAAAATTTCAGCTCATTGTCACCAAAGTCGAATCTGAAAAGCGCTGAGCTTTTAGTGACTGTGGAATCCTCATCTGAAACTATGTAACAGTATTCGGGTGCATGCGGACAACGCGGCAGCGTAGGTATGAACATTAGCCATGGGAAGTCTTGAATGTCAGGTTTGACAGTAGCCTGATCGTCTTCTCCCTCAACGCCATTTCCTGGTGTGGAGTCAGTATCGTATTCATTACCAGCTATTACCTCAGCGGTATTTTCATACTTCGTCTTCGGTAACACACGAACATCCATACTCAGAGAGGCTGTACCATTTACAGGCAGCGAGCCAACATACCACAGAGGTGCGTTATAGCTACCCTGGGTGAGCGTGGTGTTTACCAGTTCATATCCTTCAGCCAGTTCATCATAGACAATGATACCCGTTGCTTCGTCCGGCCCTTTATTGATGAGAGAGACGGTAAAACGGAGTATATCACCTTTGTTTATTTCACCATTGTTGTTATTGTCTGTTATAAGTTCAAAGACCTTAGTTAACTCAACATCAACCTCTCGTTCACGATAGCCAAAATCAACCAGATCAGTATCCGCATCAAAGTCTATCAAATGATGCGTATCATCAAAGGTATCATCAGGATCATCGATCTGGATGAGCTCGGCATCTGGGTCAGGTGTGGTATCAAGGGGCAGGGTAGATGTATCTACGGCCACCCTGTAATTACCTGCCTGAACCTCATTGAAGGAATAAATACCATCCTCATTGGTTATAGTCCGTTCAATTACGCCACCTTGAGCATAGGAGAGCACCAATTCGACACCGGCGAGTCCCTCGCCTGGATCAAAGACGCCGTTATGGTTCCTGTCTAACCAGACAAGATCCCCTATCGTGTAGAACTCATCTGCTTCTGCATGTGCATGGAGCCCTGCATCGATGTCATCCCTATTATCGCCCTCAGCAAGTGTCACAGCCGCTGTGTAGCCGGTGGTTACGTCAGCATCTGAATCTGTTGTTTCAGTACCTGCACCCTGTACACAGAAAATATAATCTTCAGGTGCAATGAAACGGACTACATACTGACCTGCTGGCAGGCCTGAGAACAGATACTTTCCATCAGCATCGGTAATATCAGTCGCCAGCGGTGCTGTAAGATCGTCCGCTGCGTATAATTCAACAGTAACACCGACAACACCACCTTCTCCAGTCTCCTGTATTCCGTTACGGTTTGTGTCCAGCCAGACAAAATTACCCAGGCTGGCCGGATTATTTCCTGATGTAAGATAAAGACCAGCATCGATGCTGAGATTATCTTCACCTGCTGTAAGGTTTATGGCAGCAGTTCTGCCGGTTGTCGTATCTGCATCAGAGTCGAGCATATCATCTGTTCCCTGATCCTGCCCGGTAAATGTGTAGCCTGCAGGCAGTGTGAATTCGACACCATACTCGCCTGCTGTCAGACCGGTAAAGGAATACTTACCATCGCCATCTGTATGAATCGTGGCAATTTGAGTGGTAAAGCTTCCATCATACAGGGTCACTGTAACACCGCTTATCCCTGTTTCATCTCCATCCTGGATACCATCCTGGTTCGCATCAAACCAGACAAAATCACCCAGGCTGGCAGGTTCTACGTTGTCATTTAAATACATACCGCAGTCACGGGTCATATTCTGTTCATCCTCCATGAGGGTGAACAGAATAGTCCTTCCTGTTGCCGGATCGATATCACTGTCATAGCTGTCAGCAAGAGCGCCGGTTCCCTGATCCTGCAAGGTATAGCTGTAGCCTGCTGGCAGGACACATTCCACCTGATAATTTCCAGGAAGCAGTTCAGTGAAAAGGTAGTGACCGTTGCCATCGGTGGTAGTGGTTGCCACTATTGTGCCGGTATCATCTCGCAGATTGACGGTAACACCGGTGATACCCGGTTCAGACGGATCTTGGATACCGTTTTTATTTTCATCAAGCCAGACATAGTCACCGACACTGTTGATGTAGGTGTAGCCAAAGTCGACGGTATCAATATCACTTGTTACATTTTCAGCAAAATAGGCAGAATCCATTGTTCCGTCCGGGTCCTCAATCTGAAAAACGCCAACAGGAAGTGTAGTCTTGTCTACCTCAACGTAGTAGGAGCCTTCAGGCAGGTCGCTGAATTGATAATTGCCGTCTGAGTCTGTTGTGGTTACGGCCTGCAGGACGCCGAGCTCGTTATAGAGAGAGAGGGTCACATTTGCTATCCCCTCACCAGCGTCAAAGTCTCCATCGTAATTGGCGTCGGCATAAACAGTATCACCGATGGAGACAGTGTTGACCGCTTCCATATAGAGGCCACAGTCAAGATCACCATAATGCCCCCCACTTGCAATGGAAACGGTGGCACTGAGACCAGTTTCGCTGTTTGCGTCACTGTCCTTTGTATCGTCTCCACCAGCGTCAGCCAGGGTATAGACATAATTTTCAGGCAGTGCGAAGTGGACAACATAATCGCCTGCCAACAGGCCGGTGAACTGATACCTGCCTTCGCCGTCGGTGACTGTTGTTGCCACAGGTGTATCTGGTGCTGACGGATCGAACAGGGTAACTGTTACACCGCCGATACCTGTTTCACCCGCATCCTGAATGCCGTCCTGGTTTGCGTCATACCAGACAAAATCGCCCAAACTGGCAGGTGACTGGTTTACAATGAACATACCGGCATCAATATTCGGGTTGTTTTCTCCAGCAAGAAGAGTAATAGCCGCAGTTTTACCAGTGCTTACGTCTGCATCACTGTCAACTGTTGTATCATCACCCTGGTGCTGAGCACTCATAGTGTAGCCAGTAGGCAGTTCAAACTGAACAACGTACTCTCCTGCTGCAAGACCATTAAAGGCATAGTTGCCGTTACCGTCAGTGATGTCTGTTGCCAGCAGGTTATCACTGCTGTCTAACAATTTGACGGTAACACCGGCAATACCTGGTTCGCCATCATCCTGAATACCATTCTGGTTGCTGTCGTACCATACGAAATCGGCCAGTCTTGCAGGTCTGGCGTCCGGCACAAGGTACATACCACAGTCGACGGTGGAATTATATTCGTCCACACCGAGGGGGTAGATCGCCGTTTTATGTGGAGAGCTGGCCGTTGCGTCACTGTCGATGACGTCGTTGGAGCCAGCATCCTGGGTTGTAACGGTGTAGGTGTACCCGGACACGGCAGGTTGTACAAATTCAACTACGTAGTATCCAGGATACAGATCTGCAAAGAGATATGCACCATCACCATCGGTGAGGACAGTAGCGAGTGCCGTTGTAAGATCGGAAGAACTATAGAGATTTACGGTAACACCAGCGATACCCACCTCGTGCAGATCCTGGATGCCGTTTGTGTTTGTATCATACCATACCCTGTCGCCAATGCTTGCGGGCAATGTATCGATAAAATCATTTCCACTGCTGCCTTCAGTTCCAAGAGAAACAGTGATCTGGTTATCCCTCTCGGTTGCAGTGTTATTGGAATCAGCGTCATTTGTGCTGAGATATCCTGACGGGTCAGTTTCAACGACAACGTAGTTCCCTGGAGGGAGATCTGAGAAAATATAGTTGCCATTTTCATCGGTTGTAGCTGTTCCGACAACCGCGTTACCATTGTCAGCATCGAGCAGCTGGATGGTAACACCGCCTATGGGGTCATCTGAATCATTCAAATCGCCATCGTTATCGTCATCGAAACGTACCTGTCCACGAATATAGGTGAGGCTGTAACCAAAGTCGACAGTATCGATGTCAGTGGTGACATTCATGGCTGTGTACGTTGAATCCAGCACTGAATCGGGATCTTCAATCTGGAAGGAATTTCCAGGAAGATCAGCGGTGTCCACCTTGACAACATAGTCGCCTGGTGCGAGGTTGGTGAACGAATAGCTGCCGTCAGCAGCTGTTGTTGTTTGACCAATCAATGTTCCATAGAGATCATAGAGATAGAGGTCAACCCCGCCATATCCTTCACCAGCGTCGTAGCTGCCGTTGAAGTTGCTGTCGAGATATACCAGATCGCCAATGGAGACCGGATCTGTTGATTCCAGATACATACCGGCATCGATATCCTGGTTATTAGCCCCTGCTGCAAGGGTGATGGTATCACTCATGCCGGTGGTCTGATCAGCGTCACTGTCTGTAGCCGTATTTCCACCTGTGTTGGCGGAGGTAAAGATGTATCCTGTCGGTAGATCGAAGCGGACGACATAGTCTCCAGGTAACAATCCGTTGAATGCATAGTTTCCTGAGGTGTCTGTCGTTACAGTTGAAAGCGGTGTATTGGTATTATCGGCTGCATACAGTGTAACAGTCACGCCACCGATACCAGGTTCACCAGCGTCCTGGATACCATCTTTGTCGCTGTCATACCAGACCAGATTGGAAATACTGGCAGGCTGCTGTCCTGGAACAGAGAGA
>PDWJ01004464.1_pt1 | contig 12331 bp, 9 predicted proteins | sample 1430881 | NCBI WGS metagenome assembly PDWJ01 (sample SAMN01162460, study PRJNA174530) | Oral metagenome, whole genome shotgun sequencing project. | biome: Marine environment; feature: Marine mammal; material: Swab sample of the gingival sulcus; isolation source: swab sample of gingival sulcus... | reverse complement strand
GGAGGAAATCTTATGTCCGGCAGACTTGAACTTCTCCCTACCGGACGTAACTTTCACGGTGGTGATATCTCACGGTTACCTACCAGAACAGCCTGGCAGCGCGGGCAGGAACTGGCAGAGGCCCTGCTCGAAAAATACCGGAAGGAAGAGGGCTATTATCCGAAAAGAGTGGCACTTTCGATCTGGAGTACCGATGCCTTTAAAAATGATGGTGAACTGCTTTGTCAAATTCTTTTTCTCTTAGGGACTGAGCCTTGTTGGGATAACAGGGACAAGGTAACGGACGTTGTGCCGATTACGCTGGAAAATCTGGGTCGGCCCAGAATTGATGTCACCATAGAAACCTCGAGTGTGATGCGGGAAATGGTACCCCATTTTTGTGATTTGATGGACAGGGCGGTACTGGCGGTCTCTGAACTTGCAGAGACCGATGAAGAGAATTATGTCGCTATGCATTACCGGCAGCTGCTGAATGAATTGCGCCAAGATACTCAGCGGCAATTGGATAAACTTTCGATAAGGCGGCTCGCGTCCTGCCGGGTTTTCTCTTCGGCAACCGGTACCACTGGTGGTGGCGTGGCATTGGCGCTTGATGCTTCTGCCTGGACGACAGAGGCGGAACTTGCAGAGATTCATGTTAATCAGCATGGTCATGCCTGGGTTGATGGCAGGATGATTAACGCTTGCGATCTCTTCGCCCGTCAGATGGGAGAGGTCGAGCTCGCGTATATAAAACAGGGGAGTGAACAGTACGATCTCCTTGATACCGGTTATTATGCGACAACACTCGGTGGCGTGGCGATGACCGGTAAGGCGATGAGAGGCAGTCGCCCCCGACTTCTTTGGCATGAGGCGGGCGTTGGCGGTGAGCTTTGTGACATTGAAGAGGAGTTATGGCATTCTACCGCCGGTCGCTTGCTTAACGTCCACTGGTTTACCGCGATGAAAAAGCACGGCATCAGAGGAGCGGCTGCGGTGAGTGATCGTGTCAATAATCTCTATAAATGGAGCGCGACTACCGGGAAAGTTGCAAAAGAGTTGTTTGACCGGGTAGTCGAATTCTATGTGGAAAATAAAGAAAACCGGTGTTGGCTGCACGAGGAAAACCCTTATGCGCTCGAAGAGATTACTAGAAGACTGCTGGAGGCCGCCGCAAGAGATTTATGGCAGGCCGATGATAACAAGCTTAAAATACTGAGAGACACAGCGCTTATGATCGAAGGGGATATGGAAGAAAGTATTGGTGAAGTGAGTGGGGATTTCCAGGGAGGGGGAGTAGAAATTGTCGGCATGGACAAGGTCGAGAAATGGCAGCATGCTTGGCGGTTACCAGATAAGGGGAGAGAATAAGATAAAGGAGTGTCATGTGGCGAACTGTTAGGGGGTGGATTTCTGGTTTTCTGATGATAATCTTTCTGTTGTATTATCAAGGGAGTGTCTTTGCCCTTGAGTTGCGATGGGCAAAAGGATTTGTCGTCGAGAAAAAAGATGGTGTGACTCTTGTCAGTGTCCGCCGGCCATGGGTGGATTCGGCGGTGGAATTTCATTATTTGTTGAAAAAACGTGGTGAACCAACTCCATCTGGTTATACGCAGTGGATGGTGGTAGAAGTGCCTGTACGCCGGGTTGTCGCATTGTCGTCAACAGTGTTGGGCTATCTTGATCAACTTGGCCTGCTTGATCATATTGTTGGCTGCAGTGATCCGACACATGTCTATAACGAAACAATCCTCCGGGAAGCGGCAGAGGGGCGTATTGCCAATGTGGGGATGGGGACCTCTCTGCAGATAGAGGAGTTGTTGGCGCTGATGCCGGGTATCGTCTTTACCTTTGCTACCGGCACCTTTCGTGATTCTCATCCAAAGTTGCTCGAAGCCGGACTCAGTGTTGGCGTCATGGCAGAATATATGGAGGAACATCCTCTTGGCCGGGCAGAGTGGATAAAGTTTTTTGGCCTGTTTTTTGACTGTGAAAAGCGGGCCGAAGAGATCTTTGCAGAAACAGAGAGACGTTATCTTGCCCTTGCCAGTCGTGTTGCTGCATCGGATAAGAAAAAACCGTCAGTGATAACCGGTACTCCCTTCCACGGTCAGTGGTATATTGCCGGCGGCAACAGTTATGTCGGCCGTCTTCTCGCTGATGCCGGAGCTGACTATCTCTGGAAAGAGACGCAGTATACCGGCTCAAAACCGGTGGACATCGAGGTGGTTTTTGCCAGAGGGCTTGATGCCGAATTCTGGCTTAATCCGGGAGTCTGGAAGAGTGTCAACCAAGGCCGGGATGCTGATCCCCGTTTCCGGCAGTTCAAGGCACTTGTTGTCGGCAAAATATTCAACAACAATGCCCGTATCAGTAAAACAGGAGCAAATGACTACTGGGAGTCCGGGGTTGTTGCTCCTGATATTTTGCTGAAGGATCTTGTCTCTATTTTTCATCCGTATCTGCTGCCGGAACACCAGCTTTTCTATTATACCCAGCTTCCGGAGAGATAGCGATGCGCTTTCCTGTTACTATTATTGCCGCCAGTGTTGTTATTTTTCTGCTTTTTCTTGTCGACCTGGGTACGGGAAGTGTTGCTATCCCGGTGAGCGGTGTCTTTTCTGTACTCACGGGAAAAGAGGTGGAAGTTGAGAGCTGGAAAACTATCATCCTTATTTTCCGCATGCCCAAAGCATTGACTGCGGTTATTGCTGGCGCGGGTCTTGCTGTCAGTGGCTTGATGATGCAGACGCTTTTTCGTAATCCGCTGGCGGGCCCTTCCGTGTTGGGGATCAGTTCCGGGGCGAGCCTTGGTGTAGCATTGATCGTACTTGGTAGCGGGTTGGGGCGGCAGAGTACCGGTCTGCTTCGCGGGTTGGGAACATTCGGTAATTTTTCACTGGTAACAGCCGCAACCCTTGGTGCGCTGCTTGTTCTTATTATTATTCTTCTCGCCGCAAGGCGGGTTCCCAATATTATGACCCTGCTTATTATCGGTCTTCTCTGTGGTTTTGCCTTTAACGCGGTGGTAAGCGTACTTATTCATTTTAGCAGACCGGAGATGATTCAGGCCTATGTAGTCTGGAGTTTTGGCAGTTTTGGTAATGTTACCCGTGAGGAACTGGTAGTTTTTCTGCCGATTGTACTGGTTACTACCTTTTTTGCCTGTACTTATGGCAAGGGCTTGAATGTCCTTCTGCTCGGTGAGACCTATGCCCGTTCTATGGGGATGAATTTTGTTGCCGTTCGCTATGGAGTTATTGTGGTGACCGCAATTCTGGCCGGATCAGTCACTGCTTATTGCGGGCCGGTGGGGTTTATCGGCATTGCGGTTCCTCATCTTGCCCGAATACTGCTGGGCAGCTCTGATCATCGTGTTTTACTGCCGGGGACAGCATTACTGGGAACTGGAGTGGCACTCTGTGCCGATATCATGGCGCAACTGCCAGGAGTGTCAACGGTACTGCCGCTGAACTCGGTGACGGCATTGATCGGTAGTCCGGTTATCATCTGGTTCTTGCTGCAGCGGCGGAAATTCGAGATATAAAAGTTTTTTCAGGGTATGGTTGAAAAAACTGAAAAGAGTTCAAAAAATTGCATTTATATTGACGGATGTCTGTTGTCAGGGTAAATATATGGAAAATGTTTCAGATGCCTGGGAAGGCGTAAAAGGGAATCCGGTGTAAATCCGGAACGGGCCCGCCGCTGTGATTGGGGACGATTCCTGCAAAGAGCCACTGTCAATGGGTAAGGTGATGGGAAGGCGCAGGGAGAGGGTGATCCGAGAGTCAGAAGACCTATCTGGAATATCGTCGAGAACTCTGCAGGAAGAGAGCTGTTGCTGTCTTGAGGTTTTCGTTGCGTTCATCTCCGTGGACAGGGATGAAACATGAATTTTTCGTGGAAAAAAAGGGACTCCCCGAAATCTTTCTGACAAGAAGGTTCGGGGACTGTATTTTTCGAGATCTCCGAACATATAACTGGCCGTATGGTCATAAATGCAAGGAGATCTTCATGAAAAAGACAATTTCCGTAGCTCTTGGTCTATGTTGTGCCGCGAGTCCGCTCTGGACGTCGGCTGAAGAACAGCAGCCTCTGGTTGCCGAAGAGATGGTTGTTACCGCTACCCGGAGTTCTGAAAGCCTGAAAACTATTCCCACCAAAATTGAGCTGATCAATGAACAAGAGATTGATCTCACTGTTGGACAAACGATTACCGAACAGTTGAAGAAATCCAGTTCCATCGGTGTTATCGAATATCCGGGAGCTCTTGCCGGGATTGGTATTCGTGGATTCCGCCCGGAATTCTCCGGAATCACTAAACACAGTCTTATTCTTATTGATGGCCGTCCTGCCGGCGCTACTAACCTGGCTACCGTTCTTAAAGGAAACATTGAGCGTATTGAAGTACTGAAAGGGCCAGCTTCTTCGCTCTATGGCGCGGAAGCGATGGGTGGGGTTGTCAATATTATCACTAAAAGAACCACTGAAAAGTTAAAAGGAGAGATCGGTCTTGGCTATGGCTCCTTTAACACTAATATCGAAAATGCGTCGATTGGTGGAATGCTTGGTGAACAGTTTGATTTTGATCTTTCCGTCAGTCGCTATGATCAGCAGGATAATATCAAAGTTGGTGATGATGGCGATGAACGCCCCAATACCAGTTATGAGACCCGGAGTGCGGATCTGAGAGTTGGCACAAACATGGGTGCGGACTGGCGGTTGGATGTTAGTGCCAATCTCTATCAGGGGCTTGATGTGGAAACGCCCGGCGATGTCTATGACGGTGTTTCTAACAGTGGCCGGAAAGATCTCGATAATTATGGTATTGACCTCACCTTGGGTGGGGTAATTGGAGCGAATGAGATTGAGTTTACCGGATATGTAACAGGTGAAGAGAGCGAGTATTACAAGTATTACCTTATGGGAGAAAAGGTTCCCGATTATCGTAGTTATTCTTCTGAAATAACCTGGTATGGTACTCAACTCAAGGATGTGTATCGTTTCGGTGACCATAAGTTGATCGGCGGACTTGACTACCAGTATATCGAAAAAAAATCAAAGTCTTATAAGACTTCTGGCGCTCGCAAGGCGCCGTGGTCTCCCGATGAAGGACGGACCAATATTGCCGGATACCTCGAATCTGTCTGGAAGCTGTTTGATACCCGGCTTACCTTGACTGCTGGCGGCCGTTACGATTTCTTTGATGTGGAAACACTTGAAACTCCCTATAAGACTGATTTTACTCCTAATTCTGAAACATTCAGCTGGTTCAGTCCTCGCGCCGGGGTAAACTATACCTTTGATAGCGGAATCCGCCTGCATGCCACTGTTGGTCAGGCTTTTGTCCCTCCCAGTGCCGGAGAACTTGCCGGATATTCAGAAAGAGTGGTTGGCGACGGGGTGATGATCACCAAGGGAAATTCAGGTCTTGATCCGGAAAATTCAACAACCGTCGATATGGGCCTTGGTTTTGTTGGCAAAAAGAGTGGGTTTACTTTTGATGTCACCTGGTTTTATACTGATGTTAATGACCGTATTTCCCGGGTGACCAAAGGAAATGTGACCACTTACGAGAACAGCCTTGGTGCGGAAATTGAAGGTCTTGAAATGGAGCTTGGCTGGGATGTTGGAACCTTTATGGAACTCGGTAGAAGCGTTAAGTTTTACGTTAATACCACCAATATCGTTAAGGCCGAGGAGGATTTGGCAGGTGGCAGCACCAAGGATATCCATAATGTTGCCGATTATACCTATAATTACGGGATAATGTATGATGACGGCATGATTGACGGGAATTTTCATTTCCGCAGCCAGGGTGAAATGAGAGATACCGACTGGAACGCCCTTGGTTATCCGGAACTGGAGTATCCGGCATTTACTGTTGCAGACCTGGTGGTTGGCGTTAATTTCATGGAAAAACACCGTATTGCTCTGACCGTAGATAATATTTTTGACGAAGATTACTACGAGAAAAAGGGTTTCCCGAAACCTGGTCGGGCTTTCTATGTAAATTACACCTTCTCTTTCTAGTCTGATTCTCCGATTTTATTCGGGATTGGATTGGTAAAAGTCCTTCCCGTCTGCTATCCGGTTCTTTTGTCGGGTCGTTCCGATGGCGACGGGGAGGATTTTTATTCTGGAGATATTGTGATCCATTTTTCCTCGGGAACTCTCACATTTTTTCTGGTCATAATATATGCGGGGAGTGTTGTTTTCACCCTGTTGGCACTTCCCCGGCCAGCCTTTTGCTGCATGATTTCTGGACTGTTCTGTAACTTCTACCTCTTTGCAGAACGCTACCATAATGCCTGGCCTATGTTGCCCATGCATCTGGGGCTGGTCGGGGTTTCTTTTGCACTGGCTATTACTACACTGTTTTTCTGGCAAAAAAAAGAGCGGATTGTGCTGTTATCGCTTCTCTTTCTTTTTGCTCTGGTAACTCTTTTTTTCCCAAAGGACTTCTATCTGCCGCTGTTGCGTTCAATTTCACCCTGGGCACATCTTTTTTTTGTTGCCGGTATCTGTGCCCGCGCTCTTTTTGTTGCTGCCGGAGCACGGGCTGTGGTTGTCTGGTGGCAGCGGGGTTCTGCCCCCGCAATCAATGCGGTGACGGGAATGGTTGCCTGTGGCTATGTGCTGTTGACGATATCCATGTTCAGCGGCGAGGTCTGGAGTTATCTCGGTTGGGGAACACCGATAGTGTGGCAGGACGCGGCAATAACCGCCCTGATAGCGCTCTGGTTTTACTGGGGCTGTTTTCTTCATCTGCACTATCTTCGTGGTTGGCGTCCGGTAACAAGGGGTGCTTTTATGGTTTTTGGCGGCTTTTTCACCCTCTTGTGTACCGTGATTCCTGATATGGGGCCATTCCGGTGGATATTATGAAGATACTGCTGCGTATTAGCCGTTTTTGTGCCAGCCTGCGACTGATGGTGATTTTGCTGCTGCTGTTGACCCTTGATCTTGTTGCCGGCTGGTACGCCTTGGGCGGTAATGCCTCTTTTTTTGAACCGCTCAATCAACTCGGGCTCTGGCACTGGCTCTTTACCTATGGCTATGACAATATGGCCCTTGCCGCATGGTTTTTTGTGCTGTTGCTGCTGCTGGTCTGCCTGGTAATAAACACCCTTTTCTGTACTGTTGAAAGACTCTATCGTCTTGCCGGTGTGTTTAAAAATGCAAGTGGCCGGCGGCTCTGGTTTCGCCTTTCGGTACATCTGATGCACCTCTCTTTAGTACTGCTGTTGATCGGATATTTTATCAGTTATACCGCTGCGTCAATCTGTCCCGGGCTTGTGGTTGGCGAGCAGGGCAAGACTCCTGTTCCCGGAGCTGGAATAACACTTGCCCTTGAAGCTATGGAGATGATTCCGTACAATGGAGGAAGGCTGCCCGCTTATGAGAGGCGTTATATTGATGCCTCTGCCGTGTTGCGCATAGAGTCGACCGGCAGAAGTGAGAGTAGGGCGATACGGATAAACAGCCCGGCATCCTTTGCCGGTTGGTCGTTTTTTATGCGGCGTTTCAATCCGCGTTCAGCAGGAGGGATGTCTGCTGCGAAATATATTGTTGTTGATGCAAGGCGCGATCCCGGAGTAATACCGGCCTTTTGGGGAATGGCTGCTTTTATGCTGGGACTGCTCGGCTATTTTATTACCCGTCCGCGCTTGCCGCAGCCTAAGGAGAAGTGATGGGGCTTCTGAGAACAGTTACTGGTAACAAATATGTAAAGTCAACAGATTTGAATCTTATGAATAATTATATGATGAACAGGATAGTTTTTCTGATTTTGTTGCTATGTTCTTTTTTTCTATTCAGTTGCAGCTCTGATTCACCGCAGCAAAAAAGAAAAGTGTCCAAAAAATCGTTTCTTTTGATTGGCGAATTTTCGGTTGAAAAGAAAAGCGACATCCTCACCGTGGTCAGAGACGGTGCCGGCCGCAGCCTCGCCCTTGTCCCTCGCGGAGCTCCGGATCCACAGGGTTTCCTGCCGGAGATGATTATCCATACCCCGGTGAAAAGGGTAATCACCTATAGCAGTTTTGATGTGGCAACCCTTAAAGTGCTGGGTGAGCTTGATACCCTGGTTGGCAGTACAACTGCGGCGGAAAAATGGTATGTGGATGATGTTCGCCAGCGCTTTATCGATAACAAGGCGGTCTGGATTGGCAACAGCAGGGCAGTTGATTATGAGCGGATCAAGCGACAGCAGCCAGAGATGGTTCTTACCTGGGACCCTTCAATTATTCCTATCCTGTCTGAACTTGGTATCCCGGTGGTAATAACTTCTACTCCCGTTGCCATGTGTCTGAACGCAAGAATGAGCTATGTTCGTTTTCTCGCACCTTTTTTTGGCAAGGAAAAAGAAGCCGAAGCCTATTTTACCCGGGTAAGCGACAGTGTAAAAGATATCCGTAAACGCACCAGTAACAATGCGGGCAGTGCCAAAGTGATGTGGGGGGATATGTATGAGAAGCGGGTGCTGGTTGAGCCCGGCAACGCCTGGATCGGTGAGCTTGTTGGTCTGGTCGAGTCCGACTATCTGTTTGAGGATGTCTATGGTACCTCCTGTATTGAAATTTCGATGGAGCGATTTTTATACAGCGGTCGGGAGGCGACCATTTACTTCACCTATCGTACGCCAGCGACAGGAGCCACCTCAAAAGAGGCCCTGCGGCGGGATCATCCACTGCTGGCAGCAATAAAGCCGCTCTCTCCTGCGGGCAAGGTCTATGCGCCACTGCCGCATTACAGTCAGTCCGGTGATAAACTCGATGAAATTTTCACCGATATTGCCGCTATCATCCATCCGCAGCTTTACCCCCTCCATCAATTGAAATATTTTCAGGAGCTGCCAGAAAATGAACCCCAGACAATGGGAGCGGCAGAAAAATGAACAGTATCTGCCAGTCGAAACTCTCTTTTTTCTTCTCCCTGTTGCTGCTTGTTTGTGCTGCGGTATCGGTGCTGAATATCTGTTCGGGTTCCACCGATCTGTCGCCGTCAGAGGTGTGGAGGCTGCTGCTTGCGTCGGATGATAGTACCGCAAGCATGATCGTCTGGAAGATCCGGCTGCCAAGAACCATCGCCTCGTTGGTGGGCGGCGGTTTTCTTGCGGTTTCCGGACTGCTGTTGCAGGTCTATTTTCGTAATCCCATTGTCGGCCCCTTTATCCTTGGCATCTCTTCCGGGGCGACGCTGATGGTCTCGTTAACCATGCTGACCACCCTTACCGTCCAGCTTCATCTGCTGAGTCCGGTTACCACTACGGTCGCGGCCATTATCGGCGCCTATACGGTAATGGCACTGGTGGTCTATATCAGCTCGCGGGTACGAAGCGGCATAACGGTTCTTATTGTTGGCTTGATGGTGGGCTATCTCTGTCATTCGGTGACGGCGGTATTAACCGCGCTGGCGGAAAAAGAGCAGGTCAAGGGCTTTGTCCTCTGGGGGCTTGGCTCTTTTTCTGGGTTTAAATGGGGGGAGATTCAGATTTTGCTCTTTTTGGGTGGAGCGTTGGTGTTGCTTATCTTTTTTATGGCCAAACCGCTTAACGCGCTGCTTCTTGGTGAAGAGTATGCGCTGTCGATGGGGATTGCTGTTCGTAAGTTTCGGGTGCTGCTACTGCTGAGCTCCTGCGCCCTTGCCGGACTGGTGACGGCAATGGCGGGTCCGGTCGCCTTTATCGGTCTTGCTGTGCCGCATATGGCGCGGATGGCGTTTTCCACCTCTGATAACCGGATATTGATCCCCGCCTGTCTTCTCTTTGGCGGGCTGGTCACCTCACTTTGTGATATTGTTGCCCGCAGCCTGCTGTCACCGGTGGAGCTTCCTCTCTCTGCCATTACCGCGTTGTTTGGAGCACCGGTGGTGATTGGACTTTTGATGAAAAAAACGGTGAAATTATGAATACTCCCGATACCAGTGCAATCCTTTGCTGCGACGGGCTCAGCGTTGGCTATAACGGGCAGGCGATTCTTGAGGGTCTTGATCTCTTGTTTCAGAAGGCGCAGTTCATCTCCCTGCTCGGGCCAAACGGTGCCGGAAAAACAACCCTGTTGCGGACTATTACCAGACATCTCCCCCCGCTGTCAGGGCGGGTGGAGCTGCTTGGGCGGCCGCTTGATTCCTATCGTCAGTCCGAGTTGGCCAGGATTATGGCGGTGGTACTCACTGATCGGATAACGCCGCCGCTTTTCTCCGCCTTTGAATTTGTTGCCCTTGGTCGTTATCCGCATACCGATTTTCTTGGCCGTCTGTCGGCAAAGGACAGGGATGTAGTCGCTCGGGCGCTGGCATCAGTTCATGCCGAAGAGTTATCAGCGCGTGAATTTATGACTCTTTCTGACGGTGAGCGTCAGAAGATCCTTATCGCCCGGGCTCTTGCCCAGGAGCCGCAGATACTGGTTCTTGATGAACCGACTTCTCATCTTGATCTGAAACACCGGGTGGAAGTGATGTCGATTCTCCGTGGTCTTTGTGCCAGCCATAAACTGACGGTGATCGCCTCACTGCACGATGTCGATATTGCCGCTAAGGTATCTGACCAGGTGGTACTGGTAAAGGATGGCCGGCTTGTTGCCCGTGGGGTTCCGGAGGAGATGCTGAGTTCGCAGGCGGTAGCTGATCTCTATGATTTTACCGACGCCAGTTTTAACAGCCAGCTTGGCTCTCTTGAGCTGCATGGCAGCCGTAGAGGGGGCCGGGTTTTTGTCGTTGGAGGGATGGGCAGCGGTGCTGCTCTCTATCGTTTGCTTGCCAAATGCGGTTATGCGGTCAGCAGCGGTGTACTCTACGCCAATGATATTGATACGTATGTCGCCGAAAGCCTTGATATCTGCCGTATTGTCCAGTCCCCTGCGGCGGCTGTCACCTCCGCAAGCCTTGAACGAGCTTTTACCGAGCTGCAGTTATGTGATTGCGTGGTCGATGCCGGCTGTGATCTCAGCGGCATCTATAAGGAGAATCAACATATCCTAAAAGAGGCGACAGGGCTGGGGAAACCACTCTTCTCTTTTGCAGAACAGAAACGTTATGGCGGCCAGTATCTGCAAAGGATCGCTGAACTGCCGGCGGCCATTGCCGCCGTAATGGAGAGGGGCTGATGGAACAGCAGAGCTGGAGTCTTGTCTACTATTCGGCAACCGCAACCGATATGACCTCGCTTGCGCAAGGGGTACGAAAATATCTGGATGAGGGCGGCCGGGTAAAAATCATCGCCCGAACCAGGCAGCAGTTTTTTGACTCTGCCCAGAAAAAACGGTTTCTGCATAGCTGCCTGCATAGTGATGCGATAATTATCTCGCTTCATGGCGGGTCGGCCAGTTTCCCGCTGTTTGATGAATTGATGGACGCCCTTGACGCTCTGCCTGCCGCCAGTCGTCCTTTTCTCCATATCCAGCCCACTTCCGGGGATGAGGATTCGATTCTGGCGGCAGAGAAATATAGCCCGGAGTTTGGCAGTGAGTTATGGCAGAGCTGCCGGCTGTTTATTGAGCGTGGCGGATATCTAAACTTCCATCAGCTCTGTCTCTGGCTTTATAACCATCTTTTTAAGGCACAGCTCCCTTGCAAGGCGCCGATACAACAGCGTAATGAAGGGATTTATCATCCCGATATGCCTGTAGATATCAGCCTTGACGACTATCTTGCCCGGCTGCAGCCGGGGCGGATTACTGTTGGCATCTGGTTTTATCAGACCTTCTGGCTCAACAATAATCTTGCCTTTATCGATGGGCTGATCCGGGCGGTGGAAGCAGAAGGTGCCAATGTAATTCCGGTATTCCATCTCCGTTTCAAGGAGAGTTCCCGCGGCAATCATGGTGCTGACTATGTGGTCGATCATTTTTTTATGGATGGTGATACGCCTCGTATTGATGTGTTACTGAACCCGATGCTTTTCAGTCTCGTCCTTGCTTCACCCGATTATACCGGACTGCTGCCAAAGCTGGGCGTTCCCTTTCTGCAGGCGATGGTCTCAATGGGCAGTTATGAAAAGTGGTCAACCTCAACCCAGGGAATGGGCAGTATGGAGGTCAGTTTTAATGCCGCCCAGCCGGAGTTTGACGGCGCCTTGATCTCGGTGCCGATCGCGACCCGGGAAGAGAATGAGATCGATCCGCTTACCGGCGCGCTGCTCTACCGTTATCTGCCGATTGCCGACCGGGTGGAAAAACTGGCACGTCTTGCCATCAACTGGGGACGACTGCGCTGTCTGCGGCATAATAAACGTCGGGTGGCGATTATCTTCCATCACTATCCGCCGCGGGATGATCGGATCGGCTGTGCCGCCGGGCTTGACAGTTTTGCGTCGGTGGTCTCGCTGCTTGATGACTTTGCGGCGCAGGGT
>PDWJ01009573.1_pt1 | contig 12332 bp, 7 predicted proteins | sample 1430881 | NCBI WGS metagenome assembly PDWJ01 (sample SAMN01162460, study PRJNA174530) | Oral metagenome, whole genome shotgun sequencing project. | biome: Marine environment; feature: Marine mammal; material: Swab sample of the gingival sulcus; isolation source: swab sample of gingival sulcus... | reverse complement strand
ACGGATCGGTATTATTGGCGGGTCAGGGCTGGATGACCCTGATATTTTAGAACATTGTGAAAGACTTGAGGTAGATACCCCCTATGGTCCGCCTTCATCGGATATCATGTCCGGTCTGATCAACGAGACCCAGGTAATGATTCTGGCAAGACATGGCCGCAGGCACCAGTACAGCCCCACTCAGGTCAACAACCGGGCAAATATCTATGCGCTGAAACAGGCCGGGGCCTCTCATATCATTGCCACAACCGCCTGCGGCAGCCTGAGGCAGAAGATCGGCCGGGGGCATTTTGTGATCCTGGATCAGTTTATTGATTTTACCCGATTTCGTGAAAACACCTTTTCTGATTCTTTTGAGCAGGGCCCGGTTCACACAGCCATGGCCCATCCCTTTGATGAATCCCTGCGAAATGTGCTGTACAGATCCGCCACAGATCTGGGGCTGAACGCCCATGAGAAAGGATGTGTGGTGACCATTGAAGGCCCTAGGTTTTCAACTGTGGCGGAATCCAATATGTTCAGGCTGTGGGGCGCGGATGTCATCAATATGTCCACAGCACCCGAGGCGATGCTGGCCAATGAAGCGGAGCTCCCTTATGCCGCCGTGGCCATGGCCACTGATTATGACTGCTGGAAACAGGATGAAGCTCCAGTCACCTGGGATGAAATTTTATCGGTGTTCAACAAAAATGCTGATAATGTCAAACAATTGTTCATTAAGGCTGTTGCACAAATAACGGCCGTGGGCTGATCAGGCCTGTCAAGACCCAGGCTCAACGCGAAACAAAACATGATTTAAGGAGAAACAAAAGAAAATGGATTTAAGGCAGAACATCCGAAGCATTCCAGACTGGCCCATAGAAGGCGTTGTTTTCAGGGATTTGACCACATTGATGCAGGATCCTGAAGCATTTAGACATTCCTGTGATATCTTTTATAACCGTTATAAGGACAAAAATCTTGACAAGATTGTGGGGATTGATGCCAGGGGGTTTGTGTTTGGTGCTGTGGTGGCCTATCGTCTGGGTATCGGTTTTGTCCCGGTGCGCAAAAAAGGAAAGTTGCCCTACAATACCATTGAACAGAGCTACAGCCTTGAATATGGAGAAGGGATCCTTGAGATGCACGAAGATGCTCTTAATCCTGGCGAAAAAGTGGTAATTGTGGACGATCTCATTGCGACCGGCGGCACTGTGGGCGCCACGGTCAAGCTGGTAAAACAGCTTGGGGCAGATCTTCTGGAATGCGCCTTTGTTGTAGAACTGCCCGATCTTAAGGGCCGGGATCAGATTCCCGGCTGCCCTGTCTTCAGTCTCCACTTCGGGGTATGCGCCAATGTACGCTTTATGTTTCCCCGGCAGATGCTGGAATATATCCGGGAGTACAGCTGCAAAAGCCAGGGGGCAGGCAGTTCAGCCCCTGTTCTGCTGAGCCGGGATATGATGGTCTGGGCTGTTCTGGATGCATTGATGGCCAGAGGATTGGCGCCGGACCGGGAAGACAGCAGCTTTTGGGGGCCTGAAACATACCTTGAACACGACGAAACCGGCACCAGGGCCATGGCGTTAAGCCGCAGGATTGCAACTGTTCTGGATGATTACCAGGTATACCGTCCGGAGATGCTTTCGGCCTGGGGCAGGGGAGAAAACCAGGAGTTTGACGCCCCCCATGTCTTGTGGCAGGCTGACTTGTGGCAGGATTTAACCCAAAAAGGGGTGTCTATGCCCGACCAGATGCAGGCCTGTGTTGCCGCACTTGAATCCGGTGCCGTCAATGCCATGGCTTTACCCCGGCGCATATCTCTTTTCGGGATCTGTGCCATGCCACCGTTTTTTTTAGATCTTTTTGACCGTTTGGGCCGGAATATGGATATTTTTCTGTTTCTGCTCACCCCGACCTGCCAGTTCTTTTTTGATCTGCCTTCGCCCCGGCAACAGGAGAAGGCGGCATTGACACATAAGGCTGTTTCAGGACTGCCCGAAGAGGGGAATCCCCTGCTGGGCGCCCTGGGCCAGGTCAGCAGGGAGACCCAGGGGCTTCTGGAAAATTTTGACTATGACGAGCCCATGGGCGATCTGTTTGCTGATCCCCTTGGACAAGGCGTTTCCTGCATGCTCGCGGTGATCCAGTCCGATATCCTGAACCTTGTATGGCGGGGAAAGGGCAGGGCGGATGCCCCTGTCACCGTTTCACCCGACGATACGTCCCTGGCTGTCCATGCCTGTCATTCACCCATGCGCGAAGCCCAGGTGCTCAAAGATCTTCTCCTGGACGCCTTTGACAAAGATCCCGGTCTTTGCCCCCATGATGTGGTGGTGATGATGCCCGACATTGAGGCATATGCCCCTTTTCTGGAGGCTGTATTCTCCCAGGCGCCGGGATTACCCTTTACTGTGTCCGACCGCCGCCGCCGTTCTGAGTCCTTAACCCTTTCGGCCTTTTTAAATATCCTTGACATGAAAGAGACGCGTCTTGAAAAATCAAAGGTGATGGGGCTTTTATCCTGCCCGGTCATTGCCGGTAAATTCGGCCTGACCATGGGGGACCAGGAGTTTGTTTCCGCCCTGTTTGACGCTGCCGGAATTTTATGGGGCAAGGATGGCGCCCATCGTCAGAAGATTCTGGGCCGGCCTTATGAACACAACTCCTGGGTCTTTGGCCTGAACCGGCTCATGGCAGGGTTTTCCCTGCCCGAAGCAAGTACCGTGTTTGTCAATGATGTGCTGCCCTGCGACGGGATTGAAGGGCTTGAAGGGCAGATTTTAGGAAAATGCGCCCATTTTATTCATTCTTTGTTCAACGCCCTGGACCTGATGGATTCCCCGGGCACAGTCCGGGAGTGGGCCACCCGGTTTCGCACCATTATTTCGGACATGCTGGTCAAGGATCTGGGGAATGACGGGGATATGGCTGTGCTGCTCAATGCCCTGGATGATATGGAAAAAGAGGCGGGCCAGGCCGGATTTGAAAGACGGATCTCTTTTCCCGCTGTCCGCCTGGCCCTGACTGCCAAGCTTGATGTGCAGATTTCCCAGGGCAGCTTCCTTTCCGGGAGTATCACCCTCTGTAATCTTATGCCCATGCGCAGTATACCGTTCAAGCTGGTCTGTCTGATGGGAATGGATGCCCAAAGTTTTCCCAGAACAGTCAATTCGCCGGGTTTTGACCTGATCCGTCAACATCCCAGACTTGGGGATAAGCAGGCGCGCCTGGAGGATTGTGAGCTTTTTCTGGAGGCCTTGCTGTGTGCACGTCTCCGGCTCATTATTACCTATACCGGCATGCGCATCAGTGACAACTGTGCAGTTCCCGCTGCGTCCCCTGTGGCGGAACTGGTGGATACCGTTGAGAACAGTTTTCTGTTTCCCCAAAAGTTCCAATGGCAGTTTACCCATCCTTTGCACCCGTTCAGTCCGGTCTATTTTTCAAATACCGGTGGGACCGGATATTTTTCCTATTCAACTGCCCAGTGCCGGATTTGCACCAACCAATGGGCCAAACGCAATGAACACGGTTTTTGCTTCCGGGATCTGGCGGGGGACACCATCTTGCAGCAAAAGAGATCTAAAGAGAGACCAAGCATTGAACTTGCCGATCTCATTGGGTTCTTCAGGCATCCTGTCCGGTATTATGTCACCGGCACCCTGGGTGTGATCTATCCGGAACCGGGTCTGGTGCCTGATGAACGCGAACCTTTCAGGCTGTCCAGACTGTCCCTTTACCAGCTGGGTTCCCTCGCTGTTGAACACCGTGAACGTTCTGATCTTTACCCCGTAGTAAAAGCCCAGGGCTGTCTGCCCTTTGGCAAAAAAGGAGAACAGGAATGGGCGATGATCAATGATCTGGCAAAACCTGTAACGGATCTGGCCCAACATGAACTGCCTGACACACCCTTGCGCACACTTGATTTGCATTTACAGACAGATACCTGCTGCATTACGGGCCAGGTGACCGATGTGCATGATCAGGGCCGGGCAGTGGCAGGCTTTGGCAGGCTGAATCCGTCCCGGTTGCTCACCCAGTGGATCATGCACCTGGCGTATTCCTGTGTTGAAGATCACCCCGGTGCCACCGTGATGGTGGGGCAGGATCCTGAAAAGCGCAAGCCTGCGGTGAAATTTGAATTTTGTGCGATTGACGATAAGACCCGGGCCCGGGCGTTGCTCCTGGATCTGGCCGGAAATTACCTGGCCGGAACGGCAACGGTTTTTCCCTTTTTTGCTGATCTTTGTTTCCATCTGGTGCTGGATTTGTCCTCACGGGACTATGACCTGTCAGCCCCATCTTTGGCAAAGGCGTTAAAAAAATGTGCCGGGTTGTGGCAAAACACGTTTAATTCAACCGGGGAAAGTTTTAATCGCTACACAACCCTTGTGTTTGGGCAGAAAAACCCTGTTGCAGATCCGTTGGCCCTTGAACAGTCCGGGGTGCTGGACGCAGGTCTTGGCGTTTACAGGCCCATGCTGGCGCATTTAATATCATGAACAAACCTGCCTTGCCATTGCCCCTTGACCCCTTTGCCCTGGATCTTGAAAAGATCAGTCTGATCGAAGCCAGTGCAGGAACGGGAAAAACATATACCATCACCACCTTGTTCGTCCGGCTGGTGGCCATGGGGTATCCGGTGGAATCTATCCTGGTGGTGACATTTACCGAGGCGGCGGCGGCAGAGTTGAAATTGAGAATCCGTAAACGCCTGGTTCACTGTCTGACCGTTCTTTCCGGTCAGGAAAGCAAGGAATACCCAGCCGACGATCTGACCTGTTTTCTGACGCAACAAAGAGATTCCGATCAAATCCGCCGCCTGCTTCGCCTTGCGGTGACCTGTTTTGACCAGGCCGCCATCATGACCATTCACGCGTTTTGTTTTTCCGTGCTCCGGGAGAATGCTTTTGAAAGCAATGCCCATTTTGATATAGAATTGATGGCAGACAACCGGGGCTTTGTTGATCAGGTGGCCCGGGATTTTTTTTCCAGCCGCATCAATCATCTGGATCCACTGTTTTTATCTTTTCTGGACCGGAACAATATTACCCCGCAGACCTTTGCCAACGGCTTGGTTCAGGCCGCATCCCGGCCTGACATCAGGTTTGTACCGGAACGGCCCCAGTTCCAAAAGATTTGGGATGACTATAAAGAGACCGTCACGTCGGCAGCAAACATTTTAAACCAGGATCTGGAAGAGATCCGAAGCCTGATCCAGAACCATGCTGGGATAGATAAACGAAGCTATAGTAAAAAAAATCTGGCCAACTGGCTGGATGCCTGTCAAAAGAGTTTTGAAAAAAATCCTGGTACGGATCTTTTGTTTGACATGAGCGAAAAGGGCGATGCCCTGCATAAATTTACCCGGACCCGTCTGGCAGAAAAAACAAAGGCCGGTCATACCCCGCCGGCCCATCTTTTTTTTGACCTTTGCGAACACCTGCTTGATCTGTCCCAATCCATGGCAGCAAATCTCATTGCATTACGGTATCTGTTTCTTGATGATTATGGCAATGCTTTGGCTGCCATGAAGCAGGGGCAGGGGGCCTGCTTTTTTGATGATCTGATCAATGATCTTGCAACGGCTCTGGCGGGCCCAAGCGGTCATGCGCTGAAAATCGCTGTGAGAAAACGGTTCCAGGCCTGTCTCATTGATGAGTTCCAGGACACGGACCCGGGTCAGTACAACATTTTTTCTACCCTGTTTACGGATCAGGGCTGCCCTTTTTTCATGATCGGCGATCCCAAGCAAGCCATTTACGGTTTCAGGGGCGGTGATATTTTTACATATATGACGGCGTCCAATGCCTGCGGCCAACGCTTTACCCTGACAAAAAATTACCGTTCCGCACCGGCCATGGTGCGGGCTGTGAATACCATTTTTTCATCAAAGCAGAATCCGTTTGGGTTCGAACTTATTCCTTTTCAGCCTGTGGAAACCCCTGAAACTGCTGTTGACCGGCTGGTCTGCAACACGCGTCCTGTCCCGCCGGCAACGTTTCTGATTGTGGATACACAAGGGGTACCCGGCAACAAAAACGGTGTAATCAATAAATCCGATGCCCGGAATGTCGTATTAGAGATCCTTGCAAAGGATATGCTTTCCATTTTAAATACGCCCGATATCTGTCTGCTGAACAAAGACGTTCCGGGCGATAAAGGCGGGGCAACCCCTGTGACACCGGGGGATATGGCCGTGCTGGTACGCACCAATGTTCAGGCCGAGGCCGTGCAGAAGGCCCTTGTTAAACGCGGTATTCCCTGTTTTTTATCCAAAACCGGGTCCGTGTTTGATGCGATCCAGGCCCGGGAGCTTTATGACATCCTTTGCGCAGTGGATCGCCCCGGGGAGATGGGCCTGATCAAGGCTGCTCTGGTCTCTTCTGTGTACCGGGCCGATGAGGCCTTTTTAAGGCGTCTGAATACGGATGACACCCTGGCCGGCACCTGGCAGGACCGGTTTTCAGGCTACCGGCGGATCTGGGAGGAAAAAGGATTTGTTTCCATGATCACAGCCTTGTTGTACCAGGAGAATGCCCAGCCTTGTCCCTGTGCCCATATGGATGAACGAGGCCTGACCAATCTGTTTCATTTAAAGGAACTTCTGGCCCGGGCTGCCATGAATCTGGGTAAAGAAACACCGTCTAAAATTGCCCTGTTGATTGAATGGTTTCGAAAACAGCTGTTTGAACAGACCCGGCAGGCAACCGCTGATGAACTGCGGCTGGAAAGTGATGCCCGGGCCGTGGCCATTGTCACCATCCACAAAAGCAAGGGGCTTGAATACCCCATTGTATTTCTCCCTTTTTTGTGGCACACAGGCCCTGTCAAGGATACCAATGCACCGGTTTTATTCCATGATCCGAAAGACAATCATGCCCTGGTGCTGGACCTGGGCTCGGCAGACAGGGAACGGGCCATGCAACTGAACCGGAATGAAGCCGCTGCTGAAGAGATGCGCCTGCTCTACGTGGCCTTAACCCGGGCTTCGTCAGGCGTCAGGATATACTGGGGTGATTTTGCGGGCATTGACGGCTCGGCACTGGGACGCCTTTTGGGCACTGGGGGGTCAGGTACAGGTATAGAACAATTGTGTGACAGGTCAGGCCAAAGCATTGAGGCTATTAGGCTGACACCCGATACCCTGTCCGAAGGTGTTTTTGATGCGCAAACAATTCAAGATAATGGGTTTGTCCCAAAAACCATGCTCAGAAAGGTTGCCCCTGCATGGCGGATATCAAGCTATTCCTCCCTTGCTGCAGGGCATCCCCATGATCCCGTACAGGACGGGCAAAGGGAACGTCAGGAGCCAAATCCTGAGCTTTTTTTGAAAGATGCTGCCCCTGCCATGGATATTGTACCGTTGTCCACCTTTCCCAAGGGCCCGGGTGCTGGGGATTTTTTCCACAAGGTGTTTGAAGAAATTGATTTTTGCGATCCTGCCACCATTGAACCGTCTGTTGCCGGCAACCTTGGCCGGTTTGGATTTGACATGCCAAAGGCTGTGCCGGATATCTGCGATGCGCTCAAAGGTATTTTATCCGCTCCCCTTGATACAGGGCAGGGATATTGTTTTTCCCTGGATCAGATTCCCCCGGCCCACCGGCTGGTGGAGATGGCGTTTAATATGACCCTGGACCGGTTTCATCCGGCAGCCCTTGGCAAGCTGTTTGAACAGGTTGAAAAAGATGAAAAAATTGTCGGTTACAGCGCCAGGATATCCTCCATGCAGCTATCCGGGTTTAAAGGATTTTTAAAAGGATTTATCGACCTTGTGGTCTGCCATGAAAATCAATGGTATATCCTGGATTACAAGTCCAATTACCTGGGACCCTGCTTCAGTGATTATAGTCCTCCGGCGCTGATGGACGCCATGATCAGCCATGATTACATCCTGCAATATTCTCTTTACCTTGCGGCCCTGGTAAGGCGTTGAAAATAAAACCAGAATGCTTTATCTCACCATGACGCGTACCCAAAAATAGTCAAACAGGAATCAAAAAGGGTGCTGAATGTACGATCAAGGCACGCCAATGGACGCATATTGGGTATATGTGTATATTGGCGTAACCCCGAGGGTGGCTTAAAAGACAAGTAGATGGGCGATTTTATTTTGATCATGGGCTGTTAAGCACTTGGTTAGGAGAAACAATGACCTTTCTGTTGAATCTGCTTTGGTTTGTACTTGGCGGGGGATGGGCTTCAGGCCTTTTATGGATTATTACAGGCTGTATTCTGATGCTTACGGTTGTAGGTATTCCCTTTGGCTGGGCTGCGTTCAGAATTGCAGGATTTGCCGCCTTTCCCTATGGTAAGACACTTGTGGATGCCAGGGCCGTGGGCGAAGACGTGGTAACCGGAACGGCCCTGGCAAACATTTTGTGGATCATCTTTGCGGGGATATGGCTGGCCATCTCACATATCTCAGCCGGGATATGCCTTTGCCTGACCATTATCGGCATCCCCTTTGGTTTTGCCCATTTCCGGCTGGCCGCCGTATGCTTTGCTCCCTTGGGAACACGTACGGTTTCGATTTGAGATATAATACCTGGCCAAAGATATTTGGAATTTATCTTTGGATGGAGACCGGAGAAAGGAAACCGGAAGGCAACTATACAGCCTTCTTTTCAGTCTCGGATCAGACTATTGCGCCAAGGGGGATGCAGTAAAAGATTTTTTGATCAACTGAAAAGGGGCGGACTTCATTGCCGCCGTAGAAGACAATTCCTTTTAAAAATCTGTCCTTGGATACACGCGCAAGTTCCAGCATCCCTCTAAAGTCTGTTTTTTTCAAAGACGCTTTTGCTTTGACCTCCACACCGATAATCTTTCCGTCCCGGCTTTCCAGAACCAGATCAACCTCTCGTTTTCTCAAATCCCTGAAATGGTATATTTCTGTGCCCTGCTTTGAAAAGCCGGCTTCTTTGAGCAGTTCACAGTAAACAAAGGTCTCGATCAGTTTCCCCAATTGGGCATCCTTGAATTTAAACAGATTTTTTTTATCCACATGGAGCAGATGAGCGGCAAGGCCTGTATCAAGAAAATGAATCTTTGGGGACTTAACCACTTTCAGTGAAGGATTCACATGGTATGAGGGGATCCGTTTCACAATATACATGGCTTCAAGCAAGTTGATATAGGAAAGAACCGTTTTGTTATCTGCCTGGATTTTTCTTGCGATGTTATTATAGTTGATCAGTTCGGAATCATAGGTTGAAAGAAGCCGTAAAAGCGTTTTTACCAGGTGGAGTCTGGAAACAGATATTTTTTTATATTCGAGAATGTCTTTTTGGATCCGGGACTGAATATACGAAGCAAACCAATCGTCCCTGAATTCACTGTCCATACTGATAATTTCCGGATAACCACCCCGGATGATGATATCCATGAGATGTTCCAGCGAAGAACAGGTTTCAGGTTCAAAGGGACCATCTGAGAAAAGCTGATCGACCATGTTGTTTTTTCTGGTCCGAAGTTCGCTTGCGGCAAAAGGGTACAGGGTGTAGCGGACCATCCTGCCTGCCAGAGATTCCGTTACCGTGTGCATCTTAATAAAATCAGCAGAGCCGGTCAGCAGAAACATGCCGCGCTGGTTTATTTGATCAACATAGGATTTTATGTAGGATATCAGGCCCGGTGCAAACTGAACCTCATCTATCACCAGCGGCGTTTTGGCATAAAAAGACAAAAAATTTTTAGGATCTTCTGTTGCTAAATTCAGTTTATCCGGGTCATCCAGGGAAAGATATTTTATCCTCAGTTCATCCGCTATTTTTTTTACCAGAGTTGTCTTCCCAGACTGGCGGGGGCCATTTAGCATAACAACCCTGAAATTATTAAGTGCTGAAACGAGTTTTGATTTTAATTTTCTGTCTATCATAATGACGGTAGAATAACATGAATTCCAATTTTTACAATCTTAAATTCCAAGAATTACAATCTTAAATTCCAATTTTTACAATCTTAAATTCCAAGAATTACAAGAGTAGATTCCAAAACGTCATCTCGCCCATAGTTAAAATCTCTGTTTTGTCCAGGAAATAAAAACCCGCGGCAAAGATTCAGCAAAAATTTGAATAACCATGGCCGGAATATGTAAGAGCCTGTTTGATAATTAGGGGATCGAAGTGAAATCTCATGAAAATGAGAACAAATCATGCCACACTGCTTGGTATCGCGACAAAATGACCGGAACTCAAAATGAAACATGCAACATTTAGGTTTAATCCAGTAACATGCTATGATATAAAAAAATTTTTAACCCCTTGTGGAGGAGATAACGATGACCATTGACTGGGCATATATGAGAAATGGCTGAGTATCGTGCAAAAAAGCTCAACAGGTATTTGAGCAAAAAGAGATCAGCATCGCCGATAGAACAGATGCCAGAAAAGAAAAAATAGATTCAGACCAGGCATGGACCATCCTGGCATCTGCCAGGCAGATCCATATTGGTAAAGGTAAAAAAATCGCTTCATTTGAACCGACACCGGATAATAAAGAAGAAATTCTGAAAGCGGCCATGGGAAGAAGCGGGAATTTAAGGGCCCCTACGTTGAAAATAAAACAAGACATCTACATCGGATTTAACGAGACCCTATACAACAGCATTTAAGACCCATGGTCAAAATAAAATCACCCATCTGCTTGTCTTTTAATCCGCTCTGGGCGTTACGCCAACGGACAGACATACCAATATCTTTTCTTTGGCGTGCCTTGATGGCGACTTAAAATCCGGCGTATCTGTGGCAGATTTAATTCTGATCATGGGCCTAAGAGCCTGTTTGATAATTAGGGGATCAAAGTGAAATCTCATGAAAATGAGAACAAATTTTCATAAATTTTATGTTAATAGCCGGACTATTGACAGAAAAATTTGGGGGAATTGGAGCCATTTTCATGGGATTGCAGCCGATTCATCAATTATTAAACAGGCTCTAACATCGAACACAACCCAGGTTGGGTTGAACAAAGTGAAACCCAACAACTTATCGGCGTTGGGTTTCGTTCCTTTACCCAACCTACCGGGAATTCGTAGGCCTGAAATATGACCAAGGCCAACAGGAGTAAACATGTTTATTGAATTATTGCGTAAAAGAAGAAGCATCCGGCAGTTTAAGGATAAACCCGTAAGTCCTGAACAATGCGATATGTTGATCGAAGCCGCACTTCGGTCTCCAAGTTCCAGGGGCATTAATCCATGGCAGTTTGTTGTTGTCAAAGACAAGAGCATTATCGAACAACTGTCCCAGGCCAAATCCCATGGTGCTGCTTTTTTAAAAAATGCGCCTTTGGCCATAGTGGTGTGTGCCGATACCTCCAAAAGCGATGTCTGGATTGAGGATGCCTCCATTGCCGCCATTATTATTCACCTGGCTGCTGCGGATTTAGGATTGGGTTCCTGCTGGGCACAGATGCGTCTGCGCATGCGTAACGACGGCACTTCGGCCTCGGATTATATTTCAAACATTCTTAATCTGCCGGAACATATCCAGGTGCAGGCGATTATCGGCATCGGGCATCCTGCAAGTGAAATAGATGGCCATGGTGGGGACACCCTTTTATATGATCAGGTTAGTTACGAAAAATTCAGTCTCTGACCATATGGGCCTTCGAGCTTGTTATATTTTAGCGGGATGAAAGTTATGGAAAGATATTTACTGGTGATTGTGGTGGGGATAGTTGGGGGACTTTTGGCGCAACGCTTTCATGTGCCCGGTGGGGCCGTTGTGGGGGCTATGTTGTTCACTGGGATGACAGTGCTGTTTTTACCCAAGGGGCTTGTTCTACCGTCATCTGTGAGCACAGGAATACAAATCATTTTAGGCATTACCCTTGGGGTCACCGTTGATCGCTCCCTGTTGACTTTGGGGATCAAAATAATGCCCATGGCAATTTTGAGCACCATTATTCTTTTGACCGTTGCAGTGTGCATGGCGTTTCTGGCGAACAAGCTTGGACTGGTTGATTTTGGTACAGCCTTGTTCGGTTTTTCCCCGGGGGGAATGACGGGCATGGCTATTTTAGCCCAATCCGAAAATCATAACGGTTCTTTTGTGGCTTTTTTTCACTTGGTAAGAATATTTACTCTTTTTATTGTCATTCCGTTGCTCGTAAAGGTGGTGATATATTTACAGCACAAAGGGGTTCTATAGCTTAGTGTTTTTCACTTAAAAAGTAAAATTTTTCTGAGTCAAGTAATTCCGAAGAAAGGCCGCGCAGTAAACTACTGCCATAACGTCTGATAATATATAGCTTTCAAGAAAAAGATTTTGGTATCCGTATCTACTTGTTATTCAATAAGATTCAGCGTTCGATAGTTTTTTGTACTTAACAAATAACGAGAG
>PDWJ01006054.1_pt1 | contig 12332 bp, 21 predicted proteins | sample 1430881 | NCBI WGS metagenome assembly PDWJ01 (sample SAMN01162460, study PRJNA174530) | Oral metagenome, whole genome shotgun sequencing project. | biome: Marine environment; feature: Marine mammal; material: Swab sample of the gingival sulcus; isolation source: swab sample of gingival sulcus... | reverse complement strand
TGCGGGAACAGGTACTGGCTGTTTTCCAATACGAGACATAGCTACCTCCAGTTATCTATGAGAAGTGTTACCACACCTCACAAAGTATCTCTCCACCTGTATTCTGGGCTCTGGCCGTTTTATCCGTTACAATGCCTTTGGAAGTTGAAATAATTGCTATTCCCAATCCATCCAGTACCTTTGGAACAGCATTTGCCTTGGCATATTTTCGTAACCCCGGCTTACTCACTCTCTTCAAGCCATTGATAGCAGACTCACCATCAGGGCCATATTTGTTCACCATTGCCGCATTTCGTATCCTGGTCAGCATATCCGCCAGGGGATCGCTCATTGACATAGCGAACACTCCTTATTTTTCCAATCTTTTACTCAACAGTTTAAACAGACCTACCAACTGGATTTCGTTACTCCGGTAATTTCACCATTAGAGGCATGCTTACGGAAACATATCCTGCAGATACCGAATTTTCTAATGAATGCTCTCGGTCTTCCACACATGGGACATCTGTTATATTTTCTGACAGAAAATTTTGGTTTGCGTTGCGCTTTTGCAATTATAGATTTTTTAGCCAAACCAACCTCCAGTAACACTCATAGTATTAAATTTACTTATTTACGAAAAGGCATACCCATCAGTTTCAGGAGTGACCGACCTGCCTCGTCTGTTTTAGCTGAAGTTACAATTGTAATATTCAACCCTTTAATCTTATCAATCTTATCATAATCAATCTCAGGAAAGATAATCTGCTCCTTGATTCCCATGGAATAATTGCCTCTCCCATCAAATCCTTTCGGCGACAATCCCCTAAAGTCACGAACCCGTGGTAAGGATATGTTCACCAGTTTGGAAAAGAAATCATACATCTTATCACTGCGCAGTGTAACCCGGCAGCCAATTGACATGCCTTCACGCAGTTTGTACGTGGCTATTGATTTCTTTGCCTTTGTTACCACAGCCTTCTGACCGGCAATTCGAGTCAGTTCCTGAACAGCGCCCTCAATTATTTTGGGGTTCTGTACAGCCTCGCCAAGTCCCATATTGAGAACAATTTTCTCAATTTTAGGGATTTCCATGACGTTTTTAAAACCGAACTCTTTTTGCAGTGCCGGTACACACTCATTTTTATAAAATTCTCTCAGCGCACCCATTTATTACTCCTGACGTAAGCCTGACTCTCTTTTATGCCTTTGCCTCAATGCCTTCACCGCAGTTTTTACAGAACCGGATCTTCGTGCCGTCTTCCAGTACTTTTTTTCCGACCTTACCGGTTTTTGTGCATTCCGGGCATATAAGCAGAAGATTAGATACATGTATAGGCGCTTCTTTTTCCACTATCTGCCCCTGCTGGTTCATCTCAGTGGGTTTGGTATGACGCTTAATCATGTTGATTTTCTCAACCACTGCTTGATTCTTTGCGGGCAAAACTTTCAGGACCTTTCCAACCCGGCCTTTGTCCTTCCCGGCAATTACTTCAACCTGATCATTCTTTTTCAGGTACGTTTTACCTTTTGCCATTTTTACACCTTTCTTATAGCAGCCTCTTAGAGCCGTTTTTTTCCGTTCTGAACACTACAGAACTTCGGACGCAAGAGAAATAATCTTCATAAAACCCTGGTTTCTGAGCTCTCTTGCTACCGGCCCAAAAATACGGGTACCTACGGGATCGCCTGAATTTGAAAGAATAACAGCCGCATTTTCATCAAATCTTATCCAGGTATCATCCCTTCTTTTCATCTCTTTTGCTGTGCGGACAACAACAGCTCTCATCACATCGCCCTTTTTGACTTTTGCGTGTGGTATAGCTTCCTTTACCGTGACAACGATAATATCACCTATTGTCGCATATCTCTTTTTCGTGCCTCCAAGCACTCTGATACAGAGCACCTTTTTGGCACCAGAGTTATCGGCAACATTTAGTACAGTTTCTGTTTGTATCATTTTTTCACCTGATTACACACCCGTTACAGATCATTCGATTACATGCAAGACGTATTAAACAGCCTGCTCAAGGATCTTTTTCACACGCCATCTCTTGCGTTTGCTGAGAGGTCTGCATTCTTCTATAAGCACAACATCGCCGATATTGCAGCTGTTATCCGGATCATCAGCGAGATATTTCACACTCGTTTTCATATACTTACCATAGAGCTTATGACGAACTGTACGCTCTACCCGGATAACGACACTCTTTTCCATTCTGTTGCTGACAACAGATCCGGTTCTGGTTTTTCTCGATTTGGTATTTTCACTCATAACATGCACGTTTTTAAATATGTGTCAGTAATTATGCCGTAAATACAGCACCTTTTTGTATTATTGGGCCAAACTCTCGTTGCTAATTGTTTTAATCCGAGCAATGTCTTTTCGTAATTTTTTCAACTTTGAGGTATCTTCTAACGGCCTTATACGATGCTGGAATGAAAGATTACCCAATTCATCCTGAAGTTCGTTCAGTTTCTTTTGAACTTCCTCAGCACTCATTTCTCTGATTTCAGAGGATTTCATAATGTGCTCTCCTTTGAAATAACTTTCGTTGCAAATGGAAGTTTATTACCAGCAAGCGTCAGAGCACGTACTGCCAAATCTTTGTCAACACCATCAAGCTCGTAAAGGATACGACCTGGTTTAATCGGTGCCACCCAGTATTCTGGACTTCCCTTCCCTTTACCCATTCTGGTTTCAGCCGGCTTTTTGGTAATTGGTTTATCGGGGAAAACACGAATCCACACCTTGCCGCCACGTTTAATTTTTCTATTAATTGCGATACGGCCAGCCTCAATCTGCTGTGCAGTCATTTTACCGCAATCCAATGCTTTAAGAGCATAACTTCCGAAGGAAATATCTGACCCACGATGTGCCAGCCCCTTCATCCTGCCCTTGAACACCTTTCTTCGCTTAACCTTCTTTGGACTTAACATTCCTTACTCCGTATATACCTGAGAAAGTTTACAATACAACCTGCTTTCTTATTCAGTACCCTTTTCCCCTTCACTGAGCACTTCACCCTTAAAAATCCAGACTTTTACACCAATGATTCCATAGGTGGTACTCGCTTCTGCCAGGGCATAATCAACATCAGCCCGCAGGGTATGCAGAGGAACACGCCCCTCACGCACCCATTCACACCGTGACATTTCAGCTCCACCCAGACGCCCGGAACATGAGATCTTAATCCCCTGAACTCCAAACCGCAGGGCCGAGTTAACAGCCTTCTTCATGGCTCTGCGAAAGGCCACACGCCTCTCAAGCTGTGTAGCGATGGATTCGGCAACAAGCTGAGCATCAGCTTCAGGTCTGCGAACTTCCTGAATATCGAGGGTAACCTTTTTTCCTACGAGTTTCTCGAGTTCCAGCTTAAGATTTTCAATCTCAGCACCTTTCTTTCCGATAACAATTCCAGGACGAGCTGTAAAAATCTTAACACGTACTTTTTCGCCAGTCCTTTCAATTACGGTTTTAGCAAGACCAGCATGATAGAGCCGTTTTTTCAGAAATTTCCTGATTTTCTGGTCTTCGAAAAGATACGCGGCATACTCTTTATCAGCATACCATACAGAATCCCATGTCCTGGTAATATTCAGTCTCAGTCCTAACGGATTAACCTTCTGACCCAAAACAGTCCTCCAACAAAGTAGTTATTCACCTAGTAAGATAAATAGAGATAGTAATAATTGTTAGTTTTCGTCCAGTATCACAGTAATGTGACTTGTACGTTTTATAATACCTGTTGCCCGTCCCATTGCACGGGGACGAATTCTTTTAAGAGACGGTCCACCGTCAATTAAAATAGTTTTAACATAGAGGTTATCCACATCAATCTGATCATCCTGCGTGGCGTTGGCAATCGCAGATTCAATGACCTTTCGTAATATCCCGGCACTTTTTTTTGGCATAAAACGCAGGGTAGTAACGGCTTGATCAACACCCATTCCACGCACCACATCAGCGACAAGACGCGCTTTTTGCGGGGATACACGAATATATTTTCCTACGGCTTTTGCTTCCATTTTTCTAACTCCTAAGGGGCCTTACGGGAAACGCTGTCGTTTCTTTTATTATTTCTTCCCTTTTTTGTCAGATGCGTGTCCATAGTAGGTACGAGTCGGAGAAAATTCTCCCAACTTATGCCCCACCATGTTCTCTGTAACAAAAACTGGAATGAATTTTTTTCCATTGTGTACTGCGAAAGTCAACCCAACCATTTCAGGAAAGATCGCCGAGCGCCTGGACCAGGTTTTAATAACCTTTCTTGATCCACTTTCAATTGCCTTGTTAACCTTTTTCATGAGGTGATCATCGATAAAAGGTCCTTTCTTGACTGAACGAGCCATGCTCTACTCCTTCTCCTTATGATCTTCGCTTGACAATCATCTTGTCAGAAGCCTTGGTTTTACGAGTTTTATATCCCTTAGTCGGAACACCCCACGGTGTAACAGGATGACGACCACCAGAGCTTTTCCCTTCACCACCGCCCATCGGGTGATCTACCGGATTCATGGCAACACCACGCACATGCGGTCTTCTACCCAGCCATCTCTTACGACCGGCTTTTCCAAGCTTTTGTGCCTCATGCTCCCTGTTACCAACATGACCGATACAGGCGCGGCATTGTTTATGAAACTTTCTCACCTCACCGGATGGCAAACGGACAAGTACATAATTCCCCTCTTTTGCCATAAGCTGAGCGGAGCTGCCTGCACTTCTGACCAGCTGCGCTCCCTTACCTATTTTCATCTCAATATTATGAATAATTGTACCAAGAGGAATGTTGATAAGCGGCAGACAGTTCCCCGGCTGAATATCGACACTGTCACCTGCGATGATGGTATCTCCAACCTTGAGGCCTTCTGGAGCCAGTATATATTTTTTCTCACCATCCAGATAGCAGAGCAACGCAATATTCGCTGACCTGTTCGGATCATACTCTATAGCAGTGACCTTTGCGCTGATATCCACCTTGTTTCTTCTAAAATCAATAATACGATATTTTCGCTTATGTCCACCACCCTTGTGTCTGGAAGTTATACGTCCGTAATTATTTCTTCCGCCGGTTTTTGCAAAACTTGTTACCAGACTTTTCTCCGGCCTTTTGCTGGCCAAATCCGGGTTTTGTACAGACACCTGGTGCCTTTTACCAGCTGATGTTGGTTTATATGTCTTAATAGCCATGATTTCCCAATCGCTCCATCATTTTTGTGTTCGATAGATTCGCTTTTTCGATTTTCACTTCATTGGTGTTGTCACAAAACCTTGCTACAGCTCATCAGCGAAATTGATCTCGCCTTCAGACAACGTAACATACGCCTTCTTCCAGTTTGAAGTAAAGCCTGTATTACGACCATGACGCTTCTGCTTGCCATGCATTGCAGCAGTACGCACATCACTGACCTTCACTTTAAACATCTTCTCGACGGCCTTTTTAATTTCGATTTTGTTGGCATCAGGATGTACCTTGAAGACAACCTGCCCATCGACCTCCTGCAGAAGAGTCGCTTTTTCTGTAAGACATGGTCCCTGCAAAACTAAATGCTGATTTTTCATACCAAGCACCTCTTCTCAAGACTTTCAATAACAGGTTGAACAAGTACCAGCTTTTTGTGAAGAAGAATATCATACACATTTACACCATCAGCGGGCAACACCTTGAAACCATTTGCATTGCGAGATGACTTCTGCAGTGTTTCGTTATTCTGATCAACGACAACAAGTCCATTGGAAACATCGAGGGTGTTCATAACTTCAACAAAATCCTTTGTCTTGATCCGCTCCAAAGCGAAATCATCGAGAACCATCAGATTTCCCTCTTGATATCTGGCACTCATCGCCATTGCAAGAGCCTGTTTTTTCACTTTTTTATTCAACTTGAAACTATAATCGCGCGGTTTGGGTCCGAACGTCACGCCACCACCTCGCCAAACAGGTGACCTTCTGCTCCCAGCCCTTGCTCGTCCTGTACCTTTTTGCTTCCAGGGCTTCGCTCCCCCACCTCTCACTTCTACACGGGTCTTGGTACATGCTGTACCTGCACGCCTGGCAGCTCTCTGCATACGCACAACATCGTGCAGAATATGTTCCTTGACGTCGAGGTTGAAGACACTGTCATTCAAACCAGTTTCGCCAACTTTTTCCTTTTTGATATTATATACATCTACAGTTGACATCATGATCTCCTTGATCCGGATAATCCTGTGTTACATTATTTGGTAAAAATCTTAAGCAACCCATTTTTGGCTCCAGGAACAGATCCTTTCACCAGGATCACATTATCCTCAGGCCGAATATCAACAACGATTACATTCTTTTTCAACACAGTATCATTACCCATACGACCGGGAAGCTTTTTCCCTTTAATCACACGACTTGGCCAGGCACTGCAACCAATGGAACCCGGTGCCCGATGGAAACCGGAACCATGTCCTGCACCACCACCTGCAAAGCCGTGACGTTTCATTACACCTTGAAAGCCCTTACCTTTACTTTTTCCCTGTATATCAACAAGATCGCCAACCTTAAAAAGAGAGTCCAGCTCGATTGCAGATCCGGTCTCATACGCGTCAGGATCGTCTACTCTGAATTCACGGATAAAGTAAAATCCTTCAGAATCCGCTTTCTTGAAATGACCAGCGTCTGGCCTGTTCACTCTTGATGATTTTTTAGGGACAAAGCCAACCTGAATTGCATTATAACCATCCGTTTCTACAGTTTTAACCTGCAAGACAGTACACGGTCCGGCTTCGACAACAGTAACTGGTGTGGAAACACCGAGCTCATCATATACCCGGGTCATCCCAACCTTTTTACCTAATATACCCATCGTTTTTGGCATAACGTTACCTGTAACTTCTATATTTTTCTCTTTACCAGTTTATGGCAGTTTTATCTCGACATCTACGCCTGCTGACAGTTCGAGTTTCATCAACAGATCGATAGTCTGTTGCGTTGGCTCGAGAATATCGAGCAATCTTTTATGTGTTCTCATTTCAAATTGCTCTCTGGATTTTTTATCCACATGCGGTGAGCGGAGAACACAAAATTTCTTAATATTGGTCGGCAGTGGAATAGGACCAGCGACTGCCGAACCTGTGCGCCTGGCAGTTTCAACAATTTCAAGTGTTGATTGATCAAGCAGCTTATGATCGTAGGCTTTTAAACGGATTCGAATCTTCTCTGTAGGTATCATTACACACCCTTATTTTTCAATTTCACTGATAACGCCGGCGCCTACTGTACGGCCACCTTCACGGATAGCAAAACGAAGTCCTGCATCCATTGCAATCGGGGTAATAAGCTCTGCCGTGATTGCCACATTATCTCCAGGCATTACCATCTCGACACCTTCTGGCAGACTCACAACACCGGTAACATCCGTGGTCCTGAAGTAAAATTGAGGCCGATATCCATTGAAAAACGGGGTATGACGGCCGCCCTCTTCCTTGCTCAAGATATAGCACTCTGCCTTGAAATTGGTATGCGGCTGAATGGAACCCGGCTTGGCAAGAACCTGGCCACGTTCAATCTCATCACGCTTGATACCGCGAAGCAAGGCACCAATATTATCACCTGCCTGACCTTCATCCAGCAGTTTGCGGAACATCTCAACTCCTGTACAGGTGGTCTTCTTCGTCTTGCGGATGCCAACGATCTCAACCTCTTCACCAACCTTGATCACACCGCGCTCGACACGACCGGTAGCTACGGTACCACGGCCTGAAATCGAGAATACATCTTCGACAGGCATCAAAAATGGCTGATCGACATCACGCTCCGGCTCAGGAACATATGAGTCAATCGCATCCATTAATTCAAAAATACACTTTGCATGTGCTTCATCTTCCGGATTTTCCAACGCCTGCAGAGCAGATCCCTGGATGATTGGAATATCATCTCCGGGAAACTCATAGGCATCAAGCAGCTCACGAAGCTCCATTTCCACCAATTCGATCAGCTCTTCATCATCTACCATGTCACATTTATTCAAAAACACGACGATGGCCGGAACACCAACCTGACGGGCAAGAAGAATATGCTCTCTGGTTTGAGGCATTGCGCCGTCGGTTGCAGCAACAACAAGAATCGCACCGTCCATCTGGGCAGCACCTGTGATCATGTTCTTGATATAGTCAGCATGACCTGGGCAATCCACATGGGCGTAGTGGCGCTTATCTGTTTCGTATTCCACATGTGCTGTGGCAATGGTAATTCCGCGTTCCTTTTCCTCGGGTGCTTTATCGATCTCACTGAAATCTGCGAATTCAGCCTGACCTTTTGTAGACAACACACGTGTTATGGCTGCTGTCAAAGTTGTCTTGCCATGATCGATATGACCAATTGTTCCTACATTGACATGCGGTTTAGTCCTTTCAAATTTTTCCTTTGACATCGTCGTTCCTCATATAATTTGAAATCAAATTCCTCGAATCTTTTTCACTATTGCTTCTGCCTTATCCCCAGGTACAGCTTCATACTCGAGAAACTGCATAGTAAAATTCGCCCTGCCCTGAGTTGCCGACCTCAACGAGGTGGAATAACCAAATGTTTCAGCAAGCGGCACATGCGCAATCACTGTTTGCAGCGCATTCAATGCCTCCACCCCTACAATCTTGGCCCTCTTACCGTTAAGATCATTGATAACATCACCTAAATATTCTTCAGGAGATATTACCTCCAATTTCATGAGCGGCTCCAATAAAACAGGCTCTGCTTCAGCAGCTGCCCGCCGTATTGCCATCGCAGCAGAGACCCCGAAAGCCATCTCTGTGGATTCCTCCTCATGATATGAACCCCCAACGAGGCTTACCTTGATATCAGTCAAAGGATAGCCTATCAGCGGCCCGGCATCCAGACTATCCCGAACACCCTTCTCGACAGCACCTAAAAATTCCTTGGGTATTGTCTTATCATCGACCTTACTCTCAAAGACAATACCTGTCCCACGTGGAAGCGGAGCCACCTCCAATTCCACATGACCATACTGCCCTTTGGCCCCTGTCTGCTGGTCAAATTTACCCTCAGCAGAGGACATACTGCTTATGGATTCCTTGTACGACACCTGCGGCTTGCCGACATTTGCCGATACTTTAAAATCTTGCAAAAGCCTGTCAACGATTATTTCAAGATGGAGCTCGCCCATCCCTGAAATAATCATCTGCCCGGTATCCTCGTCAACCTTGACAGTAAACGAAGGATCCTCAAGCGCTATCTTGGCAAGCGACTCATTCAGTTTTTTTTCATCTGCTGCCGATTTTGGTTCGATAGCAATCCCAATAACCGGCTCGGGAAAATCCATACTCTCCAGCAGAATGTAGTCGCCGCTCTTACATAATGTATCACCGGTCGTGGTAAACTTAAGGCCAACAATTGCACCTATATCACCCGCACCGATTGCCGAAACCTCCTCTCGTTTATTGGCATGCAACTTAAGGAGCTTTCCAATTTTTTCTTTTTTCTGCCGACCAGGGTTAAAAACCTTATCACCTACACTGAGCGTACCTGAATAGACGCGTACGAAGGCAAGATTTTCAACATAGGAATCGCTCATAATCTTAAAAACAAGCCCGCAGAACGATTCACCCCCGTTAGCCCTTCTCGCTACTACTTCGCCTTTTTTATCCCTTCCCTCCACATCCGGCACATCGAGAGGAGAAGGAAGATAGGCCAGCACTGCATCGAGCAGCGGCTGGATACCTTTATTTTTAAAGGCGCTGCCACACAGTACGGGAACAACATTAAGCTCCAGTGTTGCTCTCCGCAAAGAGCGATATATCTCGGTCGCAGATACTGCTGTATCTTCCAAATATTTTTCCATTCCATGATCTCCTCATCGAAGTCGGCCAACTTCTCGAGGAGTACCATACGTGCGGCCGAGAATTCTTCTCTGTATTCGTCAGGTATGTCCTTTTCCAGAACATCCTGCCCAAGAGACTGCTCAGAAAATTCGAGCATCTTCTCTTCAATCAGGTCTATAACACCTGTAAAATCTGATTCCTTACCTATCGGTATTTGAATCGCTACCGGATTCGCGCCGAGTTTTCCCTCAATCATGTCAAGACATCTGGCAAAATCTGCCCCGACGCGATCCATCTTATTTACAAATGCAATACGGGGAATCTGGTATCTATCAGCCTGCCTCCAGACTGTTTCAGACTGTGGCTCAACCCCACCTACAGCGCAAAAGACCGCTACAGCCCCGTCCAATACCCTCAGACATCGTTCCACTTCCACCGTGAAATCGACATGACCTGGGGTATCGATTATGTTTATCTTGCTCTCTTTCCAGAAACAGGTCGTAGCAGCCGATGTTATCGTTATCCCTCGCTGCTGTTCCTGCTCCATCCAGTCCATAACAGCATTACCATCATGAACCTCACCAATTTTATAAGAACGCCCCGTATAATAAAGGATACGTTCTGTTGTCGTCGTCTTCCCTGCGTCAATATGGGCCATTATCCCTATATTACGCACAACAGACAAACTATCCTGAGCAGCCATCGACCATCCTCAACATGCTATCCTCTGATGCCCGCCCAAAAACAGGTTACACCTGCAACACACTACCAACGATAATGGGCAAACGCCTTATTAGCCTCCGCCATTTTATGCGTATCGTCACGTTTTTTAACAGAGGCGCCCCTGTTATTATACGCATCGAGCAACTCTCCAGCCAGCTTCTCAGACATTGATCTACCTGAACGGGATTTCGCAAACCCTATAATCCAGCGAATAGCAAGCGCATTCCTCCTGGCCTGCCGCACCTCCATAGGCACCTGATAGGTAGCGCCGCCAACACGCCTTGACTTCACCTCCACCTTGGGACGAACTTTTTCCATCGCATCTTCAAACACGGTAAGCACATCCTCATCCGGCATTTTTGAACTGACAATGTCCATAGCATCATAGAAAATACGTTGCGCAACGCTTTTCTTGCCACGCTCCATCAGCCCATTAGTAAATTTTGTCACCAACACTGAATTATACCTTGGATCGGGATCAACAGGTCTTTTCTCTATAAGTCTTCTACGCGCCATTTTATCCTCTTCTATCTATGTCCCGCATCAGGACGGACGTTTTGCACCATACTTAGATCGACCCTGCCGCCTGTCAGAAACACCAAGCGTATCCAGCGTACCACGAACAATATGATACCTGACACCCGGGAGATCTTTCACCCTGCCGCCACGAATCAGCACAACGGAGTGCTCCTGAAGATTATGCCCAATTCCTGGAATATACGAGGTGACCTCAATCCCGTTTGTAAGCCGAACCCTTGCAACTTTACGCAACGCTGAGTTTGGCTTCTTTGGCGTTGTTGTATACACACGCACACACACACCGCGTTTCTGCGGAGATCCCTTCAACGCAGGCGTATTTGTTTTCTTTACCTGCTTCTTTCTTCCCTGCCTAACAAGCTGGTTTATAGTTGGCATCGTTATTACTGCTCCTGTTCTATGAACCTTGAATAGAGTTACTAGTATTTAAAGCGTGCATTCAACAGCACAAAGCAAGGATTTTTACATCAATTTCCCAATTCTGTCAATAACAAAATTTGAGAGATTGAAAAAACACTTTCTTTCAAGCTCGAAACAACAAGAGCCACCATACCCCCTCATGCGGGCCTCGCTCTGTTCGGAGAATTTTTCCACGGTCTTGCTCTTTCAAATCATATCAACAACCTTCTGGCCAAACCAGGCAGTGGCAGAGGGTATGCCCCATCAGCATACATTTTGCCACTTACGTTAATGCTCCATGGAGGCGGACGCAGCCTTGAAGATACACGTCAAATCAGGAGAGATCATGGCTTATGCAAACTTTTGGGGATTGACAGAGTTCCCAGCCCTGATGCAACAAGCGATTGGCTTCGCAGGATGGGAAATGGAGCCGGTCTGAAAAATCTTGGTAAGTTGAACAATCTTGTTCTCAGGCGAGCCTTACATCGTGGAGAAAGAAGTCAGTACACCCTCGATATTGATGCCAGCCAAATCGTTGCTGAAAAATATGATGCCCATTATACCTATAAGGGTGAACGAGGTTACATGCCTATGCTTGGCCATCTTGCTGAAAATGGCTATGTGATAGAAGATGAGTTTCGTGAGGGTAATGTTGCTCCTGCAACAGACAATCTGGAGTTCATTACATGCTGCATCAGCAAAATACCAAGGGAAAGAAAATAAGCAGTTTACGGAAAGATAGTGCAACATATCAGGCAGATGTGTTCAATTATTGCGAAAAACACGGCTGTTCAACGACAATTATAATTTCCGGTCAACGACAACTATAATTCCCTACTCAACATACTAATTTAACAGCATATATTTTTTATTGTTTTTGTTTTGCA
>PDWJ01004463.1_pt1 | contig 12332 bp, 8 predicted proteins | sample 1430881 | NCBI WGS metagenome assembly PDWJ01 (sample SAMN01162460, study PRJNA174530) | Oral metagenome, whole genome shotgun sequencing project. | biome: Marine environment; feature: Marine mammal; material: Swab sample of the gingival sulcus; isolation source: swab sample of gingival sulcus... | reverse complement strand
AGAGGAATTATTAGGTTTTTCTGTTTTTGAACAAAATTTAATTGACAAAACAATGATTGAGTTGGACGGAACTCCAAATAAATCAAAATTAGGAGCAAACGCAATTTTAGGTGTTTCGTTGGCTTGTGCAAAAGCGGCTGCAAAAGAACTTGGAATGCCTTTATATCGTTATGTTGGCGGTGTTTCTGCAAATACTTTACCAGTACCGATGATGAATATTATCAATGGAGGTTCACATTCTGATGCTCCGATTGCATTTCAAGAATTTATGATTATGCCTGTAAAAGCAGAAAATTTCACTCACGCAATGCAAATGGGAACAGAAGTTTTTCATCATTTGAAAAAAGTATTACACGACAGAGGTTTATCAACCGCTGTTGGTGATGAAGGAGGATTTGCTCCAACATTAGACGGAACAGAAGATGCTATTGAAACCATTGCAAAGGCTGTTGAAAATGCAGGTTACAAGTTTGGCGACGAAATTATGATTGCTTTGGATTGTGCATCAGCAGAGTTTTACGTTGATGGAAAATACGACTATACAAAATTTGAAGGCGAAAAAGGAAAAGTACGTTCAAGTAAAGAACAAGCCGATTATTTAGCAGAATTAGTTGAAAAATATCCTATTATTTCTATTGAAGACGGAATGGATGAAAATGACTGGGAAGGTTGGAAGTATTTAACTGAAAAAGTTGGTAACAAAGTTCAATTAGTTGGCGATGATTTATATGTAACGAATGTTGAACGTTTATCTCGTGGAATTGAAAACGGAATTGCAAATTCAATTTTGATAAAAGTAAATCAAATCGGAACACTTACTGAAACTATTTCGGCTGTAAATATGGCACATAATGCAGGTTATACCTCTGTAATGAGCCACCGTTCTGGTGAAACAGAAGACAATACAATTGCTGATTTAGCGGTTGCATTAAATTGTGGTCAAATCAAAACTGGTTCAGCATCTCGTTCAGATAGAATGGCTAAATATAATCAATTATTACGCATTGAAGAAGAATTAAGTGACATTGCTTATTACCCAAAAGAAAAAGCATTTAAAGTTAAAAAATAATAACTTTATTTATGATAAAAATCCTCGCAATTAAAATTGTGAGGATTTTCTTATATCAATTAACCATTTTGAAATAAAAAATCCCAACACTCAAAAGTGTTGGGATTTTGTAATATTAATTAAAAATTATCATTAATGATGATTATCTTCTCCTCCATGTTTAATGTTGTAATAGTGGAATGTTTCACTTTCATGTAAAAATGGATTTCCTTTTGCAACAGTTGGCACTTTTGCAAACGCACTAAATGTAGCAAAGATAAACAACCCTGCAAAGAATAAGATTCCTCCTATTTCTCCGAAACCAAATCCGTATTGAGCACCAACAGTACCAGGCATAATCATTACATATAAGTCAATATAGTGACCTGCTAAAATGAATATTCCTGCTGTAATGATAATCCAAGGAATACGCTTATAATCACTATTTATTAAAATTAAAACAGGTAATATAAAGTTAAGTGGAATCATTCCTAAAAATAAATACTTGTACTCGTTAAAACGTTGTAAATAATATGTTGTTTCTTCTGGCATATCTGCATACCAAACTAACATAAATTGAGCAAACCAAAGGTAAGTCCAAAATACAGAGAAACCGAACATAAATTTTACTAAATCGTGAATATGACTATCATTTACCAAAGGTAAAGCATCTTGGGAACGCAAATAAATAGTTACCATAGCCACTATTGTTAAAGCACTTACTAAGAATGTTGCTAACACATACCAACCAAATAATGTAGAGAACCAGTGTGGGTCAATTCCCATAATCCAGTCCCAAGACATCATACTTTCTGTGATTAAGAATGTTGCAACAAAAGCAACTGATAAGTTAAATAATCTTTTATGTAATTTCAAATCCCCATTATCTTGTTTTACTGACATCTTACGAATAATAAATCGTAAAACATTCCAAATTGTTAAATAAACAATACTTCTAATTGTCCAACCTGGAAGATTCATAAACCATTTTTTTCCGTAGATAATTGGGTCAAAATTTTCGTGACCTGGTGTTAATGTACCTTCTGTCATCCAAGGGAAAATATGAGTTTGATGCATTGCTGTTGCAATGATGAACAATAACATAACGAAACTTACATAATGTAAGTTATTAGAAATCGCCTCAAAAACTCTAAACAACACCACTGACCAACCTGCTTGTGCAATACGTTGTCCTGCATAAAATGCCATTACCAATAATGAAATCCCTAAAAAGAATAACATTGCTACATAAAACGCTGAAACAGGTCTGTTTTGCATTTGATGAAAAACGTGTTCTGCGTGATGGTCTGCTTCGTGTGCATCGTGACTTCCGTGAGCCTTTTCTTGTTTTTCTACTTTTGGTAGATGGAAAAACTCAGTTCCTTCTGGCACAGTTTGTTTATGACTTTCTTTTGCTGAATGTCCTTTATGTTCTGTTGCGTGTGCATTATGTTCCCCTTCGTGATGAGAACTTTTTTCGTGCATTATTTCTTTTGCTTCTTCCAAAGTTTTTGGTGCATTCATAAAACTAACTGCTGTTAGTCCTAATCCTAATACCATTAGCACGATTGCTACTATTTTTAATTTTGCTGGAAACTTATACATATCGTTTACCTAATTAAATATTATTATAATTCGCTTTTTAATTTCTGAACATACATTACGACTTGCCAACGCTCTTTGTATGTTAATTGAGATGAGTGAGACCCCATTAAGTTCTTTCCGTGCATAATTACATGATATATACTTCCTTCTGTAATATCTCTATCTGCATAATTAGGAATTCCGTTAAATTTATCTCGTTGTGGCAATATTCCTTCTCCGTCACCTTTTTCACCATGACAAACTGCACAATAAATATTGAACATTTTTTTACCATTTGCCATATTTTCTTTTGTAGGCTTAAAAGGATTTTTCAATTCTGTTTTTGCCTTTTCATAACCTTCATTTGTATCAGGAATGTCATAGGCAATAACTCCTGCTCTACTTACAGTTCCTGCCACTGGTTGTCTATTCACAGGCACTCCTCCTGCACTTTTTACCCCATTTGCATCATATGGCACTGATACATACATATCAGGCATATATTGCACTTGTGGTTTGCGTTTATTGTTACAAGATACTAAACTTACAACGAAAACTAATCCGATAATTAATTTTATATTTTTCATTGTCTTTCTGTTTACTTTTCTACTACATTAATTTCTACTGCTCCCGTTTGTGATAATAATGATTTTAATTCTTCTTCATTATCATTTACTGGAATTTCCATTAAAAAATGGTCATCAGTAGTTCTTGGGTCAGGGTTTTCTGCATCTTTAAATGGCCATAATTTACTTCTCATAAAGAATGTAATTACCATTAAGTGAGCGGCAAAGAACACTGTTAATTCAAATAAAATCGGCACGAATGATGGTAAATTTACAAACCAAGTAAAGTTTGGTTTACCCCCAATATCTTGTGGCCAATTATGAATCATTGTGTACCAAGTAAGCCAAGATGCTACACTTGTTCCTGTGATTCCGTATATAAATGCCATAATTGCTAAACGTGTTCGTGGCAAGCCCATTGCTTGGTCTAATCCATGAACAGGAAATGGCGTATATACTTCCTTAATCTGATGATTTGCACCTCGTACCTTTTTAACGGCATCCATCAAGATATCATCATCGTTATAAATTGCGTGGATTACTTTATTAGTGCTCATTGTTTTCCTCTCTTAATTTTTTATAATTTGCCCCTGACGACTTTAATATTGTCTTAACTTCCGCAGTAGGAATTACAGGGAATGTTCTTGCATATAATAAGAATAACACCCCAAAGAAACCAATAGTTCCTACGAAAATACCTATATCAACAAATGTTGGCTCAAAACGCCACCAAGTTGATGGTAATTGCCCTTTTGATAATACAATCGCAATGATATCAAAACGCTCAAACCACATACCTATATTGATGAAAATTGAAACTATAAAAGAAACTATAAAACTTCTTCTCATTTTCTTAATCCATAATATTTGTGGTGCCATAATGTTAAAGAACATTAATGACCAGAATGCCCAACCATACGCTCCTGCTTCTGCACCAAACGAAAGGTAAGTATAATTTTCATAAGGAGAACCAGTGTACCAAGCGATGAAGAACTCTGTCGCATAGGCTACTGCTACAATACCACCTGTTAAGATAATTACGATGTTCATATACTCAACGTGTAATCTTGTGATATATTCTTCCATATGTGTTACCTTACGCATCACTCCTAAAAGTGTTTGTACCATTGCAAATCCCGAGAAAATCGCCCCTGCCACGAAATAAGGAGGGAAGATTGATGAGTGCCAACCTGGGTTTACCGATGTAGCAAAGTCAAACGATACGATTGTATGTACCGAAAGTACCAAAGGTGTTGCCAATCCTGCTAATACTAACGACACTTCTTCAAAACGTTGCCAGTCTTTTGCACGACCACTCCAACCAAATGATACCAAAGAGTATATTTTCTTTTGGAAAGGCTTTACTGCTCTATCACGGATTGTTGCGAAATCAGGTAATAAACCAGTCCACCAGAATACTAATGATACTGATAAATATGTAGAAATCGCGAATACGTCCCATAAAAGAGGCGAGTTAAAGTTTACCCATAACGACCCGAATTGGTTTGGCATTGGAATTGTCCAATACCCATTCCAAGGACGTCCCATATGGATAATTGGGAATAAACCTGCTTGGAATACCGCAAAAATTGTCATCGCTTCGGCAGAACGGTTAATCGCCATACGCCATTTTTGACGGAATAACAATAATACGGCAGAAATCAGCGTTCCTGCGTGTCCGATACCTACCCACCATACGAAGTTGGTGATATCCCACGCCCAACCGATGTTTTTACTTAATCCCCATACACCGATACCTGTTCCAACGGTGTAAAAGATACATCCAAATCCCCATAACATTCCTGTTAATGAAATGAAAAATGCAATGTACCAATTTCTATTTGCCTTACCTTCTATCGGTCTGGCGATATCCTCTGTAATATCGTGGTAAGACTTGTTACCCAATATTAGAGGCTCTCTAAAAGATGATTCGTAATGAGACGACATAATCTATTTAATTTATTTTTTTAATACATATTCCCTTTCCTTTTACAAAGAAAGGGAATTTTCTTATGATTCGTTTGTATTTCTTACTTTTACTTGATAAACAACATTGTTATCCGTTTGGATATAATCCAATACTTGGAACGTTCTATCATCTGAAATCAACGGTGTTACTGGGTCATTAGGATTATTTACATCTCCAAATACCATAGAACCTGACGAACAAGCCGATGCACAAGCACAAGCGTCGTTAAATTCGTTATTTCCTACCACACGTCCTTCACGTTTTGCTTTCAATATAACTGCTTGTGTTGCTTGGATACAGAATGAACATTTCTCCATAACTCCACGAGAACGAACTACTACATCTGGGTTTAATACCATTTTTCCGTAGTCGTTATTCATATTGAAATCAAATTCTTCATTATTTGCATAATTGAACCAGTTGAAACGACGCACACGGTAAGGACAGTTGTTTGCACAATAACGCGTTCCTACACATCGGTTATAAGCCATTTGGTTTTGACCTTGACGTCCGTGAGAAGTCGCCGCTACTGGACAAACTGTTTCACAAGGTGCGTGATTACAGTGCTGACACATCATCGGTTGGAATGTCACCTGTGGATTTTCAGCAGGATTTTCCAACGCATCAAATAAGTCTCCTCTACTTAAATTTAATACTCTTTCAGTATATTTTCTTTCTAAATCTTTATGAGCAATGTCTGGGTTTTGTTTCTTAAACTCTTCCATTGTCATTTCAGCCTCGTATTGCTTATCTTCAACAGTTGAAGAATAATAACGGTCAATACGCAACCAGTGCATATCACGTCCTACACGAACTTCGTGTTTTCCAACAACTGGAACGTTATTTTCAGCGTGACAAGCAATAACACAAGCACCACAACCTGTACAAGATGACAAGTCAATAGATAACTTAAAGTGGTGTCCTAACTCACGATTATGTTCGTCCCACAAATCAATAGTTGTTGCTTCAACTTCGCTGTGGTCATAAGACACTTTATAAGGCTTGTTCCAAGTTTCTTTTGGGTCAATTGACTTATCTGTAACTTCTTTTAACGTTGCTTCTCTTAAAATATCGTTACGTCCTGCTAAGGTGCTTTGTACCTGAATACAAGCAAACTGATGCCAACCTTCAACTTTATTTATAGAAACATTATACTGAACGTTGTTTCCGTCTTTATATAAAGAATAAGCATTCACCCCAACTTGCATTTCTTCTCTTAAATTATGTTTTCTACCATAACCTAATGCTAAACCAAATGAACCTTTCGCTTGCCCTGGTTGAATCATTACAGGAGCTACAACTTTTACTCCATTTACAGTAATTTCTGCATAATTTCCATCAATTGCTCCGTTATCTTTTACAGGATTTTCAAAACCTAACTCTTTTGCATCAGCAATAGACATTGTTAAGTAGTTATCCCAAGATGCACGAGTGATTGGGTCTGGCAATTCTTGTAACCAAGGGTTATTTGCCAAACGACCATCTCCCATCGCAGTTGATGAATATAATGTTAATTCATATTTAGACGCTTTCGTTGCCGACATCAATGCTGATGCCACTCCTGCGATATCTAATTCTTTTTGTTCTAATGGTGTTTTTCCATACACATCGTTAAGGAAGAATCCGTCGTGTAACGCTTTGTTCCAAGTTGTTGCTCCTTGAAGAACATTCTCAGTCCAGTATTCTTTTAATGTGTCGTAATAATTTTTATCAGCACCACTCCATTGTAATAATACATCTTGGAATTGACGTGTATTAAATAATGGTTGAATTGTTGGTTGCATTAAACCAAACAAATCATCATTAATTTGTGCATCTCCCCAACTTTCCAAATTATTTGGTGTTGGTAAAGCGTACTGCGTTAAACTTGCTGATAAATTATCTTGTTCAGTTAAAGAAACTGATAATTTCAATCCTCTTACTGCGTCTGTATAATCTTTTGCGTTCGGTAATGTATAGGCTGGGTTTACGTTATAAGTAATTAAACCTTTTACATTTCCTGATTTTAAATCTGCTACTAATTTATTAACATCTGCTGTATTTCCTTGACGGATATACATTGGGTTTTTAAAGTCAATAATTTCAGATTGTAAGGCTTGGTTGATAGCAAACGCCATTAATTGTGCGTTTTTATCATTCAATCCTGTAACAACTACCCCTTTGTTTCCTGCTTTCTTTAAGTCGTTTGCTAACTTCTTAATTTCAGCATCTTTGGCAGTTGATTTTGCAGGAAGATTATTTCCTGTAATTTCGTTATATAATTTGATTAACGCATATACTTGCTCTGACGGTTTTAACACCACACGCTTATCTGCGTTAGCCCCCGTTAAAGACATATTACTTTCCACTTGTACGTGGTAAGACATAAATCCTTTCGCAGGTTTTCTACCTTCAATATATGATTTTTCAAATCCACCTTGCCAGTCGCCGATAAAATCAGCACCGATAGACGCAATTACTTTCGCTTTGCTGAAATCGTAATTTGGTAAGGCTCTTTTTCCGAACATTGCATTAAATGCTTCCAAAGTTCCGTCTTCCGAAATTGCATCGTAAGTAACGTGTTTTACGTTTGGATATTTTGCAATAAAATCGTTAATAACCTTTTCAGTAGATGGACTTGCTAATGTACTTGTTAATAATACCACTTGCTCATTAGCCTCTTTCAAGCCTTCTAACTTCGCTTTAATTTCTTTATTAACTTCGTCCCATTGCACTTTATCCTTACCACGTCTTGGTTCTTGCAAACGAAGTCTATGGTCATATAAAGATAAAATTGTTGCCGCTTGTCTTGCGTTCATATCACCGCCCGCATCGTTGTTACATACAACTAATATCGGACGTCCTTCACGTGTTTTTACCAATACATTTGCAAAATCATATCCGTCTGCGATAGTTGATGCGTACCAATCAGCAACACCATTAATCACATTATTTGGTTGAACCACATAAGGAATTGATTTTCTTACAGGACCTTCACAAGCCGCCAACGTTGCCGCTGCTGTTGAAAAACCAACATATTTTAAGAAATCTCTACGTGTTGTTTTTGACGATTCCAAAGTTTCCTTATCTCCTAAAAACTCATCAGTAGGAATTTCTTGTACAAACTCTTTACCACGTAGTGCCTCTACGATAGAGTTATCTTTTAACTCTTCGACACTTTGCCAGTATTTTTTGTTTGAAGCCATTTATTTACTTTTATTTAAAGATTTAAAGATTTCAAATATTTAAAGATTAACTATCTTCAATTTTTCAATCCTTCAATTTTTTAATTATTAATAGTGACACTTACCACACTCTTTTCCTCCTAATTGAGCAATAGTAACCTTATCCACACCGTACTTTTCGGCTAATTCTTTATGAATTTTAGCGTAGTACTCGTTTCCTTTTAAGTCAACATTTGTTTCCTTATGACAATCAATACACCAACCCATTGTAAGTGGCGAATATTGATAAACTTCCTCCATAGTCTCAACAGGACCGTGACACTTCTGACATTCTAAACCTGCAACCTTAACGTGTTGCGAGTGGTTGTAATAAGCAAAATCTGGTAAATTATGAATTCTTACCCACTCTATCTTTTGTGGTTTTTCTGAATATTCTCCTTCTTTAAACCCTGCCGCCTTATATAACTTTTGGATTTCTGCATCTAACTCCCCTTTTCTTAAAGTTCTATCTTCAAGAACAACTTCTGTATCTTCTGCTACTTCTGAAATATTTTTATGACAGTTCATACAAACATTTACCGCAGGAATACCTGAATGCTTACTGTGTTTTGCACCTGAGTGACAATATTGGCAATCAATTTTATTGTCTCCAGCGTGAATTTTATGCGAGAATGCTATCGGTTGAATAGGCTGATAACCTTGGTCAACACCTACCTTAAACAACAATCCGAATACAATATACGCACTCATCAACGCTGTAAAGATAACAATTAACAAGAACAATAATTTATTCTCTTTTAATTTACCGAAATAAACTCCTAACAGACCTTTATCCTTAATAGGCTCTCCTTTAAGTTCTGCAAGCGTTCTTAATAAGATAAAAACAATTAACAAACCTACGAATACAGCTAATGCTAAAATCCAAACTAACCAATTTGGAGCTCGTTTTCTCGGCTTCACTTCTTTCTTTACCGCTTTCTTTACTTTCTTAGGCTCTCCAACCTTTGTATAGTAAAGAATTTGCTCGATTTGCTCATCTGTTAAATCAGCAAATGGAGGCATAGGAACTTTGTTGTTTTCTTCAAAAACTTTCTTCGCATCTTCATCGCCCGACTTGATTAAGTCAGCACTATTACGAATCCATTTTTGTAACCATTCCACAGACCTTCTGTCTTCAACTTTACCCAAAGCAGGTCCTACAAGCTTTCCTTTAAGTTTGTGACACGAAGCACACTTACTCTTAAATAACTCTGCACCCTCTTTTTGTTTTGTTGCATCTACTTTCTGTGAATACCCTGAAAGCCCTACCATTAAAATTAACAGAAAGGCACAACTCTTAGTGAGTATTTGAGATAATCTATTGTGATGTTTCACACTTTTCATACTTAAAATAATTTTATGTATATTTTCTTGTATAATATTATTATTAAACCTATTACAAAGCATAATAACTGAAATATTTGACAAAGATAGGACATACATATAAACTATGAAATGTTAAAACTATGTGAAAAATTAATTTATAGTTATTCTAAATAATTAAAAAATGCAAATTATTAATTTATAAGTTGTTACATTTGCAAAAACAATTATTTAGAATGAAAACATTTTTCGTAAACATAGCAGTTATTAGTTTCTTTTTATTAGGAACTACAAAAATATCAGCACAAGACAAATACACTGATAATAAAAATATTATATCGCTGATAAAAAAGAAGAGAGAGTACAACAAACAAATAGAAGCTAACTTTGAAATTCAACTTTATAATGGGATTGAAAAAAAAGCAAGAGAAATAAAATTGAATTTTGAAAAAACATTCCGAAACACAAATGCAAGGCTTAGATTTGAATCACCTGATTGGAAAGTTAAAGTAGGGAATTATCAAACTCGTTTGGAAGCAGACAAAGCCTTAAACAAAGTTAGAACGAAATTCACAGGAGCAATTATTATTAAAAAATAATAGTTTCTCTTATCACATCAAAAAAACTCCTTGAAAATCAAGGAGTTTTATTTGTTATAAACTATTTATTATTATACATTTTATCAATAATTTCTCTATATTTTTGATAAATAAATTTTCGTTTAGGCTTAAATGTTGGGGTCAATTCTTCTTCCTCCATACTAAACTCACGATGCATTAAAGTAAATTTTTTCACTTTTTCAAATTGAGCCAAACATTGCTGTAATTCATCAACAACTTTATTGTATTTCTTCTTTATTCTTGGAATATTAATTAACTCTGACACATCATTAAAAGCAATTTTTTTGTGTTCTGCCCACGCTTTTAAAATTTCAAAATTAGGTACTAAAAGTGCTGACGGATAAGGTTTTCCTTCCCCTACAATAACAGCTTGTTCTATAAAATTATGATTAGTAAGAACGACTTCCAAATGTTGAGGAGCAATATATTTACCTCCTGATGTTTTAATCAAATCTTTAATTCGGTCTGTGATAATTAAATTTCCATCTTCATCAATTTTACCAGAATCCCCTGTTTTAAACCAACCATCTTCATCAAAAACCTTTGCCGTTTCCTCTGGTTTATTATAATAGCCTTTCATCACACCAAAACCTTTTACCAAAATTTCATCATTCTCTCCAATTTTTACTTGCGTATTAGGTAAAGGACGACCAACCGTCCCTAATTCATAAACATCTAAATCATAAGAAGTTACAGTTGCTGTAGTTTCAGTAAGACCATATCCTATTATAATCGGAAGTCCTGCAATACGAAAAAAAGATGTTATATCTTTTGACAAAAACGCCCCTCCACAAGGCATAAATTTTAATCTTCCTCCTAATTGTTCTCTTATTTTTGAAAACACCAATTTATCTGCAATTTTATATTGAAATTTGGTAAAAAATGGTATTTCTTTCTTTTTACTAAAATACTTTTCCGCCTTCTGTCCTACACGAACACTCCATCTAAAAATTATTTTCTTTACAAAAGATGCTTTTTGTAAATTTGTATAAATCATATGATAAATTTTCTCATACAATCTTGGTACAGAACACATCACTGTCGGCTTTGCTTCTTTTACAATTTGAGCAATTTCCTTCGGATTTGTATTATAAATATTAGTCATTCCTTTATGAAAAACATAATACGTCCAAATGCGTTCAAACACATGTGAAAACGGAAGAAATGCTAATGAAGAATCTTCTTCTGTAAGATTAAATTTAATATCGTGATTTTCCAAAGTTTTTACGATATTAGTATGATTATACATTACACCTTTTGGTTCTCCCGTAGTCCCAGAGGTATAAATAAGCATTGCCAAATCATCTTCTTTTACTATTTTTTGTCTATCCTCATACCATGATTTTACACTATCGTGATTTTGTGAAATCCATTCATCAAAATAAACACTTTTAGGATGAGTTAATTTGACATTTTTATCAAAAACAATAACCTTATCAAGTTGTGTTTCGTCTATAATTTTGAGTGTTTCATCATATTGTTGTTGCTGACCAACAAACAAAATACGAATATCGGCATCTTCAATAATGTATTTAGTTTGCGAGGCGATGTTTGTTGCATAAATTGGTACAGGAACCGCTCCAATGACAATAGCTCCGACATCTGCAAATGTCCATTGAGGCATATTTTGAGAAAAAATCCCAACTTTTTCTTGATGCTTAACATCTTCCAAAAGCAAACTATAAGCAACTTTCTTAATAAAATTAAGACATTCTTTTCCTGAAAATTCTCGCCACAAATTCTTATTTTTAAAACGCATCATTACTTTTTGTTCGTATTTTTTCATACGATTGATAATAAGCTTACCAATATGATTTTCCATAGAAGTGAGTTTTTTATAGTGGCAAATATACAATTTTTAATTTATAAATAAATCACAAATTTTTAGGACAAACATAATTTTATTTACAAATGTTAATAATAATATCAATAATTTTATACCCTCAATACAAAAAAAATTTGGGTATCTTTTTACAGATACCCAAATTCATTTCTCAAAAGTATATTTTGATTAGTGAT
>PDWJ01004462.1_pt1 | contig 12336 bp, 8 predicted proteins | sample 1430881 | NCBI WGS metagenome assembly PDWJ01 (sample SAMN01162460, study PRJNA174530) | Oral metagenome, whole genome shotgun sequencing project. | biome: Marine environment; feature: Marine mammal; material: Swab sample of the gingival sulcus; isolation source: swab sample of gingival sulcus... | reverse complement strand
TTTTCTATGAAGTAATATTGTTCTATCTGAAGTGACTATATTTCTAATTTCTCTTAAATCATATTTATTTAAATCATTACAATTTTTTATTGTAATTAAATGATTATTATATTTAATATTATTTAAATTTCCATCAATAAAATTATCATTAAATATAATCTTATTATAATTAAATTCTAGTTTTTGAAAACCACCATTAATACTTTCTGTATTATAAACATATAATCTATTGCTATTTGATATAGCAGAATTTACACTATTTGTACAAGAAAGCACTATCATTAAATAACATAATATAACTAATATTAATTTTATTTTCATTTGAATATCATCCCTAATATTACTTATCTTTAGTTATTTTAATTAAAGTCTTCATAACCCTTAATTATAATACTTATTTGAGTTGTCTTCCATTCTTTTTTATCTAGTATTCTTTTTAGAATACCACAAAAAAGTTCTGTTTAGTAACAGAACTTTTTTAATATGAATACTTTTCGAGTAAGGTGCTTTTTAAGCACCTTTAAAATCTTATAATAAAAAATTAACAAGAGGCTTGATAAATCTTCTCAATGCTTGCGTCCATGATTTTAGCAAATTCTTCATCAGATTGAGATTTTGCTAAACCTTTGGTAAAGGCACGAGAAAAACTTGCAATCATTTTGTTGTTTTCTGCTAATTTTGCACAAGATTCCTCTTGTGAATAACCACCTGATAAAGCAACCACTTTTAATACTTTTGGATGCTCGGTTAATTCTTGATAAAAATTAGCGGTTTCAGGCAAAGTCAATTTAAACATTACTTGTACGCCATCTTCTAACTCATCAAGATGTTTTAAGAAACTTGCTTTTAGTAATTTTTCACATTCGGCTTTTTCTTCACTGTTAATATCCACTTCAGGTTCGATAATCGGCATAAAACCTTTTGCTAAAATGCGTTTTGCGGTATCAAATTGTTGAGCGACCACTTTATCAATACTTTCTGCATTGGCTTTATGAATAACTGAACGCATTTTTGTGCCAAAAATTGGATAGTTTTTTGCTTTATCCAATAAATTTTCTAGCTCAGGCATAGGTTTCATTAATTGTACGCCATTTTCTTCATCAGCAAGCCCTTTATCGACTTTTAAAAATGGTACAATATGTTTTTCTTCCCATAAATAATTGGCAGTTGGCTTGCCTGCCACCTCTCTATCCATGGTATTTTCAAACAAAATTGCACCTAGAACACGCTCACTTGTATAAACATCACAAGTCATAATACGAGTACGCATTTCATGGACTTTGGCGAACATTTCTTCATCATTGCTGTATTCATCTTCGTTGACACCGTAGATTTTTAAGGCTTTTGGGGTACTGCCTCCACTTTGGTCTAATGCAGAAATAAAGCCTTTATCATTTTTCATACGTTGTAATTGTTCATTGTAACTCATGGGAATTTTCCTATGTTGTGGGTTAAAAAAATCATCATTTCAATTGACTATTTTAACAAAAATAGCAAACTGTTAAAACTAAATCTTTACCATTCTACAAAACTTATCTAAATAAATTACAGTTAGCTCCCTACGCTTATCACTCCCACTCAATCGTTGCAGGTGGCTTGCTTGACACATCATAAGTGACACGAGAAACATCGGCAATCTCATTCATAATGCGATTAGAGGTTTTTTCAATCAATTCGTATGGCAAATGAGCAAAACGAGCAGTCATAAAATCAATGGTTTCCACCGCACGCAAGGCAATCACCCACGCATAACGACGACCATCACCGACCACACCTACCGACTTAATCGGCTGAAACACGGCAAAGGCTTGGGCAGTTTTATCATACCAACCAAAGTTTTCCAATTCTTGCATAAAGATAGCGTCCGCCTCACGCAAAATATCGGCATATTCTTTTTTTACTTCGCCCAAAATACGCACGCCGAGACCTGGCCCTGGGAATGGGTGACGATAAATCATCTTTTTTGGTAAGCCCAACGCAAGCCCCAATTTACGCACTTCATCTTTGAATAAATCACGCAATGGCTCAACCAATTCAAAGGCTAAATCATCAGGTAATCCGCCAACATTATGGTGCGATTTAATCACATGGGCTTTGCCTTGATGCGATTTTGCCGATTCAATCACGTCAGGGTAAATCGTCCCTTGTGCCAAAAAGTCTACGCCAACACCACTGCCATCATCATTTTTTAATTCTCTTGCGGTATCGCTAAATACATCAATAAAAGTTTTGCCAATGATTTTACGTTTTGCTTCAGGGTCATTTTCTCCTTTGAGTGCGGTTAAAAAACGCTCTTCGGCATTCACTCGCACTACTTTCACGCCCATATTTTCGGCAAAAACTTTCATAACGTCATCGCCTTCATTTTTGCGTAATAAACCATTATCAACAAAAACGCAAGTTAATTGTTCGCCAATCGCTTTGTGTAAAATTCCTGCAACCACAGAGCTATCAACACCGCCTGAAAGCCCTAGCATAACGTGCTTATCGCCGACTTGTTCACGGATTTGCTCCACTCGCATATCAATAATATTTTCTGAGTTCCAACTACTGCCACAGCCACAAATTTTATGAACAAATCGCCCTAAAATCGCCTCTCCTTGAACGGTATGGGTAACTTCAGGGTGAAATTGAATGCCATAATAATTTTTAGCAATGTTTTCCATAACCGCAATCGGACAGCTAGGGGTACTTGCCACCACTTCAAAGTCATTGGGAGCTTGCACTACTTTATCACCGTGGCTCATCCACACATTGAGTTTTTTCGGTTGGTCTTCAATACCCTCTAATAAAGTAGAAACTTTATCAATATCAATGATTGCTGAGCCAAATTCATGCACGTCGCTTGCTTGTACTTTTCCACCAAAGTGTTCTGCCATGGCTTGCATACCATAGCAAATGCCAAGCACAGGGACGTTTAAATTAAAAATTGCCTCGTTGATTTTTGGGCTATCTTCCGCATGCACGCTTTCAGGTCCCCCTGAAAGGATAACGCCTTTTGCTCCAAAGTCGTTAATACGTTGGCTATTGATGTCGTAAGGATACATTTCACAAAACACGCCTGCCTCACGCACACGGCGAGCGATTAGTTGGCTATATTGTGAGCCGTAGTCGATGATTAAAATGCGGTCTTGTTTAATGGTTGGGGTTGTTGTAGTCATGATAGTTACTCTTAGTTGTAAAAGGAGGGAAATTTTTAGCTAAGTGAATTATATAATAATTTTTATTATATGCAAAAAAATTTTTAAAGAAAAGAGAATAAAAAAACCGTCATTTATATCACATTGGATACAAATGACGGCGATTAAAAATCATAGCATTCATATAGAAACAGGGCATGCCCTGTCTCTACAGCAAAAATGGCATTACTAATACAAATTAATGCTTAGCAATTGTCATATCTTTAACTTGCCAATTCGCTAATGGGTCGGTTTTACCAAAACCTTTTACATAAGGCTTGATAAGATTACCTGAAACGTAGAAATAAACATTAAGCAATGGCATATCTTTATCAAGTTGTGCCTCTGCTTTGTTGTAAATTTCCGTACGTTGCTTGCTATCAACCCCTGCTTTCAGCGTTGAAACCATTAAGTCATCATAGGCTTTTGAGCTATATTTACCATGATTTTGCCCATTTTTCGATTGCAAGATATTTAAGAAAGTCGATGCCTCGTTATAGTCACCACACCAACCTGCACGAGAAATCTGATAGTTACCTTGCTCACGTGTATCTAGGTAAGTTTTCCATTCTTGGTTGACCAATTTTACATCAATCAGTTTATCACCCAAGGCTTTTTTCCAAAGTTGGCTAGCAGCGACGGCAATTTTTTTATGGCTTTCATTGGTATTATAAAGCAATTCAAATTTTAGCGGATTTTCTTCGCTATAGCCTGCCTCAGCTAGCAATTTTTTCGCCTCAGCAATGCGTTTTTCTTTATCCCAACCTTGCCATTCAGGGGTATTTTTTACTCCGCCTTGGGTTGCAGGTGGGGTGAATTGATAAGCAGGCTGTTGTCCCATGCCATTCATCACTTTTTCGGTGATAATATCACGGTCAAGAGCAAGGGCTAACGCACGACGAACATTGGTATTATCAAATGGGGCTTTTTGCGTATTATACTCATAATAATAAGTACAAAGTTTTGGAGCAACATTCACCTCATCGCCCAATTCTTTCTTCAATTTCTGATACTGTTCAGGAGGGAACTCGGCATAATCAATACTGCCTGATTTGTAGTTATCCACAGCGGTAGTTTCTGCGGTAATTGGTAAGAAAGTCGCCTTATTAATGGTAGTCTTCGCATTGTTATAATACTCAGGATTACGCTCAAAAACGATTTTATCATTCGGTTTCCATTCAACAGGGATATACGCACCATTGACCACGATATTTTTTGGGTCTGTCCATTTATCGCCAAATTTTTCAACCGTTTTTTGATGCACAGGTTTCACTGCGGTATGAATCATTACATCAGGGAGGTATGGCACAGGTTCTGACAAGGTGATTTCAAGGGTTTTATCATCAACCGCTTTTACCCCTAATGTATCAACTTTTGCTTTACCATCGATAATTGCTTGAGCGTTGGCAATTTTTGCATCAACAATATAGCTTGAATAAGGGGAGGCAGTTTTTGGGTCAGCAAGACGTTGCAAACTATAAACAAAATCGCCTGCGGTGACAGGGTCGCCATTTGACCACTTGGCATCACGCAATTTAAACGTCCAAACTTTATTATCAGGGCTTTCCCAACTTTCAGCCATGCCTGCAACTGTATTACCATCAACATCAGTGGTGGTTAGTCCTTCTAAAAATTGACGAATAAGGTTACTTTCAGGCACGCCTGACACTTTATGAGGGTCAAGTGAAGTCGGCTCTGTACCGTTATTGATAACGATTTCTTGCTTTTCTGCAAGTTCGCCTGCAGGAGCTTTTTCTGTTGATGTTGCTTTTTCAGCTAATTTTTCCTTGCTGTCAGCTTGTTCAGCAGGCTTTCCGCAAGCGGTTAAAGCAACTGCCATACCTAAAGCGATGGCGGTTGTGCCAAATAACGAGATATTCTTACTCATAATTACTTCCTTCTTGGTTTTTGTAACAAAATATTAATTAATTGTAAATAATTAATCAATCTCCGCTTACTTTATACAATTTTTTATCCATAAATTCAAGTAAAAACTATGAGCTAGTTAATCATATACTTTTCTAACATCGCTTTAAGTGCCGAGCGTTTAATCGGTTTTGATAAGAAATTATCCATGCCTGCGGACAGACAATTTTTTCTATCTTCGTCGGTATCATTGGCGGTAAGGGCGATAATTGGAATACTGTCCTTATTGGCACGAATTTGTCGTGTAGCGTCGAGACCACTCATAATTGGCATACGACAATCCATAAGCACTAAGCTAATCTCACCTCGTCGCTCCGTTAAAATATCTACCGCCTCTTGTCCATTATTGGTGCTAATAAATGGATAGCCTAATTTTTCTAATACTTTACTTAGCACTTTTAAATTGACAGGATTATCTTCGGCAATCAAAATTAGTGAGCCATTATTATTCTCTTCTATGACTTCATTTTCTTGCTTGTTAATCCTTTCAGCTTGTTCATTTTCCGCCTCATCAAGTTGAGCAAAAAATTCATTAAAATTATTTTGCAATTTAGTAACTTGCTTATCTTCCCCTTTATTTTGTTGGGTTAACCGTATTAATTCTGATAATAAAAAGTCAACGCTTAACGGCTTGCTTAAATAGCTATCAAAATTATCCAATAATTGATTGGATAAGCTACGTTCAGCAATCATACTGAGCAAGATTTTTGGCATACTGTTATAACTTGTTAAATTACTAAGCAAATTATTAACAATAGATAATTCTACTAATTCATTATCAAATTCATCTTCTTTACCTTGATTATCAATTCTAAAGTTATTAAATACCTCATGTTCAATTAATAAAACAGGGCTAACAGCATTATCTAATTGCTGTAATTCTTTATTAATTGTTTCAATGGTTTCTTCGTCTAAATTGCTATAAATAGAGGCGGATAAGCCAAGATATTGATAAACTTTGCTTAATTCTTCTTTACTGATGGCTTGACTAGTAAAGGTAATTAAATGGATTTTATTTAAGTCTTCGTTATATTGATAAACAAGTTGATGATTTTCATGGGAAATTGGTAATTTTACTCTAAAGTTACTGCCTTTTTCTACTTCACTTTCTAATAAAATTTCACCGCCAAGCATTTGCACAAAGTTTTTGGAAATCGCTAAGCCAAGCCCTGTACCACCAAAATTACGACTAATGGTATCATTGGCTTGATTAAAATAAGAAAATAAACGCCCTTTTTCTTGCTCACTAATGCCAATCCCTGTATCTATAATTTCAAAATATAAATATTGTTGGCTATTATTAACGCCGTTGTTAATTCGCTCCGCAGACACTCGCAAGGCAACATAGCCTGAACGAGTAAATTTAATCGCATTGCTGACCAAGTTTAATAATACTTGACGCAAGCGAGCCTCATCTGTGGCAATGCTTTGTACACAAGTTGGCTCAAAAAATAGCAATAATTCAATCCCTTGTCGGCGGGCATTGCCTATCATTAAGTCGCACACTTGACGACACATTTGCACAATATCAGTTTGCGAAATCGTTAATTGTAACTTGCCTGCGTCCATTTTTGCTAAATCAAGCATGTCGTTAAGCATAAATAGCATAGTCTGGCTAGTTTGTTCGAGCGTATTAAAAGTTTCTTGCTGTTCAGGACGCAGACGTTCATCTTTCAGCAATTCAAGCATACCAATAATACCACTTAATGGCGTACGCAATTCATGCCCCATCACCGACCAAAGGCGTTCAAAATCAGCAATACGAGCTGATTGCTCATTGATTTGTTTTAAATTATCGGCTAATTGCTCACTGATTTGCGAAGTATTATTAAACATTAAGGTAAAGCCTTGAATTTGTCCACTATTGGAAAACCAAGGCATAATGTGCATTTGATAATTGTGTTTATTTTTGCGTCCAATGACATTAATATTGCGAGTGATTTTTTGTTCCGCAAGATTTTGTAAAATACTTTGCGATTGCTTATCAGTCGCCTCCACCATATTATTAATATTTAGCCTTTGTTCCTTGCTTAAGGATACGAGAAATACATAGCTAAATCTTTCATTAATATAACTAATTACCCCATTGCGATTAATAAAAGCAATGGGTAATGGGGCTCGACTTACCGAACGTTCAAAGCGTAATAACAAACTATTTAACCGACGTTCTCGAGAATGTAATTGATAGTTAGCACGATTTAACGCATGACCAAGACGGACAAATTCTTCAGTGATAACTAAATTTTCAAAATCTAACGCTTGATAGGTATTATATTTGCGTGATTTATGCGGACTAGACATATTATTGGCATAAGCAAGCGTTTTATTCCATAATTGTGCATAAGTTAAAAAATACGATAACGCATAAATACACAAGAAAATAAATGCCAAAATCGGAAACCAAATCATCGTTGAAGAAAAATTTATATCTATTGGCTGATGATACAAATCAATCGAAACTTGCTCCCCTGAAGGCAGTTTTATCCAACCACTTAATTTTTTATTATCGATTTTATAAGAATAGATTTCTCCACTGATATTATCCACTTTTGGCGGTAAACTAAAGGTAATATTTGCTTTATCTTCTTGATTTGCATAATTATTAATAATATGACTTAACTTTTCTCTATCAATCAATAAAATCTGATAAGTTCTATTTTTTAACTTGGGTGTTTTATCAATCAATTCTGCTAAATTGCTTGTTGTATTTTGAGTAAAATTAAAATCATCTTTCACCAATTGAAGAAAAATATTTGTCGTTTTTGCTTTTTCTTCTTGCTTTTTATCAATAAAAATAATGGCATAGTGAACCACTAACATCAACAGTAGTGATGTTACATAAAAAGACAGGATAAATTTAAGCGTTTTACGTTGTTTCATTGCAATCATTAATAAAGATAGATAAACCGATAGTTAACCATATTATACCTACTAATTTCAATTTTTTAATGTAGTTTCTTACATAAAGTTGCTAGAAATCAAAAAATAAGCCGATAAAGATAAATTTTAGGCGATTATGACGTATAATATTTAGAATTTAGAGAAAATAGAGAAATAATATGAGTGAAAAATTAAAAGTTATTTTTGCAGGCACGCCTGAATTTGCAAGCATCTGTTTGCAAGCGTTAATTGACAATAGCGACAAACTAAATATTGACATCGTAGCCGTTTATAGCCAGCCTGACCGCAAAGCAGGACGAGGACAAAAGCTGACTGCCTCCGCTGTCAAACAGCTTGCCGTCAAACATGATATTCCTGTAGAACAACCTGTCACCTTTCGTAAATCAAGCGATGAGGGCATACAAGCACGAGCGACCCTTGCAAGCTATAACCCTGATGTTATGGTGGTGGTGGCGTATGGCTTGATTTTGCCGATTGGCGTATTAAATACGCCACGCTTTGGCTGTCTAAATGTCCATGGCTCATTGTTGCCACGTTGGCGTGGGGCAGCTCCTATTCATCGAGCAATTTTGGCAGGGGATACAACGACAGGCGTTACCATAATGCAAATGGATAAAGGGCTTGATACAGGCGATATGTTGCATAAAGTGGAATGTCCAATCAGTGAAAACGATAGCACAGCGACCTTACATGACAAATTAGCGGAAATTGGAGCAACTGCGATTTGTGATGTATTGGCAAATTTAAGCGAGTATCAAGCAAAAGCAGAAAAGCAAGATGATAAATTCGCCACTTATGCAGAAAAATTAAGTAAGCAAGAAGGGCAAATTAATTGGCAAAATTCTGCAAATGATATTGCTCGACAAATTCGAGGCATGCACCCCTACCCTAGCACTTTTACCTTTTATCAAGAAAAACGAGTAAAAATTATTGAGGGTGAAAGCGGAAAAACAGAACACTGTTCCGTTCATTCTCAATCCACTGAAAAAGTTGGTACGGTAATTAATATTGATAAAAAATCTATTTCTGTGCTTTGTGGTGACAATAGCATTTTACAATTGAGTAAATTGCAATTTGCAGGCGGAAAACCTTTAACCGCTGAACAAATTTTTACAGGTAAAAAATTAGCAGTGGGTGATGTTTTTAGTTAACTTAACGTGAGTTCGGTTTAATAACAGTATAATTATTTGATTTATAATTAACTTTAGTAGAGATGTAGCATGCTACGTCTCTACGGTTGAACAATTAACTTATTTTTTTAAATTCTTATACCCAACTTAGGTTAATTTAAGTATTCATTTTTTTGTGACTTTGTAGGGACAGGGCATGCCCTGTCCCTACGTTAATGAAAAATAATATTTCATGGAGTGGTGCGTAATATAAATTCATTTCAAGTCCAGCTCTCGTCTTGCGAGCGGACGAAGTAATACTTCGTTTTATCCGCTCTCACCCAAACGTTTTCTTAACGTTCCTACTTCGCTATCGCTCGTCTTGCGGAGCTAAAAACGTTCCCCAAACGTTTTCTTAACGCTCCTCATCAGGGACAAATACATATCCGACGCCCCAAACGGTTTGAATATAGCGAGCCTGTGACGGATTATCTTCAATTAAGCGACGTAAACGAGAAACTTGCACATCAATGGAACGCTCCATCGCCCCCCATTCACGCCCACGAGCAAGATTCATTAATTTATCACGTGTTAATGGCTCTCTTGGGTGCTGAACTAAGGCTTTTAACACGCTAAATTCCCCTGTGGTTAAAGTCACCACCGAGCCATTACGTTTTAACGTACGAGTAGATAAATCTAATGTCCAATTCCCAAATTCTACCTGTTCAATTTGTTGGCTTGGAGCTCCAGGAAGTTCAGGATTATGGCGACGAAGTACCGCTTTTATTCGTGCCAATAATTCCTTTGGATTAAAAGGTTTTGGCAAATAATCGTCCGCCCCTGCCTCAAGCCCTGCAATACGGTCATTGTCTGCCCCTTTTGCAGTGAGCATGATAATTGGCGTATTAATATCATTTTCTCGCAAGCGTTTGCAAATGCTGATACCGTCTTCATTAGGCAACATCAAGTCTAGCACAATCAAGGAAAACATTTCACGATGTAAAAGTTCGTCCATTTGATTGCCGTCATGAGCGGTACGCACGACAAAGCCATCATCTTCCAAAAAGCGTTGTAATAAACCACGCAAGCGAGCATCGTCATCGACGACCAAAATACGTTGGGTAAAGTGTTCTTGAACTAAAGTTGTCATGGCTGTTACCTCTTGCTAGTTATGCAAAAATACTATAGGGCGTGTTAAACATACTCTAGTAGTAGTGTATAAAATTATAAGAAAAATTGCATTAACTTTTTGTTACTTTTAAGGCTTTATTTATCCTCAATCGCTACCACCCATTGTTTACGCCATTGTTGAGCAGGATACGGCTCAAGCCAATATTCTGTTTGCTGACAAATTTTGCCCTTTTTCACCGTATGAAAGGTGATAGCCCTTGCGGAAATTGTGCCATCAGTGACATCAATTTCAGTAACGATTTTATCATCTTCGGTAATTATTCGGTTAAGGGTAAAATCCCAACAAGCATTGGAGGTACTTAGTGGATAGGCTTGATTAATGGCGATATAATTGTCTCGTCCGATAATGCGTTCATTGGATAGTACCCAATCGCAGACAAAATCATCACTTAACCATGCCCCTGCTGATAGAAAATCATTCGTTTGCATGGCTTGCCAAAAATTTTTTACAACTTGTTTTGGGGTGAGCATAATATAACCCTCTTATTTTGAATTATCCACCATTTCTAAAGTTAATATTTATCAACATGCTCTAAACTTAAAATCATAGAGGCATAATCCCCCACATCTTCACAATAAATTTTTATTAACGAAGTAGCACTATGTTTATCATAAGTATCTATCTGCCAACCATTATTTATTTTTCGCATACGCATCTGATAGGCTGTTTCAAGCTGTTGTCGATAATTTTGCATATTTTGCAAACAGACTTGCATATTTGGATAGTCTATTCCACTTGCAATTTTCATAGTTTCACCTGTACTTGGGTCTAGTCTTAACTGGTAGGGTGAAAAGCCTTTTTTTGTTTCTGGAACAGGATAACCTATAAAATTAACATGACCTTTTTGTATAGATTTTGGTAAATTTTTTGGTTTTTGATAAAGTTGAACCCCAAATAATTTAGTCACATTGGGTAAGGTTAAATTAGAATGATAAACAACTTCCAATCTGTATTTATCAGCCTTTGTTGTTTTCGCAATATTCAAACACTTTGCCGTTACATCATCATCATTAATACTAGTCAAATAAGTAGCAAATTGAGCAACTGTGTCATATTTCTTTTCTAATTTTTGCAAAATTTCCCATTTTTTATCTAAACATTCCTGTTCATTACTAAATTCTGCTGTGCCTATGATAGAAGTAATTCGACTATCTCCATCAATGTTATCAATATAATATTTATCAAGTAATTTCATTGGTTTCGGTGGAGTTATTTGCTTAACTGTCCTACCAATTTTAACCTCTTTATAGTGATAATTATCAATATCTTCGCCAATTTTTACCCCAAATAATTCCCTTGGTATTGCTAATGCTGAACCAAGTGTCATTGGCTTATCGATATTTTGGCTTACCCTAGGTGAAGTATTGCTACACCCTAGTTGCGATACACAACTTAGAGCAAATATAGCAAGGATTTTTTTGCTAGTTATCATGACAAACTCGCCTTATAATCATCATAATCAAAAGTTTGTTGTATTTCAATCATACTGTCTAAGCGTTTAATTACAATGCTTGGCATAGCCACGCCATTAAACCAATTTTTTTTCACCATAGTATAACCGCCTGCATTACCAAAACTTAGCCTATCGCCAATTTTTAACGCTTTATCAAGTAAATATTCGCCAAAAATATCGCCCGCTAAGCAAGATTTTCCATAAATAATGGTGCTATTATCGCTCTCTTGATTATTAAAATGACAGGGCTTACTGTTAATTTCCACTAATGGAGCGGTTTCACGATAAATCAGTAAATCAAGCATATGAGCCTCGATTGACGCATCGACCACCGCCAAAGGTTTTTCATTTTCTAATACGTCTAAAACGCTAGTTACTAGGCTTGCCCCTTGATGAATGCACGCCTCCCCCGGTTCAAGATAAATTTGTACGCCGTATTTTTCGCTAAATTGTTTTAGGCGGTTGGCTAATTTATCAACAGGATAATTAGGGGCAATAAAATGAATACCACCGCCCAAACTTACCCATTCGACTTGATAAAAAACTTCGCTAAATTTTTCTTCAATATCGGCAAGG
>PDWJ01007502.1_pt1 | contig 12338 bp, 13 predicted proteins | sample 1430881 | NCBI WGS metagenome assembly PDWJ01 (sample SAMN01162460, study PRJNA174530) | Oral metagenome, whole genome shotgun sequencing project. | biome: Marine environment; feature: Marine mammal; material: Swab sample of the gingival sulcus; isolation source: swab sample of gingival sulcus... | reverse complement strand
ATCTGCACTTCAAACGGGGCAATTACATCATCTAGCAAATTCTTGGCAAAAACAATCTTTTTAGAAAATATCGTCGAGCCCGCATCAATTTTCGAAATCTTCAGCAAGACTTCGACCAACCAACGAATGCGTTCCAACTGTTTCTTAACATCATAGGTATAGCGCACTCTTTTTTCATAATTCTCTTCATCCGAAAGAAGAGAAAGCGTGATATTTAGTGAAGTAAGCGGTGTCCTAAGCTGATGAGAAATATCCGCGAGGGCATCCTTTAGCCTATGCTTTTCAGCATCCAACAGCGAAGCATCCTCTTTTAACCGAAGCACCATTTTTTCAATCTCACTGGAAAGTATCGCGAGTTCTCCTTCGGAATACCGCTCCAAATTCATCGTCCTTCCATGCAGAATCTTATTAATATCCGCACTGAGATTGGCAATCTCCTGATACCTTCTATGAGTAAAGTAAAGACTAATAAAAAAAAACAAAAGCCCCACAAAAAACGCCTTGGCGTCATGCAATAAAAAAGCAAACACCCCTGACACAAGGGCAAACAAAATCATCTCCTTTTTCACTTCTCTATTTCTTACAATCTTCATTGATACATTCTCATTCTCTTTATCCGATCGAATGATTCCTCATGGTTTCTATCCGATAGTTTCACATTGCCAAACGCCACTCTAGTTTATTCCATACGATAACCCAATCCCCGCACGGTTTTTACTAACTGAGGATGCGAGGCATCCACCTCGATTTTTTCTCGTAATCGTTTAATATAGACGGTTAGCGTATTATCACTGACAAAATCCCCTGATATATCCCAGAGTTCTTCCAATAACTTCGCCCTCGAGAGCAACCTCCCTCGGTTGGTAGCGAAAATTAGCAACAGCCTGTATTCGAGTGATGTCAACACCACCTCGACACCCTCTTTTTCAACACGCCCTTTTTCCGTATCGATAACAAGCCCGCCATCGAGTTCGTAGGTACTTTCCTTCCCATAGCGACGGAGCACACTTCGGATTCTGCTCATCAATTCACGAGGACGAAACGGCTTGGCGACATAGTCGTCTGCTCCGAGGTCTAACCCTTTCACTGTGCTCGGTTCATCACTCCATGCCGTCAAAAAAATCACCGGAACACCCATAGTCTTGGCAAATCGACAAACCGAGTACCCACTTCCTTCGGCAAGAGAAATATCGAGCAATGCCAAAGAAAAAGCGTCCTCCTCCAACCAAATTTCCGCTTGTTCTTCTCGATCCGTTACCCGAATATCAAATCCTTCCGCACCTAGGTATTCTCCCAGTGAACGAACAATGGCTTCATCATCTTCCACCAATAGTATTTTATTCATGCTCCCTCTTAATTTTTCTAGATTCCCATTCTCGAAACCGTCCTGCTATTTCTGGAAATTTCTACGTCAACTCATATTCCTTGTACTTTTCGTAATCCGCTTTCTCTATCTTCCCACGAAGCAATGCTCCCCGCTCTGTCCACTCGACTTCGGTCACATACTTTCCTTGCAGATAACTCTGGACAGAGCCTTCTGAAAACGGAATCAAAAGGGTCGTCTGCACTCTACCGGAAAAAATCTTTTCTTTTATTAAGTCAACCAAGGCATCCATCCCCTCGCCGGTTTTTGCCGACACTCTCAGCGCATCATCCTGAACAAAAAAACTTTCCGGCATTAAATCGCTCTTATTATAGGCGGTAATTATGGGAAGCTCTCCTGCACCAATTGTTTCGAGCACTTCAGCCGTAACTTCCATCTGAAAGTCACGATCATCAGAGGACGAATCGACCACCTGCACCAACAAATCCGCCAGCGCTGCTTCCTCAAGAGTTGTATTAAACGCCTTAACCAAGGTGTGGGGAAGCTTCGACACAAAACCAACGGTATCGACAAGCAAGATTTCACTCTTGTCGTCAAATTGTATTTTTCTGCTGTAAGTATCGAGTGTCGCAAATAGCATATCCTTTTCAAACACCGTCTTGGCATCCGCATCGCCCTGTACTGTTTCTCGCACAAAGTAGTTCATAATAGACGACTTGCCGGCATTCGTATAACCGACCAGTGCAACAATAGGCACTTCATTTTTCTCTCGTTGGGCTCGCTGCACTCGATGACTTGATTCCGCCTCTGCCACCTGTCGTTCCAGTTCCGTAATACGTTTCTGTATCGCGCGACGATCAAGTTCCAGTTTTTGTTCGCCGGCACCCCGTGTTCCGACGCGAACGCCGCCACCGCCACCGGAAGCCCCGGTTCTCGATAAATCGCCGCCAAATCCCACAAGACGAGGAAGTTTGTACTTCTGTCGTGCGAGCTCCACCTGTAATTTAGCAATATTCGTCTTGGCACGCATCGCGAAAATATCAAGAATAAGTAGCGTGCGATCAATCACGCGTACACTGACGATTTCTTCCAAATTTCGAATTTGAGAACCGGACAATTCTTCGTTAAAAATCACAACATCACAGCCATTTTCCCTGACAAGTGCCCGCACTTCCTCCGCCTTGCCCTTACCGACATAGGTCGCCGCAGTCTTTTTATCACGCACCTGCGTAACAACAGACATCACCTCAACACCGGCTGCCTCTGCCAAACTCTTGAGTTCTTGGACTTGAACCTCCATTCCCTTGCTGTTCTTAAACATAAGAACAAGGACAGCACGATTGACCACATGCTGGTATATATCGGGATCGAACGAAGAAGCCTTATCGGAAGCCTGTTCTTGACCCCCTACTCGCAGATCCCTCTCCTGTTCCAACGCTTCTCCGAACAATTCCTCACTAACACCGGCATCCGAATTCATTTCTGCCGATGGTTCCATATTGCTATCCTCCAAAGCCGTCAAGCTCTGTTCTGACATCATATCCTTGGAATTTTCTACCCTATTTTTCTCGTTGTTCTTCTTTCTACTGTTCTCTCTCTTCATATAGTATTTCTGCTGCCAAATTATTTCTAGCCGTCTCTCCTTTTAACACTTTGACCAGTTCAAGCGCAAAGTCAATCGACGTTCCCGCCGCTCGTCCTGTCGTAAGCTTTCCGTCAGTAACCGCTCCTTTCTCTACCAACTCGCCCTTGATTTTTTGAGCAACTGATGGGAAGCAAGTATACTTCACTCCATCAACCAATCCGAACGAAGCGAGTACCATCGGTGCGGCACATATCCCCGCGACCTTGGTTTTTGAATTTTTGTTGAAAATTGCAGAAAGTCGCTTATTTCCTTCTAGTTTAAAGACACCGCCACCACCGGGGAGAACTAACATATCCGCATTCTCGTAGTCCTTCTCAAAATCATCAAGCAGAACATCCGCCTGAACCGAAACTCCATGAGACCCCTTGACCAAACGCTCCGTTCCTGTAGCAACGGTCGTCGTATCGATATCCGCTCGTCGAAGAAGGTCGATTGTTGTAATCGCCTCAATTTCTTCAAAACCCTCTGTTAAAAATACATATACCATGTCATCCTCCTCTATTCATTTTAATACAAGCCATAGCTCAACAGAATTATACCACACTCTTCCCTAACACGTTTTTTTGACTTTTCTCCGATTCATCGCAAGACATTTTTAATGATCAATCCGGCGAAAAGCATAAATTCTTGATGCCACGCCCCTCGTTCGTCGCTTCACTTGCTCCCTCGTGAAAACGACGACTCACTTCGCGTGTCCCGTACTACGTACGGCAATCGCTAACGCGCTTGGAATTTTCTAATCTGCAGCGAGCATAGCGAGCGAAGCCTCAAGCTATCAATTTCTATTCCCTCTACTCCGCAGTGCCTTTTTAATCGATATCTTTATACGAAAAATACCCAAGAGAAATCACAAGTGCACTGGTTCTTGATGCCAACTTCTTCATCGCAGTGCCTTTTTAATCTAGAATTTAGCGAAAGGCATGGGATAAAATTGACAGCCGAATCTGCAGGGAGCATAGCGAGCGAAGCCTCAGGCTGGCAATTTTATCCCATGCCTTTCGCCTCTTAAATTATAGTAACTTAAAAAGGTGTCTGCTCACGCAAACACCTTTTTTAAATAAACTTCTTTTATAATATCCATTTATCTAATCGCTTTTTCTAATCGCTTTAGCTGATTAACAGCATTTTGTTTCGATTTCAAAAAATATGCTATATATGAAACAATATCTTTTAAATCATTCTCTGCTGTTTCAGAAATTAGGACAGTAAATATCATACATTATATTCCTTACTAAGATGTTCAAAAACAGCATCTGCTGTTTTTGCTCTCCCGGCATTTAAGTCATCAAACCCTTTCTGCAATTCTGCATCCAATTCTTCCTTGCTCATCTTCGCCACATCAAAAAATTGTGGAATTTTCAGTTCAAAAGGAATCCCCCCGGTTAGTATTATTTGTTTATAAAACATATTAATTGCATTAGACGCCGGAATCCCTAAAGTTTCCAAAATCATTTCCGCTTTTTCTTTGACTTCAGGTTCTATTCTCGCATATATATTAGCTGTTTTAGCCATAACACCCCCCATAGTAATCTTCTTTATAACATTATAATCTATTGTACGCACAAAAGCAATTCATTTTTTATATTGGAACTATAAGAAGATAAAAATAAACCCCCATTCACCGCAGCACCTTTTTAATCGATATCTTTATACAAAAGTACCCAAGAAAAATCAGGAGTGCACTGGGTCTTGATGCCAACGAATGATTTCTCTTGGGTACTTTGTTATAACCCACTTAAAAAGGTGTCTGCTATCGCAAACACCTTTTTTTAACTTTTGAAGTCAACCTTCTTTCTAATAATCGTGTACTTTTTTATATTCTTCCGCGGGTTTAAACTTTACACTGACATCTTTTGTTGTTGCATCAACCGTTGTGTCAACAACCATCCACTGACCATCAATTAAGACTTCATTCCACGCATGATACCCCTCCACATTATTCGAATATCCTTTCACAAGCCTTGTGGGGAAACCCTTGCTTCTCATAAACGCTGCAAGTAGTGATGAGTAATCATAGCAAATCCCCTTGGAATCAACAAATGTCTTGGTAATGCTCGGAATATAATTCGGCTGCACATTAGACGCCTTATCGTAGTCATAGACGATATTGCTGACAAGGTAGTCATAAAAAATATCAAAGGCCGCTTTTGCCGTAGTAACATTTTTCGTCTGATTCAATGCATATTTAATAGAATCGTCGGTACTACTCCACTTAATATTTTGAATGGAATTCAAGTAGACAATATTTTCATCGGGAAGATCAATGGTGACATCAACCGACTCTACAAAAGCATACTTCTTTCCTCCGACATTCTTCAAAAGACTGAGTTTGTATGTACCATTCCCAAGTTGTAACGGAAAGTACTCGGGTATGCCATTCGGAAAGAAAGGATACGAAAGTTTCTCCTGTCCTTTTTGAACCAACACTTTGTATATGGCATTGGTCGTGTCCTTGTAAGTCACGCTGAACAGCCCTTTTTGCGCATCCTTTGTATCAATGGCTTCAGCAAAAATAACACTATTTGAAACAAGAGCAATCACCAAAAGCAGCATAAGTATCCTCTTCATATGTCCCCCCTCCTTTTTATTATACTATGCTACGGACAAAATATACAAGAAATACAGTCATTAAAATGTATTACAATTCCATGTCAAAAAAATTCTGTGTATAAAAAACTTGAATTAATCGCCAAGATTCATTATAGTTACTATGAAACCATGGAAGTAAAATGCACAAAAAAGGATGTCTATGATTGTTAAAACTCGCGATTTTGAAGGTCCACTCGACCTGCTCCTCCACTTAATCCGATCCCACGAACTGGAAATCGAAACATTGGATGTACTCGCCATAGCCGAACACTATATTGAAATTGTTTTAAACAGCAGCTTGGAGGAATCAACGGATTTTGTACTAATGGCATCTCATCTCATCGCGATAAAAGCAAGATATCTAAACAAAGGCGAAGAACCAAGTCTCGTAGTCGAAGACGACCCGCTGGAAGACCTTGTCGAAAAACTCCGCGTCTACCGCCGAGTTAAAGAAATCGGCGAGTACCTAAAAGAACGAGAAAACACGGACTACCACTTTTTCAAGGAAGGAAGTATCGATCAGGAGGACGACAAATTCACTCTGCACGTCACCCTCTTATCCCAAGCATTGCAACGGGTACTTGAAAAAACAGCGCTTATCGACGAAAATCGCAAAGGTTTTTTTCAATTCAAACGACGCACATTTCCATCGGTAAAAGAAAAATCAAGAAAAATCTTAGCCATACTGGAAGCAAGCGAAAGCATTGCGTTTAGCGATTTATTCGACACCAAAGAGGATGTCATCGCCGGATTCTTAGCCTTGTTGGAACTTCTAAAAGCCGGCGCCATTCGTGTCGCACAAAGTACCGTCTTTGGCGAAATTTACATCAAAAAACAAAAGAACAAAAAGCATAACGAGGATACATGGAACAATTAAACATAGCAACGGATGACTTTATCGAAAAAATGGCAGCATTGGAAGTGCTTCTATTCGCGAACGGAGAGGCATTAAGCAGTAAGAAAATAGCGACCATACTGGAGGTAAAGACGAAAGTGGTGCACGAACTGGTCGCCAGTCTAAACAATAAGTACAATGAGACAAGTAGTGGACTGACGATTTACAAAGACGACGATGACTATCGACTGACGACAAAGAGAAGCTACGCAAAGTACCTCGACCTTCTATTTGAAAACACTCGAAATAAAGGGCTGTCGAACGCAGCACTGGAAGTGCTGGCTATTATCGCTGTCTCACAACCGATTACCAGAGCGGAAATCGACACGATGCGAGGGGTCTCATCAGGTTCCCTTGTTCAAATGCTGACCGCAAGAGAACTGATTTACTGTAGTGGAACATTGGAAAAAATCGGAAAACCCAAAGCATATAGTACGACAAAAAAATTTTTGGAAGTATTCGAACTATCCAGTCTCGATGAACTTCCAAAAATTAACAATGTAGTCTCTACATAAAATAACTAACTAACGCCGTATTTTTTCTTTAAAAATTCCGTTGCCACTTCGGGGAACAATGCATAACTTAGTACATCTTCGTCGCATTTCGCAAGTCCGCCAATTTCTTCCTTCGTCTTGTCAAACTCGTTCTCCAAGCGATCCGCCGGTCGACAAGTAATCCGCTCCTTATCCGGAATAATCATTTCAATCATCTCCGGACGAATCTCAACCGGTGTCTTTCCATACTCACCGGCAACATATTTTTTTATCTCACTTGGTATCATCTTGTACCTCGAACCGGCAAGGACGTTAAAGACGGCTTGGACTCCGACCATTTGACTAAGCGGTGTCACAAGCGGCGGATAACCCAAATCTTCTCTCACGCGCGGAATTTCTTTGAGCACCTCCTCATACTTATCCTCGGAATGTTGTGCCTTGAGTTGCGCGACCAAATTCGAGAGCATGCCCCCCGGAAGCTGGTACTTTACGATACTAGGCGAAACACAGAGTGCTTTTGGCGAGAGCGTGCCTTCTGCAATATACTTATCGCGAATAGGTTTAAAATACTCTGTAATTTCCTCGATTAAATCCATATCCATATTCGGTCTTCGCGGATCGCCCTCGAGCGTCATCAAGAACGTTTCCAACGGTGGCTGTGCTGTTCCGCCCGCAAATGGCGAAAAGCCTGTATCGACAATATCAGCACCGGCTTGTACACAAGAAACATAGGTAAGCGGCGCCATCCCTGCGGTACAGTGAGAATGAATATTAAGCGGCAAATGAACTTCTTTTTTAATCGCACGAACAAGGTCGTAACCAACCTGCGGTTTTAAAATACCGGACATATCCTTAATACAAATAGAATCCGCCCCAAACGCTTCCATTTCTTTGGCGAGATTAACATAGTATTCTATCGTATGAACGGGACTGATCGTGTAACAAATCGCCATTTGTGCGTGGGCACCATATTTTTTCGTCGCATCACATGCTTTTTTTACATTGCGAACATCATTTAATGCATCGAAAATTCGAATAATATCAATCCCGTTTTCAACGGATTTTTGAACAAATTTGTCAACGACATCATCGGCATAATTACGATAGCCGAGTAGGTTTTGACCTCGTAAAAGCATCTGAAGTTTCGTATTTTTCATACGTTTTTTCACTTCGCGAAGTCGTTCCCACGGATCTTCTCCGAGATACCTTAAACATGAGTCATAGGTTGCGCCACCCCAACATTCGATCGAATGAAATCCTACTTGATCAATTTTCTCTAAAATCGGCAACATTTCCTCTGTCTTCATTCTCGTTGCCATTAACGACTGATGTCCGTCACGCGTTGTCGTATCAACTATTTTAACCGTATCCATAGAACCCCCATATATCGTACACTCCATTAATAACACATTCATTTCTTTTCGTCAAGTTCACAAAATCTTAAAAAAAGTTCCGCAAACATCTGCATCAAAGCGTTTATTCGACGTCAACCATTCTCCACAACAAACAACCTCAACAAAAAATACCCATAGCATATCAAATGCTTTGATGTTCCTTCCATGTGGTATAATGAGCACATGAACATCAGTCAACTATACGTACAGGCACAAAAAGGAATCATCCCTTCCTCCGTACTACTCAGCGGAGAAGAAGAATATCCGATTTTTCGGTACCTTGAACTGGTTAAATCGAGGATCACCTTTCCAGACTTAAATATCCTGGAATTGAAAGACGTTTTTTCTTATGACGACATTGAAAATGCCTTTCAATCGACACCGATGATGGATGACTTTCGACTAATTATCCTACACAAAACCGGCTATTTTAAATGGAATAAAGACAAACGATTTTACGACCTGTTTCAACAGGTGCCCTCCCATATCCGGTTAATTGTATTTGAACAAGATCTCAACAAAGTGTCCGCCAATTACAAAAGATTTGCAAAGACAACGACCATTGTCCTGTCGCCGAACTTTAAGAAGGATTACTATGAAAAATGGCTTCGCGGAAAATTCAAAGCACAAGGAGTCGTTCCTTCCAAAGAATTTATCAGCAGTCTGGCTACTACAAGCGCGGAAAAAGGAATGTTTGAAGCAAAAAATGCTGTTGATTACTTTCTTTCATTAGATTGGGAACTACATCAAGAGGATATTGACAACTACTTCAACACCACATCGGAAGAAAGTATTTGGTCACTCTACGAAAGCCTTAGCGGCGACCGTATGACGATGGAGGTAGAAGCGTTACTACGCCAAGGAACGGATGCAATGGAACTGTTTGCGAGAATAAGTTCTTCTTTTCGCGATGCCAAAAAACTGAAAATAGGAACACTAAAAACCAGTCCGTTTATGACCAAGGTTGCCAGTGCCGTCGCTTCCAAGTTTTCGAATCAAGCGCTGGACGAGGTGCTACAGACACTAGCTCAAGCCGACATCGAATTAAAAAGCGTTTTTGCAAAAAAAGAAGATATCCTGGTACAACTGACGATGAGAATAAGCAAAATCAAGCACAGAAATTAAAAGACAACAATAGAAAACGCAAAAATCGCACCCAAAGGCACGACATATCTTACGTCATCTTCCCTTTCGAGGGAACGCCACCTATTATTTAGAGATGGCGTTTAATTTTGTTCTAAGGCGAGATACTTTCCTAGCTGCTTTATTTTTATGGAAAAGACCATTGTCAGCATACTTTGCCATCACTTTTTGGAAAACAAGCATTTTCTTCATAGCTTCTTCTACATTGTTTTCAGCAATTGCAGCCAAAAGACTTTTTTCAATAGTTTTCACTCTAGACTTTTTCATTTTGTTTTGAGCAGTCTTTGCGTTAATTACTGAAATTCTCTTTTTCGCAGATTTTATGTTTGCCATACTTCCTCCTATTTTTGCATACGCGGTATTATACCACGAATCGCTTTCTTTTGCAAATAAAAAAGAGGATATTAAACAGAATTAACATCCCCACGTCTTCTTAAAAATTGTTTGCCATAGACCAGGAATCAACACAAGACTAGAAACAAAAAACACCAGACCATTTCACAAATATACACGCAACATTCCGAAAACGTAAACAAAACCGGACAAAAGACAAAGACTGGGCATAATCGTCCAGTCTTGTCGACACTTGTTTTGTCTTAACAATCGCTGAACAATAATCCATCTGACATGTCAGCCTCTTTAAGACAGTTGCAAACTCCTCATGTTTGCCATTGAGCCTTCCCATCATCTTGTAAGTAACAAAAAGGTTGCTCTTTTTATTCCAAAAAATGCAACCTGACATTCATACCTTACGGCTTAGAATCAAAGCTTTGCGTCACCAGATTTCTCTAGTTTTGCCCACGACTAAAGGACAACACATTTTTGTTTCCTTACAACAACATTCTATCACAAGACATTGCATTTATCAAGACTTATGACCTATTTTTATATTACAAAAAATTAACTCTAATCGAGATACACTCTTGATCCCGTTGCGCCGCGCTGTCCTTGGTACTTCCCTCGATACGGATTTTCCGCCTCGAAATCCATTTGTGCAAACACGAGCTGTCCCACTCGATGTCCCGCTTTTAACTCTATCGCACAACGATTGGCATTGTACAATTCCAAGGTAATTTCTCCTTCAAAACCGGCATCTACCCAACCTGAATTTTGAATAAAAAGCCCCATTCTACCGAGTGAACTTCGTCCCTCCACAAAAGCCGTTAAATCATTCGGAAGAACAATGTACTCCATCGTCGTAGCAAGAACAAACTGACCCGGAAGCAAGACATAGGTATCGCTCTCAATCGTTTTATAGCATATTTCATCCACCAAGGTAATTTTTCCACTTGGAGAATCTTCCACAATACTGAAAGTATTGCCGAGCCGAATATCGACACTCGCAGGTTGTACTTGCCCTTCCTCGATCGGCTCAATTTGTAACGTTCCCGCCTTCATCTTTTCGCGAATCGTCTTATCTGAAAGTATCATAACTCCTCCTTCCCCTATGTTTAACCATTGTACATAATTTAGGGAAAAAATGCCACCTAGTTTATCAGATATTCACAGAAAAATTTGTATCGTTACAGAGGTACAAAATCGTTCTTAATTTTCTGTACTAGGGCATATTTCCATTACTATATCAAAGAAAAGGCAGCCACCACAGTAAGCGATGACTAACCTTCTGATTTATAGCACCAAAGGAGTTCGCAAATATCACACTTCAAACGCAAACATTGCAAGTATTTTTGCTCCATAAGTCAAAGAATTTTCATCCATATTAAACTTCGGACTATGCAAACTATAAATTTTATCCTCTTTTTCATTCCTCGTTCCTATCCAAATAAATGCCGAAGGAATTTTTTCAACCACATAAGCAAAATCCTCAGCTCCCATCAACGGTTTCGAAAGAATCAATTTGTTTTCTGGTTCAAAATTCTCATCAATCACCTTTTCAACATAATGCATTACTCCATCGTTATTCACCAAGACAGGCAAACCATGTAGAATATCTAATTCATATGTCCCCCCCGACAAAGTCGACAACCCTTTTAAAATAGTCTCCATACCTTCCAAGACCTTTGTACGGGATTCTTCCGAAAGACATCGAATCGTTCCTTGCAAATTACAACGCTCTGATACAATATTTCGAGCCGTACCTCCATTTAAAATACCGACCGAAAAAACCGCAGAATCCAGTGGATCAATTTGTTTTGAGATAAAACTCTCAATCTCCTGAATAAATTTTGCCGCCACAGAAATCGCATCAACATTTTGATGTGGCGTACTAGGATGTCCACCTTTTCCAATAATATCGATTGAAAACTCATCAGTCGATGCCATCGAACTTCCATATTTTAACCCATATTTTCCTGTATCAATAAATGGTGCTAAATGAAGTGCATACGCTCTTTTTATTTTAGGAAGCAAGCCCTTCTCTTCATAATCTTTCATCATAATTCTCGCACCGCCGAGATTCGGTCCTTCTTCCGCCGGCTGAAACATCAAAAGTACATTGCTTTTTAACCGATCTCTATGCTTATTAATAACCTTAAGTGCACCCATTAGCATGGCCGTATGCCCATCATGACCACAAGCATGCATCTTTCCATCGTTTTTTGACGTACACTCAAGACCTGTATTTTCCTGCAAACTAAGAGCATCAATATCGGCTCTTAGAAGTACATAGTCCTCCACTCCCTCTTTTCGAATCAATCCCAGAACACCGATGCCGGTCGGTAAAATTTCAATCTGTTCCGTTTCGAGCAGTCCCCTGATATAGTGTTCCGTTTCCTTTGTATCAAAGCCAACCTCCGGATATTGGTGCATATGCCTTCGAATAGCAATAATATCATCCTTTATCTCATCCACTTCTTTTTTTATAATGTCAACCATAATTCCTCCTTATCCACTC
>PDWJ01006510.1_pt1 | contig 12339 bp, 14 predicted proteins | sample 1430881 | NCBI WGS metagenome assembly PDWJ01 (sample SAMN01162460, study PRJNA174530) | Oral metagenome, whole genome shotgun sequencing project. | biome: Marine environment; feature: Marine mammal; material: Swab sample of the gingival sulcus; isolation source: swab sample of gingival sulcus... | reverse complement strand
TTGGTTGTATTTACCTTGGGTCATAAAACCGATATGGAGTCCGATTGTTGATATTTTTAAAACCAAAAGATGGTGGATTGTTACGATGCAATTACTTATCGGTGGGGCATTGGCAGGAGTTGCATTTACCATTCCGACAACGTTTTTTTTTCAATATACCTTAGCCTTTTTTTGGATATTGGCTTTTAGTTCGGCAACTCACGATATTGCTGCCGATGGATTTTATATGTTGGGATTGACGAAGCACGAACAAGCCTTTTTCGTGGGAATACGAAGTACATTTTATCGCTTGGCAATGATTACGGGGCAAGGGCTTTTGGTGATATTGTCAGGTTATTTACACAAAAAGACAGGCGATATGTCTTTGGCTTGGATGCTTACGTTTGGTGTGTTGGTGGTTTTCTTCTTGGTCTTTTTCATTTATCATTTATTTGTGCTGCCGAGACCCAAGGAAGACGCTGAAAGAGAAGTGCTTAGTTTTTATGAAGCAGTTTCCCAATTCGTACAAACTTTTGTGCTGTTTTTTAAAAAGAAAAATATGGGCTATGCTTTGGCATTCTTAATGTTGTACAGATTAGGTGAAGCGCAGTTGGTGAAAATGGCATCTCCCTTTTTGCTGGACGAAAAGTTAAAAGGAGGTTTGGCGCTTACGAATGAGGAAGTCGGAATTACCTATGGAACTGTCGGCATAATTGCGCTCACGCTTGGCGGAATTTTGGGAGGTTTCGTGGCTTCGCAGCAAGGATTGAAATATTGGCTGTACAGTATGGCAGTGGCAATCAATTTACCTAATGCGGTGTATATCTTTTTAGCAATATTTCAGCCGAATTCATTATGGTTAATTAATGTCGGTATTGCTGTGGAGCAATTCGGCTACGGATTTGGCTTTACGGCTTATATGCTGTATATGATTTATATTTCGGAGGGAGAACACAAAACGGCTCATTTTGCCCTCACAACGGCATTTATGGCATTAGGAATGATGTTACCGGGAATGTTTAGCGGTTGGCTGCAAGAGCAGTTGGGTTATCAGAATTTCTTCGTTTGGGTGCTGTGTTGTGCACTTCCCATTTTCTTCATATTGCCGAAACTCAAAATTAGTGCAGAATTTGGTAGGAAATAGCGAAAATATAAAGAGAGGTCAAAAAATAATTTTGCCTCTCTTTATGGTAACTTAATTTAGTCCGATTTGTTAATCTTCTAAATCTAAGTAATCAAAAAGTTTCGCTTTCATTTTATCAGTAAGAGGTCTGCGACCATTCAAAATATATGAAAGGTACACATCTGTAATACCAATAGTGCGTGCTACTTTTTTCTTTTTGTCATCAAGAATCTTCAATTTTTCTACGATTCTTTTTAAATCTTTTTGTTGTTGTGCATTGTTTACCATCTTTATGCCCTCCGTTTATTTATTAAAGTTATACTATTCCTTCCTCTTCAAGAAAAAATCTCAAAAGCAAATGTACGACTTTTTATGGAAAGAATAATTAAATCAAAACATAAAAAAACATAAAATAACTGCAGGAATATGTTAATTTCTGTTAAGAATGTTAATTTAATAAATCTGATATTAACCTCTTATTGCAGAAATTCCCGGTAAATCTTTTCCCTCAATATATTCAAGTAAAGCGCCACCACCTGTGGAAACGTAGGATACTTTGTCAGCCATATTGTACTTGTTAATGGCTGCAACTGAGTCGCCACCACCGATAAGTGAGAATGCTCCTTTTTTCGTTGCTTCTACAATAGCTTCTGCAACTGCTTTTGTTCCTTTTTCAAAAGCAGGAATTTCAAATACTCCTACGGGACCATTCCAGAGAATTGTCTTTGAATTTGCCACGACTTCTTTGAATGCAACAGTACTTTCTGTCCCGATGTCCAACCCTTCCCAACCATCAGGAATTTCGTTTACGTCAACTACTTTTGTATTTGCATCATTGGAAAAATTGTCAGCGATTAGGGCATCGGTTGCCAAATACAATTTTGTGCCTTTTTCTGCTGCATCTTTCGTAATTTTCTTTGCCAAATCCAAATAATCATCTTCGTGGATAGAGTTTCCAATTTTTCCACCGGCAGCTTTCACGAAAGTATAAGTCATTCCACCTCCGATGATTAAATTATCAACCTTGCCCAAAAGGTTTTCAATAATGGTGATTTTTGAAGAAACTTTTGAGCCGCCCATAATTGCAGTGAAAGGCTGTTGCGCTTCATTCAAAACCTTATCTACGCTATTTAGTTCGCCTTCAATTACATAGCCAAACATTTTATCATTTGGGAAAAATTGTGCGATAATTGCCGTAGAAGCGTGTGCTCTGTGTGCAGTTCCGAAAGCATCGTTAATCCAAACGTCAGCAAGAGCCGCTAATTGTTTTGCAAAGGTTTCGTCACCTTTCTTTTCTTCCCCGTGGAAACGTAAATTTTCTAGCAAAAGTATTTCGCCTGCCTGCAAATTTTTCGCCATTTCTTCTGTTTTCTCTCCTACGCAATCTTTGGCAAATTGTACAGGCTTGCCAAGTAATTCTGAAAGATGTGCCACGATGTGTTGCAATGAGAAACTTGCATCAACACCTTTCGGACGTCCTAAATGCGACATCAAAATAACGGAACCTCCTTTTTCCAAAACCTTTTGAATTGTTGGAATTGCAGCCCGAATTCGCGTGTCGTCTGTGATATTGAAATTTTTATCTAAGGGTACGTTGAAATCAACGCGAATGATTGCTCGCTTTCCTGAGAAATCATAACTATTGATGTTTTGCATAATCTTGTAAATTTTTATTGAAATCTATTTTTTCTAAACTCTCATGAGGCAAAGATAAAAATCCTTGTGGACAATTGTTAAGAAATATACGAGATTTACACGTTTTTTTCTATTTTTGAGGGATTATTTAGAAGGATTATGAGATTTTCAGAGGTAATAGGGCAGGAGAAGTTGAAGCAGCAACTTTTAGAAAAATGCAAAAAGCATAGATTAAGTCACGCACAATTATTTGTGGGTAGAGAAGGTGTAGGGAAGATGGCTTTGGCACTGTCGGTGGCGCAATACATAAATTGTGATGCCCCGAACGAAAATGATTCTTGCGGCGTTTGTCCGTCTTGCTTGAAATACCAAAAACTGGTACATCCTGATTTGCATTTCGTTTTTCCTATTGTGAAGACGGGGGCGAAAACGCCTGTTTGTGATGATTTTATTGAAAATTGGCGAGAGTTTTTGTTGGAAAATCCTTACGTGAATTTGTTGGCGTGGTACAAACATATTGGGGTAGACAATAAACAAGGTGTGATTTATGCGGAGGAAAGTGCTGAAATTATTCGAAAATTAAGCCGAAAGTCTTACGAGGGGAAATACAAAGTTGTGGTCATTTGGCAACCTGAAAAAATGCATCTTTCTTGTGCGAATAAATTGCTGAAAATTTTGGAAGAGCCCCCGCAAAAAACACTGTTTTTCCTTTTGACGGAAAACGCTGAAGAAATTTTGCCCACTATTTATTCAAGAACTCAATCTTTGCGAGTGCCTGATATTGAGAAGGATATATTGGTGACATATTTGCAAAAACAGGGTGATGATGCGCAAACGGCAAAAGGAATTGCAACTTTGGCGGGTGGGAGTCTTACCGAAGCAATGCGTTTGCTAAGTGAGCAGGAAAATTTACAATTTCACTTTAAGGAATTTAAAAATTTGATGCGTTTGACTTACCAAAGAAATGTACCGGAACTTTACGATTGGGCAGAGCGAATGGCAAAGATTGGACGTGAGATACAAAAGCAATTTTTGGACTATGCGTGCCGAATGACGCGTGAGAATTATATGTACAATTTGCAAAATGAAGACTTGTATAAAATAACTCAAGAGGAGGCAGGTTTTTCTTCGAAATTTGCACCATTCATCAACCCGAAAAATGTGGAGGGGCTTTTTGAAGATTTTACCAGAGCCTTTGCTGATGTTAGTGCTAACGGTAATGCGCGGATTATTTTTATGGATTTGGGATTACAGATTACACGAAAAATTCGTACAAAATAAAGCTCCTGATTAGCGAATACATTGTGGAAAGTAGTATCTTTGTGTAGAATTTGATATAAAAAAGTTCTTTGAGTAATGATAAATAGACACTTACTTCGGATAAAAGTCTTACAGATTGCATACGCGTATTTCACTAAAGAATCGACTATTGAGAAGTCGTTGAATGAATTGGATAAGTCAATCAGGCAGACGAAGGAATTGTACGCAAAACTTCTGCTGTTGCCTTTGGAACTGCGAGATATTGCAACGCAAAAGCTTGCAAACCAAGAACAGGCTCATGTGCAAAAGTCGGTAGATTTATCATTGCAGAAATTTGCAGAAAATCAATTTTTGGAGTATTTGCAAGCCTCAAAAAGTTTGCAATCTTTTTGCAATAACGAGAAAATTTCGTGGGCAGGTCAAGAGGATTTGCTGTTGAAATTGTATTACGAACTCTTAGAGCGTCCTTTCTTTCAGCAATACCTTGCAGGGGACACTGACGCTGCGAAAGACAAACAATTGGTGTACAATATTATTGCAAAGTTTTTATCCAAAAAAGAAGATTTAGACGAAATTTTTGAGGAGCAAAATCTATACTGGAATGATGACCTCTGGACAGTGATGCCAATGCTACAGCAGGCAATAAAAAAGGTGAATGTTGAAGAAGAATTTACACTTCCGGAGTTGTACAAAAAGCTTGAAGATGCGAATTTTGCCAAAGAATTATTCTTGAAAACTATCCGTTTAGAAGAAGAAAATAGGGCGTTGATTGAAACGACTGCTTCTAATTGGGAGTATGAGCGTATGGCACTAATTGACAGGATTTTGTTGGGGATGGGGATAACGGAATTGTTGCATTTTGAGACGATTCCCATGAAAGTGACACTTAACGAATATGTTGAAATTTCAAAGTATTATAGTACCAAAAATAGTAGTACTTTTATCAACGGAATTTTGGATAAAATAGCGAAACAAAAAGATGCTGTATCGTTGAAAAAGGGTGCAGGTAGGATTGGAAATGAATTAAAATAAATAATAATCATGATTTTATTACAAGCAAATGCAACAGGGAATTTTTTACTCCTTGCAGGAATGATAGCAGTATTTGTATTTTTTATCATTATCCCACAATTCAAAAGACAAAAGGAACTGAAAAAGTTTAGAAATGAGTTGAAAAAAGGTGACCACGTAGTTACCACCGGAGGAATTTTAGGACGAGTTACGGATATCGCTGAGGATTCGGTTACCATTGTAAGCGATGAGAAAACAAAGATAAAAGTCGCAAAACAGGCTATTGTTAAGGATGTTACGAGTGTTGCGCAAGCACGATAAATTTTTGGATTACTTAACTAATATTTGCAATGACGACCTTTTCTTATAGTTTTCAGAAATAGTATTTAGATTAAAAAAACACATACTTTTTGTATGAAATTGTCAACTGATTTTCAAAAAGTAAAGCACCAAACAATAGACTTTTTACGCAGCAAAAACTTAATATTATATCTGTTTTTTGTTACTGTGGCGACTCTGTTTTGGTTTTTGTATTCGCTTGGTAAAGAATATGTTGCGAATATCAATGTGGATGTTTCTTATGTAAATTTTCCAACGGATAAAGAGCCAGTGGGAATAACAGTACGTACACATACGCTGAATGTACGCGCATATGGGTTTGCTTTGTTGCGAATGAAAGGGAATGCTCTTTTCAGCAATTATAGACTTGATGCAAGTAAACTGAAAAAGAGTCGTTTATCTTCCGATAAAATGCTGCGTTATGATTTGAGTATTTCTGCTGTTCGTAATCAGTTTGAAGGGCAATTAGGCGATGGGATTTCCATAAACAGTATTTTTCCGGAAGAGGTGAATTTTGAAGTAAATACACTCAAAATCAAGAAAATACCGATTCGTCCGAATTTGACTATGAATTTAAAATCAGGTTATATGTTGGTGGATAAACCCGAAATTGAGCCCGATAGTGTTACGGTGCGTGGTGCAGCGGAGCTTGTAGATACTTTGCAAGCGGTTTATACAGAAGAAATCCAAGAGGGAGAAGTGTCTTCTTCATTTGAGAAGAAAGTGGCACTTTTGCAACCTCACGAAAAAGTGGAGTTGTTACCCAAGTATGCAACATTACATTACAAAATAGGTGGCTATATTGATGAGGAGCGTGTGATAACAATTGCGCCGCTGAATTTTCCCGATACGGTACAAGTTGTTTTATATCCTGAGCAAGTACATTTACGCTACAGAACTCACGATAAAACAAAGAAAAGTATCAAAGATGAAGATTTTGTTTTGGTTGTTGACTACAATACTTCCAACGATTTTTCTGAAAAATTGGAAGTTCAACCGATAAGTTTGCCTGAGGGCATTTCCAATGTGCAAATGACGCCACGCTATGTAAATTACATAATGAGCAGCAAAAAATGATGCGAAAAGTAGGGCTTACAGGGGGGATAGGCAGTGGAAAAACTGTTGTTGCAAAGGTTTTTGAAATACTTGAAGTGCCTGTTTATTACGCCGATAAGGAAGCTAAACGGTTGATGCAGGAAGATAAAGAACTTCGTCTTGCAATTCAGAAAACTTTTGGGCAAGGTATCTATAAAAATGGAGTTTTAAATAGAAAACAATTGGCAAAAATTGTATTTAAAGACCGCAATGCTCTTGAAAAATTGAATGCTTTGGTACATCCTGTTGTGCGTAGTGATTTTTCTACTTGGGCTGAGGGGCAAAAAACACCTTATGTGATTGAAGAATCGGCAATTCTTTTTGAAACAGGACTTTACAAAGACTTTGATAAAATAATAAGCGTTCTTTGCCCAAAAGAAGAGCGTGTAGAACGCATTTTGAAGAGAGATAAAGCGACAAAAGAGCAAATAGAGGCAAGAATGTCGGTCCAGATTGGAGACCGAGAGCGCTTAGAAAAATCGGATTATATATTGCAAAATGGCAAAGATGATTTACTTTTGCCTCAAGTAATAGAGATTGATAAGATTTTAAGAATATAAAATTAAAAATATGTTGAAAGATATTATTGCCATTGCAGGTAAGTCGGGGTTGTTCAAGTTGGTTTCATCAGGAAACAAATCAATTATTGTAGAGGGCTTGGAAGATAAAAAACGTTTTCCTGTGTTTGGGGCTTCTCAAGTGAGCACTTTGCAAGATATTGCAATTTACACCAATGCAGGGGAAGTACAGTTGGGCAAAGTGATGCAAAATATCTACGAAAAACAGGAAGGAAAACCAACTGATTTGAAGAAAGCAAGTCCGGAAGAATTGGGGGCTTTTATGGAGCAAGTTTTGCCTGATTATGACCAGGACAGAGTATATCCTTCGGATATGAAGAAATTATTTACTTGGTACAATATTTTATTGAAACACGAAATTTTACCTCTGAAAGAAAGCGAGGAAAAATAGAAAACAACCCCTTTTGAGGTTGCTTTCCTGCTGTAAATACAATTTACTATGAAAAAAAACTGCTTAATGTATTTTTGTTGGCACAAATCTAACATCTTATAATGTTAAGTGATTGAAAAATACATTAAATAAGGTTAAGTTTTTTAGAGAGATTGAAAATCAGGAATTTCTTGTAGAAATTGATAGTCCTGCGCAGTGTAATTCACTTTGCAGCAGAAGTGCTGTAAACCATTACTAACGGCAAGGAAAGGTACTTGTAATTTCATATTATATCGAGCAATTTGCTCAAAGGCTTCTTGTGTGATTTTTATATTGGGGGCTTTACATTCTACAATTAAAATTGGTTTTCCCGTAGTATTGTAAGCAACAATATCGCTGCGTTGTTTAAGGAGTTTGGTGTTTACGCTTCGCTCTACTTTTAGTAGAGAAGCAGGGTAGTTTTTCTCCTGAATTAAATACTGAATCCAATGCTGACGTACCCATTCTTCGGGCTGCAAAACAACAAATTTCTTTCTTATCTCGTCAAAAATTTTAACGGAATCTTCCTCTTTTTGGAAACGAAATTCGTATTTAGGCAAGTTTAGTGAAATCATATTTTTATCAAAAAACGAGTAAAAATCTGTACTTTTCTGTATTTTTACGGACTTAAACCACTAAAACAACTGTAAAATTACAACTTTATGGTAAAAACGAAAGAAGATATTGTAAAAGATTGGTTGCCGAGATACACGGGAAGAGCGTTGGAAGATTTTACCGATTATATTTTATTGACAAATTTTGAAAACTATGTTACGCTCTTTGCCAAGTGGCACAATGTCTCGATTGTTGGGGAAGATAGAGCAATGCAAAGCGCAAAGACCGATGGGGTGATGATGATAAATTTTGGAATGGGAAGTCCGAATGCCGCAACGGTTATGGATTTGCTGAGTGCAGTAAAGCCTAAGGCAGTCTTGTTTTTAGGGAAATGTGGTGGTTTAAAGGAGCAGAATATGCTTGGTGATTATATTTTGCCGATTGCTGCTATTCGTAGCGAGGGAACTTCACACGATTATTTGCCTGCGGAAGTTCCGTCGTTACCTTCGTTTAATTTACAGCGAAAAGTTGCAGAAACGATTGATAAATATGAAAAGCAGTATTGGACGGGGACAGTTTTTACTACGAACAAACGTGTTTGGGAATATGATGAGCGTTTCAAAAAATATTTGAGAAAAACCCATGCAATGGGAATTGATATGGAAACGGCAACGCTTTTTACGGTTGGTTTTGTGAATGATATTCCTTGTGGTGCAGTACTTCTGGTAACAGATAAACCGATGATTTCCGAAGGGGTGAAAACCTCAAAGAGTGACAAGGAAGTGACGGATAAATACGTGGAAAACCACATTCGCATTGGAATTGAAACGTTTAATGAAATAAAAAAGAACAACTACGCAGTACGCCATTTGCGGTTTTAAAGTTATGAGTTTCGAACAGATTTTGGCAGACATAAAGCAACGTAAATTTCGACCGATTTACTTTTTGATGGGAGATGAGGGCTATTTTATCGATAAAATTTGGTAATAACGGCAGCAAAGCGTTATCCGATGATGGCTCCGTATCAGGTTTTGTTGCTCAAAGAAGCGCAGCATATTCGAGACATCGAAAAATTGGCTTTATATGCGGAAAATCCTTTGGAAACCACGATTTTGGTAGTTTGCTATCGTGGGAAAAAGATAGACGGACGTAAAGCATTGGGAAAAATGCTGAAAAAGTCTTACGTGCTTTTTGAGGCAAAACGCTTGTATGACAATCAAGTGCCGTCGTGGATAAATGCGAGACTGAGAGAAAAAGGTTACGGAATTGATGCGAAAGCCGCAGCAATTTTGGTCGAGTTTTTAGGCACAGACCTTTCCAAAATAGATAATGAACTTACAAAGTTGCAACTTGTGCTGCCAAAGGGCACAAAAATAACACCTACACACATCGAAGAAAATATCGGCATTTCGAAAGATTTTAACAATTTTGAATTGCAAAATGCTCTCGGAAAACGTGATGTGGCAAAGGCGCTGCAAATTGTTAAATATTTTGAAAGTAGACCCAAAGACAATCCGTTTATCGTAACGATAACAGTGCTGTACGGCTTCTTTTCAAAAGTTTTACTGCTGCATTATCTTGCCAAATCAATGAATGAGCAAGGTTTGGCAGCCAAACTTGGGGTACATTCGTTTTTCCTAAAAGATTATCGTGTGGCTGCAGGCAATTATTCTATAAAACAGTGCGTTGAGGCGATTACACTTTTGCGAGAATATGATATGAAATCGAAAGGAGTCGGGAATTTATCCACCTCCGAAGGGCAGCTTCTGCACGAATTTCTATTCAAAATCTTGTACACGTAATGAAGAAAGCAGTTTTTTTGGATAGAGATGGAACATTGAATTCCGACGAGAGGCATTATTATATTTACCGCCTGGAGGATTTTGTGTTGAATGAAGGTGTCGTAGAGGGCTTGAAACTCTTGCAAGAAAACGGTTTTTTATTGATTGTTGTAACCAATCAGGGGGGTGTTGCAAAGGGAATTTATACGGAAAAGGAAGTGGAAAAAGTGCATCAGAAAATGCGTACTTTGTTGGAGAAAGAGGGAGTGAATTTAACGGCGATTTATTACTGTCCGCATCACGATAGTGCGGCAACGTGCAATTGCCGAAAGCCAAAGTCGGGAATGCTCGAAAAGGCCATAGAAGAGTACGAATTGGAGGTGGAGAAGTGTTATATGATAGGCGACAGTAAACGAGATGCGGAAGCGGCGAAGAGAGTAGGGGTAAAGGCGTTTAAGATAGCAAAGAATACGTCTATAATTGAGGTGTGTAAGCAGATAGTTCAGAATGAAGATTAAACCGCAATATTGTCTGAATGGCTACTATTTTTATTGTGATGACAAACAATTAGGGCAAACAAACCGTGCTTTTCGTTTTGGCGATGCGGTGTTTGAAAGTATGTTTGTGACCTCAAAGCGAGTGCCGTTGCTACAAAAGCATTTTGAGCGATTGAAAGAGGCGGTTGCTTATATGGAAATGGATTTGCCTGAGGAATTTACGGCACAACGCCTTGCTAAGGAAGTAGAGCGATTATGTAATAAAAACAGGCTTTTTCAAGGAGCGAGAGCAAGGCTGACAGTCTTCCGAAGTGGAGACGGCTTGTACACGCCCACAACGAATGAGGCTTCCTATTTGTTGGAAGTGAATCATTTTACAGAGCAGGAATTTACGCTAAATACTATGGGGTGGAAGATTGATACCTATCCTAATGAAGTGAAGTTCCCACAAAAAATAGGACGCTACAAAACGGCACAATGCGTACTTTCCGTGAAGGGAAGTATTTACAAAAAGCGAAGTAAATTAGATGAAGTGTTGCTGTTGTCTCCGGAGCAAAATGTGGTAGAGGCTACGGCGTACAATATTTTTGCCTTGAAAGGAAATGTGCTGTTGACACCTCCCAAAGAAAGCGGTTGCGTATTGGGCGTAATGCGAGATACAGTGATGGAAAATGCAGGAAAAATAGGCTTGCAGGTGGAGGAAGTAGATTTTCCTGTTAAGATATTGCAAGAAGCCGAAGAGGTTTTCTTAACGAATGCCGTTGTGGGTTTGCGTTGGGTGTTGGCGTGGCGAGAAAGACGTTATTTTAGCAGTACAGCGAGAAAAATTGTGGAACTGCTTAATGAAGAATTAATTTATAATGAAAGATGATTTGTTGCAAATAGCCATAGATGCGGCGATTTTAGCCGGAAAAGCCATACTCGAAATTTACGAAGAAGACGATTTTGGAGTAGAGCAAAAAGCCGATGCCACACCAATTACAAGAGCAGACAAGGCTGCCCACCAATTAATTGTGGAGGCTTTGTCAAAAACCGAACTTTCAATTATTAGCGAAGAAGGAAAACTTGCTGATTATGAGGAAAGAAAATTATGGAAACGCTTTTGGTTAGTTGACCCGTTGGACGGAACTAAGGAATTTATCAAAAAGAATGGCGAGTTTACCGTAAATATTGCCTTGATAGAGGACGAAAGGTCAGTCTTGGGTGTGATTTATGCGCCTGTTTCGGGTGAATTGTATTATGGAAAAGTCGGCGAGGGGGCTGTGAAGGCGTTTTACAAAGACGTTAAAATTACTGAGGAGAAAGCCTTACTATTGGAGCAGGACGAGCGGGAACATTGTATCGTGGTGGCATCGCGTTCGTTCAAAGATGAAAAAACAGAGCAATACATTTCGGAAATTCCTCAAAAAGTAAAAACAGTTTCGAGGGGCAGTTCGCTGAAATTGTGTATGGTGGCTGAAGGAACTGCTGATGTGTATCCTCGCTTTGTGCATTTGAAAGAATGGGATATTGCGGCGGGAGTAGCCATTGTGGAGGCAGCGGGAAAATCCGTAGTGAATGCAGAAACGAACAAAGAAATAAGGTTTAATTCTGAAACATTACAAGCGCCGTATTTTATTGCAAAAAATTGAAGAATGATGGAACGAAAGAACTTACAACAACTTGTGCAGCAATTCGTTGCTAATGCTGTAATTAAAGAAAGCATTCCTTTTGGAAATGGACACATAAATGATACTTACAAGGTTGATTTAGAAAATGGGGAGACGTATTTGCTACAACGTGTTAATCATAATGTCTTCAAAGACGTGCAAGGAATGATGAATAATATTCAGCAGGTAACGAAGCACATTTTGGCGAAAGGGAAGAAAACTTTGCATTTTTTGCAGACGATTAGCGAGAAAGATTTTTACGAGACTAATGAAGGTTTGTACTGGAGAATGATGCGTTTTGAGCCCAATACAAAATCCTACGAAACTACACAGTCGCACGAAATTGCAGAGGCTACGGGGCGTGCTATTGCCGATTTTCAAATTGATTTGTCAGACTTAAATCCCAAGGATTTTATTGATGTTATTCC
>PDWJ01004460.1_pt1 | contig 12343 bp, 10 predicted proteins | sample 1430881 | NCBI WGS metagenome assembly PDWJ01 (sample SAMN01162460, study PRJNA174530) | Oral metagenome, whole genome shotgun sequencing project. | biome: Marine environment; feature: Marine mammal; material: Swab sample of the gingival sulcus; isolation source: swab sample of gingival sulcus... | reverse complement strand
AAATAGATAATTCTAACAAACAATTAAAATTATCTCTGTAAATAAAGGGATACAGAAGAAAATATCTTTTTTTTAGAAAACTTTCGGACGGGAGTGATTACATAAATTAATTTTTAAATATTAAATTTGTGAAATATAGTAAATATGATACAAGCTGACGTAATACTTTTATTCTTTCAAAACTGCTACATACCATTACATAGCTAATTGACAAAAATTAGAATACAACATAGTTAATTTTAAAGCCCCATAAATAGATAAATATGGAAACTGACATAACAGAAATAAACTCAAATCAAATTAAAAATCTTATTTATACCATTAGAGGACAACAAGTTATGTTGGACAGTGATTTAGCGATGCTGTATAAAGTAACAACAGGACGATTGAATGAACAAGTAAAAAGGAATATAAAAAGGTTTCCAAAAAAATTTATGTTTCAATTGGCGGAAGAAGAGTATAAAAGTTTGATGTCGCAAATTGCGATATCAAAAAGTAGATCAGGTCGTGGCGGCAGAAGGAAACCGCCTTATGTCTTTACAGAACAAGGTATTGCAATGCTTTCTTCTGTACTCAGAAGTGAGCAAGCTATCCAAATAAGCATTGGAATAATAGATGCTTTCGTAGAAATGCGGCGGTTTTTGGTTCATAACAAAGCACTTTTCTCAAGGCTTAATAATTTGGAATTGAAACAATTAGAGTACCAAAAATCTACTGATGAAAAATTAGAACAAGTCTTTGATTACATTGCTACAAACAAGGAAGTATTACAAAAAGTTTTCTTCAATGGACAAATTTATGATGCGTTTAGTTTACTGGTCGATATTGTTAAAAAAGCCGACAAAACAATTATACTAATTGATAATTACGTAGATACAGCTACTCTAAATATTCTTGCCAAAAGAAAAAATAATGTAAAAATAACAATATACACAAGTCCCAAAAACCCTTTAACTGCAAAAGATATTAATACATTTAACAAACAATACAAAAAACTGATAATCAAACACATAAATACATTTCACGATAGATTTATACTACTTGACAACAGCACCTGTTATCATATAGGCGCATCAATAAAAGATGCCGGAAAAAAGAGTTTTGCTATTAGTAAAATTGAAGATACACAAATAGTAAAAGATATTTTAAAACGCTTGAAGTATCAAACACTTCGTTAAATTAAAAACAACGAAGTGTTTTACTATTTTTAAATAAAAAAACTAGTTTGTTAATTTTTAGAAATTAGTATAATAAAAAATTTCGGTCTAACAATTCATTTTACTATATTTGTTCAACAAATTAATTATTACAAAAACCTCCCTTAGCAATAGTTTATTATTACACAGTAAGACTATATAAATCAACATATTGTCTTATTTTACCTTAATTTTAGGATACAATAAATTTTCTATTGTATATTTTGGGTTTAACTTAAAAAAATATAACATGTCAAAAAGAACAATTGTAAGTATGCCGGGCGACGGAATAGGCAAAGCCGTACTCGATGAAGCAATCAGAGTGCTTGATGCCGCAGGCTTTGAAGCCGAATATGTAGAAGGTGATATTGGTTGGGAATTTTGGAAAAAAGAAGGCAATCCCCTACCACAACGCACCATTGATTTAATTGAAAAACACAAAATTGCACTTTTCGGCGCAATTACTTCAAAGCCCAAAGACGAGGCATTTGAAGAATTAGACGACAAACTAAAAGACCAAAACCTGATATACTCAAGCCCTATTGTGGGACTACGCCAACATTTCGGCCTTGAAATTTGCGCTCGTCCATGCAAAGCCTACGCAGGCAACCCATTGAACTTCGTACGCCGAGGCGCTGACGGCAGCATAGAAGAACCCGCCGTAGATGTTGTAATATTCCGCCAAAATACAGAAGGGCTGTACGGGGGCGTAGAATGGAGCAACCCCAATGACCAAATATACGACGCATTTATGACGCATCCTAAATTCAAGAAAAACTTTGGAAATGCCAATAAAGACGAAATCTCAATATCTACTCGTATATTTTCCAAAGAACGCACCGAAAATATACTACGTGCTGCCTTTGAACATGCCAAAGAATTTGGATATAAATCAGTTACACTTTGCGAAAAGCCAAATGTAATACGTGAAACTTCGGGTATGATGTACAAAATGGCTTTAGAAATTCAAAAAAATGATTTCCCCGAAATTGAGCTATGGAACACTAACATAGATGCACAAATGATGTGGCTTACTAAAAATCCGGAAGATTATGGAGTAATAGTTGCCGGTAATATGTTTGGAGATATTGTATCAGACGGTTTTGCCGGACTTATAGGCGGCTTAGGTTTTGCATGCAGTGCACAGTGGTCTAAAAACGGCGTGGGGGTATTTGAACCAACACACGGCTCGGCTCCCAAATATGCCGATTATGAAACCTCAATAGTAAACCCCATTGCTATGATTGAATCGGCATGTATGATGTTAGATTTCATTGATGAAAAAGAAAAAGCCAAAAAAATTCGTAATGCCGTAGCAGAAGTAATAAAAGAGGGCAAAGTACGAACCTATGACATGCTAAAAATGCGTGGCAAACCTGATGTTATAACCAAAGGCGCAGCATCGACCAAAGAAATGGCTGATGCAATTATTGCAAAATTATAATTTCTCAAATTTTTGAAACACAAAGTCCCCGAAAATCAATATCTATCTGATAATCAACAAGTTATAATACTTCTACATTCCCTTGTAAATTGCTTATTATCAGTTAGTTATTGAAAACAAACTAAAGCTAAGCTCTAAAAATATTTATGCTTTACTTTAAAATTTAAAAAAGTCTTAAGTTATGAATTTTTAGAGCTTAGCTAAAGATTAATGACAGCATACGACAAATTTTAATTTTAAATATTAATAAAAAAAATAGAACCATGCACAAAGATGTAGAAAAATTATGGGGCGAAGAACTAACCATGATTCAAAATGATGAACTACGCGAAAAAACGGCTAAAGTATGGGAGCTTGCCTTGGAACGAAGTGTTTTAAGTGCAGATGACCTCATGCAAATACCTTTCACTTTACTCATCCCCGACTGTAAAGTTACCTTCATGGAGCACAAACGAGCGGTGGTTCACGTGGCGGCAGATGCAGGAAAACAAATGAAACGTTTTTTTGGCAATTCATTACCTATCAATCAAGATGTTCTAATTTCAGGTGCTATATTGGCTGATGTCGGCAAACTCCTTGAGTATGAAAAAGATGCAAAAGGTAAAACAATTCAAGGGAATTATGGAAAGTATCTTCGTCATCCGTTTTCGGGTGTATCGCTTGCTGAAGAGTGCGAAATTCCTGCCGAAATATGTCATATAATTGCAACCCATGCAGGCGAAGGCAATATGGTAAAACGTACACCGGAAGCCTATGCCGTACATCATGCCGATTTTATGACTTATTTACCTTTTAAAAATGGGCTTATAATACAGGACTAAATATAAGCTCGTGAAAAGCACAAAAAAATCTAAATCAAATACAGAGGGGCTCGAATTTGATTTAGATTTTTTATTGCATCTGTTTGTTAAATTTAGGCTTTAATACGCTGGAAATCAAGCAATTACAAAACACAAAGTATTAAGGCGTATTTTTTTGATTATCAACCACTTAGAAGCAGGCTGCAAAATTTGAACTAAAATACAAATCGCAAAAAGTCATTGCGTATTGCAAATACCATTAAAAGTATAAGTATCACAAAACCTGCAAGTTGTGCATATTCAAGTACTTTTTCGCTTGGTTTTTTGCCGGTTATCATTTCAAACAATAAAAAAACAACATGACCGCCATCCAGCGCCGGTATGGGCAACAGGTTCATAATACCAAGTATTATAGAAATAAAAGCCGTTAGCTCCCAAAAACTTTCCCAGTGCCATTGTCCCGGGAATAAATTACCTATGGTAATAAAGCTGCCGAGAGACTTATATGCTTCCGTTTCGGGATTAAAAATTAATTTTAATTGTTTTAAGTAATTTTGGGTTTGCTCTACCCCCTTCGAAAGTCCGGCAGGTATTGATTTAGACAAATCATAATTTTGATGCGAAAATTCAAATTGATTTGGATAATTGGTTATTACGCCTATGTTTCCCAATGTATCGGAAGCTATTGTAAAAGCAACAGTATCTTCATTGCGCAATGCTGTAATTTGAACATTTACACCTTTATTATTTTTAAAAAATTTAGAATATTGGTCAAAAAATAATTTTTCTTCTCCGTTTAAAGCAATAAATCGGTCTTTATTTTTCACGCCTGCTTTTTCTGCATTCGACCCCGGAAGTACGCTATCTGCAACAAATAAAAACCGAGGACTTATAAATCGACCCTGCGCTTTAGTCAGCTTAGCAATATCTTTTTCGTTTATTGATATTTTTAATTTCTCGTTGTTTCTTTCAATTTCTACTTTTGCAGGGGTATTCAACAAAATTTCAGGTACAATCTGTTTAAACTTAGTAGGTTCTTTCCCGTTTACGGAAATCACTTTGTCGCCATTCCTAAAGCCCAATTCATAGGATGTAGAATCTGTCATAATACCGTATTCTACATTTTTGTTCGGGAGATAATCTTCGCCCCATGTAAATAAAATTGCTATGTATATAATGCCTGCCAAAATAAAATTTGCAATAACTCCACCTAACATAATCAGCAACCTTTGCCATGCGCGTTTGCTTCTAAATTCCCATGGTTGCGGCGGTTTTTTCATTTGCTCTCTGTCCATTGATTCATCTATCATACCGGATATTTTAACATATCCGCCAAGTGGCAGCCAACCTATTCCGTATTCTGTTTCGCCTTTTTTTACTTTGAAAAGCGAAAACCATGGGTTGAAAAATAAGTAAAATTTTTCTACTCGTGTTTTAAATAATTTGGCAAAAGCAAAGTGACCAAATTCATGAATTACAACTAAAATCGATAAGCTAAACAGTAATTGTACTATTTTTATGAATATTCCCATACTACTTTTTATTGTAAAATAATTATAAATTTTGCAAAGATAAAATAAATTATCAATTACGAATTATCAATTACAAATTACGAATGGAAAAGCTCCCACATGAGTAATTGAAAATTGAATTTTAAGAGCTTAACATATTGGTAACCAAATCGTTACAAGCAGGAGTAACACGCATCAACTGTCTGATTATCAATTACTTACAATTAAAGCCACCCCAAGTAGAAAGTATTTTTTATGCTTTTTTTAAAATTATTTGAAGAGCTTGTTTGTATGCTTGTTCGTGTGTATTAATTAATTCGTCAAGGGAGTTTAAAGCCTTAAATGTTAAGTGGTTGGCAGTTTCTTCAATTACTTCGGCAATTTCTAAAAATTTTATTTTATCCTTTAAAAATGCTTCTACCGCTGCTTCGTTGGCTGCATTGATTATACAAGGCATATTTCCACCCTTTCGCATAGCTTCAAAAGCTGTTTTAAGGTTTTTAAATTTTTCAAAATCTGGAGCTTCAAAAGTCAGTTGCGGATAGTCGGCAAAATTAAAACGATTTGCTTTAAATGGCAGTCTGTCAGGGTAGTTAAGGGCGTATGCTATGGGCAGTTTCATATCGGGAAGTCCCATTTGAGCTTTCAATGAGCCGTCTGTAAACTGCACCATTGAGTGAATTATGGATTGAGGATGAATTATAACCTCTATTTGGTCGGCTTCCAAATTAAAAAGCCATTTTGCCTCAATTGCTTCCAGCCCTTTATTCATCATGCTTGCGGAATCTATTGTTATTTTAGCCCCCATTTCCCAATTGGGATGTTTTAAGGCTTGTTTTTTACTTGCATTGGCAATATATTCAAGGCTTTTATTTCTAAAAGGTCCTCCCGAAGCTGTCAGTATTATTTTTTCTATATTGTCATTATTTTCACCTTGCAAACATTGAAAAATAGCAGAGTGTTCCGAATCTACGGGGTATATTTTTACTTTATTTTCGGCTGCTTCGGCTGTTATTATTTCGCCTGCCACTACGAGGGTTTCTTTATTTGCTAAAGCAATATTTTTACCGCTCCTTATAGCTTTTATAGTAGGCGCTAAGCCCGCAAAACCAACCATTGCGGTAAGTACAATTTCTGAATTGCTATACGCGGCAAGCTCTTCAATGGCTTTTTTGCCTGCCAAAACTTTTGTGGGAGTATTGCTAAGCGCTTGGGTAATTTCCAAATATTTTGTTTCGTCGGCAATAGCTACATAGTCAGGCTTAAATTCAAGTGCTTGACTTATCAGTTTTGAGGAGTTACTTCCTGCCGTTAGAACATTTACTTGGTAGCGTTCGGGGTATGCACGTACTATCTCTAAGGCTTGTGTTCCGATGGAGCCGGTAGAACCTAAGACACTAATTTGTTTTGGTTTCATTTAATTTGCTCAAAATGTTATATAATCTTTAGGGTCAACCGGTACGCCGTTTTTCCAAAGTTCAAAATGAAGGTGTGGCCCGCTTGTATTTTCTCCTGAATTTCCAGCTATTGCAATAGATTCGCCGGCTGTTACACGGTCGCCTGTTTCTTTAAGTAAGCGTGCATTGTGTTTATAGAACGAAATTAAATTATTATCGTGCTGTACGCCTATTACGTGTCCTGTTTCTATGCTCCATTCTGTTAAAATTATTGTTCCGGAAAGTATTGCTAATACTGCATTATCGGTTCCGGGTGTAATATCAATTCCAAAGTGTGATTCGCTACTGTTAAACCCTCGCGTTATTATACCTTTCAAGGGTACTATAAAATGTAAGTTTTTCAAATTATTATCGGCTTTTATACCTGAGCCTGCTTCAGTAAATTCCTCTATTTCAGCTGATTGAATTTGGTCTCTAATAATAGAATCCATATAACTGCTGGCAAATTCCAAATTCCCATTTGATGAGTTATTGTGTTTTACTACAGTTGCTTTTTTAAGGGTATCGGTAGGTATTTTCCCTTGTAATATGTTTTTTAGTTGTGCTACATAGTTGTTGTGCTGTTCTAAACGACTTTTCAGTGAATCAATTACTATGGAATTTTCAATAATTTGTTTTTTCAGATGTACATTTGAACGGTCGGGAAAAAGATAATTCAATGGAGTGAATATGAATAAAAGACTCATAATAACAGCTACTGCTAATACTATGGTTGCAATATAAATGTACATAGTGCTGCGCGATAATCTAAAACTTTTCAGTTGATTTAATGAAATATCATCAAGTATCAATATTCTGAAAAATTGTGATTTTTCTTTTTTATTTCCGTTCATGTTTGTCATAATCCCCGAATTAGTGATTTTGTAGTGTTTAATTTTATTCCTATGAACTGAATAATACAAGCTGCAAAATTAATAAAAAAAGCTTTTTTCTGAAACAATAGTTTTTTATTTTTACAAAAAAATGATAATCAAGTATTTATAAAGCAAAAAGATTAATTGACAACTAAAAATGTTGTTATCCCCACAGTTTTGGCATTCAAAGCCCTGTATTAAATTATTAACAAAGTATTGTATACAATGACTGTATAATTTTAATCAGAATTATCTCCTTTAAAATTTTTGCCAAGAGAGCGTGCTCCCTTGACAAAAATAATTACCCTGAAACATGTTTTTTACAACAACATGCCGGCACCTACCGTTTCATTAGTAGCCTCATCTATTAAAATAAAGCTTCCGGTATTACGGTTTATTCTGTAAGGGTCATAAAATATTGGCGAACTTGCTTTTATTTTGATACGTGCTATATCATTCATTTTCACCTCTTTATCGTCGTAGTTGCGTTCCAATTTATTTATATCCATCTTAAAATCAATATCTGTAATCATGCAACGTAAAGTGTTGGTTGTATGCCTCATGGTATATTTACCTCGCATTTGCAAAGGTCGTTCGTTAAACCAACTTATCATTGCCTTAAGGTCTTGCTCTTGTCTTGGTTTGTTGTTGGCTTTCACTATCATATCGCCTCGGCTGATGTCTATATCATCATTCAATGTTATAGTAACCGATTGAGGCGAGTAGGCTTTTTCTTGTTCGCCATTTAATGTATCAATTGATTTTATGGTTGTTTCAATTCCCGAAGGAAGTATAGATACTTTATCGCCTTTTTTAAATATTCCTCCTTCTACCCTACCCGCATAGCCTCTGTAATCGTGGTGTTCCAAAGATTGAGGTCGGATAACATATTGTACAGGAAATCTTGCATCTATATAATTTTGGTCGCCGGCTATATACACATTTTCCAGTATGTGCATAAGGGTTGCGCCCTGATACCATTTGGTTTTATCTGAACGTTCCACTACATTGTCGCCGTGTAACGCACTGATTGGCACAAAATGAATGTCTTGCACATCCAATTTAGGTGCAATTTCAAGAAATTGGTCTTTAATTTCATAGTATGCCTTTTCGCTGTAATCTACCAAGTCCATCTTATTGATACACACTACTATATGAGGTATTTTCAACAAAGAAGCTATATATGCGTGACGCAATGTTTGCTCAATGACTCCATTTCTTGCATCAATAAGAATTATAGCCAGATTTGCGGTTGATGCTCCCGTAACCATATTTCGTGTGTACTGAATATGTCCGGGTGTATCGGCTATAATAAATTTTCGCTTAGGAGTTGCAAAATATCGGTAAGCCACGTCAATAGTAATTCCTTGTTCGCGTTCGGCTCTTAACCCGTCTGTAAGTAGAGCAAGATTTGTATGTTCTTCGCCCTTTCTTTTGCTTGATTCTTCTATGGCTTTTAGTTGGTCTTCAAAAATAGATTTACTATCATAAAGCAAACGCCCTATCAAGGTGCTTTTTCCGTCGTCTACGCTACCGGCTGTGGTAAAACGCAACAACTGCATGTCTAAATATCCTTTTGTCGATATGGTTTTATTTTTCATTTTTTATTTTTTTTTAGTTGGAAGTTAGAAGTTGGAAGTTGGAAGTTTTTGTTCTGTCTTTCCGCTGAATAGTCATATTGTTGTATATTAAAAATATCCTTCTTTTTTTCGGTCTTCCATTGCAGCTTCGGAGCGTTTATCGTCGGCACGTCCGCCGCGTTCGGTAACCCTTGTTGCTGCAATTTCTTCAACAATTTCTTCCAAGCTATTTGCTTTTGAAAGAGTTACGCCTGTGCATGTAATATCGCCTATTGTACGACATCTAACGTCCAAAACTTCTGTTTTTTCATTTTCTTTCATTTGCATAAAAGGAGCTTTGGCAAGCCACACACCGTCTCTTTGAAAAACTTCTCTTTTATGTGTAAAATAAAGATTAGGAATTTCAATATTTTCCATTAAGATATATTGCCATACGTCCATTTCTGTCCAATTACTTATAGGAAAAACTCGAAAGTGTTCGCCTTGATTTTTGCGTCCGTTGTATATATTCCAAAGTTCGGGACGTTGATTTTTGGGATTCCATTGTCCAAAATCGTCTCGATGCGAGAAAAATCGTTCTTTAGCTCTGGCTTTTTCTTCGTCTCTGCGTCCTCCGCCCATTGCTGCGTCTATTTTATGCTTTTCCAAACCATCCAACAGCGTAACTGTTTGCAATTTGTTGCGACTTGCGCCCACACCTTGCTCCTCGCGCACTTTGCCCTCATTTATACTGTCTTGCACATATTCCACAAGCATTGTAACATTATATTTTTTTGCGAGTTTATCGCGAAACTCAATTGTTTCTTTAAAATTATGTCCTGTATCTATGTGCATTAGGGGGAATGGAACTTTTGCCGGATAGAACGCTTTTCGCGCCAAGTGGAACATAACTATTGAATCTTTGCCACCTGAAAATAGCATTGCCGGACGTTCGAACTGTGCCGCAACTTCTCGTATAACGAAAATAGATTCTGATTCCAGCTCTCTTAAATGATTGATTTTAAATGTATTCATATATTTTTATTTTTAGTTGGAAGTGGGAAGTGGGAAGTTGGAAGTGGGAAGTTGGAATTTCCGTCTTCCGTCCCTATACTCATGCTGTTGTGTATCTTTTTACAGTCATGGGTGTTTCATAGGTTATGTTTTGTCAAATTTTTTTGAATTTAAAAACCGGTTCTTCGGTTCGGGCGGCATGCAAACCGCATTCTTTCGATGATTTTTCCCACCACCACCTACCGGCTCTAAAGTCTTCGTTTTTTTCAATTGCTCTGGTGCATGGCTGACAGCCTATACTTACAAAACCGTTGTCATGCAGTTTATTATAAGGTACATTTCGTTCGTTTACATAATCTTGACATTGTTTAAAAGTCCAATTTTTCAAAGGATTGAACTTAACAAGGTTAAATGAATTATCTTTTTCAAAAAATTCTAAATTACTTCTTGCTTGCGACTGTTCAGCTCTAAGTCCTGTAATCCATATTTCGGCGTTTTTCAATGCTTTTTTCAAAGGCTCTACTTTACGAATTGCACAACATTTTTTTCTGCTCCCAACAGAGTTATAAAAGCTATTAGGTCCTTCAATGTTTACGAACTGTTCAATTTCCTCATTATTAGGATAATAGGCTGTAATTTTCACCTGATATTTTTCCAATGTTTCACTCCAAACTTTGTATGTTTCGGAAAACAGACGACCGGTATCAAGTGTAAAAACAGAAATTGGTATTTTATTTGAAAAAATCATATCGGAAACAACTTGGTCTTCGATACCAAAACTCGTAGAGAAAACTACTTTTCCGGCATGTTTTTCAACCAATGATTTTAATTGCTCAACAGTATCGGCAATTTCTGCTATATGTTTGTATTCTTGCATTTTTTAATCTTTTTTTCGCTTCCAAGCTAATGTTTTGAGCATCCAATTGGGTATGGGTTTTCCGGCGGGACGTTTTTTTAAGTTCATACTTAATCCGAGTTTTTCTACGAGGGGCATTTTATGTGTTTCCACAAATTCTATTAATGTTCCGTCGGGGTCTTCGGAGTAGGTAAAATGCCCTGCTGCCGCTCCCATATCGAATGTTCCCGAATTTGTTTCGTACACTTCGGGATTGCTGTCTACCGTAAAACCTATGCTGTATTTTTCGCAAGATGCTTTTATGGCAGCCATATCTTGTATATCAAAACACAAGTGTATAAATCCCAAATCGCCCCACAGACGATTTTCGTATATCTTTTTCCCCTGATATTCAGATGCTTGTATGAGTTCTATTTGCGATTTTCCGAAAATATTGGAGAATGGACCTTGTCGTTTTTGGGAATGAGTAAGCAGACATCGTTTTACTTTTTCGCTTCCGCCGGGCAAATTGGCAAGGTCGGTGAAAGTGTTTTCTTCTTCATACAAAACTTTATCATAGCCTAATACATTGGCATAAAATGTCTTTGATTTTTCCATGTCTGAAACACCCAAGATAGCTCCGTAAATGCCGCCCGTGGGCATTCCTACGTCTTTAAAAACAGATTTTTCTTCCACTATATGAAAAATATTACCGAACGGGTCTTTCACATAGAAACAGGCTTGCCCTGCGGGGTCTTTTACTATTTCCGACAATAAATCAGCACCTTTGTCTTTCATTTTTCTGTATGCTGCATTTATGTCTTTTGATTTTATTTTTCCTGCAAATATTCCTAAATCGCCGAGTTTCACCTCAAAATCGGGGGCTTTAGGGGTGCGTGAAAGGTATTGCCATATCTCAAAGCCACCTCCGCCTTGTATATTTATTGCAATTATTGCATGGCGTTTTTGGGGTTTGTTGTCGGTATAGGGCAACATTAATTCCGCAGGTCCCGGAGCATCTACTACGGGTATGTCCATACCAAACATTTTTCTGTACCATTCCCATGCCTTATAAACATCAGGAATTCCTATTCCGAGTTGTTGTATTCCACTTATATATTTGCTCATTTTTATATTATATTTAATGTGCCGACAAAAGTATAAAAATATAGTTTGTTCAGAAAAATATTGTTTGAGAAAAATGGGAAGTTAGGAAATGGCTGTGTTATATTACGTCCTAAAAAAAGTTTGCAGATTAATATTTTATACTTCTTCCAATTATTATTTTTTTGTTTGCAAATTTCTAAACATTTTTTGATATTAAATCTAAACCGGAAAACATTTGCTAACAAATGTTTTAAATATAAAATCACATATACTCATACGATTGTAAACCTCTTATAGTTACCCACTTAGATTGGAGTTCACGAACACTACACAATCTACTGATTACAAACAACTTAAACATAGAACTCAACAAAACATTGTTAAAAACTACTTTACAAAAAACTTTTGATTTTTAAATTTAATTTCTTATTTTTGCCAAATAATGTCAAGACGAAATTATGGCAACAATATTTGGAGATAAACTCAAAACACTTAGGGAAGAACAACAAATTCCACAAAGACAATTGGCTTCCGAATTGAAAGTTGATACAGCTACTTATTGCAAA
>PDWJ01004459.1_pt1 | contig 12344 bp, 13 predicted proteins | sample 1430881 | NCBI WGS metagenome assembly PDWJ01 (sample SAMN01162460, study PRJNA174530) | Oral metagenome, whole genome shotgun sequencing project. | biome: Marine environment; feature: Marine mammal; material: Swab sample of the gingival sulcus; isolation source: swab sample of gingival sulcus... | reverse complement strand
TCGAAGCCGAGGCGGGCGAGGCGCTTGAGGAGCCCGCGCCGCCCTGGCCGGTGAGGCTCGGCGAGCTCCTGGTCCCTGAGATGGGCGATGACCTCGACCCACAGGCGAGTCCGCTCGACGGGCGCGACGGAAGCGAGGCCGTCGCGAACCGCCGCCACGTCGAGGTTGACCCGGCGGGCGACAGCCAAGAAGCGCGCGTACCAAAGGGCGGCGTCGGGGTGGTCGCGGCTGAAGGCGTCCTCGAGGCGCCCCCAGGCCAGGCGGACGGCGTCGGCCTCGACCGACGCCATGGGGCGGACCAGCACCGGGTCACGAGGCACCGAGAAGGTGACCGCCGGGAGCTTGACGAGGCGGACGGGCGCGACGAGCGCGAGCTGGGGGCCGACCCCGTCGAGGACGACCAGGCGTGGGTCGAGGAGCTCTCGGAGCTGGGGCGTCAGCGGTGCGCCGGGCCTGACGAGCTCCTCTTCGAGGCTGATGCGCGCCTCGAGCTCGCGCAGATAGCCCTCGGAGTTGAGGATCCGCTCGGCCACTCCGGGGTCGAGGCCGCCCGGATCGACGCCGCCGACGATGAGGCGCTGGACGAAGGCCGCGAGCACCGGGCCGAGGCCGCTCGGGTAGCCGCTGAGGCGCTCCTCATCCAGCAGCGCCCGCACCCCGGCCAGCTCCGCGGGCAGGCGGCGCCCGATGGCCCGCGTACAGAACCGTGGAAGGTCGCTGGTGGCCAAAGACGCCGGGGGCAGGCTCGCGAGCAGCGCGGTCACGGAGAACATCGTGTCGGTTCGACCTCGATCAAACGGGGGGAGCTCCCGCCGGGGGAGCTCAGGCGTCGTCGACGTCCGGGTGGCGGGCCGCGTGGGCCTCGCGGAGGCGGCGCCGGGCCTCGGACAGCGCGAGGCGCTCGCGGCGCCGCGCTTGGGCCTCGTCATAGCGCAATCGCTCGATGGGCGTCGAGACCGCGATCGGCCGCACGGCCACGGGGTGCCCCGCGGGATCGATGGAGACGAAGGTCAGGTAGGCGCTGGCGGCGTGGCTGCGCTCGCCGGTCCGCGGGTCCTCCGCCTCGACCCTCACGCCCACCTCGAGCGAAGTGCGGCCGACGTAGTTCACCATCGCCTTGAGGTTGACGAGGTCGCCGAGGTGAATCGGCGCGATGAAGTCGAGGGCGTCCATCGAGGCGGTCACGACCTGGTTGCGTGCGTGGCGCATGGCGGCCATCGCCGCGCAGACGTCGATCCAGGCCATGACCTGCCCGCCAAAGATGGTGCCGAGAGCGTTGGTATGGATCGGCAGGACCAGCTGATTCATCTCGACGGCCGAGGCGCCTGGAGTGCCGGCGTGTGCGACCATTGGATATGCCTCCGGATCGGGTACAGTCGGCGCCCATCATGAACCGCAGGGGGCGGAAGATCGACGCGGAAAGACCCACACGACACAGCTTTCGGAGCCTCGACCTCGAGCTCGTGTACCACGCCTGGGGCGACGAAGGCCGGCCGCCGGTGGTCCTGCTCCACGGCTTCTTGGACCAGGGGCGCAGCTTCGACCCCGTCGCCCGCCGCCTCGCCCGGCGCCACCGCGTGATCGCGCCCGACCACCGAGGCCATGGGCGCAGCGGCCGCGTCGGGCCAGGCGGCTACTACCACTTCGCCGACTACATCCTCGATCTCGCAGCCCTCGTCGAGCACCTCGGCGCCGACGAGGTCGCCCTCGTCGGCCACTCCATGGGCGCCTCCATCGGCGTCTACTACGCCGGCAGCTTCCCGGACCGGGTCAACGCCCTGGCCCTCCTCGACGGGATCGGCCCCGCGGGCGGCGGCTCGGATCAGGGGCCGGCCGCGATGCGGCGCTGGATCCGCGAGGTGGACCTGGCGCGACGCCGCGAGCCGCCGCTGATGGCCGACCTCGACGACGTCGCCCGGCGGCTGTCGCGCACTTCGCCCCACGCCAGCCGCGAGCGTCTGCTCGAGATCGCCCCCCACGCCGCCGCCCCCCACCCCGAGGGCGGCTGGGTCTGGCGCTTCGACGAGCTGCACCGGACGCGGGGGCCGATCCCCTTCGACCCCGGGCGCTTTGGGGCCTTCCTCGCCGCCATCGAGGCGCCGACGCTCATGGTCTGGGGGGCGCTGACGCCCTTCAAGCCGCCCGACGCCGGCGCGCGCGTCGCCGCGATCGCGGACGCTACCGTCATGACCCTGCCCGGCGCGGGGCACAACCTCCACCACGAGCGCCCCGCGGAGCTGTCGACGGTGCTCGAGGGCTTCCTCGAGGAGAGCCTGTCGCACCTGGTGATGTGATGGCGCGCCCGCTGCTCATCGCCAACATCAACCCCGATCCCAGGACCCTCGACGGCTGCCGGGCGATCAAGCGGCGCCTGCGCGAGCTCGACGCGGCCCTGTCGGTCACCATCCGTCACTGGCGTCAGCTCGACCCGCGCGCGATGCGGCGGCTGCGGCCCGCGGCGCTCGTCGTCGGGCCCAACGAGACGCCCTTCCCCGCCTACCCCAGCGCGTTCGACGACTTCCTCGGGCTGCTGCGGGCGCGGCGCGGCCCGACCCTCGGGATCTGCGGCGGGCACCAGGCCCTCGCGCTGGCCCACGGCGGCCCCATCGCGCCGGTCCACCGGGTGCCGGCAGCCACCGAGAGCTACGCCGGGATGCCGAAGGTCGCAGGCGACGTCCTCATCCGCGTCCTGGGCGACCCCGATCCGTTGACGGCCGGGCTCGACAGCGAGCTCCTCGTGCGCGCCAGCCACGTCGACGAGGTCAAGGAGATCCCGCGCGGGTTTCGGCTGCTGGCCATCGGCGACCCCTGCCACATCCAGATCATCCGCGCCGATCGGCGGCCGCTGTGGGGGGTGCAGTTCCACCCCGAGCGCGTCGTCGACCAGGCGGACGCGGGCGGGCGCCTGCTGCGCAACTTCCTGGGCGAGCTCCGCCGGGGCTGAGCTTCACGGCGCGATCGCGATCGTCGGCACCTCGCTGGTCCGCATCGCCCTGAGGAAGCCGCGCCAGGTCGCGATGGCGTCGGCGTCGTGGAAGGCGACGAAGTGATCGCCGCCGTCGTACTGCTTGAGGCCGCCCGTGACGAGCTGGCCGGTGGCGGAGATGAGGTTGGAGCTCACCGGCATGGTGACCGGCGCCAGCCCGCGCAGCTCGTGGGCGCGGCTGGCGTGGACCACGGGGCTGATGAGCGGGATCCCGGCGGCCGCGGCGACGGCGTCGGCGCCCACGGCGGGGCTGGCCGCGTCCTCGGTCCCCTCGGTCATGAAGACGTGCTTGGGGCGCCCGCCGGTGACCGGCTCAAGCCAGTAGGGCGCGTAGTTGATGGGGTCGGTCGCGTCGACGAGGAGCTGGATGAGGTTGACGACCGGGTGGAAGGTGTCGAGCGCCTCGGGGGTGGTCCCCATGGCGAGCGCCGCGAGGGCCTCGATGTCAGCGACGTCCTTGCGGCGCAGGATGGTCTCGACCATGACGCCGGCGGCGCCCGACAGGACCGCCCCCTTGATCCGCGGGTCGACGCCGAGCAGGAGGACGCCGGCCAGCCCGCCGTGGGAGTGGCCGAAGAAGACGATCTTGTCGGGGTCGAGAGCCACCTCGCCCGCGGCGCCCGCCAGCTCCGCGCCGAGGTCGAAGCGCCCGTCGGCGATCATCTTGGCGAGCCAGATGCTGTCGGCCGCCGCCTGGCGGAAGCTCGTCCGCGCCGAGGCCGGGTTGAGGAAGTTGAAGCTGTTGAGGAAGTTGTCGTCGTCACCGACGCCGCGGATGCCGTGCAGGGGCTGGTCGATGCAGATCGTGGCCAGCCCCTGTTGCGCGGCGATGGTGGCCACCGGGTCGAGGCACGAGCGCCAGCTCCCGCCGGTGCCGTGGCTGTAGAGCACGACCGGCCAGCCGCCGGCGGGCATCTCATGCGCCCGCGGGACGAGGAGGCGGACGCGGATGGTCTCGTCCTCCTGCACCACGGGGTCGCCGTCGGCGTCGAAGCGGAGGCCGCCGCCCTCGCTGGTATAGGGTTTGTCACCCGCCTGGAAGTTGGGCCCGAGGTACTTGGCCTGGACCTCGTGGAAGTGCTGGGTCATGCCGGTGGCGGTGACCTCGAAGAGCGCGCCGGTCTCGCGGCGGGACAACAGGGCCTGGATGCGCCGCAGCTCGCCGGTGGCGTCCTGGGTCGTGAAGCAGGTGGCGCCGGCGAGGTCCTCGGCGACGAGCCGCGACCCCGGCAGCCACGCGCGCAGCGGCGCCAAGGAGGCCTCGTTCGCGAGGGCCTCGACGAAGGCTGGGGCCGGCTCGAGGTAGCGGCCGTCGGCGTCCGTCAGCCCCCGCGTCACGATCGCGCAGTAGGTGGCGCCGTCGGCGAGCGGGAAGCCGTAGACCGGGCGCAGGGCGAGGGTCGGCCCGAGGTAGTAGGCGTCCGGGACCTCGTCGGTGACCTCAAAGACCAGGGGCAGCTGGCGGCCGTAGTCGGCGCTGCCCTCGGTGACGTCGACGAGCTGCACCAGCGCCTTGGGATCGGTGAGGGAGGCCTCGTCGCTCGGCAGGCTGGCGGGGTCGATGGCGGCCGAGAGCTGAAAGTAGACGGCGCCGTTGCGGCTGTAGCCGTCGAGGGTCTCGGCGCCGTAGGTCAGGTACTGATCGAGGAGGCCGAGGTTTTGGGGGTTGGGGAAGACCGACAGATCCACGGAGCCGTCGGCGCGGCGCAGGCGGTCGGTGGGCCACGGCGTCGCGGTGAACTCGGCGCTGCCGGGCTCATAGCGCACCACTGGCCCGCCCGAGGTGGCGCTGTAGTCGACGCCGAGCCCCTTGTCGGGATCGACGCTGGTGTCAGCTTCCGTGGTAGCGTCAGCCACCGCGTCGGGGGACGACCCGCCCGCCGAGTCGTCGCAGGCGGCGAGCGCCCCGACGACCACAGACGCCATGAGGGTGAGGAGCGGAGCGTGGCGCAAAGGGTGCATCGTTGACAGCCTCCCGAGTAGGGGGCAGAGCCTATCGGACCCAGCGGCGGGACGACAAGCCAGACGGGAGGCGGGCGCGCATGGTGACGTTGAGCAAGATCTACACTCGCACGGGTGACCGCGGCACGACGCGCCTTGTGGGCGGCCAACAGGTCCCCAAGGACAGCGCCCGCATCGAGGCCTATGGGACCGTCGACGAGCTCAACGCCGTCATCGGCCTCGTCCGGAGCGCCCTGAACCAGGACGGCCGTCTGCCCGCGCCCGACAGGGCTCGCCTCGACGCGTGGTTTCACACCATGCAGCAGAACCTCTTCGACCTGGGCAGCGATCTGGCCACCCGCGTCGAGGATCGCTGGGAGGGGATGCCCCTCATCTCCCAGGCCGACATCGACGCCCTCGAGGCCTTCATCGACCGCGACAACGCTCACCTGGGCGTCCTCAAGAGCTTCGTCCTGCCCGGCGGCACGGCCCTCAACGCCCACCTCCACCTCGCGCGCACCGTCTGCCGGCGCGCCGAGCGGCGAGCCCTGACCCTCGCCGCCCACGAGCCCATCGGCGAGGCCGTGGTCCCCTACCTCAACCGCCTGTCCGACGCGCTCTTCGTCGCCTCCCGCCGCGCCTGCCAGCTCGCGGACGTCCCCGAGGTCCTCTGGCAGACCCCCTCATGAGCGCCACCGCGCCCTCGGACGAGGCCGAGGTTCGCTACGCCCTGGGCGCCGGCCTCATGCTCCTCGTGGGCGTGCTCACCGGCATCGCGCTGGCCTTCATGCTCTCGCGCACCCTCGGTGGCACCTACATCGCCCTGCTGATGCCGCTGCTCGCCGGCTGGATCGTGGGCATCGCCGTCGGCGTCGTCGGCCGCCGCTTCGAGGTCACCGACCGGCTCCCGGTGGTCCTGACGGCGCTCCTCGGCGCCGCCATCGCCTACCTCGGCTACCACCTTATCGCTTACACCTCGATCCTACAGATGCTGATCGACGGCCTCGTCGGCCCCATCGAGCGCGCCGCCTCCGAGCCCGCCGCGGCCGTCTACCGCTGGCTCGAAGAGGAGACCGAGCGCGAGGGGCTGATGGCCTACGTCGCCTTCTTCTCCGATCCCCTCGGCGCCCCCATCTCGCCCCTGGGCGTCGTCGCCCGCGGCGGCCTCGAGGTCCCCGTCACCCTCACGCTGTTCGCCGTCGATCTGGTCGGCGCCCTGGGGGCCGCCGTCTACAGCGCCCTGCGCCGCGCCGGCGGGGGCGCCCCCGGCCCGACGCGCGCCCCCGCGGACGCCAGCGGCGGCGGCGAGGTGGCTCGGCGCTTCGCGGTCCTCGCCGAGACCGACGACGACGGCGTGGTCGCCCTCATGCAGGCCATCGACGACGGGGAGCTCGACGCCGCCGGCCGTGGGCTCGCCCGGCCCGTGTCGGCCCCCACCCACATCGTCAGCTTCGAGTGGGCCCCGGGCACCGGGCGCCCCTACCGGCTCAAGATCGAGACCCGCCGACCCGACGGTCGCCGGCACGAGCTCAAGGCTCAGCGCGAGATCGCGAGCCTCCAGGCCGAGTCCCTGTGGGATGAGCTGAAGCTCGCGCGGCGCCAGGCCGAGCCGCGCCCATGAGCACCGACGCCTGGCTTGCGCCCCCCATCGTCATCCTGCGGCCAGGGATCACCCCCGGCGCGGGCGGCGGACGCCTCAAGGACCAGCCCGAGGACTTCGTCGTCGACGAGCTCCCCGCCTACCCCCCCGCCGGCCAGGGCGACTTCCTCTTCTTGCGGGTCGAAAAGCGCGACGTCGCCAGCCACGTCCTCGTGCGCGAGCTCTCGCGACGCCTGGGGGTGTCCCCGCGCGACGTGGGCCTCGCCGGGATGAAGGACCGCCGCGCGGTGACCCGCCAGTGGGTCAGCGTGCCCGCCCGGGGGGCCAAGGCCCTCGACGCCCTCGACGGCCCGGTGGGAGACTCCGGCTACCTCAAGCTCCTCGAGGCCGAGCGCCACCCCCACAAGCTCAAGACCGGCCACCTCCGGGGCAACAGCTTCCAGATCCGCCTCCGAGGCCGCGATCCGAGCGGGGACGACACGCTGCGCGCCCGCCTCGAGGCCATCGCCCGCGGCGGCTTCCCCAACGCCTTCGGCGAGCAGCGCTTCAGCCGGGGCGACACCGTCGCGCAAGGGCTACAGCTCCTCGCCGGCGACACCCCCAAGGTCTCGCCACGCCAGCGCCGCCTGGCCGTGTCGGCCCTGCAGTCCTCCTTCTTCAATCACTGGCTCGCCGATCGCGCCGCCGACGGGCTGCTCGAGACCGCACTGCCAGGCGACGTGCTGGCCAAGCGCGCCAGCGGCGGGGTCTTCATCTGCGAAGACCCGCCGACCGACACCGCCCGCCTGGCCGCGGCCGAGCTCGTGGTCACCGGCCCCCTGCCCGGCTCGCGCCCCACCCGCGCACAGGGCGCCTCCGCCGAACGCGAGCGCGCCCTGCACGCGCGCCTCGGCGTGCCCCCCGAGGCCTTCAAGGTCTTCGGGCGGCTCGGCCGCGGCACCCGCCGACCGGCCCTGGCCTGGCCCGAGGCCCCGCGGGTCGCCCGCGACCCCGACGGCCTGGTCGTCCACTTCGCCCTCGCGGCGGGCACCTATGCCACGGTCCTCCTCGCCCACCTGTGCGGTGACGCCATGAGCAGCTACGACTTCCACGCCGCGGGGGGCGGGCGATGAACGCGGTCGTCGTCGACATCGCCGCCGCCCTGGCCGAGCTCGAGTCGCGCGCCGCGGCCGACAAGACCGCGCTCACGCCCCTCGCCGAGACGCCCGCGATGACCTGGCAGCTCCTGGAGCTGCCGCCTGCAGGCCGCTGGGAGGCCAGCGCCGCGGAGCACGGCGAGGTGGCGGCCATGGTCCTCGAGGGCATCGCCACCTGGCAGCTCGACGACGTCCGGCAGTCCCTCGGACCCGGCCACGTCATCGTCGCAGCACGCAACGCGCGCCTGGAAGCGCACAATGACTCACCAGCTCGCGTGGTATGCGTGATCGTTTTCGCTCGAGACCGCCGGGCAGGACACCGCTGAGTGTGGCCGCGGGCAGCGTCCAACCCGGTCCTTGCCTGGGGCTGGCGCGCCCCGACCTGCATCGGGAATCGCCCAGCACGCCCCCCGGCTCGCGCGCCCGAGCGAAAAAAGCGCTTGCCACCCCCGCGGCCCTTTGGTACCTCCTCGCCTCGCAAGTCGGGGCCGTAGCTCAGTTGGTAGAGCGCTTGAATGGCATTCAAGAGGTCGACGGTTCGACCCCGTTCGGCTCCACTAAAGACGGGGGTTTCCGGTGCACCGGGAGCCCCCGTCGTTCTTTTTTGGCGGATTTTTGGCAGAAATAATCCGCTGCCAACGCCGGTGATGACGGGCCTCAGCCCTCCTGCTCTCCTCCAGCGCCTGGTAGGAGCTCGAGCACCGGCCGACCCTCGACCGCGCGATCGAGCAGCGCCCCGGCCGCCTTCGCCGCCGCCAGCTGCTTGCCGAGCGCCGTGTGGGCGTAGACCTTCTCGGTCACTGCCGGATCGTGACCGAGCAGCTCTCCCGCCGATCGCATGTCGCTGCCGTCCATCGCGAGCGCCGTCGCCAGCGAGTGGCGCAAGGCGTGGGGGTGCACGTCCGTGACGCCCGCCGCGCTGCACGTCGCGTGGCAGCGGCGCCGGAAGTGGTGGCCGTTGCGGCTGTGGTGGCCTCCCCTCCTCGAAGGGAACGCCGGATCGTCCGGCTCGCGGCCGGCGACCAGCTGTCGGAGCACGATCGTCGCGCGCCGGCTGAAGCCGAACGGCACGAGGCGCTTGCTGCGCTTGCTCTTCACGACAAAGCCCTTGCGCAGGCCCACCCGGATCACGCCGAGCTGGGTGTCGATGTCTCGGACCTTCAGCTGCGTCGCCTCGTGGCTGCGAAGGCCGAAGAGGCACACCCAGGCCGCCGCCTCCCACCACCACCAGTCCTGCGGCCTGGCCTCGCCTGGCGGCCGCTGCGACAGCGTCGCGGCCGCCCTCAGGAAGGGCCCGACCTCGTAGGGCGACAGGTGCAGATCTCGAGGCTCCGCCTCGAGGCGGGTAGCCTCCTCCCACGTAGATCGGCGCAGCCAACCCTTGCTCACAGCCCAGCGCTGAAGGGTCGTCACCGCGTCGAGCTCGCCGTTGATCGTGGCGTGCGACTTGCCCTCGGCCAGCCGCAACAGCTTGTGCGTCTGGGCGTCGTCGGCCGTGAGCGCGAGAGGATCGTCGATCTCGAGGGTCAGGTGCACCGCGCGAAACCGCGACGGGTAGGTCGAGTCGTAGCTCGACTCCTTCGTCCCCTCCGCGATCCTGGACTGCCTCAGCATCTCTTCGGCCTCACTCCAGGTCCGAGGCGCCGTCAGCGCTCCCCTGCGGAGCTGCGCCCGGAGGACGCGCGCCGCGCGTGTTGCTTCCTCTTCGCTGTAGCACGTTTGGCGAGTGCGCTCGCCATCGAGCCAGAGCGTGACCTGCCAGCGCGGCTGGCCCTTGTAGTCGGCGATCCTGTCGCATGTGACCCGGTCTCCTTTCGATCGTCGTCCCATCGTCCGTCCTCACGGCGAGGCCCGGACTCCTGCGCGAACGAAGGTCCGCGATCGGGTCCTGCGGTGTCCAGCTCCCGCAGCCTCCGAGCACGCAGCAGTAGGCGCTCAGCATCGGCAAACAGCGCGTCGGCGGCGGCCTCGAGGGATCTGGCGGCAGCCTCGCCGGCTGGGAGCGCGTCGCTCATGTCGGCGGCCTGGCGGCAGAGCGGGCCGGTGTGTCGCACCCGGGCGGCACGCTCGGTCGTGACCCAGTGATCAGGCATGCCCGGGCGCGCATCTGGGCCCAGTGGTCAGTCATGGTGCCCCCACAGGTCGAGCTGCCCCTGCCCCGTCAGGCGGCGGTATTCGGCCTCTGCGGCGACCCATCCCTCGGCGGCCGGGCACCCCTCGGCGATGGGCCGCCCGTCCACGGTCCCGCGGAGCTCCTCACACCGCGCCCTATGCTCGCAGCTGACGCACGGGTCGTGACGAGGCGTCGCCGGGAAGACCGGGAGGCGCGCAACAACGACACCTGCCGAGCCGGACAGCCGCAGTACCTGCTGTCTCCCCAACGCGACCAGCTGCACCGCTCGGAGGGAGCTGGAGCCAGCGCTACTCATCGCTGGCCTCCTCGAGCTCGGGGTAGACGTGCTCGAACGGGTCGACGAGGCCGCCGCGCCGCCCAGCCGCGAGGTGCGGAACGCGGGCCCTGCGCGGTCGAGCCCTTCGAAGGTGTCGCGCAAGCAAGCAAGGGCTGCTTCGCTGACAATGGGGACCGCACGCGCCGAGCGCCGCGTCGTCGTCCGAGCGCCTGCCCGGTCGGCGATGTAGACGACGCCACCTTCGAGGTCGATGTCGCCCACGAGCAGATGCTGAGCCTCGGACGTCCGCAGCCCGTGTAGGAGCAGCCAGCTGGGCGCTCGTGGTCACGCGGGGCCTCCCGAGCTCGCACCGCGGTCAAGCCGCCCCTGGCGCCCGCCGCCCGCGCCGAGCGCGTTGGGCGACAGCCACACCGGGCGGCCGGACAGCCTCAGTCGTTTGTCAGCGCTGGCTATCAGCGCCGCGGCCGCCTCCCGGGCGAATGTCGCCCCCCCGGCGAGCGCCCCAATGGCCGCGGCGATGCCGAAGGCCACGTCTGAGACCGTCTCTCCGGTAATGAGATCGAGCGGTGCCCCGTCGCGGTACGCCCCGACCGGAATGGAATCACTGTCAGTGTCGGACAGCACGGAGGCGAGCGACCCGCCGCGGACGGTCGCGTGAGTGAGCAGCCGCTCACACCCCGCGTGCATCGGCCAGCGGTACCACCGCCCATCAGTGAGCCCGCGCCCGTCGATGTAGCGCCACCCGGCCTCGATCGGCTCTAGGCAGAGCTGGCAGGTGTGGGGGCGCCTGGCGGTGCGCTCGACCTGGTGCCAGCAGTCAGTCATGACCATCGCTCCGGTCCTCCGAAGGACCACGCGCCGCGGTTGGCTCCATGAGCCCGTAGTCGACGACGTCATAGGCCCCGTCGGGGCCGGGCCACTGCTCGGTCACCTCGGCCCTCTGCACGACGCACCGGACGCCCCAGCACAGGTAGTGCATGTCCGGATGCCACTCGCCCGCCGACCGCGCGCTGTCGGCTTCCTCCCCCAGGAGCTCGCGAGCACAATTCGCTGCTCCCTCGAAGTCAAAGTCGCCCGCTCCACCGATGAAGGCGTCGTCACCATCCGTTGGTGCGGCAAAGCACGACACCACCTCGTCGGCATCGGTCCCAGACTCCAGCATGTCCGCGGCCCGTCGCAGGGCGCGGACGACCTGTCCCCGGTAGTCACCCATCGTCTGCTTCCTCCGCAGGACCGAGCAGCTCGCGCGCCCGGTCAGGATCGACCCTCATGTCGATGGCGCCGGCGCGGAGCAGCGTCAGCGCCTCGGTGATGGCCCGGCGCTCGTCGGGGTCGCCCGTGGCACGCAGGCCGACCGACCACCAGCGCAGCGCCAGGTCTTCAAGGCGGTGCGTGGCCACTACAGGCCCCGCAGCGACACGATTTGCGTCGTCCGCCCTCGGCGGGATCTCTCTGCCCCGAGAACGGGAAAAATCGTGCGATTCCGCTCGGTTCTAACTATCCGGAAATTCCGGATAGTTCGCTCCTCCGAGCGGAGATCGCTGCCGCTACGCCTGATGTAGCACCTGCTACGCCTGATGTAGCACCTGCTACGCCTGATGTAGCGCCCCCGTTGCAGGGCCTCGCTCCAAGCCGTCATGCCGCCACCCCCGCGATGGTCAGGTGCACTACAGACCCCGCAGCGACACGATTAGCGTCGAAACGATCAGCGCCACCGCGACCACGGTCAGGCAGATCGTCTCAACGATGTCGGTCAGCTCACACATTCACGCCTCCGTGACCGTCGACGGCCTGCGGCCGCGAACCCAGCGCTCACCAGGCGCGTCATCTCTAGGTGGACGTCCGCGCACGCCTGCGCGTCCGACATCGCCCGGTGCGGGCGGTCGTAGTCCAGGCCGAGAGCCTCGCAGGTCGCCACCAACGAGCCCGACTCCGATAGCCCCAGGGCCACCAGCTGCTGCGCGTAGGTCTGCGTGTCCAAGTGGCGATGACCCCAGGGCGCCGCCAGCCCGAAACGGGCGAAGAACGCCTCGATGAATGGCAGGTCGAAGCCCACCAGGTTGTGGCCGGCGACGGTCGCGCCGTCCAGCATCGCCCAGGCCTCTACCGCGGCCACCGAAGGCGGCGTCGATGTCCGCCGCCACTCGCTCTCATCGTAGCCGTTGATGGCCGCCGCCCGCGGATCGACCGGGCCGCAAGGCATCACCCGCCACTCGGCGCGGTCGAGGACCTCGAGCCTGCGCGCGTCGACCAGGATGATCGCGAGCTCG